>Ga0116226_10000080_pt1 | contig 66005 bp, 60 predicted proteins | sample S1TSphfallax_FD_89692 | JGI IMG/M metagenome (GOLD analysis project Ga0116226, IMG submission 89692) | Host-associated microbial communities from peat moss isolated from Minnesota, USA - S1T2_Fa - Sphagnum fallax MG | ecosystem: Host-associated > Plants > Peat moss > Unclassified | place: USA... | reverse complement strand
GATTCTTCAGAGAATTCAAAGGGTGCGGGACGCTCTAGCCTGTCATTAAGCGCACTCGAAGCGCTCAGGTAGTCTCTGCACCTTCCGGCGGTGTACCGCCGGCTTGGCTCAGGGTTGCCATACCCTTGAAGCGGTAGAAGGGTTCCCTGAATTCATCCCGTCCACTTCGCAACTTTCGCTGCGAAGGCACCATTACTGATGAGTCCCCTGCTCTAACCAACTGAGCTACAGGCCCAACGGCCGCATTCTAGCATGGGTGCCGATCGAACGGCCGGGCTCACCCCGATGCCTAAAGGAAGCGGCGGTTTCGCCGATGTAAGGACCAGTGAAGCGACATCAACGCCTCTCCCCGTTGGGCGAACAGGAATCAAGGCAGGAACAGGCGTCAATGGCAACACCGCTACCCGACATGCGCGAACTGGTGGAGCTGTTCAACACCGGCAGCTACTCTGAATTGGAGGGCCGGGCACGGCGGGTCATCCGTCATCATCCGAAGACCGGCTTCGTCTGGAAGGCTCTGAGCGTGTCCCTGCGAATGCAGGGCAAGGATGCGCTCGAGGCCCTTCAGGAGGCGACTCTGCTGCTGCCCGACGACCCGGAAACCCACAGCAATCTCGGCAATGCGCTGCTGGACCTCAAGCGCCTTCCCGATGCGGTTGCCTGCTACCGTCGGGCGTTGGCGCTCAATCCGGATTTCGCCGAAGCGCATGGCAACTTGGGCACCGCCCTGCGCGGGCTCGGCCGCCTCGACGAGGCGGTCGACAGTTATCGGCGCGCCCTCGAGTGCAAGCCGGATTTCGCCGTGGCATACAGTAATTTGGGTAATGCCTTGCGCAGCCTCGGCCAGCTCGACGAAGCCATCGCGAGCTACCAACGCGCGCTCGAGCTCGATCCCCGCTATGCCGAGGCGAGCAACAACCTCGGCAACGCGCTGTGGGACTTGGGCTGCGGCGAGAACGCGCTGCGCTGCTACGACGCCGCGATCGAGATGAAGCCCGATTTTCCCGAGGCGCACAGCAATCGCGGCAACGCGCTGCGCGGCCTCGGCCGCCTCGATGAGGCCGCGGCGAGCTATCGGCGGGCGCTCGCGTTGAAGCCCGACTTCGCCGGCGCCCATAGCAATTTGAGCGACGTGCTGCGCGATCAGGGCCAAGCCCTGGAAGCGGCCGAGAGCAGCCGCCGCGCCCTCCACCTCGATTCGGACCTCGCGATCGCGCACAACAGCCTCGGCAATGCGCTGTTGGACCTGGGTCATCTCGACGAGGCCGCTGCCAGTTATCGCCGGGCGCTCGCGCTCAATCACGACTTCGTCGAGGCGCACATCAATTACGGGATGGTGCAGAGGCTACAGGGCCACTCCGCCGAGGCGGCGGCGAGCTGCCGGGCGGCACTCGCGATCAATCCGCGGGCCGCCGCGGCCACCGTGTTGCTGGCCGAATTGCAGACCGATGACGGCCAATTCGCCGCAGCGGAGGAAGCTCTGAAGGCCGCGGTGCGCGTCGATCCCGGCTGTCTCGAAGCTTGGGCGGGGATGGTCCACCTGCGCAAGATGACCGCGCGCGATCAGGACTGGCTGACGCATGCGCAGCGCATCGCCGAAGGTCAACTCTCGCCGCGCCGCGAGGTCTACCTGCGTTACGCCATCGGCAAGTATTTCGATGACGTCCGCGACTTTGGCAGCGCCTTCGCGAGCTACCGGCATGCCAATGAACTCGAAAAATCATTTCGCGCTCCGCACGACCCGCGCGCGATCACGGCAACCGTGGACCGGTTGATCGAAACCTTCGACGCGCGGTGGGCGGCACGGGCCCGCGCCAATGAGGTGCGCATCGATGCAGAGGCCTCGGCGCGGCCGGTGTTCATCATCGGCATGCCGCGCTCGGGAACCACGCTGGCCGAGCAGATTTTGGCTTCGCACCCGGCCGTCTTTGGCGCGGGCGAGCTCATGTTCTGGAGCGACGCGTCAGCCGATTTCAAGTCCCTGCCGGCGGGCGGCGATTTGCGCACGGGCGTACTCGCCACGCTCGGCAACGACTATCTGCGCCTGCTCGGCCAGCTCTGCGCCGATGCACGGCGGGTGGTCGATAAGATGCCCGGCAATTTCCTGACGCTCGGACTGATCCATGAGGTGCTGCCGCGCGCGCGGATCATCCACATGCGCCGCAACCCCATCGACACGTGCCTCTCCATCTACTTCCAGCAATTCAAGACCGGGCATCCGTACGCAAATGACCTCGAGGCCCTGGCGCATTATTATCGGGAATATGCACGGCTCATGCGCCATTGGCGCGCCACGCTGGCCGAGGACGTGTTGTTCGAGGTGCCCTATGAGGGCCTGGTCGACGCCCAGGAGAGTTGGAGTCGCAAGATGATCGGCTTCATCGATCTGCCGTGGGATACGCACTGTCTCGACTTCCATCGCACCGATCGCAGCGTGATGACCGCGAGTAAATGGCAGGTGCGCCAGAAAATCAGCCGTGGTTCGGTCGACCGCTGGCGCAACTACGAACGCTACCTGGGACCGCTCAAGCGGCTCGCAGAACCTTGAACCGCCGTCAGTAGGGTATCGTAGCCTCGTTATGAGGCACCCCCCGCGTCCGGCGCTCCCGCCCCGCCCACCGTTCCCGATCGATGAGGCATTGCCGGCGCTGACCGAATCGTTAGCCGACGGCAATCGACTGCTGTTGCAGGCTCCGCCAGGGGCGGGCAAGAGCACTCTCGTCCCGCTGGCGCTCCTCGATAGTCCGTGGCTGCAATCGAACAAGATCCTGATGCTGGAACCGCGCCGCATCGCCGCCCGTGCGGTCGCCACCCGCATGGCGCAACTCGGCGGCGAACCGGTTGGGCGCACGGTGGGATATCGGACCCGCCTCGACACGCGGGTGAGCGAGGTCACGCGCATCGAAGTGGTCACCGAGGGCATTCTGACCCGGTTGCTGCAAGATGACTGCGCCCTGCCCGGCGTGGGCTGCGTCATTTTCGACGAGTTCCATGAGCGTAGTCTGCATGCCGATCTCGGACTCGCGCTCTGTCTCGAAACCCAGTTGAGTCTGCGCGAGGATTTACGCATCGTCGTGATGTCGGCCACACTCGACCTCGAACCACTGGCGCGGCTGCTCGATGACGCGCCCGTCATTCGCGCCCAAGGGCGCAGTTTCGACGTGGTCACCCACTATGTGCCGCGGCGACCGGAACTCAAACTCGACGCCCAGGTGGCGGGACTGGTACGGCGCGCGCTGGCCGCGCATGACGGCGATCTGCTGTGTTTCCTGCCGGGCGCGGCCGAGATCGGCCGAGTCCAGCAAGCCTTGGAGTCCGTCGCACTGGGTCCCGGCGTGCGGATCCTGCCGTTGTACGGTGAACTCGCGGGGCCGGTCCAGGATGCGGCGCTGCGCCCCGCACCCAGCGGCGAGCGCAAGATCGTCTTGTCGACGACGATCGCCGAGACCAGCCTGACCATCGAGGGGATCCGCGTGGTCATCGATGCGGGCTTGCGCCGTTATTCGCAGTTCGACCCGGCAACGGGCATGAGCCGGCTGGTCACGGCCGACGTGTCGCAGGCGGCGGCCGATCAACGGCGCGGCCGCGCCGGTCGCTTGAGCGACGGGGTCTGCTATCGGCTGTGGTCGGAGGGCAAACAGGCCTCGTTGGCGGCACGCACGCCGCCTGAGATCCTGCAGGCGGATTTGGCTCCGCTCGCGCTGGAGTTGGCGTGCTGGGGGGCCGTTGATGCGTTGTCGCTACGCTGGCTCGATCCGCCGCCGGCGGCGCCGCTCGCCCAGGCTCGAGATCTGCTGCGGCAATTGACGGCCATCGATGACACCGGCCGGGTCACGGCGCATGGCCGGCGGCTCGTCCGGGTCGGGGCGCATCCGCGTCTCGCGCATATGCTGATCGAAGCCTCACGCTTCGGCGCCACCCGTCTCGCGTGCGATCTGGCGGCTATTTTGAGCGAGCGGGATCTGCTGCGAGCCGCGCCGGGTGCACGCGATGCGGATCTGCGTCTGCGGGTGGCGGCGCTGCAAGGGTTGGCAGGTGCATTGCCCGCCGGCATGGACGTGGACACCCGGGCGCTCGCCCTGGCCCGGCGCACATCGAGCGCGTGGCAGCGCGAATTCGCGCGCGCCGCCGACGACACGCTCGATGCCGACGTCGGCGTCGGACTGCTGCTCGCGCTCAGCTTTCCGGATCGTATCGGTCGCGCCCGGGCCACGGGCGGAACCTATCATCTGGTCAATGGACGCGGTGCCCGTTTCGCCGAACCGCAGGCGCTCGCCAAGGCGCCGTTCATCGTCGCGGCGCAACTCGATGGCGCCGACCGCGATGCCCGCATCTTTCTGGCCGCGCCCGTGCAACTTGACGATGTGGAGCGGCTGCATGCGGCGCGCATCACTGAGCAAGAGGTCACGCTCTGGGACGAGCGTACCCAAGCGGTCAAGTGTCGGCGTGAACGCCGCTTGGGCGCTTTGCTGCTCGACTCGCGCGAACTCGCCGATCCGGACCCCGCGCGCATCGAGGCGGCGCTGCTCGACGGGATCCGCCAGCTCGGTATCGACGTCCTGCCTTGGTCGGCCGACCTTCGGCAATGGCAGGCGCGCGTGGCATTGATGCGCACGCACGAGGTGCCCGCGCCGGAGCCGTGGCCGGATTTGAGCGACGCTGCCTTGCTCGCGACGCTCGAGGACTGGGCGCCGCCCTGGTTGGTCGGTGTGGTTCGGCGCGACCACTTTGCTCGAATCGACTTGAACCATGCGCTCAAGCAGCGGTTGTCACGGGGTCATTCGGCGATACTCGAACTCGAAGCCCCGACGCACTTCGTGGTGCCGAGCGGCTCGAGCGTGCGGATCGATTATCTCGACGGTGAGGTTCCCACGCTGTCGGTGAGGTTGCAGGAGATGTTCGGGCTGCAATCGACGCCGCGCGTGGCCGCAGGTCGCCTACCGCTGCTGCTCAAGCTGTTGTCACCGGCGGGACGGCCGGTGCAAATCACGCGCGATCTCGAAAGCTTTTGGAGCCGCGGTTATCATGAGGTCAAGAAGGATCTCAAAGGCCGCTATCCGAAACACGACTGGCCCGACGATCCGCACGCGGCGACGCCGACCCGCCGCGCCCGTCCGCGATGACGCATAATGCATCCGCCTCGGGGGCCCAGCCGAATACCTGTTCGAGCACAGCATGACCCGCAAAACCGCACTGAAAATCCTGTTTTCCTGCATCCTCGTGGTGATGATCCTCGGCACCGGCTGGGCCACGAGCCACCAGGCGATAGAGCATTGGGGCGGTCTTACGCGAGGACCGGACCGCTACTGGACGTGGGCAACCCTGCTGGACGCGTATTGCGGCTTTTTGACATTCTACGTGTGGGTGCTGTTCAAGGAACCGCGCTGGCTGCCGCGTATCGGCTGGTTCGTGGCGATCATGCTGCTCGGCAACATGGCCATGTCCTGCTACGTGCTGCTCCAATTGTTGCGCCTCCGGTCAGAAGCGCCCGCCTCGGACATTCTGACGGCGCGCAATGCCTGACGCGTACTCACGGCCTGACGGCGCGCGCAGAGCCTCTCGCTCCACCCGACACTTCTTGCCCTAGGTAACCTTAAAGTCAATGAACACCACGACGATGACCGAAACCGTATCGCTCCCGATGCGCCTGTTGGAGCGCGGCCTGTTGCCGGACTTCCTGGTGCGCGTCGGGATCCGGCGTCTGCTGAAGGCGCGGCTCGCGGAGGAAGATCGGGGCGGTGCCGAAGCACAGCAGCAGCATATGATGAAGCTGATCGCGCGGCTGCGGCAGAGCCCCATCGCCATCAATACCGGGGATGCCAACCTTCAGCACTATGAGCTGCCCTGCGGCTTTTTCGAACGGGTGCTCGGCCAGCATCTGAAATATTCGTCGTGCTACTACCGCGCTGCCGCCGAAACGCTCGATCAGGCCGAAGCCAACATGCTTGCGCTCACCGCCGAGCGCGCGCGCCTGCACGACGGTGATCGGATCCTCGAGCTGGGTTGCGGCTGGGGCTCACTGTCCTTGTGGATGGCGGAGCACTATCCGAACTCGAGCGTCACCGTGGTATCGAACTCACGGACCCAGAAGACGTTCATCGACGCGCGGGCCGCGCAGCGCGGCCTGAAGAATCTCACCGTCGTCACCAGCGACATGAATCACCTGGCCTTCCCCGCAGGCACGACCTTCGATCGTGTCGTGTCGGTCGAGATGTTCGAACACATGCGCAATTACCAAACGCTGATGAATCGCATCGCCGGTTGGCTCGCGCCGCAGGGCACGTTGTTCGTGCATATTTTCACGCACAAGAGCTACGCCTATCCGTTCGAGGTGCGCGACGCGAGCGATTGGATGGCGAAGTATTTCTTCACCGGCGGGATCATGCCGAGTGATGACCTGCTGCTGTACTTTCAGCATGACCTCAAGATCGCCGAACACTGGCAGGTCGATGGCCGGCATTACCAACGTACCGCCGAGCACTGGCTGCAAAACATGGACGCTCATCGCAGCGAGATCGAGTCGATCTTCGCGCAAACCTACGGCGCCGCCGACGTGCGCCGCTGGTGGGTCTACTGGCGGGTGTTCTTCATGTCCTGCGCCGAACTCTGGGGCTATGCCGACGGCCGCGAATGGCTGGTCTCGCACTACCTGTTCGCGAAACCCTAGCAGCCGTGTTGACAGCGGTCCCGCTCGATCTGCAAAGTCGCGTGATCGATCCTGAAACGCTTCTTCAGGAACGGCGTCAGCGAGCCGAGTAGCGCGTCCTCGGCGTCCCGGTCGGGCACCACGAGATGGGCCGTCAGCGCGACGCTGGTCGTCGACAGCGCCCAGATATGCAAGTCGTGCACATCCGTCACCCCGCGCTGGCCTTCGAGGAAGGTCATGACCGCGCTCGAATTGACTCCGGCGGGCACGCCGTCCAGCGACAGATGAATGGAATCGCGCAATAGACCCCACGTGCTCACGAGGATCACCCCGACGATTGCCAAACTGACGACCGGATCGAGCCAGTTCCAATGAGTCAGGACGATCAAGCCGCCAGAGATCAACACGCCGGCCGCCACGGCGGCATCGCCCAGCATATGGATGAAGGCGCTGCGGCGGCTCAAATCGTCGTGGCTGCCACCGTGCAGCAACCAGGCACTCGTGCCATTCAGCACGATGCCGACCGCGGCGACCCCCATCACCGTTGCGCCGGCAACCGGCGGGGGTGCCATGATGCGTCCCAGCGCCTCCCAGGCAATCGCGCCACAGGCAACCAGCAGCAGCACCGCGTTGGTCAGCGCCGCCAACACCGAGGAGCGACCCAAACCATAGGTGAATTGGCCGCCCGGCGGCCGGCGCGCCAGATGGATGGCGGCCCACGCACAGAGGAGCCCCAACACATCGCCTAAGTTATGACCGGCATCGGCGATCAACGCAACGGAGTTCGACATAAAGCCGAAACTGCCCTCGAGAACGACGAAACACAGATTGAGCGCCACCGCCACCCCCATGCGCAGGTTGATGCGATCGGCGGTCAGCCCGTGCGCATGCCCATGGTGATCATGACCCGCGTGAGCATGGTCGTGGGCGTGAGCATGGTCGTGATCGTGGTCCGAATGCTCATGGTCGTGATTATGTTCCATTCGCTCGGCTGTCCTTCAGTTGATCGAACGTCCTCAGGCGCCACAGAACCGGAAAAAACACCTTGGCCCACAAACCGGCCACCAACAATGTTACTACTCCGCCCAAGACGATGGCGTTAACCAGTCCAAACCATGCCGCCGTGAATCCTGATTCGAATTCACCCAGCTCATTGGAGGCCCCGATGAACACCGAGTTCACCGCACTGACGCGGCCTCGAATCTCATCCGGTGTCTCGAGCTGCACCAATAACAGCCGGATGAACACGCTCACCATGTCGCCGGCCCCCATCAGCACGAGGGCGACCATGGCAACCCAAAACACATGCGTCAGACCGAAGATCACCGTCGCGGCGCCATACAGCGCAACGCCGCAGAACATGGTAACCCCGACCCGCCGTTCGATCGGCTTCGCGGCGAGGAAGAGGGCGCACAGGCCAGCGCCGATGCCGGGCCCCGCTCGCAGATAACCGAAAACAGCGGGGCCCGCATGCAACACGTCCTGGGTGAACGCGGGCAGAAGCGCCGTTGCCCCGCCGAACAATACCGCAAACAGATCGAGCGAAATGGCTCCCAGCACCGTTTTGCGCAGCCAGACGAAGCGCAGCCCCTGAAGCAGGCTATCGAGCGACACCACCGTGCGGACAGGCCGTGAGCGCCGTTTGACCTTGAGCATCAGCACGAAAGCCACGCCGAAGAGCGCCGCGGCGGTGCCGTAGACCCATTCCGCACCGCTGTTGGCACGCACCGACGATTGACCGAAGGCATAGACGATGCCACCGATGCTGGGACCCGCGATGGTCGCGATCTGGAACGAGGAGGAGGTCAACGCGATCGCGCTGCCCAGTGAGTCGGGGGGCACCAGATTCACGACGAAGGATTGGGAGGCCGGAGTGAGGAAGGCCCGGGCGATTCCGAAGATGCCGAGAGCCGCGAAGATCGGCGCCGGCCGGGTCACCGGAATGAGCGCCAACGCCAGTAACAGCACCGCGGTCACCAAAAAGATCGCCTGGCAAACGGCGATGATGCGACCGCGATCGTACTGGTCGACGACATGCCCGGCCACCAGGGATAGGCACAGGAACGGTAGAAACTGCGACAAGCCGATCAGGCCCAGATCGATGAGCCGGCCGGTGAGGTGGTACACCTGCCAGCCAACGCCCACGATCAGCATCTGGGCTGCGATGGCCGCGAGCAGCCGACCCGCGGCATACAGGGCGAAGTCCCGTTCGCGCAGCACCGCGATCGCACCCGCACGTTGCATACGACTAGCCGCCCAGAAAAATCTGGTAGGCCGGATTATCCGTCTCCTCCACGTACGCATACTGGAGTTCGTTCAGATGTCGGCGGAACTCGGCATGCGTCGCGGCGGGCACCTGGATTCCCGCCAACACCCGGCCGTAGTCCGAGCCATGATTACGATAGTGGAACAGACTGATGTTCCAGCCCGAACCCACCGCCTGCAGGAATTTCAACAGCGCGCCGGGGCGCTCCGGAAATTCGAAGCGGTACAGCCGCTCGTCCTCGAGCCCGCGCGGCGCGCCACCCACCATATAGCGCACGTGCAGCTTGGCCATTTCGTTATCGGTCATGTCGCGTACCGCAAACCCCGCAGCCGCGATCGTCGTGATGATGGACTCGCGCTCCGGCGCGCCTTGCGCAAACGCCAATCCGACGAACACCTGCGCGGCTCGCTGGTCCGCATAGCGGTAGTTGAACTCGGTGACGCTGCGTTTGCCGAGGAGCTCACAGAACGTCAGGAAGGATCCCGGCCGCTCCGGAATCTCGACGGCCAACAACAGCTCGCGCTGCGCGCCGATGTCGGAGCGCTCGGCGACATGGCGCAGCCGATCGAAATTCATGTTCGCGCCGCAATTGATCGACACGAACAGCCGGCCGCTGCAGCGCTCGCGCGCCACGTATTTCTTGATGCCGGCAACGGCCAGGGCGCCCGCCGGTTCGGCAATCGAGCGCGTGTCCTCGAAGATGTCCTGGATCGCCGCACAGATCTGGTCGGTCGTGACCAACACGACCTCATCGACGTAGGCCTGCGCGAGTCGGAAGGTCTCCTCGCCAACGCGCTTGACGGCGACTCCGTCGGCGAACGCGCCGACGCGCTCCAACGTGATTCGCTCACCGGCCCGCAGCGACTCGTACATGCTGGCCGCATCTTCAGGCTCCACCCCGATGATCTTGATGCGCGGATAGAGCGCCTTCACGTAGGCGGCGATGCCCGCGATCAAGCCGCCGCCACCCACCGGCACGAAAATGGCGTCGATGTCATCGCCATGCTGCTGGCGCAGGATCTCCATGGCGACCGTACCCTGGCCGGCGATCACGTCGGGATCGTCGAACGGATGCACGAAAACCAGGCCGCGCTCGCGCGCCAACCGGTAGGCATGCTCGCAGGCCTGGTCATAATCCTCGCCGTGCAGAACGATCTCGGCACCGAGATCGGCCACGGCCCGCACCTTGATGTCGGGCGTGCTCAAGGGCATGACGATCAGCGCCTTGATGCCACGCGTCCGCGCCGCGAGCGCCACTCCTTGAGCATGATTGCCGGCCGACGCGCAAATCACGCCCGCTGCCGCGCTCGCCGCCGGCAGCTGCGCGATCTTGTTGTAAGCGCCACGGATTTTGAACGAAAACACCGGCTGCAAGTCTTCCCGTTTGAAGAAAATGCGGTTGTCCAGCCGGCGCGACAGGCGCGTGGCGGGATCGAGCGGCGTTTCGACGGCGACATCGTAGACTCGCGCCTTGAGGATTTTTTCGAGGTAGTTTTCGTGCATGACAGGCTTTGCTGGGGGCGACTACATTAGCTCAAGCGTCGCCGCCGCGGTATGGCCGCATACCCACCCTGCCGATTGAGTATGATGGAACCGATGCGTAGCTTCAGATGGTGTTTCCTCGGCCTCTGGCTGATGTCGGCGGCGGCATCGGCGCTGGCGGGCAAGACTGTCGCCACGGACAACGTCGAGGCGCGGCTGGTCAGCGAAACGACCGCCATCGGACCGGGTCAATCCATCTGGGTGGCGCTCGAATTCAGGATTCGCGACGGCTGGCATACCTACTGGCGGAACCCGGGCGATTCCGGCCAGGCGACCACGCTGACCTGGCAGCTGCCGGCCGGATTCACCGCCGGCGACATCGTTTGGCCCGTTCCCCATCGGTTCGAGTTGCCGCCGCTGGTGAACTACGGTTACGCGAAGTCCGCCGTCCATCTGGTGAAGTTGACCGCGCCGTCCGATCTTAAGGCCGGCTCGACGGTGGTGCTGAAGGCGCAGGCCAGCTGGCTGGTGTGCGCGGATGTGTGCATTCCGGGAGATGCGCACCTGGAACTCGAGCTGCCCGCGACGGCCGCGCCGGGAGGCATCGATCCGGCTGCCGCCGCGCTGTTCGCGGCGGCCCGCGACGAACTTCCGGCGCCCGCTCCGGCGGCGCTCCGGGCCACCCTCGAGGCGGGCCAACTGGTCCTGTCGCTGGGACCGGGTTGGGGCGCCGCGCTGTCCCAGATCTCGGCGCTGGCGTTCTATCCGTATGCCGATGGCCTCATCGACTATGGGGCCCCCCAGGTGCTGACCCATGCCGGCGACGGCCTCGAGCTCACGGTAAAGGCCGGCGACCGCCCGCCGTCGGGCGATACCATCCGTGGCGTGCTGGTGGCCACCGAACGCAGCGCGGGCGGCCCCGTCGACGTGCCGATGGACATCGAAGCCGGGCTCGTCACCGCCGCCCCGGCAAAGGCCCCCGTTGCGGCCCGCGCGCTACCCGGGCTACCGTCGCTCGTTCTGCTCGCCGTCTTAGGCGGCATCATCTTGAATCTGATGCCGTGCGTCTTCCCGGTGTTATCGATCAAGGCCATCGGTCTGGTCGAACAGGCCAAGAAACATCCGGCCGCGGTGCGTGCCAAGGGGCTGGTATTCGCGGCTGGCGTCGTGAGCTCCATGCTCGTGCTCGCCGTGCTGCTGCTGGTACTGCGTGCCGGCGGTGAACAGATAGGCTGGGGGTTCCAACTGCAATCGCCGCTGTTCGTCACGCTGATGGTGTACCTGCTGCTCGGAGTCGGCTTGAACCTGTCCGGCGTGTTCGAGGTGGGTGGCGGGCTGGCCGGAGTCGGTGACGGACTCACGCGCGGCGATAGTTACCATGCGGCATTTTTCACCGGCGTGCTGACCACCTTGGTGGCGACACCATGTACCGCGCCGTTCATGGCCGCGGCGGTGGGGGCCGCCATCACCCAATCGGCGGGGGTCGCGCTGCTCATTTTTGCAAGCTTGGGCTTGGGTCTTTCCTTGCCTTATCTGCTGCTGTCGTTCGCGCCATGGCTGCGCCGCGCGCTGCCGAAGCCCGGCGCGTGGATGGATACCTTGAAGCAGATTTTCGCGTTTCCGATGTATGCCTCCGCGGCCTGGCTGCTCTGGGTGCTGGCCCAGCAGACCTCGTCCCTCGGGTTGGGTGCCGCGCTGGCCGGCGCCATCCTGGTCGCGCTGGCGGCATGGGCTTATCAGAAATCCAAGTCGAGCGGCTCATTCGGTCGCGTCGCGGCCGTGGTGACCGCGGCGGGCGCCCTGGCGGTTGCCGTGCTGCTGCCGGTGAGATTCGCCGCCGTCGCATCCGCCGCCGCGCAGGGTGCGGCGACGGCCGGCACCCCTGCGTCGGCGGATGTGTGGCAGCCCTACGACGCCGCGAAGTTGGCGGCCATCACCGCGGCGGGCCATCCGCTGCTCGTCAATTTCACCGCGAGTTGGTGCCTCACCTGTCTTGTGAACGAACGCAATGCCTTCGCCGATGCCGTCGTGCAGGCTGAGCTTCGCGCCAAGGGTGTGACATTGATGAAAGGGGATTGGACCAACCGGGATCCGGCGATCACGCAGGCACTGTCCGCGTTCGGGCGCGCAGGTGTGCCACTCTACGTGGTCTACAACGCGAGGCCTGGGTCGACGGAGCCGTTGGTACTGCCGCAGCTCCTGACCGCGAACATCGTCCACGCGGCGCTCGAGGACGTGCCGGATCAGAAACAGCCATGGAACCGACCGTAGCTCCGGCGATCACCGTCATCGATTTTCGCCGCCGCAGCATGGTGCTCGAATGGCATTCGACCACCGGCACTTGGACCGCCTGCGACGTGCCGCCGGTGCTCGTTCACGGTGTCGCATTGATCCGCGCCTCACAACCGGCCATCTGCCTGTTCGCGCGCGAGAATCGGCTGCAACTGCAAATCGGGCAAGAGCGCTACCCCTTGTCCCGGGACACCCCCCGCGTCACCTGGCGCCGTGGCTGGGCGACCTTCCGGCTGCGACGCCATTTCACGATCTGCGCCGGCAACAGCGTGCTGTCCATGAATTCGTACTGGAACAATCAAGGCGACGAGTTCTTCACCTGGCTCACCTCGCGGGTCGCTCATGGCGAGTGGCGGGAGCTCACCGCCCGACGCTGGTCGGATGGCCTCAACCCGGCGGAGTTGCGCGCGTGTTGAGGTCTGCCGCCTCCAGAAACGCCCGGATCTGCGCGACCAGGCTCGCGGGTGCCAGCTCGAATACCTCCGCGCCGAGCACCAGGCTGTTGCCGGCCGCGTCCGGCACTCGTTCGAGCGGCGCCGCGCCGATCAACACCCGGCGACGGACGAGGCTGGGGCGCGCGGCGGCGAGTTGCAGCGCTGCGCCGGCCCCACTGCGCAAGCCCAGCACGTCGATCTGGCGCAGCCGCAAGTCAGCGGCCAGATCCGCCACCGCGAGTGCGGCAGCCTCGAGCGCGCTCGACGGCGCGGGGTCGGATTCACCGCAACCCGGTAAATCCGGCGCATAAACCGAGCGATTGATCGCGATCAGCGCTAACAGTGGCGCGAACGTGCGGCTCGATCCGGCGCCTTCGTGCAGGCAGATGAGCGGCACCTCCTCGTCGAAGCCGCCGGTGGTCGGAAAAGCCGTCCGCACGTGCAGCTGACCGAAACGGCAATCGAAATACGCCCGCCGCGTCCGCACCGACGTACCCCGCTCGGGAGACTGTGTCTGCTTGGCCACTCGATCCTCGCCTCCTCGTGTTTAACGTCACGACCACCCGCAGCGACATTATGGCAACTGTGGTTTTTTCAACACATGAATTTTTGCAGTTCTTTGCAATAAGGCTAGCGTCTTCCTTAAGCTGACGCTACAGTGTTGCTCAGGCGCAATAGACCTTGAGGGACGTAGAAAAAGACCAATCGTCGCCGGAGCGCAAGCGATGCTCCGCGATTAGGCATGGGGACTTCGAAAGCCGGGTTCGCCCGGCTTTTTTGTTGTCCGGTATTCATGGCACCCGGTCCCACACTCGCGATACCGTAAAGCCGGTGGCTCGGCCTCCTTTGAAAGCCACCACCTCGATCAAGCGCTGACCATCGTCCGACAAACTGTAGCGCTGCTCGAAATCCGGTTCCCCCGCACTCGGCGCCTCGGCATCGACGACCAGCGTCTTATCATCCCAACCGCAAGTCGGGGGTGGCCCGTCACCGCGAGGATCCAGTGTCTCCCGGTTGACCGGCTGATGCGATCGGGACGGCTGATAGACCTCGCTGACTCCCCCGGAGGTGAGCGTCACGACACCGCCGACCTGCTCGATCTTGAGATCTGCGCCAGGCCAGTGCAACCCATCGCGCAGCACCCCGACGGCCGGCGCGGCGGGACCCACGGGCCCACCGCCGATGCCGGCCGCTGCGCCGCCACGCCCACGGCCACGGCCACCACCCCCCGAGTTGTCCGTGTTTTGGCTGCCTCTCGCCTCCGCCGCCGATTGGCTCATCGCCACGCGCTGCGGGTCATCGCTATCCGCGGTGTTGAGTTTCCATTGCCCGGTGAAATTGACGCCCGCCGGCGGCGCCAGGGCCAGTTTGTCGATGGCGCACGCGGACAGCAGCAGCATCGACGCCCAAACCACTCGCTCAAGCCCAACTCGCATCGGCATTTCCTCGAGAGCCCCAACGCCCCCGAAGCTTAATCGTCAGCCGGCTTTGCGGTCCATCCTGGCAACCCAGACCCGACCCTGGACGGGCTGAAAGCACACCCGCAACGGTTCACGGCGGCGGATCAGCTGCGTGCCGCAGGCCACTTTGCTGTCGGCAAAGTCCGCACGGATCAGATCGGCAAGCGTGGCGGTGGGCTCGCCCGCCGCGAGCGGCAGCGGCGCATGCGCGAGAATGCGCGCCTGGATGGAGTCCCGTTTGGCGCTGGTTCCGAGCACGCCCCGCTTGAACCGATCCAGCACGGCGAGCACCCGGCCGAGCGAAATGTCGGTCACATCGCTCGGTCGACCCGTCTCGCCGATGAAGCGCAGGTGCATGAGTCCGCCCACGGCGCGGCTTTCGTCGTGCAGGCACAGTGCCAGCGTGCCGTACAGCTCGGCGGTCATGAGCACCGATTCGGTGGAAACCTCATACGTGTCGGGAGCGACCCCCAATTCCTTTATTTCTGATGCGATCAAGCGTGCAAGCCCTTTACTGACCCTGAAGATGCTGCGCCGACCGAGGTCATCAAGGCTGTCGAGCGAATCACGGTTTCGTGCTAAGCCCATGCCGGCCGGGCATTGGCGCATGACGGTGCGCGGGTTATGCTGGGCGGCCATGTACCGGTATGACGTAATCGACAAGACGCTGGTCAACGAGCGCGTCGCGCAGTTTCGCGATCAGACCCGCCGCTTTCTGGCCGGCGAACTCTCCGACGATGAGTTCAAGCATCTGCGGCTGAGGAACGGCTTGTACCTGCAGCGTCATGCACCCATGCTGCGGGTCGCGATTCCCTACGGCTTGCTCTCCTCGGCCCAGCTGCGCCGCTTAGGAGCGATCGCGCGCCGCTACGATCGCGGTTACGGCCACTTCACGACCCGCCAGAACATCCAGTTCAACTGGCCGAAGCTCGAGGAAGTTCCCGACATCCTGGCGGAACTCGCCGAGGTCGAGATGCATGCCATCCAAACCAGCGGCAACTGCATTCGCAATACCACGTCGGATCATCTGGCCGGCGTCACGCCGAACGAACTCGACGATCCGCGCCCCTGGTGCGAAATCATCCGTCAGTGGTCGACCTTCCACCCGGAATTCAACTATCTGCCGCGCAAGTTCAAGATCGCGGTGACCGGCGCACCGCAGGACCGCGCCGCCTCGCTGGTGCACGATGTGGGCGTGCACCTCGTGCGCGGACCGGACGGCGAACTCGGCTTTGAAATCCTGGCCGGTGGCGGTCTCGGCCGCACCCCCATCATCGGCAAGGTGGTACGGGAATTTCTACCGCGTCAGCATTTGCTCTCCTATCTGGAGGCGGTCCTGCGGGTCTACAACCTGGAGGGGCGACGCGACAACCTGACCAAGGCGAGAATCAAGATCTTGGTCAAGTCGCTCGGCATCGAGGAATTCCGCCGCCGGGTCGAGGCCGAGTGGGAAGCGATCCGCGACCGGGGACTCGCCCTCCACGACGCCGACATCGTGCGCATGCAGAGTTTCTTCACACCGCCGCCCTATCGCGCGCTCGCCGACGCCGACCCCGCGACCGGCGCGAGCGCCGCGTTTCGCGCCTGGTACCGCTACAACACAGCGCAGCACAAGGTGCCCGGCTATCGGATCGTCTACGTCTCGCTCAAGAAGCCCGGCGTCGCTCCCGGCGATGCCACCGACGCGCAACTCGAACTGATCGCGGACTTGGCCGACCGCTACAGTTTCGGCGAAGCGCGGGTCACCCATACCCAGAACCTGCTGCTGGCCGACGTCGAACAGGAGAAGACCCCCGAGCTGTGGCGCCTGCTCGACGCGGCAGGACTCGCCACGCCGAACATCAATACGCTCACCGACATGATCTGCTGCCCGGGTCTGGACTTTTGCAGCCTGGCCAATGCCGGTTCGATCGATGTCGCGAGACTGATCAACGAGCGTTTCGACGATTACGACTACCTCTATGACTTGGGCGAACTCGAGGTCAAGATGTCGGGCTGCATGAATGCCTGCGGCCACCATCACGTGGGTCACATCGGCATACTCGGCGTGGATAAGGGCGGCGAGGAGTGGTATCAGATCACGATCGGCGGCGCCGCGGGCGCGGATGCCTCGTTGGGCGCCGTGATTGGACCTTCGGTGCCCAAGAGCGATGTCGCCGAAACCATTGCTCGACTGCTCGCTGTGTATGTCGAGCAGCGACAGCCCGAAGAGCGCTTCCTCGACACCGTGCGCCGCTTGGGGGTCAAGCCTTTCAAGGAACGAGTCTATGCCGCGTCGGCTGCTGCGTGACGGTCGCGTCGTCGCCGACGACTGGGGCTACGTCGGCGAGCCGGCCGCGCAGCGCGGCCGCATCGTGGGCTTTGATGAATGGTTGGCCGACAAGTCCGCATGGGATGGGTCGGCCGCCTCGTTAGGGATCGTTCTCAAGCCGGCGCACAAAGTCGAGTTGCTGGCGCCCGATCTCGCGCGTTTCGAACTGGTGGCGGCAGAGTTCACCGGTCCGGCTGAGGGGCGCGGTTACAGCCAGGGGCGGTTATTGCGTGAGCGCTTCGGGTTTCGCGGCGAATTGCGTGCCAGGGGCTATGTCCGCTACGACCAGATTTTCCTGCTGGCGCGCTGTGGCTTTACGAGCTTCGAGCTGGCCGACGGCGAACTCGAGTCCGCCGCGACGGCCTTCGGCACATTCACCGCCGAATACCAGCCCACCAACGACTTAGGGTTGACGCATCCGCTGACGCGCCGCGCCTGATGCCGCGGCTTGCCGCCGCTTGAACCCGCGCCCTCACGGATTGTCGCGCAGCGGCAGCTTCAGATCCGCCGCCAGCCGATCGACGTCTTCCTGGGTTTCCATACGCTCCGCTTCGCGCACGAACTTGCGCGGCAGGTGCGGCGCCAACAGCTCGATGAATTCATACATGTAGGCGCGCAGCAGGGCGCTGCGGCGAAAGCCGATCCAGGTCGTGTGGCTCTCGAACAGATGCGCGGCATCGAGCACCGTGAGATCCGCATCGGTCACCGGATCGACGGCCAGACGCGCGAGAATGCCCACCCCGAGTCCGATCCGTACGTAAGTCTTGATGACATCCGAATCGCGCGCGGTCAGCACCACATCGAGGGACAGGCCGGCGGTTTCGAACAGTGCAGGCAGCGACGAGCGGCCCGAAAAACTGAACACGTAGGTGACGATCGGATGATCCGCGAGCTTCTTCAAGGTCAGTTTTCCGGCGCCCGCGAGCGGATGACCGCGCGGCACCACGACCGCCCGGTGCCATCGATAGACCGGCAAACGTACCAAGTGCGGAAACAGCTCTTCGGAGCCGGTTGCGATCGCGAAATCCACCCGGTCACGCGCCACCATTTCCGCGATCTGCTCCGAGGTGCCCTGATGCAGGTGGAGCCGCACCTTCGGATATTTGAGTCGGAACGCGCGGATCACCGGCGGCAGGACATAGCGGGCCTGGGTATGCGTGGTGGCGATCGACAGCGTGCCGCCATCCGCCTTGCGCAGTTCCGCGGACGTGCGGCGGATGTTGTGCATCTCACGCAAGATGCTGCTGGCGCGCGAGATGATCTCCTCACCGGCCGCGGTGGTGCGGGTCAGGGCCCGCCCCTCGCGCTCGAACAACTGGAAACCCAGCTCCTCCTCCAACAACTTGAGCTGCCGGCTGACTCCGGGCTGCGAGGTGTGCAGCTGGCGCGCCGCCGCGGTGATATTGAGGCCATTTTCATGCACGGCGACGAGGTAGCGAAGTTGTTGGAATTTCATACGACCGGGATAATAGCGCAGTGATCTACTTCCCCGCCTTCTTCAATCTCCAGGGGCTCAAAGTCCTGATCGTCGGCGGCGGCGAAGTGGCCTTCAGAAAAGTGGCGTTACTCGAGCGCACGGGCGCGGCGCTGTCGCTGGTCGCACCACAGCTCGTGCCGGAACTCGCCGCGCTCGGCGCCGCCGGCCGTCTTGAAATCCTGGCCCGTGAGTTCATCCCCAGCGACTTGGAGGGCGCACGGCTGGTCATCGTCGCCACCTCCGAGCGTGCCATCAATCGTTGGATAGCACGTTTGAGCGAGGAACGCGGTATCCCGGTCAACGTCGTCGACGACCGCGAGGCCTCGCGCTTCATCGTGCCCGCCATCGTCGATCGGGATCCGGTGCTCGTGGCGATTTCCACCGGGGGCGCCTCACCCGTGCTCGCGCGGCGGCTCCGGGAGCGGTTGGAGGCTGCGCTTCCGCAGCGCCTCGGCGATTTCGCGTTGTGGCTCCGACACTTGCGCGACGCGAGCCTCGCGCGCTCGAGCGACAGCCCACAGCGGCGTCGATTCTTCGAAACTCTGGTCGATGGGCCGGCCGGCCGCCGCTTCATCGATGGCGATGCCGAGGGCGCCACCCGCCTGGCGCAAACGCTGCTCGCCGAGACCGGCGCGACGGCCCCGGCTGCCGGCACGGTCACGCTGGTGGGTGCCGGTCCCGGCGACCCGGAGCTGCTCACGTTGAAAGCGCTGCGCGCTTTACAAGATGCGGACGTCATTCTGTACGACCGGTTGGTGGCGGACGCGATCCTCGACATGGCGCGGCGCGATGCCACGCGGATCTGTGTGGGCAAGGCGGCCGGCGGTTGCGGCACCACCCAGCAGGAAATCAACGCGCTATTGGTCCGGCATGCGACCCTGGGCAAACGCGTGGTGCGCTTGAAGGGGGGTGACCCTTTCATCTTCGGCCGCGGCGGCGAAGAGCTGGAGGCGCTCGCGCAGGCCGGGATCGAGTTCTCCGTCGTACCGGGAATCACCGCGGCATCGGGTTGTGCGGCTTATGCGGGCATCCCGCTCACCCATCGCAATCATGCCCATTCCGTGACGTTCGTGACCGGCCATGCGGACCGTCGCGGCATGGAGCCGGACTGGCGCGCGCTCGCGGCTCGAGGCTCCACGGCGGTCTTCTACATGGGCCTCGCACGGCTCGATTACCTGATCGGTAAACTCCGCGAATATGGCGCCGCGGCGGATCTGCCGGCGGCGCTGATCGGCCAGGGCACGCAGCCCTCGCAACGAGTGATTGCGGCGACGCTCGGCACGCTCGGCGCGGCCGCCGCCGGCGCGGGCTTGGAATCACCGACCCTCCTGATCGTCGGCGAGGTCGTGGCGCTGCGAGCGACGCTGGCCTGGTTCAATCCCGGGCCGGGGACGGCCGCGCTGGCCGGCCTGGCCGCCGGCGCCGGCGGCCACGTCAGCGAATGGCCTCCGCAAAGCCCTTCTCCACCACCCACTGCCGATTGAACAAGCGCGACTGATACTTGGCGCCGCCGTCGCATAGGATGGTGACGATGGTATGGCCGGGCCCGAGCTGCTTGGCGACGCGCACCGCGGCGGCCACGTTGATACCCGCGGTGCTACCGAGCAACAGTCCTTCCTCGCGCAGTAATCGATAGACGAAATGCAGCGTCTCGGCATCGGGAATGCGCAGCGCATCATCGATCGGCGCGCCCGCAAGATTGGCGGTGACGCGACCCGTGCCGATCCCCTCGGTGATCGACGAGCCGCCGTCCGATTTCAATTCCCCATCCTTGACGTAATGGTAGAGCGCGCTACCGGGTGGATCGACGAGCACGATCCGCACCGCTGGCGCTTGCGACTTCAAGTAAGCGCCCGTGCCGGCAAGCGTCCCGCCGGTGCCGGTGGCGGCGCAAAAGGCGTCGATCTTACCGCCGGTGTCGCGCCAGATCTCCGGGCCGGTCGACTCGAAATGTGCGGCCCGATTCGCCGTGTTGTCGAACTGATTGGCCCAGATCGCGCCGGGCAGCTCCAGGGCCAAGCGGCCCGCCACTTTCTGATACTGATTCGGATTGCTGTACGGGACGGCGGGTACCTTGCGCAGCTCCGCCCCCAAAGCCTCGATGATCTGGTACTTCTCGGTGGCCTGGTTGTCGGGCATGACGATGACGCAGCGGTAGCCGCGCGCATTGCACACATGCGCAAGACCAATGCCGGTGTTGCCCGCCGTGCCCTCGACCACCGTACCGCCTGGCTTCAGCACTCCACGCCGCTCGGCATCGAGCACGATCCACTTGGCCGCACGATCCTTGACCGAACCGCCCGGATTCATGAATTCGGCCTTGCCCAAGATCTCGCAGCCCGTCTCCTCGCAGAACGTCTTCAGACGAATCAACGGTGTATTGCCGACCGCGCCGATGAAACCCTCGCTCACGTGCATCGTGCCTCTCCTCAAAGGTCACTGACCCATCCACGGTGCATTGTGACAAAAGAATCCCCGGGCTTGCCGGGGAATTCGAGTGGAACAGGTGCAAGGTAAAAACCCGACACGTCCGGCATTGGCGGATACGCGGCACAATAGTGCAGAGCGTTCAACCTTCTATCAGTTGTTGCGGCAATGAAACGCGCATTTCCATGCGGCGTCCCAAGGTTGATTGATCCTAGCATCGAGAACCGAAAAATCCAATGACTTACAACCCCTTTGCGCATTTTATTGCAATCCGTCACAGTTCCAAAACAGTTGTGACACAGATACAACACAAGCGACCCATGGCGGCCACGCCGCGGCCATGGGAGTCACGGTTCACGTAGCGATTGCATTAGCAGCGCCATTCATCCAGATTGACGCGATACGTCTGAGGATCGAACATGAAGTACTTGCATACCATGGTGCGCGTCACCGATATCGAAGCATCATTGCGGTTCTATCGCGACGCTCTAGGTCTCCAGGAACTCTCCCGGCGCGATTATCCCCAGGGCCGCTACACGCTGGTGTTTCTGGCTGCCGCCGGCGATGAGACGGCTCAGGTGGAATTGACCCACAATTGGGACCCAGAAGCCTATACCGGAGGCCGCAATTTCGGTCATCTCGCCTACGCGGTGGAGGACATCTACGCCACCTGCCAGCGCTTGGCGGATCACGGCGTCACGATCAACCGGCCGCCGCGCGACGGTCGCATGGCTTTCGTCCGCTCGCCGGACAACATCTCCATAGAATTGCTGCAGCGCGGCTCCGCGCTTGCGCCCGTTGAGCCCTGGACGAGTATGCCGAACACGGGGGCCTGGTAGCCGGCGGAACCCGTCCCCGCGCGCTGGGGTCCGCCTAGAACATCTCCGATGGCCCGGGCATCTTCACATCGACCTTGCTGCGCGAGGGGATGTGCTCGCCGGTGATCATGTCCTCATAGGCCTGACCCGGACCCACCATGGGATAGACGCCCGCGTCCTGATCGATCATCACTTCGAGGAAGGCCGGTCCCGGAAAGCGAATGAACTCCTCCACGACGCGCGGCACATCGGCCTTGCGCTCGAGGCGCACCGCATACTTGAAGCCATCGGCCTGCGCCGCCTTGACGAAATCCTTGGTATGCAGGCTCTTGTCGCTGGCACTCAAGCGGCCCTTGTGAAAGAGCTTCTGCCACTGTTTGACCATGCCATCGCCGCAGTTGTTGAGCACCACCACCTTGACCGGCAAATCGTAGGTGGTGACGGTTTCCAGCTCGCCGATGTTCATGCGAATGCTGGCATCACCGTCGATGTCGATCACCAGCCGCTTACGCTCGGCGAACTGGGCGCCCACCGCGGCCGGCAAGCCGAAACCCATGGTCCCCATGCTGCCCGACGTCAGCCACAGTCTCGGGCTGCAAAAATCGAAATACTGGGCGGCCCACATCTGGTGTTGGCCGACGCCGGTGGCAATGATGGCCTCACCCTGCGTGAGCCGGTTGATTTCTTCGATGACATAATACGGCTGGATCAGGTCGCTCGACCGATCGTAGTTCATCGCGTAGGTGGTCTTCAGGTCGTCGCAATGCCGCAGCCAGGCGGTGAAGTCGCGCCGGAAGCCGATGCGCTTGCCGTACTCCAACAGCACCTGCAACGCATCGACCATGAGGCCCACATGGCTCCAGTCGACGCGCTTGACCTTGTTGATCTCCGAGCCATCGATATCGAGATGAGCGATGAACCGGGCCTTCGCCGCGAACCGGACCGGATTGCCGGCCACGCGATCATCGAAGCGGGCGCCCGCCGACATCAGAAAATCACAGTCATCGACCGCGTAATTCGCGAAGGCGGCGCCGTGCATCCCCAACATCCGCATCGCCAAGGGCCCGCGCGTGTCGACCGTACCGATCCCCATCAACGTCGTGACCACCGGAATCTGAAACGCAGTCGCAAAGTCCCGCACGGCCTGCGACGCGCTACCGTTGACCACACCGCCGCCGGCGTAGAGCAGCGGGCGCTCGGCCGCACCGAGAGCAGCGAAGAAGCTGGCGCAGGCCGCTTCCGGCAGCTTGCTGGCCTCGAGGCGGTTCATCCGCTGCCGGTAGCCGGGAATCGGCAACCGACCCGCCCCTCGAAAAACGCCCTGCCAGTTCTGCACGTCCTTGGGGATGTCGAGAACCACGGGGCCGGGCCGACCCGTGCGCGCGATTTCAAACGCGGTGCGCACCGTGGCCTCCAGACGGCTGGGGTCCGTGATCAGAAATACATGCTTGGCAACGGCGCCCATGATGCTCGGCACCGGTGCCTCCTGGAACGCATCCGTGCCGATCGCCGTCGTCGGCACCTGGCCGCATATGACCACGATCGGGACCGAATCGGCCATGCAGTCGCGCACCGGCGTGACCATGTTGGTGGCACCCGGACCGGACGTCACCACCGCCACGCCGACCTTGCCGCTGGCCCGCGCGAAGCCCGCGGCCATGAAACCGGCCCCCTGCTCGTTAGCCGGGACGATCAGCGGCATGGCGTTTTCATGCGTCTGGTTGTAGCGGAAGACCGCGTCATAAATCGGTAAGATGGCGCCGCCGCTGTAACCGAACAGCGTGTCCACGCCCTCGTCTTCCAGCACCTGGACCAGCATCTCGGCGCCGCTCATCGTGGTGCCGGCCAGGGGGTGGGCGCGCTGGTTCAACATGTCGTGGATGTCTTTCACGGCCGACAGACTAGCAGTTCTCGCCCTGGCGCCCAAGTGCCGCGCTCCCGTATCCTGTCGCGCCATGCGACACATCATAGCCATCCTCCTACAAAACGAAGCCGGCGCACTGACCCGCGTGACCGGCCTGATCTCGACCCGCGGCTACAACATCGAGTCCCTCTCGGTGGCGCCCACCGACGATCCGACCGTCTCGCGACTGACGCTGGTAACCACGGGATCGGACTCGGTCATGGCCCAGATCAACGCGCAATTGCTCAAACTCGTCGACGTGGTCGCGGTCGACGATCTGACCAGCGGCGATCATCTCGCGCGCGAGTTGCTGCTGCTCAAGCTTCAGGTGGCCACGGCCGATATCGAGGCCATCAACGCGCTGGCCGAACGCGCGGGTGGCCGGATTCTGTCATCCAACCCGTCGAGCTTCATCGTGGAACTCACCGGCACGGAGTCCGCCATCAGCGCGTTCATTACCGAGGCGGGAGGCTGCGGCGAGATCGTCGAGGTGGTCAGGAGCGGAGTGCTCGGCGTATCGCGCGCGAATCCGCGAATTCATTTGGTGAAATAGGAACGGGTGATGACAGAGATTGAACTCAAACCAGAACATGTGGAGGACCCGACGACGCGTAACGTCGGGATCCTGGTGGGCGTGGTCGGCATCTTTTTGTCCGTGGTCACCATTGCATCGCATCGCGCGCATACCGAGGCGGTCATCCACCGCACCGAGTCGAACGACGCCTGGGCCTTCTATCAGGCGAAAAAGATCCGCGAGAGCGCGACCGACGTGGGTTTGGTGCTGCTTCAGACCCTCGAGCCGGATGCCGCCAAGGCCGATGCCGCCGTCCGCAAGCTCACCATGGCCCGCGACAAGTACGCCGATGACGCCAAGGAGATCATGAAAGACGCGCAGGCCAAGGACGTGGAACAGAAGGTCGAGGAGAGCCGGGCACTGCGCTTCGACATCGGCGAGGGCTTGCTCGAATTGGGATTGGTGCTGTGCTCGCTGTATTTTCTCGCGCGCAAGATCTTCTTCCCGACCTTGGGTATCGTCGCCAGCATCGCGGGCATTGCGCTCGGTATTTGGGGTTGGATGCTTTGACTCGCTGGCGGGACGCGGCCAGCAAGGCTGCGCTGCTCACGGCGCTGGTGCTCACGGCGCTACTGGCACCACTGGCGCGGGGCGACGCTGCGCCGCCGGCGCTGCGAGTCGAAGCCCGTTCCGCCGAATTGCTCGCGGTGGGGGTGGTGAAGGGCGATCGCATGACCATCCATATCACCCGCTTGGTGGACAATGCCCCGATCCGCGATGCCAGCCTCTCGGTGTTGTTGCGCGGCGTCGCCCATCCAACGGTGGCGGAGGCCGACGGCGGCTACGCCTTCGAGAGTTCGGATCTCGCCGTGCCGGGCAACGCGTCGTTGGTGTTCGAGATCGTAGAGAGGGGCACTCGCTCCGAGTTGAAGGGTGAACTCGTCGGCGGCGGCGCGGCGGAGCCTGAAAAAGACAGCGCCCGGCAGTTATGGTGGTGGGCCTTGAACTTCGCGGTGTGCATCGGCTTTCTGATGCTGCTGTCCCGACGCCGCAAGCGCCAGGCGCAAAGCGAGCCTTGAGCCGCGCTTGCCTCTACAGCGCTGCGTTGTCGCTTTCGCCGGTCCGAATCCGCAGCACCTTCAAGATATCGGTGACGAAGATTTTCCCGTCGCCCACCTTGCCGGTCTTCGATGCGCCGACGATGGCTTCCATGACCTGTTCCACCAACTCGTTCTTCACCGCCACTTCGATGCGCGTCTTCGGCACGAAATCGACCACATACTCGGCGCCACGATAGAGCTCGGTGTGACCACGCTGGCGGCCGAAACCCTTCACCTCGGTCACCGTCATGCCGGACACGCCGATCTCGGACAGCGCGGCACGAACGTCGTCCAGTTTGAAAGGCTTGATGATGGCTGTAATCAATTTCATTCAACGACTCCGCGACTCACTTCGCATCTTATCCCGCCTTCCATTCTAGTGCCATCCGCCCTGTTAAGATGCGCCATCGCGCTCCGAGGGATGTTTCATGATCGCCACGATACTCATCATAGGCGCCGGCCAGGCAGGCGCGCAGGCCATCGACACGCTGCGGCGTGAGGGCTTCAAGGGACGGCTCGTCCTCGTGGGCGATGAGCCCCACCTGCCCTACCAGCGTCCGCCGCTGTCGAAAAAATTTCTGTCCGGTGACATGCCGGCGGAACGGCTGCCCTTTCGCCATCAGAGTTTTTACGACGACCACGGCGTCGAACTCAAGCTCGGCGTCAGCGCGTTGAAATGCGATCCGGCGGCGCGCCGGGTCACCTTGTCCACCGGCGAGACCGTGGACTATGACCGGCTGCTGCTCTGTCTCGGGGCGGACTCTCGTCGCTTGACCTGCCCCGGCGCCGACCTGGCGGGCGTGCACTACCTGCGCGGGATCGCCGATGTGCCGGCGATCCAGGCGGGACTCAAGCCCGGCGCCCGGGTGGTCGTCATCGGTGGTGGGTACATCGGCCTCGAGACGGCCGCCACCGCGCGCACGCGCGGCTGTACCGTCCATGTCTTGGAAATGGCGGACCGCGTGATGAACCGCGTGGTCGCCGCCAACGTCTCCGAATACTTCGCGCACGAACATCGGACCCAGGGGGTAAAGATCGTCTGCAACACCCGGGTGGTGCGCCTGGAAGGCAACGGACGGGTGGAACGGGTGGTGTGCGCCGAGGGTGACAGCTATGAAACGGATCTACTGATCGTGGGCGTGGGCGCGATCGCCAATACCCAGATCGCCCGCGAAGCCGGTCTCGCCTGCGACAACGGCATCGTCGTCGACGAATATTGCCGTACCAGCGACCCTGCGATCTATGCCGCTGGCGACTGCACCTATCACCCGTCGTTGCGGTTCGACCAGCGTGTCCGCTTGGAGTCGGTTGACAATGCGTTCGAGCAGGCCAAGACGGCGGCGCTCAATATGTTGGACCGGCCGACGGTGCACGATCGCGTGCCCTGGTTCTGGTCCGACCAATTTGACAATAAACTACTCATCGTTGGCTTATCGCAGGGCCATGATCAACAAGTGACGCGCGGCGACCCCGCGACGCGAAGTTTCACGGTCTGCTATCTGAAAGGCGGCGAGCTTTTGGCCGTCGAAGCGATCAATCATTCCAAGGATTACATGGCGGCCCGCAAGCTGATCGCCGAGCGTGCGCGCCCGAACCTGGACAAGCTTGCCGATCCGACGGTGGCGTTGAAAGACAGCTGCTGATGCCGACGATCCACTTTGTCCTGGCGGACGGCTCGCAGCGCAGCGTGACGGCTCCGGCGGGCACGAGCTTGATGGAGGCGGCGCGGCAGAACCGCATTCCCGGCGTGATCGCGCAATGTGGGGGAGCCTGCGTCTGCGCCACCTGCCATGTGTATGTCGAGCTGGCGTGGCTCAACCGTCTGGCGCCGCCCGACGACATGGAATCGGGCATGCTCGAATCCGCGTGGGAACCGCGCGCCAACAGCCGACTGGCCTGCCAGGTACCGCTGACCCAGGCACTCGATGGTATCGTCGCCCGCGTGCCCGCGCGGCAGGCCGATTAAAAGCCCGACGAGGACGCGATACGCTCGAAGATGCTAGCCTGTCGACTCACCAGCCTGACGGGATGAACAATGCACGGATTGGCGATTCACGGTGGCGCCGGCACTCTGCCGCGCACTGACATGTCGAGCACCCACGAAGCGCGTTACCGCGCCGGCCTCGAAGCGGCGCTCGACGCCGGCTATGCGATTCTCGACGCGGGAGGCACCAGCCTCGATGCGGTAACCGCCGCGATCGTGCGGCTCGAGGATGATGAGTTGTTCAATGCGGGCCGCGGCGCCGTGTTCACGCTCGACGGCCATCACGAGCTCGACGCGTCGATCATGGAAGGCACGAATCTTCGGGCCGGCGCGGTGTGTGGTCTGCTCCACGTGAAGAACCCGGTCATGCTGGCGCGCGCCGTGATGGAGCATTCGGAGCATGTCATGCTCGCTGGCGTGGGCGCGGAAGATTTCGCGCTGAGCCAGGGATTTTCCTTGGTGTCCCGCGATTATTTTTCCACCGCTCCGCGCTGGCAACAACTCGAGCGCATCCGCGCCGGCGACTCCAGCCTGTCGGCGCTGACCATCTCCCACGTGGGGACAGTCGGTGCGGTCGCCCTCGACTCGCACGGCGGCCTCGCGGCCGGCACCTCGACCGGGGGCATGACCGGCAAGCGCTTCAACCGCATTGGCGACTCGCCGATCATCGGCGCCGGCACCTACGCGGATGACCGCTCCTGTGCCGTCTCGGCGACCGGTCATGGCGAAATCTTCATCCGTGCCGCGGTCGCGCACGACATCAGCGCGCGGATGCGCTACGGCCAGCGCGACCTCGCGACGGCGGTTCGCGAGGTGATACACGGCGAATTGTCAGCCATGCACGGCGAGGGCGGCGTCATCGCCATCGACCGTCACGGCGCCATCTCGATGGAGTTCAATTCCGAGGGGATGTTTCGCGCCTGTCGCTCCGCCGGGTCCGCCCCGCAAGTCGACATTTATCGGGCCGCTTGACCCACCCCGCCACCGGTCCGTCCGGCCAGCTGTCAGACCCGCCGGCTGTCAGACCCGCCGGCTGTCAGACCGGCCGGACGACGCGCCGCTTCTGGAACATCCCGGTGCGCAGGCTTTGATACTCGGCCTCCATGAGCACGACCCGGTTTCTGCCCTGCTCCTTGGCGCTGTACAGGGCCTCGTCGGCCAGTTGCACGAGTCCCTGGGCCGTCCGATTCGCGCCGGGCAGCACGAACGCCGCTCCAATGCTCACCGTCAGCCGATTGGCCACGGATGACGCGTCGTGGGTGAGCGCCAGCTGGGCTATGCCGCGCTGAATCCGCGTCAGCACATCGGCGACATACTCGCGATTGCAGTCGTACAAGATCACCGCGAATTCCTCGCCACCGTAGCGGGCGACGAAGTCCATGGGTCTGCGGGCGCACTGCCCCAATGAGCGGGCAACCGCGCACAGGCACTGATCCCCCGCCTGATGGCCATAGCGATCGTTGTAGTTCTTGAAGAAATCGATGTCCACCAGCAGCACGGCGACACGCACCGCTTCACGCACGCCCTGTTGCCAGGTGAGTGCGATATGCCGATCGAACATCCGGCGGTTCTGGATTCCGGTCAACCCGTCGCGCGCCACCATCTCGTTCAACAAACCCGCTTGCAAGAAGCGCAACCGGTCGGTCTTCTCGTGCATGTAGACGATCGACGCGCAGAACAGGTTGATCGCCACCAAAATGAAGGCGTCATAGCCGAATTCGCGGGTCGGTAGCGATAATGCCGTGCCGGCGGCGAGGTAGGCCGCCGTGATGAAGCCGTTGACGGCCAACGACTGGTAGAACATCAGCCCGCTCATCAGGTACGTGAAGATCGTCGCCAAAATGAGCGAAGGGAACAGCATCGCCACCCCGGCAAGCGAGGCGAACACCTGGGTCCCGACGAACGCGAGGCCAATCAGCGATGCCGCGCAAACCGCGGATCGCACGTAGAGCTTGAGCAACTGCTTCGAAAAGCTCATGACCAGACAGGCGCTCAACGTGGGTACGACCACGGCGAGCAGCACGATGCTCGGCAAGCGGTGTAGTGCCGTGCCGAGCAGCAGCGCATCGACGGCGCACATCGCCAGGCTCAGGCTGATCGCGAGGCAAAGATTGACGCGGACCTGCCGGATGCCCTCGATCAAGTGATTGGCGCGAAACTCCGCCTCCATGTTCCCCTCGAAGGTCAGCCATGGAATCCCGGCGTTCATCTGCCGCGCATACGGCGACTCAGGCAGCTCTTCGATCAGAAAACGATTGTTCTTGACCATCGATTCCACCGTACGTCGCATCCGCCTGTCGCTCAACGAACCATTCCACAAGTTGGGCGCCTAAAAGCGGTTACGGTCCGCACTTTGGCCGCCGGCGGCTGCATTTCGACGCGGCGTCAATCCTTGAGATAATCAGCGAGGTAGCTGTCGAAATCCAATTTGTCGGTGGCCTCGATGCGGGCCTGGGCCGTGTGCGACTCGACGGCGGCCGCGGCGAACTCCGTCAAGCGACTCTCGTTGGGCGGATAGAGCCCGAGGAAATAGTCCTTGTGCACCTGTGACATGCGCCGGGCGAGTTCGAAGAACGTCTCCCCGCTTTGGCGCATTTCGGCGATCAGCCGTGCCGACGGGGTGCGCTCGACATCGTCGAGCTTCGCGCGCTGCTGCTCGAGCGAGGCCATATAAGGGCGGCTGGGTTCGCCTTGATCGAGCATCTCACAAATGCCCTGCATCGCATCGAGCAACTCGTGCGCCCACGCGGCCATCGGGTAGTTGCGGCCCTCCCGGTTCAAGCCAAGCCCGGGCTCACGTCCGCGCCGCGCGACCTTCAGATGATTGGCATCGAGTGCTTCCTGCTCGTGGCGACCGATCGGCTCACTTTCCTTGAGCAGACACAGCACCATGAAGGCCTCGAGAAAACGCAGCTTGTTCTGGTTCACCCCCACCGGATCGAAGGCGCTGACGTCGAGCGCCCGAACCTCCACATACTCGACTCCCGCGCGCTTCAGTGCCTTGGTCGGCCGTTCACCCGAGCGTGCGACGCGCTTCGGCCGGATGTAGCTGTAGTACTCGTTCTCGATCTGCAGGATGTGGGCATTGAGCTGCCGGTATTCGCCGTTGACCTTGACACCGATCTTCTCGTACGGCGGATAGGGCGTGCCGATCGCCCTCGACAGATCCTTGATGTATTCATCGAGTCCGTTCACCGAGACACTGACCGTCGCCTGGTTCTTGTTGCGATAGCCGATATCGCTCATGCGCAACGACGTGCCGAACGGCTCGAACACCGTGTCGCGGTCGAAAACCGCAAGATCCGTGTCGCGTCCGGCGAAAAAGCTCTTTGAAACGGCGGGCGAGGTGCCAAACAGATAAAGGATCAGCCAGCCGCAGCGCCGATAGTTTCGCAACACCGCGAAGTACTGGTCGGAGATGAAGTCCTGCATCGGTTGCCGCGCCTCGTTGACGTGCGCGAGCACGTCCCACAGCGACACCGGGAACGAATAGTTGAAATGGACGCCGGCGATGGCCTGCATGATCCGGCCGTAGCGCACACCCAAGCCATGACGGTAGATGGTCTTCATGCGACCGACGTTCGAGGTTCCGAATTGTGCCAGCGGAATCCGCGCATCGCTTTCGATGGCGCCGGGCATGCTCGTCGCCCACAACAACTCATCGCCTAAATGCCGATAGACGAATTGATGGATGTCACAGAGGTATTGCACCAATTCCCAGGTTTCGAGGAACGGCGGAGTCACCAGTTCGATCAACGACTCGGAAAAATCGGTCGTGATGTGCTCATTCGTGAGGGGCGCACCCAGAGCCGCGGGATGGGGCGTTTGGACGATCTCACCGGCCTGCGTCACCCGCAACGACTCCCGTTCGACTCCCTTACGGCCGCCCCGCAATACCGTCCTCTCGCCGGAATTGATGAGTCCCGCGAGACGGCGCTCGAATTTCTTGTCGACCACGTTACGCAACCGAAATACCCTCTGGGGATCGCCGCTGGAGCCGGGCGGCTAGAATACTCGAACCCGCCGCCGGCGCCGCACGTTTACGGCAGCTGCGCCGCTTACGGCAGCTCCGCGACCACCTCGATGTCCACCAGGAAACCGGGATCCACCAGTCGCTGCACCTGAACCCAGGTGGTGGCCGGCAGACGTTCCTTATCGTAGTACTCGAAGCGCAGATCCGATGCCTTGAGCAATGCATCCATGTTCGTGGTGTAGATGGTCTCCTTGACCACGTAATCGAAAGTGGCGCCGTTGGCCGCCAGCGTTTTCTGGATATTGACGTAGGCGGCACGCATCTGGCCCGCCATGTCGCCCGGCGCCACCAGCCGCCCGTTTTCATCGGCAGCCACCGAGCCTGAGATGTACAGGGTCTTGTCGATCAGCACCGCCTGTGAGAAGCCAAAATCTTTCTCGTAACCATTGAGGTGAAATATCCGTTTGACGCGCGGCGGTGGCGGCGTGTCCACATCGTGCTGAGGTTGGCATGCACCGCCCAGCAGCACGAGAATGATGGCGGCCGCCCGCGGGAATACTCTTTCCATGCGTTCCTCGAAGCTGTCTTTCTCGCGCAGCACAGCGGCCTGCAAGGTTAATCCACTTTCGAGGGTTGGGCCATGCCCCCGGGTTCTGCTGTGCCACCGGCTCGAGTCACGCCCGCGGCGCTGGACGCCGCCGGTTCACCGGTCGTGGCGTCAGCCGCGAGCGCGGCAGCCAGGGTCTGCTTCATCCAAGCCTTCATGCGCGGCTCGAGTAGATCGAGCGGCATCGCGCCGGCGCGCAACAATTCGGCGTGGAACGCGCGCAGATCGAAACGCGATCCCAAGGTCTGTTGCGCGAGCGTCCGCAGCGCCTCGATCTTGAGGAAACCCGGCGTGCAGGCGAGCGCCTGTCCCGGCAGCGCGATCATTCGATCGACGCTGCGCACGGCCGCGGGACCGGCGCCGGGCAGTTCGGCTTCGACATAGTCGATGGCCCTTTGGCGAGTCCAGCCTTCGCTCTGCAGGCCGGTATCGATCACGAGGCCAACGGCGCAGCTCTGCTCGGCCCGCAATTCGCCGTACTTGGCTTCCGGGTCGGTATAGAGGCCCAACTCCTCGCCCAGGGTCACGGCATACAGTGCCCAGCCGTCGACGAACGGAGCATCGTGACCGAAGCGGCGGAACGTCGGCAGATCGGTCCGCTGTCGTTGCAACTCCAATTGGGTGTGCACACCCGGCACCGCCTGCTCGAGGTAATGCGCCTCGGGGTCGATCGCCGGCCGGTTCGCGAGGTCCGCGGTATCGATGTAGAGCACGGCGCCGAGCGCGCCGTTCGGCCCACGCGGCCGGTAGGCCACCGGCCCACTCTCCGGTGCGAGGTAGGCAGCAACCGGTCGAATCGCGAAATCGGCCAACGGCATCGATGTAAACAGCGTCGGCGCGGCGCTGGCCACACGCAACTTGATGTCTTGGTAGGCGCTCAAGAGCGCCGCCGCCGAATCGTAGGAATGGCGGGGGTCATGCCGAATGTGTTCGACGAAGCTCTGCGGGTCACCGGAGAAGCCGCTCTCGGTGAGCAACGCCTGCACGCGTTTGTGCAGTCGATCGACCTCTTCGAGCCCGAGGGCATGCAGCTCAGCAGGGCTGCGCGCGCCACCGGTCGCACGCCGCACCAGGTAGGCGTACCACGCGTCTCCCAACGGCAGCGCCGCTAGTGCGACGCTGGTTCGAGCGCGTGGCAAATACTCTTGGCGCAGAAAATCATGCAGCGCGCGATAGGCCGGCAGTATTTGACGACGGATCACCGGCTTGAGCGGCTCCGCCCCGGGCAGCTTCTCGAGAGGCTGGTAGAACTCGTTGGCATCGCTCTCGGCGCCCAGAGCGGCCAACTGCGGCAACAGTTCCTCGACCAAGGGCCGCGGCAGCGTATAGCCGCGACGCAGACCGTCGCGCAAGTTGGCAATCGCCTGCGCCGACCACCGCGAGAATAGCTCCGCCCGAGCGCGCCAGTCCTCGAAATTCTTCGGGTTCGACGCGCCCAGGCGCTCGGCCGCGGCAGCGGCGCGCGCAAATTGCAACGGAACGGCGTCAAATGGATTGAGCGGCAGCAACTCGAACGGATAGGTGAAGCCTTCGATCGCGAGGGCCCGCTGACGCCGGAACATGGTGTAGGTCAGGGCTGCGTCGCCATCCAATCCCGTCACCGGAATGGCAGAGAGATCCTCGAGCGCGCGTCGCTCCAAAGCCAGCGAGTCGGCGAGCGACTGCGGATCGATGGCACCGTCCGGAGTCGCGGCGAAGGCCGCCGCAGTACCGGTCCAGGCATACCAGGGCGATAGAGCCGCGCTGTCCCGCCAGTAGCGCTCGGTCAAATGCCGTAAACGCTCCGCCGCGGAGCCCTCGGTCGCGGCAGAGCTGGCTGGCGAGGGCGCCGGGGGCGAATTGCAGCCCGCCGCCAGCGCCACGAGCAACAGACCCACAAACCGCAACGAAGTCGCAAAACTCTTCATGGCGCGATTATACGGCGGCCGCAGTTGAGCATTCCCGAACGAACGCGATATCCTCACGCGCCACTTTTCAAGTCCATCCGCAGCCCCGAGGAATTGTCTCATCATGGGAAATCAGATCGAACTCACCGCCGCCGACGGTCATCGCTTCTCCGGCTATCTGGCGGATCCGGCGGGTACGCCGCGCGGCGGCATCGTGGTCATTCAGGAAATCTTTGGCGTTACCCGCCATATCCGCGCCGTCGCCGATCAGTATGCGGCGGCCGGCTATCTCGCCCTGGCTCCGGCGCTGTTCGACCGCCAGAAGCGCGACGTCGACGTTCCCTACACCGACTTTCAAACCGCCATCGGCTTGATGCAAAATGCCAGCATCGACAATGCGATGCTCGACATCGCGGCGGCGGTCACCCGAGTGGCGGGCGCTGGCAAGACCGGGATCGTCGGCTATTGCTGGGGCGGACTGCTCACCTTCATCGCGGCCTCCCGGTTGAACGTCGCCGCGGCCGTGGCCTATTACGGGGGTGGCATCAGCCAGCATCTCAGTGAGAAGCCGCGAGTGCCCGTGATGTTTCACTTCGGCGACAAGGATGCGCACATCCCGCTCACGGCGGTGGACCAGATCAAAGCGGCCTATCCTGAGGGCCTCTACCATATCTATGCCGCCGACCATGGCTTCAATTGCACCGATCGGCCGAGCTTCGAGCCCCAGTCCGCGGCGCTCGCGTTCGAACGCAGCCTCGAGTTTTTCAAGCAAAACGTGGGTTGATCGGGGCCGACATGCACTTGCACGATGCGGGATTATTTCGGCAGCAGGCGTTCATCGACGGCCACTGGGTTGACGCGGACGAGTCGGTCACGAGCGAGGTTCACAACCCGGCGACGGGCGCGCGCCTGGGGACCATTCCGCTGATGGGCACTGCGGAGGCACGACACGCCATCGACGCGGCCGCGCGCGCGCTGCCGGCGTGGGCCGCACGCACCGCCAAGGATCGCGCCGTGATCCTACGGCGCTGGTTCGATCTGATGCTCGCGCATCAGGAAGACCTCGCGGTGTTGATGACTGCGGAGCAAGGCAAACCCCTCGCCGAGTCGAAGGGCGAGATCGTCTATGCCGCCTCCTTCATCGAGTGGTTCGCCGAAGAGGGTAAACGACTCTATGGCGACATCATCCCCGGTCATCAGCCGGATAAGCGCATCCTGGTGCTGCGACAGCCGGTGGGCGTGGTCGCGGCGATCACGCCGTGGAATTTTCCGTCCGCGATGATCACCCGCAAGGCCGGACCCGCGCTCGCCGCTGGCTGTACGATGGTGTGCAAGCCGGCCACCCAGACCCCGTACTCCGCGTTGGCCCTCGCCGAACTCGCGGCCCGGGCCGGTGTGCCGGCCGGTGTTTTCAACGTCATCACAGGCTCGTCGACCGCGATCGGCGGCGAACTCTCCAGCAACCCGAAGGTGCGCAAGCTGACCTTCACCGGTTCGACCGCCGTCGGCAAGAAATTGATGGCGCAATGCGCGGGCACGATGAAGAAGCTCTCGCTCGAACTCGGCGGCAACGCGCCGTTCATCGTGTTCGACGATGCCGACCTCGATGCGGCCGTCGAGGGTGCTCTCGCCAGCAAATTTCGCAACACCGGCCAAACCTGCGTGTGCGCCAATCGACTGTTGGTCCAGGCGGGGGTGTACGAAGAGTTCACCGCCAAGCTGTCGGCAGCGGTCGGCAAGTTGCGAGTGGGCGACGGGCTCGCCAGCGTGACGGATCAAGGACCGCTGATCGATTCGAAGGCGGTCGACAAGGTGGAGGAACACATTGCCGATGCGGTGGCGAAGGGCGCCCGCATCGCACTCGGGGGCAGGCGTCATGCGTTGGGGGGCACCTTCTTCGAGCCCACGATCTTGACGGGCGTCAGCGCGCAGATGCTGATTGCCCGCGAAGAGACTTTCGGACCCATCGCGCCGCTGTTCAAGTTCACGTCCGAAGCGCAGGCCATCGCGATGGCGAACGCCACCGAGTTCGGTCTCGCGGCCTATGTGTACACCCGTGATCTGGCGCGTAGCTGGCGCGTCACGGAGGCCATCGAATATGGCATCGTCGGGCTCAACACCGGCATCATCTCGACGGAAGTCGCACCGTTCGGCGGCATCAAGGAGTCGGGCACCGGGCGCGAGGGTTCGAAGTACGGCATCCTCGACTATACGGAACTCAAGTACATCTGCTTAGGCGGGGTGAGTTGATCCGCCGTGCTGATGCGGTTCCTCGAGCTCTCCCTGGGTACCCCCGACATCCGGGCGTCGTTGGCTTTTTATTCCGAATTGGGGTTCACGACAGCCGACGTCGGTGACGCGTGGCATCATCCCTATGCGGTCGTCACCGACGGTCGCCTATGGCTTGGTCTGCACGAAGAGGCGGAATTCGTGAACTCGACCACCTTCGTAAAACCCGGTCTGCTTGCGCAGTTGCACGATCTCGAGAAGCTCGGGATAGAACTCGACTTTGCGCACCTGGGCGATGATGTGTTCAACGAGGTGGGTTGGCACGATCCGGCGGGAAACATGATCCGGCTGGTCGAGGCACGCACTTTTTCACCCGCGCCGCCCGTCGCCGGCATGGGGTCGCTATGCGGCTACTTCGTCGAGATCGGCCTGCCGGCCGCGGACCGTGAAGTCGCCAAGGAGCATTGGGAGCAGTTCGGATTCGTAGGGATCGAGGAGCCGGATGCCGCGCTGCCGCATGTCTCCTGCACCAGCGACGGCGTCGACATCGGACTCTACGATCCCGTGCATATCGGTGCGCCTTCGCTGCTGTTCGAAGTCGACGACTGCGCGGCGACGCTCGAGCGGCTGGGCGCGGCCGGGATCAGCCCGAGCGGACGCCCGCCGGGCCCGCTCCAGCAACGTGAGGCCGCGCAGCTGCGCTCACCGGAAGGGACGCTCATCCTGCTGCTGCACTCGGGCATCTAGGTTTGGCTTCGTCCCGTTAGTTGGTAGACTCGGGCGCATGGCCCAGCCAGTCCCGCCGAAGCGCTACAGCGGCATTGCCCAGTTCCTCCACTGGGTGATCGCCGCATTGATCATCGCCCAGTTCGCGCTCGCTTGGACCGCGGAAGACCTGCCGCTCGGCATGCACAAATTGGCGCTCTTCGCGAAGCACAAGAGTTTCGGCATGACGGTACTGATGCTGGCGCTGTTGCGTCTGGCCTGGCGCTTCGCCAACCCACCGCCGGCCTTGCCGAGCGGCATGACCGGCATCGAACGCAGCCTCGCACGGGTCACGCATATCGCCTTCTATGTGCTGCTGTTCGCCATGCCGCTCACGGGCTGGATGATGTCGTCGGCGAAGAATTATTCGGTCAGCTGGTTTGGGCTCTTTACCTGGCCAAATTTGGTCGCCCCGAACGAGACCACCTTCGGCTGGCTGCGCAGTACGCACGACACGTTGAGCGATGTGTTGTTGGCGGTGGCGGTGTTGCATATCCTCGCGGCGCTGAAGCATCATTTCTGGAACAAGGACGATGTCCTGCTCCGCATGCTGCCCGGCACGAGAGCCGGGAAGAAGCCATGACTCGATCACTCGTGCTCGCGGTCTCGTTGCTGGTCGCGGGCTTTGGCTGTGGTGTCGTCCGCGCGGCCCCCGCGTATGTGACGGATGCGGGTGCGAGCAGCATCGATTTCACCGGCGTTCAAGCGGGCGCCGCGTTTAAGGGCACCTTCCACAAGTTCTCCGCCGCCATCGAATTCTCGCCCGACGCGCTGCCGAGCGCGCACTTCGACGTGGTCATCGATTTGAGTTCGGTGGACACGCTCGACAAGGACCGCGATACCACGATGCGCGGACCCGACATCTTCGACGTGGCGCATTTCCCCACGGCACATTACGTGACGCGCACGGTCACCAAGACCGCGACCGGCTACAGCGCGACGGGCTCGTTGACGCTGCGCGGCGTCACCAAGGACGTGCCCATCGATTTTCAATGGGCAGCCTCTGCGGCGGGCGCCGCGCCCGTGGGCGCTGCCGCGAAACTGCAGGGCACCGCGACGCTGAAGCGGCTCGACTTCGGCGTCGGCCAAGGCGATTGGAAAAGTACGGAATGGATCGCCGACTCGGTGAAGATCGCGTTCAGCCTGGTGCTCAAGCCGAAACCTTGAGCGTTTTCCGCCGGCAGCGTCACGCGCCCTGGCAGCGTCACGCGCCCCGGGGCACTCATCGCACCGGGAGCTCGCGCGACTTCTGTACCGTGCGCAATGCGAAACTCGATTGCACGCGCGCCACGTTCGGCAAACGGGTCAGATGCTGGCTATGCAGTCGCTCGAAGTCGGCGGTATCGGCCAGCACCACACGCAGCAGGTAATCGTACTCGCCCGACATCAAATAGCATTCCATGACCTCCGGCACCTGACGCACCGCTTCCTCGAAGGCGCGCAAATGCGCTTGTTCCTGGCGCTCGAGCGTGATGTTGACGAACACGTTGACCGGACAACCGGCCTTCTGCTGATTGATGAGCGCCGTATAGCCCTCGATGAAGCCGGCTTCTTCGAGCGTACGCACCCGTCTCAAGCAGGCCGACTCGGACAGACTGACGCTCTCGGCCAGCTGGCTGTTGGTGGTGCGGCCGTCCTGTTGTAGAGCGCGCACGATGGCACGGTCGTAACGATCGAGCTTCATGCCTGACTCCGGTTAGCTAGACGCTTTCTTGCGCCGTTAGGCAATCTTCCAGCGGATTCTGCCATTTCAGGGGCATTCGCGTCGGATTTTTGCAAATTTTCGGCGCGGCGTCGGCCTAGACTGCTCATCCACACAGCCCTCACAGCAGCGGAGTTCGTTCATGAAGATTGGCGTACCGAAAGAGATCAAGATTCATGAATACCGGGTGGGCCTGATCCCCGCCGGTGTACGGGAGCTGGTGAAGACGGGGCACCACGTGCTGGTGGAAAGCGGCGCCGGTGCCGGAATCGGTTTCGACGATGCGCATTATCAAGCCGCGGGTGCCCACATTGCGGCATCGGCGGCGGACGTATTCGCCACGGCCGAGCTGATCGTCAAGGTCAAGGAACCGCAGCTCGCCGAGTGCCGGATGCTGCGTCCCGATCAGGTGCTGTTCACCTACCTGCACCTGGCGGCGGACCCCGCGCAAGCCCAGGCACTGCTCGAGTCCAAAGCCACCGCCATCGCCTACGAAACCGTGACGGCCGTCGATGGCTCGCTGCCGCTGCTGACGCCGATGAGCGAGGTGGCCGGCCGGATGTCCATTCAAGTCGGCGCCAGCTGCCTGCTGAAGGCCAACGGCGGCCGCGGAGTGCTTCTGGGGGGTGTGCCCGGCGTGGCGCCGGCCAAGGTCGTCATTCTCGGCGGTGGCGTGTCGGGCACCCACGCCGCGGAAATGGCGGTGGGTCTGCGCGCCGACGTGACCGTGGTCGACCGTTCGGTGAAACGTTTGCGCGAGTTGTCCGCGCTCTTCGGCAATCAGCTGAAAACCGTCTACTCCACCGCCCAGGCGATCGAAGAGCTGGTCCAGGATGCCGATCTCGTCATCGGCGCCGTGCTGATTGCGGGAGCGGCGGCCCCGAAGTTGGTCACCCGCGCGATGGTCGAGTGCATGCAGGCGGGAAGTGTGCTGGTCGACATCGCGATCGATCAGGGTGGCTGCTTCGAGACCAGTCGTCCGACCACCCATGCGGAACCCACCTATCTCGTCGATGGGGTGATCCACTACTGCGTCACCAACATGCCGGGAGCTGTCCCGCGCACCTCCACGTTCGCACTCACCAATGCGACTCTGCCTTACGTCAGGGCGCTCGCCGACCACGGCTGGAAACAGGCGCTCACCAAGGACGCCGGATTGGCGCATGGGCTCAATGTGCATGACGGTAAGCTCACCCATGAAGCGGTGGCCACCGCGCTCGATCTCGAATGGCGGACCTTCCGCGCCGCCTGAGGCTGGGGCGCGGCGAGCCGCGGGAGGTCGGTTGCTCGCGAGGTCGGTTGCTACTGTACGACTGATCAATTAGTCTTCGCACGCGATGGAACGCAATCCACGTTTCGATGTGTTGTTCGAGCCGGTCCGGATCGGCCCGGTCACTGCGCCCAATCGTTTTTACCAAGTCCCGCATGCGAGCGGCATGACGAATGCGCTGCCCCAGGTGCGGGCGGCGTTCCGAGGCGTCAAGGCCGAGGGTGGCTGGGGCGTGGTCTGCACGGGGGCGGTGTCGATTCATCCGAGTTCGGACGATTCGCCGCTGCCCTTCGCATCCCTGTGGGACGATCGGGACATTCGAGCACATGCGCTGATGACCGATGCGGTGCACGAACATGGCGCGTTGGCCGGCATCGAGCTGTGGCATGGCGGCGCATGCACGCTGAACCGGACCAGCCGGCTCGCCCCACTGTCGCCCTCGGGAATGCCCTGGATGTCGACGCATCTGGGTTTCATGGGAAATTTGCGACCGCGTTCGATGGACGCGGACGACATCCGTGACCTGCTGCGCTGGCAGGCCGCGGGCGCCAAGCGCGCCCTACAAGCCGGCTTCGACATCGTTTACGTCTACGCCGGCATGGGTTACCTACCCTACGAATTCCTGCTCCCGGAATACAATCACCGCACCGATGCCTATGGCGGGACGATCGCGAACCGGGTGCGTCTGGTGCGGGAACTGCTGGAAGTCACGCATGCGGCCGTCGGTGGCCGCTGTGCCGTGGCGCTGCGTATCAGCCTGGAGGAACTGCGCGGCAAACCCGGCACTCACGCCGCATCGGAAGCACACGAGGTGGTCGAGTTGCTGGCGGAGGTTCCTGATCTGTGGGACGTCAAAATGGACTCGAGTCCCACCGATTGCGCACCGTCCCGCTTCGCACCCGAAGGCAGCCATGAACCGGTCATCAATTTCGTCAAACAGCTGACTCCGCGTCCGGTCGTGGGCGTCGGTCGCTTCACGTCGCCCGATGTGATGGTCGCGCAAGTCCGGCGCGGAATTCTGGATCTCATCGGCGGAGCGCGGCCGTCGATCGCGGACCCTTTTCTACCTCGCAAGATCAACGAAGGTCGGGAGGATCAGATCCGTGAATGCATCGGCTGCAACATCTGTATCTCGAGCTGGCACGACGGCGTGCCGGTGCGCTGCACGCAGAATCCGACGGCCGGCGAGGAATGGCGCCGCGGCTGGCATCCAGAACGGTTCACGCCGCGCCAGAGCGATTCGTCGATTTTGATCGTGGGTGGCGGACCCGCCGGGCTCGAATGCGCGGTGACGCTCGGGCGGCGCGGCTATGCCGTCACGTTGGCGGATGCGGCGGCGCACTTCGGGGGTCGGCTTTGCTTCGAGACCCGCTTGCCCGGGCTTGCGACCTGGGGGCGGGTCGCGGATTGGCGCCTTCGAACGTTGCGCGAAATGCCTCAGGTGAATCTCTATCCCGGCAGCGCCATGCAGCCTGAGGACATTCTGGCATCGGAACATCGGCATGTCGTGATAGCCACCGGTGCGCGTTGGACCAAGATGTTGCTCTCATCCCTGGAATTTCCGGTGGGCGAGCTCGACGCGCCCAACGTATACACGCCGGACGATCTTGCCGCGGGTGAGCTGCCCGCCGGCCCGGTGGTGGTTTTCGATTTCGACAACTACTACTTGGGTGGCGCGGTGGCCGAGCACCTGGCCAGGCACACCGAATCCGTGACGTATCTGACGACGGCGGGCAACGCATCGGCCTGGACCTTCATGACCAATGAGATGCCGCTCGTGCACCGCGCCCTGTCGGCAGCGGGGGTCGCCATTCTGACCCTCAAGCGCATCACGGCCTTCGATGGCGAGACGGTGACCGCGGCGGATGTGTACAGCGGCGCGGAGCACCGCATGGCGTGCCGTTCGCTGGTCATCGTCGGTATGCGCAAACCTCGCGACGAGCTCTACCAGGCGCTGGTGAGCCGCCCGCAAGACCTCGCCGCGGCGGGTATCGATACGCTCTCTTGCATCGGCGATGCGCTCGCGCCGGGAGCCATCGTGCATGCCGTGCACAGCGGCCATCGGCACGCGCGGGAGTTCGAAGCGCCTGCCGATGGCGGTGCGTCGGCGCCCTACACGCGCGACTTTCCGGTTTGAGCCCGTGGCGCTGGAGAAATCCCTGCCGACGTCCTGGTATCGCGATCCGACGATCTTCCAAGTCGAGAAAGAGCATATCTTTTGCCGCGAATGGCTTGCCGTCTGCCGGGAAGAAGAGCTGCCGCGCGAGGGCGACAGCCGCGTGCTCGACGTCGCCGGCGAAAGTATCCTGCTGGTGCGCAATCGGGAAGGGATTCTACGCGCCTTCTACAATGTCTGTCGGCATCGAGGCTCGCGCCTCTGCCGTGCCAGCGACCAACCGCTGGCACCGAACCGTGTCCCGCTCCCCGGTGGCATGACGGGCCGTTTGATCGTGTGCCCGTATCACCAGTGGTCGTACGACTTGAATGGACTCTTGGTGACTGCGCCGCATCTGGCCAATGACCTTGAGTTCGACAAACAGGCCTTGAGCCTCTACCCGGTCGGCGTCGACACCTTCGGCGGCTTCGTCTTCTTGCATCTCACGCCCGCGGCGGCCGTCGATCTGCGCGGCCAGCTCGGCGCCGTGCCGGAGCGCTTGGCGCGTTATCCCCTCGACGCCTTGCGCATCGGCGCCACGCGCGAATACTCGGTGGCTGCAAACTGGAAGATCCTCTGCGAAAACTACAACGAGTGCTATCACTGCGCGGGCGTCCATCCGGAGCTATGCGCGTTGGTGCCGGCATTTCGCGAGGGCGGCGGCGCGAACCTCGACTGGGTCCGCGGCGTCCCACACCGCGAAGGCGCCTACACGTTCACCCTGAGCGGCACCACGGCCCGACCACCGTTCCCGGGTCTCGACGCAGACGAACGGGTGCGCCACAAAGGCGAGCTGGTCTATCCGAACCTGTTCCTGAGTGTCGCGTGCGAGCACGTCGCGGCGTTCATATTGCGGCCGCGCGGTCCGGAAAGAACCGACATCACCTGCCATTTTCTGTTCGATGTCGCAGAGATCGAGAAGCCGGGCTTCGATCCGTCGGATGCCGTGGATTTTTGGGATCTGGTGAACGCCCAGGACTGGACGGTGTGCGAATCGGTCCAGGACGGGATTCGCGCCCGGGTTCACTCCCACGGGTATTTCGCGCCGATGGAGGATTGGAATCTGGATATCAGACGCTACGTCAGCCAGAGAATCGAAGCCCATCTGCCACGGCAAGACATCTAGAGGACGCATCGATGGTGGCGAAGCGGACCCCCAAATTTCATCGCGAACCGCCGGCGGTACGCCGCGAGGCGCTGATCGAAGCGACCTTGCTGTGCCTCAAGCAGTACGGCCACGAGGGCGTGTCGGTCAGACGTATCAGCGCAGCGGCCGGCGTCTCGATCGGACTCATCAACCACCACTTCCCGAGCAAGTCAGGACTCGTCGCGGAGGCCTATGAAACTCTCGCCTCCTCATTGCAAGCGTCGATCCGGCGACAGGCCGAGAATCGGGCCGCCACCCCACGTGCCCAAATCAGCGGTTTCTTTCGCGCATCCTTTGCCCCCGAGATCTTGGATCCAGCGCTTTTCAACGTGTGGCTCGTGTTCTGGAGCATGGTCACGCACTCTCCCGAGATCCGCGCAGTGCATGACCGCACCTACGGCCAATACCGCGCGATGCTCGAGAGTTTGCTCGGACGACTCGCCGAGTCGGGCAGCGCACCGCCATTCAAGCGGCGTCCGGCCGCGATCGCGCTGGCCGCGTTGCTCGACGGCCTCTGGGTGGAACTCTCGTTGAGCGCCGAGACCTTCAAGCCGCGTGAAGCCATCGGGCTGTGCGAGGACTGGGTCAACGCACTGTGCAACGGGGCCTTTGCGCGCCTGCTGCGTTCGCGCTCCGGCGCCACATCACGCGCGCGGGGCGACGCATGAACCAGGCTGGCGCGCCCGGCCCCGACGATGTCAGCCTTCCCGGTTGGATCTACCATGACTTGGAGTTCCTCGAGGCCGAACGCGAACGCGTCTTTGCCGCCTCGTGGCAGATCGTCTGCCACTTGAACGACATCCCCGCAGCCGGCGATTACCACACGCTCGACTTCTTGGGCGAACCGCTGGTCGCGGTGCGCGCCGGCGACGGTGACGTCAAGGCCTTCTTCAATGTGTGCCGGCACCGCGCCGCGCGCCTTCTGGATGTCGGCATGGGGCATTGTCCGGGCCGCATCGTCTGTCCCTATCACGCGTGGACCTATGAGCTGGATGGACGCCTGGCGAGCATTCCGCACCGCAAGGAGTTCGTCGATTTCGCGGCGGCCGACTACGGTCTCAAACCGGTGGAGACGGAGATCTACAAGGGTTTCGTCTTCGTACGCCTCGAGGCCGGATTACCGTCGGTCGCCCACATGCTGGCGCCCTACGAAAGTGAGCTGGCCGCGTATCAACTGGAGGCCCTTCAGCCGCTGGGTCGCGTGACGCTGCGTACCCGCCACGTCAACTGGAAGAACGTGACCGACAATTATTCCGACGGCATGCATATCAACGTCGCCCATCCGGGACTCACTCGCTTGTTCGGTCAGTCCTATGGCATCGAAGCAGCGCCATGGGTGGACAAGATGTTTGGTTATCTACGCGATGCGCCATCCACCCAGCTGTCGGAGCGACTGTATCAGTCGCTGCTGCCCCGGGTCGCGCATCTACCCGACGATCGGCAGCGCTTGTGGACCTATTTCAAGCTCTGGCCGAACATCGCCTTCGACATTTATCCCGATCAGATCGATTTCATGCAAATCATGCCGGTTTCGCCGACCGAGACGCTGATCCGCGAAATCGCCTATGTGCATCCCGACCGGCGGCGCGAGATGCGCGCGGCCCGCTATCTTAACTGGCGCATCAATCGGCGCGTGAGTCTCGAGGACAAAGCCCTGATCGAACGGGTGCAAACCGGCATGCACTCACGCAGCTATAGCCCGGGGCCCTTGGGCCGCAATGAAGTGTCGCTGCGCAGCTTCGCGCGCCGCCTGCGCGAACTGATACCCCAAAGTCGGCTGCCCCGGCCTCCCGCGCCGGGCTGGCGCCAGCGCGCGATCGATACCACCCATGGTTGAGACCGCAACTCGGGACGTGGTGATCGTCGGCGGTGGTCACAACGGGCTGGTGTGCGCCGCGTATCTCGCGGCCGCAGGACTCAAGGTCACCGTGCTGGAACGGCGCGCCGTGGTCGGCGGCGCGGCGGTTACCGAGGAATTTCATCCCGGCTTCCGCAACTCCGTGGCCGCCTATACGGTCTCGCTGCTCAATCCCAAGGTCATCCGCGACCTCGATCTCGCCCGGCATGGACTCAAGGTGGTGGAACGCGGTCTGGCGAATTTTCTGCCGCTGACGGAAGGCCGTTACCTGAAAGTGGGAGGCGGCAAGACACCCGAGGAAGTGGCCAAATTCTCGACCCGCGACGCGGGTCGCCTGGCCGCTTACGGCGAACGGCTCGACTTGATCGCTGACGTGCTGCGCGACCTCGTGCTCGAAACTCCGCCGAACGTGACCGCCAAGGGCTGGCTCGCCGCGCTGCCCGAACTGCTGCGCAGCGCGCGCCTGGGCAAACGCATCGCAAAGCTTGGGCTGCCGCTGCGCCGGGAACTCCTCGATCTGTTCGTCAAATCCGCCGGCGATTATCTCGATGGTTGGTTCGACAGCGCACCGATCAAGGCGGCCTATGGATTCGACGGCATCGTCGGCAATTATGCGAGCCCCTATTCGGCCGGCTCGGCCTACGTGCTGCTGCATCACGTGTTCGGTGAGGTGAACGGCAAGAAGGGCGCCTGGGGTCACGCGATCGGCGGCATGGGAGCGATCACCCAGGCGATGTCGCGTGCCGCCTCCGAACGCGGCGTGGACGTGCGTGTCTCGAGCGGCGTGCGCGAGGTGCTGGTCGAAGCGGGCCGGGCTGTCGGCGTGGTACTCGACAGCGGCGCCGCGATCCGGGCCAGAAGCGTCGTCTCGAACTTGAACCCCAAACTGTTGTACGGGCGTTTGATCGACCCTCGAGCACTCAACGCCGACTTTCGCGAACGCATCAACGGCTGGCGTTGCGGGTCGGGCACCTTCCGGATGAACGTCGCGCTGTCCGAGTTGCCGGACTTCAGCGTACTGCGCGGCACCGCCCTTGGCGAGCATCACACCGCCGGCATCATCATGGCGCCGAGCCTCGCCTACATGGATCAAGCCTATCTCGATGCGCGTCAGCACGGTTGGTCGCGCCAGCCCATCGTCGAGATGCTGATTCCGTCGACGCTGGATGACAGCCTGGCGCCGCCGGGACAGCATGTCGCCAGCCTCTTCTGTCAGCACGTCGCACCGGTCCTGCCCAATGACGCGTCCTGGGATGCCCACCGCGAGGAAGTCGCGGATCTCATGATCGATCTGGTGAACTCGCACGCGCCGAACTTCAAGGCGGCCGTGTTGGGACGGCAGATCATGAGTCCGCTCGACCTCGAGCGGACCTTCGGCCTGATCGGTGGCGATATCTTCCATGGAGCGCTGTCACTCGATCAACTGTTCTCGGCCCGGCCGATGCTCGGGTACGGCGACTACCGCGGACCCCTCAAAGGTTTGTACATGTGCGGGTCGGGAACCCATCCCGGCGGCGGCGTCACGGGTGCGCCCGGACACAATGCGGCACGCGAGATCCTGGCCGACTTTCGTCGAGGTATCCTGAAACGAGCCTGAAGGATCCGAAGGTATGTTGTGGCTGCTGATCTCACTGTTTTTCGGGTGGTGCGCGTTCCGGGAGATTCGCGGGGCCTGGGTTGCGCCGCCCGGCTACGCGCTGCCGACGCCGATCACGAAGTCCTACCTCGCCCTCGTGACCGGGTTGGCTCTGCTGTTCGCATGGCCGCCGGTCCACATCTGGTATTTCGAACGGTTCTTATCCGTACGAGCCACGCTCTTGGCCGACAACCATCCCGCCCGAATTCACTGCAACAGCACCTTCGACACGATGATGGCCCAGGAAATGCTGGCGGCCGCCTACACCCATATCGAAACCGGAACGGTGAACTTTCAGAAGCCCTGGTGTGACCGCTTGATCTCCTATCTCCGGCATCCGGCCGAAGCGTCCAGCCTGGAGCTCGACAGCCTGGACGCGTTCACCCACGAGAGCATGCACGTGCGCGGCGAGCGCAACGAGGCGGTGACCGAGTGCGAGGCCGTCCAGCGTAATTACCGCGCGGCGAAACTGCTCGGCGTCGCGGATGCCATCGCGCGGCGCAACGCCCTCGACTATTACACGCGCGAGTACCTGCGGATGGCGAGCATCGGCGGGATGCAAAGCGCCTATCATTCGACCGAGTGCGCGCCCGGCGGCGCGCTCGACGAACACTTGAGCGATTCGACCTGGGCGGAGCCCTAGCCGGTCGGATACGCTGGCCGGGCGCTCAAAATGCGTAGACCAGGTTGACCGTTTCCAATGTATCGAGTTTCTTCACGCCACCCGGCGGGTTGTCATTGTCCTGCACGTTGTAGCCCACGGAGAGCGCCAGCTTCGTCGAAATCTTCACAGCCAAGGCCAGCGTGTTGGTCATCAATCGGTCATTGGATCCCGATTCGACCAACAGTTTGTCGGTGAGGGTCGTGGTATGCGTCAGCGCCTGTGAATAATTCAAGCCGAAAGTCTCGACCGCACCGCTCTGGCTCGGTAACGACATCCGGGAGGTGACGACACCCACGTCGTCTTTGGTCAGGTCCTCCGGCCGGAGTTCCCGAAAGCCGACGCCCAACTGCATCTCCAAGGTGGTCGACTTCGTATCGATGACCTTGTACCCGATACCCCCGGTGGCGGTGGCCTGGTATTGAAAGCCGCTGAACAGATCATGTTCGAAACGCAAATTGCCGAATGTAAAGAGTTGCTGGGTGAAGGCATAGTTGGTCTGCCAGTTCGTTTCCCAGCGCTCCGCCGATACGACAGCGCCGCTTCCGCTGTACACGCCTCCCAGATGAAACGCATGGGTCCACGGACCGTCGAGGTAACCCGCATCGAGCGCCGCATTCCCCGACCTCGAGTCCGAATTGCCCTTCGTTTCGGAAAAGCCGGCCTGGCCCTTGCCAGTCCATACGCCTTGGGGAGGCGGCGGCGCGTCGTCGCCAAGCGCGGCAATCGGTGTCAAACAGCATAGGCTTAGCGCCAGCATTCCGAGTTTCATGGATACCTCGTCGACGTGTGTGTGTTGAGCAACTGCGCGAATCGGTCCGCATCGACGTTGCCACCGCTGACGATGACGCCGACCCGTTGTCCGGCGAGTTGGCGGCCCAATGCACGGACGGCTGCAAAGCCGAGACAGCCGGTGGGTTCGACGACGATCTTCATGCGTGACGCAAAGAATCGCATGCACTCGACCAACTCTCGATCGGAAACCGTGAGAACGTCGCGTACGTCACGCCGGATGATGGCAAACGGGGTGTCGCCGAGCGCTTGGGTTTGTGCGCCATCGGCGATCGTCGTCGGAACCGCGATGCGCACCACCGAGCCTGCACGGAACGAGCGTTGCCCGTCGTTCCCCGCCTCGGGTTCGACCCCGTACACGGCACAGTCGGGACTGCGCGCCTTGGCCGCCAGTGCCGAACCGGCCAGCAATCCGCCTCCGCCCAGACACACGAACAAGCTGTCGAGAGGCCCGGACTCGGCGATCAGTTCGGCGGCCGCCGTGCCCTGACCGGCGATCACGGGGGGATGATCGAACGGTGGCACCAACGCGGCTCCCCGCTCGTCCGCCAGACGCGACGCGAGTTCTTCGCGATTTTCCCGGTAACGGTCGTAGGTGACGATCTGCCCCCCATAGCCGCGGGTGGCTTCGACTTTCGCGGCCGGCGCGTCATCGGGCATGACGATGGTTGCCGACGTGCCATGCAGGCGAGCGGCCAACGCCACCGCTTGAGCATGATTACCCGAGGAGAAGGCGATGACGCCACGAGCTCGTGCTGCAGGGGTGAGCAGCGCGAGCGCGTTGAATGCGCCGCGAAATTTGAACGCGCCGGTGCGCTGAAAGTTTTCGCACTTGAAAAAGACCTTGGCGCCGGTCGCCGCATCGACTTCCCGGCAGGTCAACACCGGCGTGCGGTGAGCGTGCCCGAGAAGCCGCGCCGCTGCCGCCTGCACGTCGGCATAGGTCGGCTCAGCCAATCGGCGACACCCCGAACAGGCGCACATGGGCCCAGGCGATGAAGAACACATACAGCGCAAGTCCCAGCACCACGGCAATCAAATCGTTGAAGCGGCCCGGCGGGGCGGTGCGCAGCGATTGCTGGCGGTGCTTCAGCGAGATTCGATCGACGACCGCCCAGGCGAGGAAACCGCCGAACAGCAGCACGTCCGCCAACCGACCGTTCGCCAGCAAGTGCGCGAGCGCCCAGAACTTCACCGCCGCCAGCATCGGGTGCTTCAAAGCCGTTTTGATCCGGCCGGGTAGGTTGGCGGCGAACAACAGCGGAAACACGGGCAACATCAACAAGAACGCGACGTGCCGCAGCCAGAGCGGCGGCGTGTAGAGGACCCAGGGGTCCTCCCGCGTCATTCTGAAGCCATAGACGATCAGCACCAAACCGGCCAGCGAGACGAGCGCATAGGCTGACTTCCAGGCGCCCTCGCCCCAGCGCCTCTGCGCCTGGGCACGCGCGCCGGGGGCCACGATCGCAATGGAATGCATGCCCAGAAACATCACCAGCCCTGCGATCAGCAACACCATGGACGCCCCTGCTATTTCTTGCGTCGAGGCCGGACCCGGCTTGCCGGTCTTTTTGAGGCGGCCTTCTTCGCGGCCTTCTTGGCAAACTTCTTGGCAAACGTCCGCTTCGCTGCCTTTTTCTTCACCGTTGGCTTGGGCCGCCGCGCCACGAGCGTCGGCGCCGTTGCCGGCGCCGACGCTCGGCTCTCGCCGGGCGCGCCCCGCAATTGTTCCAGGATGGCGGGATTCTCCAGAGTGGAGACATCCTGCGTGATCGCTTCGCCACGCGCGATCGCACGCAGCAGTCGACGCATGATTTTTCCCGAGCGGGTCTTCGGCAGATTGTCGGTAAAGCGGATTTCATCGGGCTTCGCGATCGGACTCAACTGCTCGCTCACCCAGCCTCGAAGCTCCTCGATCAGCGCCGCGGCCACCGCTGCGTCGGGACGCTCCACATTGAGCACCACGTAGGCGAACACGGACTCACCCTTGATCTCATGCATCTTGCTCACGACGGCGGCTTCCGCCACGCGCGGATGCGCCACCAACGCGGACTCGATCTCCATCGTGCCCAGGCGGTGTCCGGCCACGTTCAACACATCGTCGACGCGACCCATGATCCAGTAATACCCGTCGGCATCGCGATGCGCGGAATCGCCGGCGATGTAGTAGCGATTGTCGTACTTCTCCCAGTAGGTTTCGAGATACCGGTCATTGTCCCCCCAGATGGTCCGCAGCATCGAGGGCCATGGCCGCTTGATCACGAGATAGCCGCCGGCACCCACCGTCTTGACCGGTCGGCCCTCCTCGTCGACGATGTCGGCGAAGATGCCCGGTAACGGCTTGGCACACGAACCGGGCTTGGCCGGCGTCATCGCCGGCAACGGCGTCATCATGATGGCGCCCGTCTCCGTCTGCCACCAGGTGTCGACGATGGGGCAACGCTTCTTGCCGATCACGCGGTGATACCACATCCAGGCCTCGGGATTGATCGGTTCACCGACGCTGCCGAGCAGCCGCAACTTGCCGAGATCGTAGGCGGCCGGGATCGCATCACCCAATTTCATCAGCGCGCGAATCGCGGTCGGCGCGGTATAGAAAATCGTGACCGCGTGGTCCTCGCAGATCTTCCAGAAACGGCCCCCGTCCGGAAACATCGGCGCACCCTCGTACAGAACGAGCGTCGCTCCGGCGGCGAGCGGTCCATAGGCCACATAGGTATGGCCCGTGATCCAACCCACGTCCGCGGTACACCAGAACACGTCATCGTCCTTCAAATCGAAGACCCAACGAGTGCTCAGCTTGGCATTCAACAGATAACCGGCGCTCGAATGCTGGATGCCTTTGGGTCGCCCGGTCGAACCCGACGTATAGAGCAGAAACAGCGCGTGCTCCGCCTCCACCCACTCGGGTTCACACTGTGCCGCTTGGCCTGCCATCGCGTCGTGCCACCAGACGTCACGGCCCGGCTGCATGAGAACGCCGCCGCCGGTGCGGTGATAGACGATGACCTCGCGAACCGTGGGACAACCGTCGGCCAGGGCCTTGTCCACGGCGCCTTTCAGATCGAGAGCGTGGCCGCCGCGCCAACCGCCATCCGCGGTGATGACCAGCACGGCACCGGCGTCTTCGATGCGGTCCTTCACGGCATTCGCGGAGAACCCGCCGAAGACCACTGAATGGACGGCTCCGATGCGCGCGCAGGCCTGCATCGCAATCACCGCCTCCGGGACCAAGGGCATGTAGATGACGACCCGGTCGCCCTTGCGGATCCCGCGCGCCTTGAGTGCATTCGCGAACCGGCAAACCTCGGCATGCAACTGGCCATAGGTGAGCTTGCGCACATCCCCGGGCTCCCCCTCGAAAACGATCGCCGTCTTGTCCGCCCGGGCCTCGAGATGGACATCCAAGCAGTTGTGCGACACGTTGAGCCGACCATCGACGAACCAGCGGAAATTAGGCGCGTCGGTGTCGTCCAACGGCACGCTGAACGGACGCTGCCAGGCGAGTTCCGCAGTGGCGAGATCGGCCCAGAAGCCGACGTAATCCTCCGCCGCCCGGGCGTACAAACGCGCGAAATCGGCTGACTTCAAGGCGGCTTCGCGTCGAAATTTTGCACTGGGCGGGAAGACCCGCGCTTCTTGTAATACTGATTGAATGTTCTTACCGGCCATGGCCGTCGTTCCCCACCGTTTGTGTCGCCGTTCGAGTTTAAATGGTTGTGCGCGCGGCTGCGATACGCCGCGCCTGCTGGCGCAAGATATTCCCGAAGCCATGAGTGTCGAAGAACGCTTCCAGCCGGGCCGTATCGGGTGGCAGCGGCTTCAGTGCATCCAACGTGCAATCGAGCGGGACGTCGCAGACGATCCCGGTCAGACGGCGGGCCAGATAGGCAAGCTCCTTGTGGGCGAGCAGCCGGGCAGCCACGGCCGATGCGCCGCGCAGCTTGAGCCCTCGGACGCGCTCGAGGTTCGCGTACAGCTCGTCGAGCGAACTGAAGGCTCCGAACAATTCGGACGCGGTCTTCTTGCCGATGCCCGGCACACCGGGGATGTTGTCGACGGTGTCGCCCGTGAGGGCCAGAAAGTCGGCGATCGACTCAGGGATGGCGCCGAAACGCGGGCTGATGTCGTGATAGTGGTAACGGGTTTTGGGGCTGTAATCCCAGAAGATGTCGCCGTCGCGTATAAGCTGCGAAAGATCCTTATCGCAGGTCACGACCACGTTGCGCAAACCGGCCGCGCGTGCGCGCGCCGTCAGCGTGCCGATGATGTCATCCGCCTCGTACTCCGTGCTCGCGAATTCCTTGAGGCCCATGAGACGGCAGAATTCGCGGCACAACGCAAATTGACGTTCCAAATCGACGGGCGGTGATTCCCGATTCGCCTTGTAGGCCGGGTAAATGCCGGTTCTGTACGAGGTCTCGCTGCGCAGGCTGTGGTCGAAGGCGACGCCGATCCGCTCAGGCGTCACCTCCTCGAGTAAATCCGACATGAATCGCGCGAAGCCATACAACGCATGGGTGGCATTACCATCCGCATCGACCATATCGGGCGGCATCGAATGATAAGCACGGAATACGAAGTAGCTGGCGTCGATATGATAGACGACGCCAGAAGGCGCTGGGCGGTACGCCGACATTACATCGGCCAGCGTTGCATTCGCTCGTGCAGCGGACTGGAACGGGGAAAATGCGCAATCAGGTACTGCATCTGGTCGGCGAGCACCCGGCGCCCCTTCAAGAATATGTATTCCGCATAGGTGGGCGTGAAGGGCACCGCCAACAACTGCATGCCCGCCTGCTCGGGAGTCCGTGACGCCTTGGCGTTGTTGCATCGACGGCATGCCGAAACGACATTACCCCAGATATCCTGGCCACCGCGGCTGAATGGCGTCACATGATCGCGTGACAGCAGGCTATAGGGAAACCGCGCGCCGCAATAAAGACACAGATAGGCATCGCGCCGGAACAGTGTCTGGTTATTGAGCGGCGGGGTGTAGGCGGCGCCGCGCAAATTGCCCGGATTACCCGTGTGACCATGGGTTGCGATGATCGAATTCACATCGACGGTGGTGCGCAATCCGGTCTTCGCGCTGGTACCGCCGAGCAGCCTGTATAACAAGGTTCCACAGGTGTAAGCCACTTGCTCGGTGTGATAAAGACGCGCAGCTTCCCGGTAATCGACCCATTCGAGCGGCATGCCCGACACGTCGGTGCGCAAGATCTGCTGCGACAACGGATGTGCCTGCGCGACGACCGCAAGGTCATCCGCCCAATCCAACGAACGAGGCTTGTCTTTATCCATTGGCGTCATAACAATACTAAAGATTAGACGACTCGTATGTGATAATTCAACGACGCTTCAGGCGGGGCGCGCGGCCTCGGCGCTTTCCGGCTCGTTCATTCGAGCGGCGCAGGCTTCGGGCTCACCGCGAGCGGGGTCCGTTCGAGCAGGCTCTGGAAGGGCGACGCCACTTTCATCGCGCGAAGCTCGACCGCATCGCCCCACAGCACGAGCAGCGCGCGCGCTTGGTCGGCGACAGAGGCCGCGCGCTCGAGGTCTTTCAAGCGCATCCTCTGACAGTCCTCGATGACGAGCACGCCATGACGGTTGAGCCGGCCCGCCTCGATCGACTTCGCATCGATCACGTCGAACTGAGACGCCGTCCACACTTCCCGCATCGCGCCCTGGACAGTGGCGTTGTCGTCACGGCTGAGAGCGACGACTTTGAAGTCACCCGGGCCGGTGAGATACTCGAAAGCGCCACGCAGGGCAACGGGTAGCGACCGAGCCGCGAGCGCTGCCCCCAGCCGCTCGGCAGGAATCGCATGACCACGCCGTGCCGACATGGCCCCGGCTCGCCGCAGCAGCGACTCCTGCGCCTCGAGCAGATCGCGGGACGTAAATTGCCGGTCGCGTGCATCGGCCAACCGCCCCTCTATCGTGTCCACGGCGACGAGATCCGCAGACAGCGTCACAGCGCGCAAGGCTCGCTCGAATTGCTCGACGCTGCCGGTTCGCGCGCGTAGAAACAGTTCGAGGTCCTGCTGACTGAACACCGGTTTCTGGTGGGTGAGCGCGCGTAGTGCCACGGCGGGATCCAGCACGATCATGTCACCATTGTCGTTCGCGATGCGGCGCTGCTCGCTGATGCGATCCACGAGATGCGCGGGCAAGCGGCCCTGATCCCGCCGGATCCGACCCGCCCCTATTCGCCGGCCGGGCATCAATTCGATCTGTTGCGCCTCGAGCGTGCGATGATCGATGCGCACACCGTGGCCTGCGCAGGCGAGATGCTGATTGGCGATTTCAGCCCAGGCGCTGCGCCATTGCAGGAGCACGGCCTTGCCATTCCAGCCTCGCTCCTTCGGTCCAAAGCCCTGCGCGTCGACGCGACGCAACGTCAACAGGATATGCGCATGCGGGTTCCCGGCCTCACCCCGAACGGCGAAATCGGCGATCATGCCCTTGGCGACGAACTGCCGCGAAATGAAATCCCGCAGCAGGGCAACCCGCTCGTCGGCGCTGAGTTCCACGGGTAGACCGACTTCGATCAGGCGCGCGAGTTGAGCATCCTTACGGCTTTCGCGCGTCTCGACCCGGTTCCACAATTCCTCGCGGTTCTGCGCCCAGCGCGGAGCCGCCGCCGGAGCGAGGATCTCCGCATGCACGACACCGCGCTTTCCCTGGTAGTTGTGCAGCACACCAAAACGCGTATCGCGCAGCACCGCACCGCACCGATAAGCCGCCGCCGCCACCGCACTTTGGCCGCGGCCCCGCGAAACGACGGTTGCGGACAAATGATAGATCGCCACTCGACGCTCGCGCTAACGCCCGTGCGGCCGTTGCGCCCGGGCATGTTGTTCGAAGCTGCGCCGTTGCTCCGGGGTCATCTGGTGCCATTGGCGCGTAAGTTCGCTGCGGCGTTCGGCCGGCATCTGGCGAAAGCGCCGAAAGGACTCCCGAATCCGCGCCTGCTGGTCGGGCGGCAAACTCTTGTATTCCTTCCAGCGCTGGCGAAATATCTGGCGCTGTTCAGGTGGCATCGCGCGCCATTCGCTGAAGCGTTGCTCGGCGCCCGCGCGTTGCTCCGGGGTCATCGAAAGCCACCGCTGGCTGCCCCGGGCCAATGCCTGTTGTCGTTCAGGCGGTAGGCTCTCCCACGAATCCTGATACTTCGACAGCAGATGCTGCTGGTCGGGTGACAGTGATTGCCACTGGCGGGGAGCGGGCGCCACCGCAGTTCCGGGCGGGGGCTCTGCCCACGCCAGGTTCGCGATCGCGATGCCCGCCGTTGCGAGACCCAGCTGGCAGCAGAGGATGAAGCCCTTCATCATGACGTGGCATCCTGCGGTGGGGGCATGGGCCGCTGTGCCTTGGCAGGCGCCGATTTTTTCAATAATTCCCACTCGGCCGCACCCACATCGTCCGCACCCAAAAATTCCATCAGATCCTCGTCGGCTCGAGCATCACTGGCCGCCTTGCCGACCGGCGTCACCGGGCCGGTCGCGGCCGGTGCGGAGTCCCCCGCGGCGGGCGGGGTGTCTCTGGCCGGCGTCGCAGGCGCCGCCGGCACCTGGGGCGCTTGGCCCGCGGCGGCTGCCGCTCCGGCCATCACGGCCAACGCCAACCAGAACGGGGCCGCCGTCAAAACCTATGCCGCCGGCCCGGAATTCGCAGCCGGTACGGACGTCGCGTCCTTCTCCGCAAAATCGTAGAAATCGATGTCGTTCTGAAGCATTTCCATCGCGTCGCCCGAACCTTCATCGCTCGACGCCACGATATCCAAGTCCTCGAGGCTGGGCGCGGTGTCGGCCGCCGTGGAATGATGGGCGGAGGGCATCCCGAGCCACAGCGCCGCCCCGAGCAACGCGGCACAGGTGATTCCGGCAGCCGGCGTCCAGACACGCATTTGCAGAAACCACGGACGCGGCCGGGCCGCCGCATCCAACGCCGAATGGCGGGCTTGAGTGAGCCGCGACACGACCCGCAGGTCGAGCGATTCCACACTGCGCAGCAAAAGCTCCCGGCTATGTGTTTCGACGGTGCTGGGCGTTCCGTCCCGAGCCATCTCGTTCATCACCATACCTCACCGAGTTGCACGCGCAGTGCGTGCACGGCGCGCGAATAATGGGTCTTCACACTTCCCTCAGAGCATCCCATGGCCTTCGCCGTATCGGCCACATCCAAGCCCTCGAAATTGCGCAGCATGAACGCTTCCCGCTGGCGCGCCGGCAACGCCCGCAACGAACTCTCCAGTTTCTCCATGGCCTGATCCCGCATCAACAGATCCGGCGCGTCCGGCGCCCCACTCGCCACATTGTCGAGAGGATCCTGGGCCTCGTTGTCCGGATCTTCCTTCGCGCTCGGCAACCACGTCATCAGCTTCTTGCGAACAGTCCGCCGCCGCTGCAGGTCACGGATACCGTTCTCGAGAATTCTATAGAACAAGGGCCGCCATTCGGCACTCGGCTTGGAGGCGTAGTTGCGGGCCAGTTTCAACATCGCATCCTGGACCACGTCCAATGCATCATCGGGATCGCGCAGCGCCACCTGGGCCATCCGAAATGCGCGGCGTTCGATCTCACCCAAGAATTTGTCGAGCTCTCGTGTTTGGTCCAGAATGGCTCCCCCGCGTGCTGGAGCGGGAACATCCCAGACCGTCCAAGCGTGGGGAAGCGTATCAAAGGCTGCCATAGCGCGTCCTCTTTCCGGTCGACGACCTTTTCCTTTCAGGGTATAAACGCCGCATCGGCAAAGTGGTTGACGATGTCGTCAGCAAGCGCCGGATCAGCGACTTACGCACACCGTCAAGACGGCCTTTGCAATATTTGCGAGCGATACCTCGGCACGGCCTACACCAACATCTTCTATCCTATTGATTTTCATGAAATCATTTCGCTTTCGGATAGAATTTCACCAGTTTGAATAGGACCCGAAATAGAACGGGCACTTAGGGTCAATGATCCCGGCTTCTCAACAGACTTATCCACAGCATTTGTGGACAACGAGAACGAGTTGATCCTGAGGATTGCTCTCGATACTCCGCTGCGACGAGTCTTCGACTACCTGCCTCCGCCCTGCGGCGTAGCGCCCTGCGGCGTAGCGCCCGGCGGCGTACCGTCCGGCGGCGTACCGTCCGCGAGCGCCGTCGCACCCGCGTTCAGGCCGGGGATCCGCGTGCGGGTACCGTTCGGTCGGCGCCAACTGATCGGTGTGCTGGTCGACGTGGCAGCCGGTTCCGACATACCCACCGCGAAGCTGCGCGCGGCGGTCGAAGTTATCGACGCGGAACCGGTGTTCGACCCGGTGACCCTCGAACTGCTGCGCTTCGCCGCTGACTACTACCATCATCCGATCGGCGAAGTCATCGCCGCCGCCCTGCCCGCGGCGCTGCGCGATGGCCAGGCCCCGCACGAGCGAATCGAGTCATGGAGTTTGACCGCCCTCGGCCGCAGCGAGTTGCAAGCTCGCACCTCGCGGCGGCCGAGAGCGCGCCAGCGGGCCGTGCTCAGCGCCCTGGCCGAGCGCGGCCCCGCGCCCCTCGAGGCGCTCGGAATTCCGGTGCGGCGCGCCGAGCTCGCGCGGTTCGCAGAGCACGGCTGGGTGGAGGCCACGTGGTCGAGCCCATCCACACCGCTCATCGTGGCGCGCCCGCCCGATGTCGCGCTCACCGATGAGCAGGCACGGGTGGTGGCGGCGATCCGCGCTTCGAAGGATCAATTCGCCGCACATCTGCTCTACGGCGTCACCGGCAGCGGCAAGACCGAGGTCTACTTGCGCGCGATCGAAGCGGTACTCGAGGACGGTGCCCAGGCTCTGGTTCTGGTCCCCGAAATCGCGCTCACGCCGCAGCTGGTGGCGCGTTTTCGCGCGCGCTTCAGCGCCGGCATTGCCGTGTTGCATTCAGGACTCTCCAACACCGAACGGCGCGATGCCTGGCGATCGGCGCATCTCGGCCGCGCTCGCATCGTCATTGGTGCGCGCTCCGCCATATTCACCTCGCTGCCGCGGTTGCGGTTGATCGTCGTTGATGAAGAACACGATGCGTCTTATAAACAGCAGGAGGGTTTTCGCTACTCGGCCCGGGATCTGGCGGTGTGGCGGGCGCAGCGCGCCGGGATTCCCGTGCTGCTCGGGTCCGCCACGCCATCGCTCGAGACTCTCGACAATGCCGCCCAAGGCCGCTACACGAAATGGCGGCTGCCACAACGGCCGGGGGAGTCCGCGCCGCCCCACCTGGCGCTGGTGGATCTACGCAAATGCGCCTCCGAACAGGGCCTGTCGCAACCGGCCATGCAGGCGATGTCCCAGCACCTCGAGTCAGGGGGGCAAATCATCGTGTTCCTGAACCGGCGCGGGTATGCACCAGCGCTGTTCTGCACGGCCTGTGGGTGGGCGGCGGCATGCGCCCACTGCGATGCCCGCCTGACCCTGCACCGCCGCGCCGCGCAACTGCGCTGCCACCACTGCGGCGCCGTGCGGCCCGTGCCTGCGGCCTGCGATGCTTGCGCCGCGCCATTGAACCCGGTGGGACAGGGCACGGAGCGGATCGAAGAGACGCTGACGCGGCTGTTTCCCGAGGCGCCACTGGCACGGCTCGACCGTGATACGGCCGGCGGGCGCGGTGCCATGGAGACGCTGCTCGAGCGAGTGGCGAGCGGCGCCGCCCGCATCCTGGTGGGCACCCAAATGATCACCAAGGGGCACCACTTTCCCGAGGTCAGTCTGGTGCTGGTCCTGGATGCCGATCAAGGCCTGTTTGCCAGCGACTTTCGGGCCACCGAACGCCTGGCGCAGACGATCATCCAGGTGGCGGGACGAGCCGGACGCGGCGCGCGGTCGGGGGAGGTGCTGATCCAAACCGCCTTCCCCGAACATCCGCTGCTGACGCGGCTGATCGCCGGCGGCTATGAAGACTTCGCGCTGCGGGCACTCGAGGAGCGCCGTGCGGCCGGGTGGCCGCCCTATTCGCGCCTCGCGCTGCTACGGGGCGAAGCCCGCGACGAGGCTCGACTGGATGAGTTTCTGCGGGCCGCGGGGGCCGTTGGCACGCGGCTCGCCCAACCCACGATCAAGGTCTTGGGTCCCGCACCCGCGTTGATGGCGCGGCGCGCCGATCACTACCGGGCGCACATCCTCGTCGAGGCGCTCGGCCGCGCCGCGTTGCAACGGTTTCTCAAGCCCTGGTTGAGCGAGATCGAGAGGTTACCTGGGCCGCCAAACCTACGCTGGTCGATCGATGTCGATCCGCTCGAAGTCGACTGACCCGGCGCACCAGCCGCGCTAAACTGCCCACCCTTTGAATCCGCTCCGATGTGGTACCGCTCGTGAAGACCGTGATCGAATCCTTATTGAGGCAGGCTCTCGCCGCCCTGCCTGCCGACCTGAAGCCTCCCGCCGTGGGCGACATCGAGATCGAGCTCGACCGCACGCGCGACCCGCAGCATGGCGACTTTGCCAGCAACTTGGCGATGCAGCTCGCCAAAGTGGCGCGACAGAATCCGCGCAAGCTCGCCACGGCGCTGGTCCAAGCGCTGCCGCCGCACGCCTCGATCGCCAAGGTGGAGATCGCCGGTGCGGGGTTCATCAATTTCTTCCTGCACGAACACGCTTACCACGCGGAACTCGGCCGGATCATCGAGCAGTCCGCGAACTACGGTCATTCCGAGTTAGGCCGTGGCCGCCGTGTTCTGGTGGAATTCGTATCCGCGAACCCGACCGGACCGCTGCACGTGGCGCACGGACGCCATGCGGCCTATGGGGCGAGCGTCGCGAACCTGCTCGCGGCCGCGGGCTTTCAGGTCGCCCGCGAGTACTACATCAACGACGCCGGGCGACAGATGGAAATCCTCGCCATCAGCACCTGGCTGCGCTACCTCGCACGCTGCGGCCAGAGCGTCGCATTCCCCGCCAACGGCTATGTCGGCGACTACCTCCTGCCGATCGCCGATGCCTTGTTCGATGCCGAAGGCCGGGCGCTCGAGCGGCCCACCTCGGAGCTGTTCCGCGACGTACCGGCCGATGAACCGCAGGGCGGTGACAAGGATGCGCATATCGATGCGTTGATCCTGCGCGCCCGCGGCCTGATCGGCGACGCCGCGTTCAACCGGGTGTTGAAATTCTCGCTCGACGGCATCCTCGCGGACATCCGTACGGATCTCGCTGAATTCCGAGTCACCTTCGATCGCTGGTTTTCGGAGCAAACCTTGAGCGACAGCGGCGCGATCGATGCGGCGCTCGAGACGTTGAAACAGGCCGGCCATGCGTATCTCAAGGATGGTGCGCTGTGGTTCCGAAGCACCACGTTCGGCGACGAAAAAGACCGGGTCATGGTGCGCGAGAACGGCCTGAAGACCTACTTCGCCTCGGACATCGCGTACGTGCTCAACAAGCGTGAACGCGGCTTCGATCATCTGCTCTATTTGTGGGGCGCCGATCATCATGGCTACATCGCGCGACTGCGCGCCGGCCTGATCGCGCTGGGAGGTCCCCCCGACTGTTTCGAGGTGCGCCTGCTCCAGGTGGTGACCCTGTTTCGTGGCGGCGAGAAGGCGAAGATGTCGAAACGCTCGGGCGATTACGTCACGCTGCGCGATTTGCGGGCCGAGGTCGGCAACGATGCCGCGCGCCTTTTCTATGTGATGCGCAGCAACGATCAGCACCTGGATTTCGATCTGGAACTGGCGAAGTCTCGTTCCAACGAGAATCCGGTTTACTACATTCAATACGCGCATGCCCGAGTGGCGAGCGTGACCCGGCAGCTCGCCGAGCGCGGTATCTCGCACCGGGCCTCGGACGGTCTGCGCTCGCTCGAACGCCTGACCGAACCCCAGGAATTGAAGCTCATCAAACGCCTGGCGGCCTACCCGGAACTGATCGAGCAGTGCGCGCAAAATCGCGCGCCGCACACGTTGGTGAATTACCTGCGGGATCTCGCCAACGATTTTCATACCTACTACAGCGCCCACCAGTTCATCGTCGAGGACGCCGCGTTACGCGACGCGCGCCTGACATTGGCGCTCGCGACGCAGATCGTCATCCGCAACGGACTCGAACTGTTGGGCGTCTCGGCGCCCGACACCATGTGAACGAATGGCGCGCGACTACAAGCCGAGGCGCAAGCCGAGCGGCGGATTTCCAGGCTGGCTCGGCCTCCTGGGGGGTCTCGCCCTCGGCCTGGGCGTCGCCGCCATCGTCTATTTCAACGATCATCGCGTCGACGCACCGATCCTCGAAACGACCAAACCGGGCAAGAAAAAGCCGCGCAGCGCCGATCGGGCCGACGAGCCGGTCGATGCGGACAGCTCGGATGAGCCGGCCAAGTCCTACGATTTCTACAGCATGCTGCCCAAATTCGAGGTGGTGGTGCCCGAAAAAGACAAGGACGTGAAGCCGGACATTCGCGGTGCCCCCGAGACGCGCCGCGGCACCTACGTGCTGCAGGCCGGCTCCTACAAGAACTTCGCCGATGCGGACCGCGTCCGCGCCCAACTCGCTTTGCAGGGCGTCGAATCCAAGGTTCAGAAGGTCTCGGTCGACAACGACACCTGGCACCGCATCCGCATCGGACCGATATCGCAACTCGATGAATTGAACCGGCTGCGCGCCATTTTGCGCAAGGCCGACGTCGACGTGCTGGTGATCCGCGTCGGCGATTAGCTCAATCGTCGCCCAATTGCCGAAAATCCACGCCGAGCGCGCGTAGCTTCCGATACAAATGCGTGCGCTCCATACCCACCCGTTTGGCCAGCTGGCCGACCTTGCCATTGCAGAGCAGAAGCTGTTGTTGCAGGTAAGCGCGCTCGAATTGCTCGCGCGCCTCGCGCAGTGGCAACGCGAGCAGATCCTGTTTGACCAACGGCTCGTCTGACCCCAGTTTCACCGTGAGTTCACGCTCGATCTCCTCGAGCCTGATCTCTTCGCCGGCACCCAGGATCAGCACTCGCTGGACGAGATTCTTGAGCTCGCCGATGTTGCCCGGCCAGGGATAGTTGCGCAGGCGGTTCTGCGCGGCAACGCTGAACCGCCGCAACGGCAGATGCTGATCGTCCACCAATCGATCGACATAAAAGCGCAACAAGTCGGGCACGTCCTCAGCGTATTCGCGCAAGGGTGGGACCCGCAGCGTGATCACGTTCAAGTGCGCCAGCAGATCGCGGCGAAACGATTCGCCGTTGGAATTGAGCTCGAATCCTTCTCGAGCGGAACTGATCCAGCGCACGTTGATGCTCTGGCGTTCACGGCCACCCACCCGGGTGAAGCCGTTTTGCTCGATGGCGCCCAACAGCGCGCGCTGCGCATCGACGCCGAGATCTTCCAGCCCGGCGAGGTACAGCGCGCCACCGGCCGCCTGCTCGAGCGCGCCCGGTTCGACCCTGCCGCCGGACTCGCTGCCGAACAGCGCGGCCGCCGGATCGCCGCTCAGGCTGGCGCAAACCACCATGAAGAACGGTTTCGCCGCCCGCGCGCTGATCGAATGCAGGTGTCGCGCGTAGGCCTCGCGCCCCGAGCCCAGTTCACCCACCAACAACACCGGCGAAGAACTCGACGCAGCACTCTGGATCTGCTCCCGCAGCGCCTGGCCGATCTTGCTCTTGCCGATCGGAACCGCCAAACCAGAACCCTGCGAGCGTTCCGACAAGCGCTTGCGGCGACCCGCATCGAGTGCGCGTTCGACGGTGCGTAAGAGCTTGGTCAGGGACAGCGGCTTCTCGACGAAATCGAACGCGCCCAGGCGAGTTGCCTCGACCGCGGTCTCAACCGTACCGTGTCCCGACATCATGACCACCGGGCAGTCGTAGCCGTCGGTGACCGACCATTCACGCAGCAGCGTGATGCCGTCGGTATCGGGCATCCAGATGTCGAGCAGCACGAGATCGGGTCCCTGCGCGGCCCGCGACGAGCGCGCCTGTCCGGCATCGGCGGCAACCTCGACGTCGTAGCCTTCCTCCGACAGGATCTCTTTCAAAAGACCGCGGATATCCGCTTCGTCATCGACCACCAAGATTCTTGAAGCCGTCATACGCGTTCTCTCCTAATGTCGCCTTTGCGCAATTCGCGGCCGCCCAACGTGCGGGCAATGTCGCCCAACGGCAGCAAAATCCGCACCCGGGCACCCGCGCTCCGCAGATTATCAGCCTCGATGCGCCCGCCGTGCTCTTCCACGATCTTCTTCACGATCGCAAGGCCAAGGCCGGTGCCCTTGGGCTTGCTCGTGACATAGGGCTCGAACAGGGTGCCGAGTAAGTCTCGGTTGAATCCCGGACCATTGTCGGTGACCACGATGGCCACCATCGGCCTCGGACCCTCTTCTGCCAGCAAAGTTTCGATATCGACCCGGGCATCGACCCTGCCCTCGAGCGCCTCGAGTGAATTGGTCAGCAGATTGTTGAGTATCTGGCGCATCCGGATGCGATCGGCGGCAATCAGCGGCAGGTTCGAGTCGAGCAGCAGCTTGAGGTCTGCGAAGCTGGCCTGGACCCGATACAGGTCCACGACTTCGGTGATGAGCTGGTTCAAATCGAAGCGCGAGAAATGCATGTCGGGCGCCCGTGCATATTCGCTGAATGCATTGACCATCTGCTTCATGGCCTCGACCTGCGCCACGATGGTGTGCGTCGCGCGGTCCAACACCTGGGCGTCCTCGGCGCTCATCCCGCCGGAGAACTTGCGTTGAATCCGTTCCGCCGAGAGCTGAATCGGAGTGAGCGGGTTCTTGATTTCATGCGCGAGCCGCCGCGCCACCTCGCCCCAGGCGGCGTCGCGCTCCGCCTGTTGCAGCGTGGTGATGTCATCGAATACCAGCACCACGCCCGGGGCGCCGCCGATGTCGTTCGGCAGCGCGGTACTGGCGCACATCAGCACCCGTTTGCCGACCTCCGAAAAGAGTTCGATCTGCTCCCGCCAATCCGCAGCGTCGGCACCGAAGCGCTGTTTCAGAGTGCCGATGAATTGACTGAACATCGGACTGTCACTGATGCTCGCATCGAAACGCGAACCGACCGCCGCTTCCAGATCGACGCCCAAGATGGCGCTCGCCGCCTGGTTGGCCGTGCGTATCGTCAGATCCGCCTCGAGCGAGACCACGCCCGTCGACAACCGCGCCAGGATCACCGCGAGACCCGCGCGCTCCGCCTCGACCGCTTGTTGACTGCGCCGTGTCTCCTCGCGCGCCCGTGCCAACCGCCGCGTCATGTCATTGAACGAGGTCACGAGAAAGCCGAGTTCGTCACGCGACGGCAGAGGCAGCTTGGTGTCATAGTCACCCTTGGCCACGGCACGCGTGCCGGCGATCAAATCCTGCACGGGTTGCACCAGACGCTGTGAGGCGAACAGCGCGCCATACACGGCCGCGATCAGGGACATCAGCACCACGAATGACAGGATCAACACGAACGAGGACTTGAGCGGCTGGCGCTGCTGCACCAGCGCCGCATAATTCGTATATGACCGTTGTACGGTGTCGGCGAGCTGCGAGAGCTGTTGCGGCACGGGATACAGCGCGATCAGCGCCCGCGATGTGCCGCCGTCCAACGGCGCGGCGGCGCGAATCACGTAGCCACCGACGGAATCGGTGTCGAGACTCACATAGGGACGGTCACGCCGCAGCTGCAGCATCATTTCATCGGTGGCCGGCGCCGGCAGCATGTTCATCGGCAGATCGGAACTGGTCGCGACGATGCGCGACTGCGGTCCGACGACCGTGAATTCGAGGGCCGTGCTCTCGCGCCGCTCGCGGTCGAGCGGGCCGATCAGTTCGTAGTCCTTGAGCGGCGCCAACTCGTGCGCCACCACCTCCGTGTGTTGCAGGAATTCGCGCACCCGCACCTCGAGTGCCGCATGCGACAACTCCCGCGTGTCTTTGAGGCCCTGGCTGACCTCGATCTCGAACCAGCTGTCGATGCCACGATTCAGGAATTGCAGCGAGAAGTAGTAGACGATCAGGATGGGCGCAACGGCCAATGCACTGAAGATCGCCACCGTCCGGCCCTTGAGCCGCGATCCAGGAACATGCCGGCGGTAATCGCGCACCAGCCGCGTGAGCTTGGTCGCCAACAACACGAGCAGCGTGAGCAGCCCCGCGATGTTGACCAGCAAGATCCACGGCAGCCAGCGGTCGAACTCGGCTGAGTTCTGCGTGGCATAGGTCAACAGGTAGAGCGCAACCAGCCACAGCCCCCCGCCCAGGCTGCCGAGCACCGTGGCGCCATAGTTGCGCGTCAGGGCTGGAAGGTCCATGTGTACCAATCGCTCTCGCGATGCCATTCATTGACCCAGAACATCAGAATTCGCAGCGACAACGGCACAGTGCCGTAATCGAGCTTCGCCCGCACGCTCGCTTCGTAGCGCCGCTCCGGAGTGATGAGCGATTTATCGAGCACCGGCAGACCGTGAATGTCGGACAGCTGCTCGAGCGCCGCATCGACCGACCCCAATGACTCCTGTTGACCGCTATTGTCGTTGCGCAGGATGAATCGGGCGCTGACGGCGTTGTATTGCAGGTGATAGCGCTGGGTCAGTTCCGCCACCCGCGAGTTCGGCAGCAACTGCCGGACCCGCTCGATGTCGAGATCCAGTTCGAGCGTGAGCGGCACCCCGTCGGCGAGCCCACTGCGAACCGCATCGCTCACCGGTAGCTCGAGCCGCGCGTTCAAATGGTAGACGCCCTCCTTGAGCTCCAAATCCGCTGAGCGGATCTCGAAGCGCCCTTCGAGGCCGTCCGCCGGCGCAACGGTCGGCCACAACGCACCCAAGCCGACAGCCAACGTAAACAGCACGCCAGCGCCGGCAGCGCTCAAGCGCCGAACGGCTTCCGACGGGCTGGCATTCATTGCACGATCGCGTTCATTGCTTGTTCAAGGCAGCATAATAGAAGCCGTCGGCTCCCGCCTCACCGGGAAGAATCTGGCGCCCGAAACCGTCGTCATCGCCAAAACCGGGCCAGCCCTCCCACTCGGCCGCCGGCACGATCCGCGCGTCCGGCGTGCCGTCGAGAAAGGCGGCGATGACGTCGCGATTCTCGCTGCGCGTCACCGTGCAGGTGGCATAGACCAGCCGGCCACCCGGCGCCAACGTGCGCCAGGCGGCGGTGAGCAAGCGCGCCTGCAACAGCGGCAACTTGTCGATCTCCGCTGGCGATTTGCGCAGCCGAATATCGGGATGGCGGCGGATCACTCCCAAGGCCGAACACGGCGCATCGAGCAGGAT
>Ga0116226_10000079_pt1 | contig 66249 bp, 53 predicted proteins | sample S1TSphfallax_FD_89692 | JGI IMG/M metagenome (GOLD analysis project Ga0116226, IMG submission 89692) | Host-associated microbial communities from peat moss isolated from Minnesota, USA - S1T2_Fa - Sphagnum fallax MG | ecosystem: Host-associated > Plants > Peat moss > Unclassified | place: USA... | reverse complement strand
CCGATCAGGCAGATCAGGATGGAGACGACCCAGGCGAAAATTGGACGATCGATGAAGAAGTTGGGCATGCGTCGGCGGGATGAGGATTGCGGGGCAGCTAGGTCGCCGGCTTCCAGGGAGTGGGGGTGACCTGCCCGCCGACGGTGGCAACGGCAACTCCCGACACGACGACCCGATCACCGGCTGCGAGGCCGCTCGTGATGATCCAGTCGTTGCCCGTGCTCTCGGTCGCCGTGACGTCTTTGCGCAGTACCTTGTCGCCGGGGCCGACGACGAAGACGTAGGCGCCGACCGTATCGCGTTGCAGGCACTGTTGCGGAACGAGAAACACCTTGTTGCGCTGGCCTAAATTGACGCGCAGGGTCACGAACATACCCGGCAAGACCTCGTGGGCAGGATTGGGCAACAGCGCGCGTAGGTTGACGGCACCGGTCGTGGCGTTGACGGTGACGTCGGAAAAGTCCAGGGTTCCGAGCAGTCCGTAGGCGCTGCCGTTGGGTAGCACGACCTGGACCGTGGTCTTATCCTGGGGCGCGAGCGCGAGCTTGCCCTGCTGCTGCGCTTGCCGCCAGGTCACGAGATCCGCCGCGCTCACGGTGAAGTTGACATAGAGCGAGTCGATCTGAGAGACGGTCGTGAGCAGGGTGCCGCTCGAACCGGCATCGCTCGGGGCACTGCCGACGAGCGCACCCTGGGTCACTTGCTGCTGGCCAGCGACGCCTGCGATCGGCGAGCGCACCTTGGTATAGCCGAGATCGATCTTGGCGCCTTCCACGGCCGCTTTGTCGGCGCGGACTTTGGCGGCTGCGCTGAGTTCGGTGGCTGCCGCATCATCGACGGTTTGCTGCGATACCGAACCCACGGGCAGCAGCTGTCGATCCCGGTCTGCGGTCACTTTCGCATAGGCGTAGGTCGCCTGATCTTCGGCCAAGATGCCGAGGTCGTTGTCGAGTACGGTCTGGTAGTAAGCGGGATCGATTTCGAACAAAAGCTGTCCCCGCTTGACCGTGCTGCCTTCGATATATAGGCGCTGGAGCAGCACGCCGGAGACCCGTGCGTTGACGTTGGCGCTCATCAACGCCGCGAGCCGCCCGACGAGATCGCGCGTTAGCGGCGCCGCCGTCGGTTCGACCGTGACGGTGCCCACCTGCGGCGGTGGCGGCGGAGGAGTCTTCTTGTGACATCCGGTAGCCCCGATCAGCATCACCGCGAGCAGTGGCCAGCGCCTCATGGCGAGGCGTTCCAATCCCATCCACCGCCGAGATTCTTGATGAGCGTCACCGTGTCCTGCGCGAGAGAGGACTGCGTGTCCTCGAGGTTCTGTTGCGCCTGCAAGAGCGTCAGTTTCTGGGTCAAGAGAGACTCCTGACCCGCCGTGCCGGTCGTGAACTGGGCCTGTTCACTTGCGAATAATTGTTGGTTGCGTTGGTAGATATGGAGATAGGCCTCGGCCTGCTGTTTGGCATGATTACAGGACGAGAGTGAGTCCTCGACGCTCTGAAAAGCGGCAAGCACGGTCTGACGATAACTGGCCACGTCCGCGTCATACGTGGCGCGCGCCTCGCGCACCGCGGCCGAGTGCGCGCCACCGTCGAACAACGTCGCGGCAAGACTCGGTCCCAAGGTCCAGAACCGGTTCGGGGTCGTCAAAAGATTGGTCAACACGTTGTGCTCGAAGCCGCCTTCGGCAGACAAATCGAGTGTCGGGAAGAACGCAGCGACAGCGACACCGATCTTGGCATTCGCGGCGGCCGCCGAGCGCTCGGCGCTGACGATGTCGTAGCGGCGTTCGAGCAACTGCGAGGGCAGCAGCAGGGGCACGGCGAGTGCCGCAAACGCATACGCCGGTCTTGCCTCGATCGAGAAGTCGCTGGGCGGCACGCCCACCAGCACGGCGATGGCATGCTCATCCTGTTCGCGCGAAGTTTCGGTCGCCTGCAGGTCCGCAATGATCAGCTCCAGGGTGTCCTGGGCAATCAGCATGTCGTCGTTCGAGGCGGCCCCGATCGCGAAGCCGGCCTGTGTCATGCGTAAGATGCGCGCGTCCACCTGCTGTTGCTGCCGCAAGAAATCAATGTCGATGTCCGCCTGGCGCAGCTCGAAGTAGTCGGCTGCAACGCTCGCGGCGATCGACAAGCGCTCACCGGCAAGCTGGGCATCGCTCGCCTGTGCGTTGTCCTTGCTAGCCTCGATCGAGCGACGGATGCTACCCCACAGATCGGGCTCCCAGCTGGCTGAGACCGAGGCGGTGATCAGACTCTGCAAACCCTGAGAAGTGCCGCTACTGGCGGCGGCCGTCGTCGGGTAATCGCTACGGGTGCCCGACAATCCCGCGCTCAGGGTCGGGTAGAGTTCGGCGACACTGGCCGCCATGGTCGCCTGTGCGAGTCGGTAATTGGCTTCGGCCTCTGCGATCGATTGATTGGCTTTGAGCGCGCGTTCGACGAGCTGGGTCAGCGCATCGTCCTGAAAGCCCAGCCACCAGGTGCTCGCAATGCTGGCTTCGGGATGGGGCGCTGCGCGTTGCCACTCGACGCCTTCCTTGAACGAGTCGGGGATGGCAACGGATGGGCGGTGGTAATCGGGACCGACGGCGCAGGCCGCGACACTCGAGAGTGCCGCAACGATGCAAGCATTCCGCCAAGCGCGCGCTCCTCGAACGCAGTCGTCGCCTGGGACCATCTAGGAGCATCGCCGTAGGGACATCGCGTGCATCAATCGGTAGTCCCTGAGCTAGCAAGTGGACCTCATGATGCCAGCCGGACACGGATCGCTCTGTCTGCTAGCGTACAGTCATCGCATCATTCCGAATTCAGCGCTCAGGCAAGGCCGGCGGGCGCCGGTGCTGGGTCGCGCGCTCATAGTCATAGGCGTACGCGAGCAGATCCGGCTCGCTCCACTGTCGGCCCACGAAAATCAGAGAAAACGGCGCGCCCGAGCGGTAATAACCGGCCGGCACCGTCACGCCGGGCAGTCCCGCGATGTTCATCTCGCTGACCGTGGTCGTTGCGATTTCCTCGCCGCTGTGCAAGGCCGGGACCTCGCGGCGCATCTGCGGGAACACCAGGGCATCGAGGCGTTCGCGCTCGAAGACTGCGTCGATCAGCCTGAGATAGGCTTCTTTGGCGGCAACGAACCGGGGTTGCGCGGGGGGCACCGTGGGCGCCGCAAAGCAGGGCGGGAAGTCCGGGAGGTTCGCGAGGTAGTGCAGTACGCCCCGTGGCCCGAACGCGTCTTCCGGGGCGGTCGCCGCGACGAACTGCGCGAAACTCCGGATGGCGGCGCGCGGTCCCAGGCGCTCGAAGTATTTTTGTAAATCGTAGGGCACGGACTCCATGCCGCGCTCGTCTCCCTCCGGCAGCCCGGGCGTGTTCTCTGCGATCGCCGCGAAACCGGAGCCTTGAAAGGGGTCTTCCAAGAGGATGGCGCCACGCGCCGTGAGTTCTTGCAAGGTGCGGGCATAGAGTTCGCGGGTCTCGCCGGACAGCGGCGCGTCGCGCCAGCCCGGCCCATAGAGTCCGAGGCGTCGGCCGCGCAGTGCCTCAGGCCCGAGCTTCGCGGTATAGCCGCCGTGAGGCTTGCGGCCGATGCCGGCGCTGGAGCGCGGATCCTCGGCGCTGTAGGTGGCGAGCACGTCGAGCATCAAGGCTGCGTCCCGGATCGTGCGGGCGATCGGGCCCACGACGTCGCGCAGACCTGAGAGCGGCACGACACCCGCGGCCGGCACCAAGCCGAACGTTGGTTTGACGCCGACGAGGCCTTGGGCCGATGCGGGATTTTGGATCGAGCCGCCGGTCTCCTCGCCGAGACCGACGAGTGCGAAACTCGCCGCAACGGCCGTCGCCGTCCCGGCGCTGCTGCCACCCGGCATGAACTGCCGGCCCGCGGCGTTGTAGGTCGGGCCCGCCCAACTATCGCTCGCGTGCGTGCCGCTGTGGCTCAAGACCGGGACGTTGGTCTTGCCGAGGATGACGGCACCGGCGGCGCGCAACTGCGCCACGACCGGCGCATCCGTGGCTGGCATCAGATCGACGCCACCCGTCTTGGCGTACAGCAAGCGCCAGCCCGCCGTGGTGGGGAAGCCCGCGATGTCGATCGTGTCCTTGACCACGACCGGGATGCCCGCCAGGGCGGCCAAAGAGGCACCCTTCGCGCGGCGCCGATCGATCGCGCGCGCCTCCGCAAGAGCCTCGGGGTTCTGCAAAATGATCGCGTTATAGCGCGGATTGTGCCGGGCGACCCGCGCTAGCGAGGCACGCGTCAGGGCTTCGGCCGTCCAAGACCCAGCGCTCAGACGGGCCTGCGCGGCCTCGATCGTCAGTTCCACGACGTCAAGCTCGGATCGGTCCATGTCGCTCATTGCCTCGCCCGTTTGAACCCCCTGTCGATTGAAAAAGGGTAGACCATTTGGGGACTTTCAGCGACCATCCGCTACGGTATTCGCCAATCGGCGTTGCGTCGGATCACGCTGCAATTGGCCGCGGAGGAATCCCAGGAGCATGTGGCGCTCACGGCCCACAAGATCTGGCTGGCTGATTATCCGAGTGACTGAGCGGCACGTCCTCGAAGAACACGAACACGCCGACACCATAGTTCGCGCCCTTGCCTTCCGGGACTTCCAGGTAGGAATTCAGGCGATCATCCGCCGAATCGAGGAGCACCTGTCCATTGCGGGTGACGAATCGGCAAAAGTCGTCGAACTTGGCCGGATCGATCGACAAGCGCGCTGCGGTCAGTTGTAAACGGCCGGCATGAATGCGAGGGTCGCGGAATACCTGGTGCTCCAGGGTCTCGGCGAAGCGCTGCAGGTCGCGCAACACCGGTTCGACCGAAAAGGTCTCCTCGCTCGTGTTGAGCACGGCGTGGTGTAGCAGGCGGACACCCGTCGCGCCGGGGAGAATGCCGACGACGTCCATGCGCTGCAATTCTTTGAGGACTGCCGGTGCATTCAGCTGGGGATCGACCGAATGCACGAGGGCCGTGAAACCTTTTGGGTCGTCCTTGCGTAGTGACAGGACCCGGGCGTGACCCAGCTCGTCGGTCCAGGCCGCGGATCGGGACCAGGCGCCGATGACGTCCCCGAGTGCGAGCAGGCTCTCGTACCGGGAACCGGAGCCCAGTCGGCCCGTCTTGGCCTCGCCGTCATGCTGCGCGCTCGCACGCTTGACGCTCTCGAGCAGGCTGCCCTCGGAGACACCGGCCGCGCGCAAGATGCGCACGACGGGCCGCAGCACGCCGTCGACCCACTGGGACAGCAAGGAGACGTTCGTGGCCGTCGAGTCATCGCGCCAATTCATCCGGGGATCCCGCCGTACATCGTTGCCTCCCGTATCGGCAGGTCCGTGCGAAGGTTGAGGCGCCGCGCGATTCCCCAGGTCCGGGCGAGGTCGACGTCACGCCTATGATACGATGTGCACGAAACCGGGCGCGGAATCCGTCTACCGATGAGCATCAAGAACTCTCTGATTGCCTCCTGTCGCCGCATCCTTGCGCCGCTCACACGCATTTTGATTCGCTTCGGAATCAGCGCCGGGGAGCTCAACGCCCTGGTTGAACAAGAGTACGTCAAATCGGCGATCCGCCAGCTGGCGCTCAGCGGCGAACTCGTGACGTCCTCGCGAATCGCCATCATCACGGGTCTGCCGCGCAACATCGTGGCCTCGATCGTCGAGTCGCTCGACGAGGAGTCGACGCGTCGCGTGGGGTCCTTGATCCAGCGCGCCCAGCGCGTGCTGACGGGCTGGTACGAGGATCGGGAGTTTCAAACCCGGGACGGGGATCCGCTCGTCCTGGAGGTGTCGGGCTCCGGCAAGTCGTTCGAGATGCTCGTCGACCGGTATGTCGGGGGTGGCGTGCGCGCGAGCGGCGTCCTCAAGGAACTGCTCGCCTCGGGTGCGGTGAAGATGACGCGCGAGGGCGCCGTCAAGGCGATGCGGCGCTCGGCGGCGGCCGGCGGGGCCGATCCCGAGACGGTCAAGCAGCTGGGCGAGTACACCCATGCGCTGCTCGCGGCTTTCGAGCACAACCTCACGAGCGGCCCACTGGAACAGGTCGCCATCCGCGGCGTCACGCGCCGGGCGGATGCTTCGATCGTTCCGTTGTTTCGGACCCAGATGCTCAAGCGCGCGGAGGTCCTCGTCGAAAGCACGGAAGCCTTTCTCGACAGCCGGGTCACGCAGAACGAAGCGACCGAGGAGGGCGCGCAGTCCGATGTACTCGTCGGTTCGTTCGCCTTCACGAGCGTTCAGGCGATCAAGGAGCCTGAGCCACGCTGGCAACGGGGATTGGCGCAGCGCCTGAAACGGTCGGGCCCTGCTCGCTCCGTAGGGGAATGAACAGGGCCCAAGCTCGCTGTGCGCTATCCGCTGTCTGAGGGCAGCCCTTAGTGCGCCGTGATCGTCACCGGGATCGTCGCGGTCGCCGTGAGTTTCTGAGAATCGACGACCGTCAGCTGCAGTGAGTATGTTCCGGTGACCGGCGAGGGCCATTTGACGTTGAGCGTAGCTCCCTGGGCAGCACTGCTCACCGTGAAACTCATCCCGGCCGGCACGCCGCCGATCATGATCGACAGCGAGGAGGCCGTGCCGTCCGAGAGCGCGATCGACCCGGTGAGCGACTGACCGGAGACCCCGGTCAATTTGCTCGCCGTGATCACGGGCCCTGCGGCCGTGATCGCGAAGGTCTCGACGCCGCTCCCGGCCAAACCCGTTTTCGTGTCCTGCGCCGTGACGGTCACCGCATACGTTCCGACCGTCGGCGTGCTCCAGCTGATGCAGCCCGTGCTGCCGATCGCCATGCCGGACGGCGCGCCCTTGATGCTGTAGCTGAGCGGGTTCGTGCCGCTGGCAGTCACGCAGTAGGAGAGCGCCTTACCCGCCGTGTCGCTGACGTTGGCCGAGGCCACGGTCGGCGCATGGGGTGGCGAGATCGTGACCGTGTAGACACCCTGACCGCTCAGACCCGTGCTCGCATCGTGGGCGATCACCGTGACCGGATAAGTGCCCGCGACCGGGGAGGCCCAACTGACGACACCGGCGCTGCTCACCGACATGCCCGAAGGCGCGCCTGAAAGGCTCAAGCTCACGACATTCGTGTCGCTGACCTGCGGGACGAAGCTCAGCGCGGTTTGGGCAACGCCGCTGATGGAACCGCCGACCACCTGGGGCGGCGCAGGGGCGACGATCGTCACACCCAATTTACCCTGACCCGTCAGTCCGTCTTGGCTATCCGTCGCGTCGACGGTCACGGAGTACGTCCCGGCGACGGGCGCACTCCAGGTCACGACCCCGGTGCTCGCGTTCACGCTCATGCCGGTCGGTGCGCCGCTGAGCGCGTAGGTCATCGAGTGCGCATCGGTCGCCGTGATCGCGAACGAGAGCGGCGTTCCGACTTTGCCCGCGACCGTCGCGGAGGTCACGACCGGGGCCGCGCTGGGAGCGGGTGCAGTCAAGGCCGTCAAGAGGCTCTGCGCATTCGGTGAACCCAAACCCGACGGCAGATCGTAGCCGACGCCGGCATAGCAGGTCGTGCAGGAACCGTCCGAGCCCTTGGTGACATCGAGGAAGGCGCTGGTGTAGCTGCCCGCGTGCTCACCCAATCCATAGAGCGTCGTCTGCGCGGCGCCCAGCGGCGCCTGCGCGCTCTGCGCACGCACGGCGTTCGCGATCGCCAAGAGACCTGCCCACTGCGGCGTTGCGAGGCTCGTGCCACCGCCGCTGTACCAAGCCACGTTCGTGGAGCCTTGCGGGATGAATGCCAGATATTGGCCTGTGTAGGGGTCCGCGTTGAACGTGACATCCGACACCGCGCGATGCGCGGGCGCGGCAAGGCCCGGGACCGGCAGGCTCTGATAAGCCGGCGTCGCCACGTACGCGCTCACGCCGCCACCCGTGCCGGACCACACGATCTCGCTGCGGGCACCGTTGCCCGAGTAAGTGAGGCTCGTGCCGGCGACGGCGAGGACATGGGAGGACACGGCCGGCCACTCGACTTCCGCGCCCGCATCGCCGGCGGCCGCAAGGTAGCTCATGTTCGCGACGCTGAAGGTGGCATCGAAGCCCGTCGTCCAACTGCCTTCGGCGGCGCCGAAGCTCTGCGAAACGACGCCCGGACCCATCTGATTGGCGAGCTGCACCGCTGCGGACAGACTCGTCACGGAAGCATCGGGCGCTTCGATGAGGACGATGCGCGCATAGGGCGCCGTTGCATGCGCCCATTCCACGTCGAGTGCAATTTCGGTTGCCCAGCCCGAGTCGTAGGCGGGCGCCGTCGCGGTCATCGTGCCGCCCGTCGTGCTGTAGACGATGGAGAGCGTGCAGCCGGTGGTCGGCGCTGCGGCGAGCGGCAGGCGCGCCGACACGGCGATCGGCGCCAGCTGGCAACCCGGCAAGCCGAACTTCGAATCGAATGCCGCGAGGTCCGCCACGGTATTCGGGTCGGTTTGGGCGTCGATCAAGTAAATGGTTTGACCCGCGCCCAATTGTGCGGCCTGAGCGGAGGTCAGGCTCGAACCCGTGCTCGGCACTGCCGGAAGTTGGTAGGCAGCGCGGATTTGCGCAGGCGTGTAGATCGTGACGCTCGAGGTGGTCGCCATCGGTTTGGCAGCAGACCCGTCGGCCAGCGCGGCCTCGGGCGAGCTGCCGGTGGCGCGCACCTGCTCCAGCACTTCGGGGGTCAATCGTCGCGAGGCGAGCTGCGCGAAAGCCGGATCGATGCTGGCGGTGCGCGGTGCGCGTCCCGCGGAACTCATCGGCTCGCTGCGATCGCTGTCGTCAGGCTCGCCGAGAATGACGGGCGCCAGATGGAAGGTCGGCTGCGCAACGCCGTTCGCGGCGATGCCCGCGACCGCTACGGAGTAGCTCTGCGTGGCCGCCGATGATTGCACGGCCGCGGTTGTGCCGGATCCGGTACCGGATCCGGAGCCTCCGCAGGCACTTAGGATCGCGGCGGCCAAACTCGAGCACGCGACGCGCGCGGTCATGCCCTTCGTGGATTCAAACTGTCTCATGGTTGTCCCTCATGCTCATTCGTGTGCCATGAGAGCGACGGCAAGAAAACGGTGGGCAGATCGCGCCACCGGCAACCCCGCTACCTTCTATGCGAAGGCCGGAGGCTTTGCGTCCCCGCCTCACGGCAGGTTTGCTCTCGTATATGCATTAAACGGTGCACACAAAAGATGCATCAAACGAGGCACAAAATAAAGGCCTCAGTGACGGATTTGTGCGTCGCGTCACAACGGAGCCGTAGCGTCGTTCTGAATGCATTACAATCCGGCGATTCCAAAGGGGGTCTCGCCGCTGTGAGTGTGATCAAACCGATTGATGTCGCGCGAAAGCCGTCGCTGCGTCGGGGCGCCACGGTTCTGCTCGAGGTCCTGCGCAGCGAGGGTGTGGAGTACATTTTCGGCAATCCGGGAACCACCGAACTGCCGCTCATCGATGCGATGCTCGACACGCCGGACATCCGCTATGTCTTCGCCCTGCAAGAGGCGAGCGCGGTGGCGATGGCCGACGGCTACGCTCAGGCGGCGCGCAAGCCGGGATTCCTCAACCTCCATACAGCCGGCGGTTTGGGCCACGGCATGGGCAACCTGCTCAATGCCAGCGTGTCCCAGACCCCGCTGGTCGTGACCGCCGGCCAGCAAGACTCTCGTCATACGATCACCGATCCCTTGTTGCTCGGGGATCTCGTGCAAATTGCGCGTCCCGCCGTGAAATGGGCCCAGGAAGTGACGCACGCGGACCAGTTGCCGATCCTGCTGCGCAGGGCCTTCCACGATGCCAATGCCGCACCCACGGGTCCGGTGTTCCTGTCGCTGCCCATGGACGTCATGGAGGAGCTGACCGCGATCGAGATCGGGCAGCGTTCGATCATCGATCGTCAGCCGGTCGCCGGTTCTTTGGACAAGCTCGCGGCCCAGCTTGCCGCAATCACGCCGGGGCGGCTCGCCATCATCGCGGGCGATGAGGTCGAGCGCAGCGATGCGTCCGCCGAGGTGGTGGAGATGGCCGAGATGCTCGGCGCGCCGGTCTTCGGGTCCTCCTGGCCGTCGCGCATTCCCTTTCCGACGGCGCATCCGCTGTGGTCCGGAAACATGCCGACCAAGGCCACCGACATCGCCGCGCGACTGGGCGACTACGACGCCGTGTTCGCGCTCGGGGGCAAATCCCTGATCACCATCCTCTACACGGAGGGTCCCGTCATTCCCCGCAGCTGCGCTGTCTACCAGATGTCGGCGGACGTCCGGGATCTGGGACGCACTTACGAAACGCCGCTGTCCGTCGTCGGTGACATCAAGGCCTCGCTACGCGCTATGCTGCCCCTGCTGGCCACGGCGACCGCCCCTCGGGCAGCGACCTATGCGTCGCTCTTGCGAGCGGCCGGTGTGCGGCGAGCCGACAATCGCGCTCGCCTGGCCGGCGTGGCCGCGGCGCAATTCGATGCGCCGGTCATCACGCCGCTGGTCGCGGCCCAGGAGGCCGCCCGGGCCATGGGTGATCGCGTCGCCATCGTGGACGAGGCCATCGCCACCTCGCTGCACCTCCGGCAGTTTCTCTCGAGCGCCTCGGCGCGACAGTATTCATTCTTACGGGGTGGGGCGCTCGGCTGGGGCATGCCGGCAGCGGTGGGTTGCTCGCTTGGACTGGGACGCGAACCCGTCGTGAGTCTCGTGGGCGATGGTGCGGCCTTGTACTCTCCCCAGGCGCTGTGGACCGCGGCTCACGAGAAATTGCCCGTGACCTTCGTGGTAATGAACAACTTGGAATACAACGTGCTCAAGAATTTCATGAAGGGGCAGGCGGATTATCTGTCGACCCGGACCAATCGCTTCATCGCGATGGACATCACCGAACCCACGGTCGACTACCAGGCCCTGGCCCAGTCCATGGGCGTACCATCGCGACGCATTACCCGGGCAGCCGATATCGCACCGGCCTTGGAGGCGGGCATCCGCTCCGGAGTGCCCAACCTCGTGGAGATCATGATCAGCGCGGGCTGACGGACGGCGACCCATGGACTCCGATGAATTCTCGACATCGCCGGTGCCGGTCGACCGGTCCATCCCCTGGTGGAAAATTGCGATCACCAATGCGCTGTTCAGCATCTGTCTGCCGACGCTGATCACCGGATTGGATCTCGGCATCGCCACACCGCGCCGCTATTTCGTCTCCGGGATCGTGGTGGGCAGTCTGATCCTCACCGTGATCGGCACCTTGACCAGCATCCTTGGTGCGCGCTCTCGTTTGAGCTCCTACATGTTGGCGCGTATCGCCTTCGGTAGCCGGGGGTCGACGGTCCTGAACCTCGCGTTTGCCGTGTCTCTGCTCGGTTGGTTCGGCATGAACCTCAACTTGTTCGGCGATGCGATGGCCCGGTTGGCAGGGGCTCTGTGGGGCTACGCAGGGCCGGTATGGCCCATGGAGGTCGTCGCCGGTGTGGCAATGACGCTCACCACCTTGGTCGGACTGCGCGCCATCAACGCTTTGGCGGTCATCATCGTGCCGATCCTCGGGATCGTCTGTCTGATCATGCTGCACAAATCCCTGGTGGTCGGCTCGATCGACGACGTCCTCGCGCGCGCGCCGCTCACCGGTCTGTCCTTCGGTGACATCGTCTCGGCCGTGGGCGGCGGAGTAATCGTGGGCGCGGTCATCATGCCGGATACCTGCCGGTTCATCGGAGGATCCGCGGGCGCCGTATGGACGTCGGTGTTCACCTATTTCGTGACCAACGTGGCGGTGACGGTCATCGGCGGCGTAGCGGCGCTGGCGACCGGCAAGGTGGAAATGCTCGATCTCATGCTATTCATGGGTCTAGGGGCAGGTGCCTTCATCATCGTGCTCGGCGGCAGTTGGATCCTGAACGCGCTGAACCTCTACAGCGCCGCCCTGAGCATCGGGGTCGCGGTTCCGCGCTCACGGCGGGCGGTGACCACGCTGACCGCCGGACTCACGGGAACCTTGCTGGCCTTCCTGCATATCCTCGATCATTTCCTGACGTTCTTGTTCTATCTATCGATCGTGTTCGTGCCGGTCGCGAGCATTCTGATCATCGATTTCTTTCTGTTGCGCCCGGAAGCCTACCGGGGTGATGCCATCCACGCCGTCCGGAGGCTGGAGGCCGGCGCCTTGCTGGCCTGGGGTGTGGGCGCGATCGTTGCGGTATTGGGTTCGGCCGGCCTGCTGCACCTGACGGGTATTGCCGCGGTGGATGCTCTGCTGGTCTCGGGCCTGGCCTTCCTCGCGCTGCGCTGGCGCTCTCGGGCCCGCATCAGCGTCCCTGAGTCGGTGTGAAGAGTCGCCGGGCCGCGGCGCCCGCGCCGCTGGCGCGGCGTCTCGCGCGGCTTGCGCGCCGCGTGTCCTCCAGCACCCAGCCCATCGTGTGGCTGCGCGGGATGGCGGGCATGGGCAAGTCGCGTCTGATCCGGAGTCTCGAGCGAGATCCCGGTTTCGCCGCCCGTCATTGGCGTTTTCTCGACGAGCCGGATGCGGAACTCCTCGGGCGAATGGTCGCGAACGCGGATCGTGGTGGCGAGGAGGCGAGTCGTGTGCTCGTCGCATCGCGCGCGGCCGGACCGGTCGCGGATGCCTTGCGGCAGCCGACGCTCTACGGCCACGTAGACATCATCGACGAACAGGAATTGGTGGTGATCGCGGCCGATTGCCGCCGTCGGGATGGCGATGTGCTGCGTGCCACGGGCGGCTGGCCGATGCTCGTCGATGGCTATGACTCGGGGCGCGCGCTCGAGATGGCGCAACTGCTGCCCGGTTTTCTCGATCGGGACGTGCTGCCTGGCCTGCCTCTGCCCTTGGTCGTCGCCTTGTTCGGTGCTCTACCGGCACCCTTGAGTCCGGCGGCGGTCGAGCACCTGTTCGGATCGCAAGCGTCCTTGCATCCGTTGCTGCAACTGACGGAGCAGGGTGCGAGCATCGCGGCGACTTGGGTTCGCGAGGCGTTGCTGAAAATGCTGGCGCGGCCGGCAGCGCTGCCGCGTCCCGTGCTCGACGAACTGGTCCGGCTGCACACGCGATTCGCCGAACCGGCGCGCGCCATTCTTTCACTCCTGGCCATCGGTCAATTCACCCAGGCGATCGCCGTGTTCGAGGCGACCGGCGGCATGTTCTTCGGCTACCGCCACGGCTATCAATCGCTGCAGCAGGTGCTCGACGGCTTTGGGCCGGAAGGGGAGCGCCGCGCCGAGAGCCTGTTCCTGGCGCGGTGCCAACTCCTGATGAAAAGCGGTCAATCCCGCGCGGCAATGCAGCGGCTCGATGCGCAGTATGCCGGGCTGCCGCTGGACCTCCGGCGACTGCGGGTCTCGCATCGCCCCTATGCCTTGCTCATGCGTTTGGACTTGAGCCTGGATCTCGACGAGGCGCCGTCGCTCGACGTCATATCGAGTTGGGGACGCTTGGAGGCGTTCTTGAATCCCGGCGACGACATTGCGCGCGGCATGCTCTACAACACCATGGCGCTCGCCTTCCTGCAGGCCGGTGCGCTGTTGCAGGCGCAGGAGTTTGCCGAGGAAGCCCTCACGCTCTACGAGCGCGCCGGATCACCCTACCTCGCGCATTTCATGCTGCTGCATCTCTGCGATATCTCGCTGCGGCGTAGCCGCCTGCACGACGCTGCCGGGCAGTTGCTCCGCGCGGAGCGAGCGCTGCTTGCCTCAGGCCTCAGCTTCAATTCCGAACCCGCCATCATCGTCTCCTTCCAGGCGCGCGTGGCCTACGAGGAGGGGCGGTTCGCCGACTGTCCGGAGGATATCGAGACCATCCTCGATGCCCTGCTGCGCGGAGACAGTTGGCCCGATCTGGTGTCGGCGTTGGCCGCCCACGGCGTTTTCGCGGCATTTTGGCAGCAAGGACTGCGCGTCGCCGTGGATCGCCTCGAGCGCTGCGCGCTGACCCTGCATCGCCGGCACGGGGGCCAGCAGCATCGTCGCATCGAGTTGCTGCGCGTTCGCCTCTATCAGGTGGCGCGGCGACACGCGGAGGCCGGAATGCGCCTCGACGAACTGGAGCCGCAGAGCCGCGATGCGCCGACGTCCCCATCCGCGATCGACGAAGCCTTGATCCGTCTGCGCCAGGACATCGTGCAGACAAGTTCTCCGGCAACGGTCGTCAAGCTCGCCGCCCGGCTTGCCGGCCGCGCCGGTCTCGAATTACGCGCCAAGATTTCGCTGTCGATTTTGCAGGCGTATCTCCACCACCGCTTGGAGGAACCGGGTGTCGCGCGACGCCATTTGAACCGCGCTTTGCGCAATGCCGAGACCGAAGGCTTGCTCGCCGTCCTGGTCGAGGACGGCGAGTTCCTCGAGCCGGTGCTGCCGATATTTCTGGCCAAACCCGGTCCGGGCAACGAGCGTCTGCTCGTCTTCGCGCAGCGCGTAGCGCGACTGCTGCGCAGCTTGCCCGCCGCGCCGCTCTATTCCAAGACCTTGGCCGGCGTGACCCGCCGGGAACACCGGGTGCTTTCTTACGTCATGGACGGCTACACGAACAAGCAGATCGCCAGAGCCCTGCGCGCGAGCGAGAGCGTGATCAAGTTCCACTTGCGCAATCTGTTCGGAAAGTTGCAGGTCAAATCGCGCGCGGCGCTGCGCGAAGCGGCAGAACGGCGCGGTATCCGTACCTGACCGGTTTGTCGGAAAACCTGACCAGCGGGTCGCGCTAGCATCTTCTGAAAGCTCGTAAGAGCTCCAGAGGATGCAGCACGTGATACGGATCGGCGTCGATGTCGGCGGTACGAATACGGATGCCGTGATCATGTCGGCCAGGGACATTCTTGCCTCCATCAAAGTGCCCACGTCCGCCGACGTGACCACGGGTCTGATGCAGGCCTTGCAGGAAGTGCAAGCCCAGGCAGCCATTGCCGCGGCCGATGTGGGCTTGGTCGTGATCGGTACGACGCATTTCACGAATGCCGTGATCGAGCGGCGGCACCTCTCGGAGACCGCGGTCGTGCGGCTTTGCCTGCCGGCAGCCCAGTGTCTGCCCCCCATGGTTGATTGGCCGACCGATCTGCGCGCTGCCATCGGTGATCACGTATTCCTCGCGACCGGGGGATTCGAGTTCGACGGCCAGCCGATAGCGCCATTCCAACCGCAGGAGATCCGCCGCATCGGCAGCCTGATCCGGGAGCGTGGCCTCAGGGCCATCGCGGTTGCCGGGGTCTTCGCGCCGGTCAAGGATCAGTACGAGCGGGAAGCCGCGGCGCTGCTCGCGGCCGAATGTCCCGAGGCCAGCATCACGCTGTCCTCGTCGATCGGACAACTGGGACTGCTCGAGCGGGAAAGCGCGACCATCCTCAATAGTTCGTTGCAGTCCTTGGCGCGTCATACGGTCTCCGCGCTGCGCGACGGGGTCGCCCAGTGCGGCATCACCTGTCCGGTATTCCTCAGTCAGAATGACGGGACTCTGATGGCCGCGGCGCAGGCAGAGCGCTTCCCGGTGCTGACCTTTGCCAGCGGGCCCACGAATTCCATGCGGGGCGCGGCCTTTCTCTCTGGGCGCTCGGATGCGATCGTCATCGACATCGGCGGTACCACCACCGACGTCGGTCTCTTGCACAAGGGCTTTCCACGCCAAGCGGGTTCGACCGTGGACGTGGGCGGCGTGCGCACCAACTTTCGCATGCCGGATGTGTTCAGCGTCGGTTTGGGCGGCGGCTCGATCGTCGTGGGCGAGCGCTCTGCGCCGCAGGTGGGACCCACGAGCGTGGGCTACGATCTGATCCGTCGCGGGCGGGTGTTCGGCGGTGACACGCTGACGGCCACCGATATCGCGGTCGCCACGGGACGCGCCGCGCTCGGCGATGCGACACGCCTCGGGGATCTCGATCGCGAGCATGCCGAACGCAGTCTCGCGGTCATCGATGCCCGCCTGGCCGCTGCCGCTGATCGTGCGCGCATGTCGCCGGCGACCATTCCCATCATCGCCGTGGGCGGCGGCAGCATCCTGATGCCGCAGACTCTGGGCGACCTCGAGGTGATCCGACCGCAGCATTTCGCCGTCGCGAATGCCATCGGCGCCGCGATCGCGCAGACCAGCGGTGAAATCGATCGGATTTACTCGCTCGAGAATTCGTCCCGCGAGGCGGCGCTGGCCGACGCGGAGAGCGAAGCACGCGCGAGGGCCGTGGCGGCCGGCGCCCTGCCGGACTCGATCTTGGTCACCGAGCGGGAGGACGTGCCGCTGGCGTATCTGCGCGGCAATGCCACGCGGGTGCGCGTCAAAGTCATCGGTGACCTGAGGTTCTGAGCCGATGCGTCATCTCACCGAAGCGGACATCGAAGCCTTGGCCATCGGCGCCGCCATTCTGGGCACGGGCGGCGGGGGCAATCCGTATATCGGCAAGCTGCGCTGCCTACAGCAATTGCGCGCCGGCAAGCAGCTCACCCTGATCAGCCTCGACGAGTTGGCCGACAACGCCACCGTGGCGCCGATCGGCGGCATCGGCGCGCCCGTCGTCGGCATCGAGAAGTTGGAGGAGGGCAATGAGGGGGCGCGTGCGCTGCGTGCGCTCGAGGCCCATTGTGGGCACAAGATCGATGCCTTGGTGGCGGCCGAGATCGGCGGAGGCAATGCGCTCGAGCCGCTCATCAACGGCGCCCTCACCGGGATCCCGGTGGTCGACGGCGACGGCATGGGCCGGGCCTTTCCCGAGATGCAAATGACCACGTTCAGCATCTACGGGCATCGCTCTACGCCCGCGGCGCTGGCCGATGAGCGCGGCAATGTGGTGATTTTTCAGCACGCCGTTTCCGAGGTCTGGTTCGAACGCCTGGCCCGCTCGGCCGTGGTGACCCTGGGAGGTACGGCCATCGGCGTCGAAGCGCCCATGCCCGGCGCCTATGTGAAGCGCGCCGCCGTGCCCGGCACCGTGTCCCAGGCCATCCGTCTCGGCAATCTCGTGCTCTGGGCCAACCGGCAGCATACCAATGTGATCCCTCTGATCTGCGCCTCCGAGAACGGACAGCATCTCATGGATGCGAAGATCGTCGAACTGAAGCGCCATCTGCGCGGGGGGTTCGCGGTCGGGGAAATCGCCCTCGAGGGCATCGATGCGCACGTGGGCGAGCGGGCGCAAATCGTCTTTCAGAACGAATACTTGAGCTTCGAGCGCAACGGTCGCGTCGAGGTGTCGGTACCCGATCTCGTCGTGATCCTCGATGTCGACACCGGCCATGCCATCACCACCGAGGTGTTGCGTTACGGCCAGCGCGTGGCGGTACTCGCCTTGCCCTGTCATCCGCTGCTGCGCACGCCGGAGGCGCTGGCCGTCGTGGGACCGCAAGCTTTCGGACTCGATGTCAACTTTCAGCCGCTGACCCGGGCGGATCTCTAATCATCGTTGTGGAGCGAACAAGGCTATGAGAGTCAACGGAAAATTGATGGCAATGGGTGCGCTCGGAACCTCGCTGCTCCTGCAAGGGTTCGTGCTCGCCGATGAGTCGAATCCCGACGAACTCACCGATATCGTCGTGACGGCGCAGAAGACCAGTGAGCCCTTGAGCAAGGTGCCGATCAGCATGACCGTCCTGTCGGCGGATACGCTGGCCGCAGAGCACATCAGCAATTACGCCGATCTGTCGCGCGCCGTCCCCAACCTGTCCTTCACGAGCTTCGGCGGTCCCGGTCAATCCAACATTGAGATTCGCGGCATCAGTTCGCAGGCGGGGTCGGCAACCACGGGCATCTATCTCGATGACGTGCCCATCAATGTGCTCAATATTTACACGACCGGCGCGACCGAGCCGCATTTCTTCGACATCGACCGGGTCGAGGTCTTGCGCGGTCCGCAGGGCACGCTCTACGGCGCGAGCTCCATGGGCGGCACGATCCACTTCGTCAGCAACCAGCCGGACCTCGACAAATTCTCCGGGACCGTACACAGCTCGGTCGGGGGTACGGACGGCGGCGGCCTGAACTACGAGGGCGACAGCGTAGAGAACCTGCCGCTCGTCGACGGCGTGGCCGCGCTGCGGATCGGCGCTCTCTACGAACATGACAGCGGCTGGATCGACCGCGCTAATCCCGACGGCACGATCGCTGCGCGCAATATCAACGATGTGAACACCACGGTGATTCGGGCAACCTTGAAGGTGCAGCCGACAGCCGAACTCACGATCACGCCAGCCGTCTTCCTGCAGCGGGTCGCCGCCGGTGGCCAGGACCTGTTCGGTCTCGATCTGCCGCAATTCGAGTCGCCGACCCTGATCCCTGAGACCAGCCGCGACGAGTTCGCGATTTCCAGCCTGACCGTCAACTATGACTTCGGCTGGTCGGATCTGACCTCAGTGAGCGGGTATTTCTGGCGCAGCGATGATCGCAACATCGACGGCACCGTGTACGACAGCCAGTACATCGGCAGTTCCCTGCAACAAGAATTTGGATTTGGCGGTGCCGCGATCTCCGCGCTCGCCGCCCCCGTGCAGTTCAACACCGGCGTCAATCAGATTCACCAGGAGCTGCGGCTGGCGTCCAAGCCTTCGGACACCCTGACGTGGATCGGTGGGCTCTATTATTCCCGCACCCGCACGTCCTTGCTCGACAACGAGCACATCCCGGGTTTCAATTCCACCTTCGAAGCGACCTACGACGCCACTCCGCTGCAAATCCTAGGCGCAGTCTTTCCCGACGATCTGGTCTATTACGCCTTGAGCGAATTCGTGAACACGGACAAGGCCGTGTTCGGCCAGGCGACGTACACGGTGCTGCCGGGCCTCAAGGCTACCCTGGGCGCGCGCTACGAGGAGGCGAGCGAGGACTTGTCCTTCGTCACGGCCGGTTATTTCGGCGGCGGTACGCCGCCGTTCGCGAGCTCCGCCAACGGGCATGCGCTGACGCCCAAAGCCTCGTTGTCCTATGAGATCACGGACGCCACCCTGGTTTATGCAACCGCGGGCGAAGGCTTTCGCGACGGTGGGGTCAATCGCCCCGTGCCCATCCCGCTGTGCAGCGCGGATCTCGCGGGCTTAGGGCTCACCCAGGCCCCCAATCAGTACAAGTCCGATACCTTGTGGAGTTACGAATTGGGCGTCAAGAGCAGCGCCTTTGAGCACTCGGTGGTCATGAGCGGCGCGCTCTACGACATTCGCTGGAACGACATCCAGACCGACATCATTCTTCCCACCTGCACCTTCGACATCAAGGACAACATCGGCAGCGCCGAGAGCAAGGGTTTCGAAGGCCAGGTGGATGCCCGGGTCAACGAGCACGTCTCTTTGTCGCTGGGCGGCAATTACACCTCGGCAAAAATCACCACGCCGGTGACGCTCTTGGGTGTCGAACGCGGTGATCGCGTGCCGGGCGTCCCCGACTACTCGATCAATGCGTCAGCCCAGTATTCGCAGCCCTTCGACTTCGGCGCCCGGGGCACGGCGCGCGTCAACGGGCAGTGGATCGGCACCAGCCAGGGCACCATCATCCATGACGATCCGGACTTCGACCGGCCGAGCTATTTCGTCATGGGTGCCAACGCGGGCCTGCGCTGGAGCAAGCTGGATTTGTCGCTGTTCATCACCAATCTGCTCAACGAAGACAAGGCGATTCAGCGTCCCAGCGTCGCGGGTGTAGAATACGGCGTGCGGGTGCGGCCTCGAACCTATGGGATGGAGGGGACGTATTCATTCTGAGGACGCGCAACATTCCGACAACGAGCAATCCGCTGATGAAAGCAAGCCCGCATGTCCAGGTCGATGACGAACGGGTCAAAGTAACCGAATGGCGTTTCGCGCCCGGTGCCGAGACCGGGCATCACGTGCATGAGTACGACTACGTGGTCGTGCCCTTGACCAGCGGCATCCTGCGCCTCGAGGAGCCCACGGGCGTGCGCGAGGTCCGGCTCGAAGTCGGGGCCTCCTACGCCCGCAAGCGCGGCGTCGCCCACAACGTCATCAACGCGAACGAGCATGAGTTTTGCTTCATCGAGATCGAACTGACGGGCCGATAGCCGCGCCTGCCATCAAGGCGATCAGATAACCATCCCCGGCCGGATCTCGAGAGGCGGAGGCGTGGAGGCAGCGAACCTGCCCATCTGGCAAGACCAGGTCGAGATCGGCAAATGCGCTGGAACTGCCGTCGATGAGACGCCCAAGCATCGTGCGCAGAATCGCGCTACCCGCCGGCGTCAGAAACTCCACGAGCGGACGGCCGCGCAGACGGTCGCGTTCGCATCCAAGCTGGGTCGCACCGGTCTGGTTCAGTTCGCGCAGGATGGCGTCGGCATCCAGCGAAAAAAAACCGACGGGGGAGTGCTCGTAGAGTTGCAGTTGTCGACTGAGCGCAGTCTCCAGCTCGGCTCGCGACCGCCGTAGTTCCTCCTCCTGCAGGTCCACTTCGACTTGGTGGACCTGCAACTCATGGAGCAGGGCCAGCGCGTCCGGAGCGGTCGACGGCGAGGAGGCGAGATCGTAGAGTACGCCGAGGGCCGTCGATAGGTCCGCCGCAGCCTGCGTTTGTGCGCCGGCAGGGCGCAAGTACGCCACCGCACGGGAGCGTAGAGCTTCTCTGCGATTCGGGTCCTGAGAAAGCTTCGTCATTGGGCCACCTCTCTGATTTCAATCGAATTTCTCATGCATTGCGGAGCCGAGACTCCAATTCTTTCGCAGCCGTGATGTCGACGAAGGTGATCACGGCACCCTGAATGACGTTCGCGACGGTCCGGTAAGGCATGATGCGAACCTTGAACCAGCGCGCATTGCTCGTCGAGATCTCTTTTTCGGTGAACGCGAGTGTCCGCAACGTGTCCTTGGCGTCCGATTGGAGTTCCGGGTAGTTGAGCGTCGTCGTCAGGTCGCTGAGTGGACGACCGATGTCCGCATCCCGCAAATTGATGATGCGTTTGATCTGTTCGGTGAAACGTCGGACGTTCAGATCGTTGTCCAGAAAGAGCGTTGCGATATCGGTGCTGTTGAGCAGGTTCTGCATGTCGCTCTGGGCAAGCGCCAGGTCGTCGAGCTTGGACTGTAATTCGACGTTGATCGTCTGCAATTCCTCGTTCATCGACTGAGCTTCTTCCTTCGAAGTGGTGAGTTCTTCGTTCGCCGACTGCAGCTCCTCATTCGTCGACTGCAGCTCCTCGATGGCCGCCTGCCGCTCCTCTTCCGCGGCTTTCATGGCCTCGCGCAGTGCCTTGAGTTCCTCCTGGGAACGCATGAGCTCGGCCGCGATGGCAGGGTCGATCGTGCCGGCCTGCTTCTTGCGCGGCGACTTTCCGGCAAGCGGTGCCGCGAGTTCGCGAAACACGACGATCACCATGCCCTGCAGCGCCCGTGGCTCGTCGATGGCTTCGACCGTGATGTCCAGTTGTTGGGTCGTATTGCCCTCCAAGCGCAGGCCGCTCACCTCGACTGCCGTGCGCTCCTTGATGGCCCGTCGCAGAGCGACCGCAAGCTGGGTGCGTATGGCGGGACGGGCCATGACATGGATGTTCCAGTTCGCCTTGCCGGCCGCCGGTTCCAGGTACTTGCCGGTATGTCCGCTGACATAGAGAATGTCGCCCAGCTCGTTGAGGAGGACGGCCGCGGGCGAGAATCGATCCCGCAGTAGCTGTTCGGCCAGCATCTGCAGGTTTGCTGTGGGGGGTGTCTGCGGTGACATGGGGAGCTCCCGCGCGGGCTCGCGCGTTGATATGCGGCGATAGAAAGGATAGTCCATGGCGCCGAACGCGGCCTTGCCGGGGCCGCGACGGTACAGTCGCGATTTCGACGACAGAGGTGGAAACAGATTCTGCGCCGCGCCCACGGTCTCGGAGGCGCCGAGCATCAACACCGCGCCCGGAAGCAGGCTGTAGTGAAACAAGGGCAGCAATCTTCTCTGCAGCGCCGCATTGAAGTAAATGAGTACATTGCGACACAGGAGCATGTCGAGCCGGGTGAAGGGCGGATCCATGATCAAATCATGGTGGGCGAACAGCACCATCTCGCGGATGCGCGGATCGATCAGATAGTCGTCGCCCTGACGCCGAAAAAAACGCGCAAGACGCTCGGCCGAGACAGCCGTGGCGATGTTGGCCGGATAGCGTCCGCGTCGGGCGAACGCGATCGCGTCAGCACTGAGATCCGTCGCAAAGATCTGCAATCTGTGCATTCCCCGACTGCTCAGACGCTCTTGTACCTCGGTGAAGAGCATCGCCAGGGAGTAGGCCTCCTCGCCGGTCGAGCATCCCGCCACCCAGGCACGAAGCCGGCTATCGGATCTTGCGTGTGCGAACAGCTCCGGCAGCACGCCGGTATCGAGTTCGTTCCAGGCTTCCGAATCGCGGAAAAAATTCGTCACCCCGATCAGCATTTCCTTGAACAGGAGATCGAGTTCGCCCGGGTTGCCGAGCAAGAAGCCGCTGTATTGCGTCATCGTCTTGATGCCATGGATCGCCATGCGTCGCTCGATGCGACGGCGCAGCGTGCTTGGCTTGTAGAGCGTCAGGTCATGCCGGCTGCGCGCACGCAGTAAATCAAGAATAGCATTCAGCTCTCCGCCCGCGCCGTCCTCGGTGTCCTGCCGCGAAGTTGGGGCGCCCGGCGCGGCGTCGAAGACGCTCAAAATACGTCCTGGGAGTTCAGATGCCGGCCCCACGACATCGGCCGCTCCGGCGGCAATGGCGCTCTTCGGCATCGAATCAAATTGCGCCGAGCCAGGATCCTGCGCGACGGTCAAACCACCCTGGGTCTTGATGGCTTGCAGGCCGAGCGTCCCATCCGACCCCATGCCCGACAAGACGACGCCGATGGCGTCAGCCCCCTGATCTCCGGCGAGCGAGCAGAACAGCACGTCGATGGGCAGGCGCATCCCGCGGGGTTCGCTGGGTTCGGCGAGATGCAGGATTCCGGACTTGACGGTGAGTTCGGTGTTCGGCGGGATGACATAGACGACATTGGGTTCCACGCGTAGGGACGCGGTCGCCTCGCGAACCGGCATGGGTGTCGCCCGTTGCAGCAACTCGGTTAACATCGCCTTGTGCGTCGGATCGAGATGTTGCACGACGATGTAAGCCCGCCCGCTCATCGGCGGCACATGGGTCAGGAACTGCAGCAGCGGTTCGAGGCCGCCGGCGGAAGCGCCCAGTCCAACGATCGGCGTTGGAACCCGGTTCCTCTCGGCGGGATTGCGCGTGGGCGTTGGCGGGGTCATGGTTGTTATCGAACGTATTGTCCATCGAAACGGCCGCGGATGCGACTAGGGTGGGAACGGTTGCTGATGCGAATAGGGTGGGTATGACGAATCTCAAAGGGTCTTTACCTCTGGCCGCGCTTGCGCTTTGTGCTTTCGGGATCGGGGTGACCGAATTCGCCCCGATGGCGCTGCTTCCGCTGATTGCGGCGGACCTGCACGTGACGATCCCCACAGCCGGTATGCTGGTGACGGCTTACGCCGTGGGCGTCATGCTCGGTGCGCCCCTCGTGACGATCTTGACGCTGCGAATTCCGCGCAAGTTGCTGCTCATTCTTCTGATGGGTGTCTTCACGGTGGGCAACTGCCTGGCTTTTTTGTCCGGCAGCTATGAGAGCCTGTTGGTCGCGCGGCTCGTGACCTCGCTGTGTCATGGCGCGCTTTTCGGTGTGGGCGCGATGGTGGCGATCGACCTCGCGCCGCCGGGCCGGCAAGCGGGGGCGATTGCGACGATGTTCATGGGGCTCACGATCGCCAATATCGGGGGCGTGCCGCTCGCCGGCTGGGTCGGGCAAGTCGTCGGATGGCGCGCCGCTTTCATGGCAATCACGGGACTGGGAATCTTGGCAATGGTCGCGCTGCAGTTGGCCGTGCCGCGGATCGCGGCGACCGCGGCGGTCGACGTGCGGTCCGAACTGCGGGCACTGGGGCGGCCCGCGGTGATCACCGCGATGACGGTGACTGTCCTCGCCTCCGGCGCCATGTTCACGGTGTTCACCTACATCGCGCCGATCGTGCATCAAGAGACGCACGCTTCTTCGACGTATTTGACCGGGATCTTGGTTCTCTACGGCGTCGGCCTCACGGTCGGCAACTGGCTAGGCGGGCGCTACGCGGATCGATCCCTCGACGCCACGTTGATGGTCGTGCTGGCCGCCTTGATCGGGCTGTTGCTGTTGTTTGCGGTGACGATGGATTGGCCGATCCCTGCCGCGATCACGATCTTTGCGTGGGGAATCGCGACCTTTGCGCTCGTACCCCCCCTGCAAATGCAGGTGCTGACCGCCGCGGCCGGAGCGCCGACACTGGCATCCGCGATGAATGTCGGCGCCTTCAACCTGGGCAACGCCCTTGGGGCGGCACTGGGCGGCGGCGTCATTGCCCTGAGGCTGGGCTATCCCGCCGTATCGATCGGAGGCGCCTTGCTCTCGGCGGGTGGCCTCGCCGTCGTGCTTGCGCGTCTCAGGAACCCGCACTCGCGGCACTGACGCGCCATACGGTGTCGCCCGCATCGTCGGCGATCAGCAAGGAGCCGCGCCGATCCAGGGCCACGCCCACGGGGCGGCCGTGAACGGTCTCGTTGTCGGAGCCTAGGAAGCCAGAGACGACCGTGACGGGCTTGCCGACCGGTCGGCCTTCGACAAAGGGCACGAACACTACCTGGTAGCCATTCAAAGGATTGCGGTCCCAACTGCCGTGCTCGCCGACGAAGGCGCCATTGGCGAAGCTAGGCGACAGCTGCTGTCCTTGGCTGAACACCAGACCGAGCGGAGCGACGTGCGAACTCAAGGCATAGTCCGGTTTGATCGCTCGGGCGACGAGATCCGGTCGCTGCGGTTGCACCCGGACGTCAACGTGACTTCCCCAATAGCTGTACGGCCAGCCGTAGAAGCCCCCCTCGCGTATCGAGGTCAAATAATCAGGGACGAGGTCGGGCCCGATTTCGTCGCGTTCATTGACGATGGCGAACAGCTGGCCGGTTTGCGGCTCGAAGGCCAGGCCGGTCGGGTTGCGCGTGCCGTCCGCAAAGATGCGCTTCGCGCCGGTCGCTCGGTCGACCTCGTAGATGGCGGCGCGGCCTTCTTCGGCGGCCATGCCGTTTTCGGTGATATTGCTGTTTGAACCCACACCAACGTACAGCTTCGAACCATCGGCGCTCGCGGTCAGGGACTTCGTCCAATGATGGTCGATCGGTCCGGCCGGAAGGTCGGCGAGTTTGACACCGGGCGCCGTGATCTGCGTCATTCCCGCCTCGTAGTGGAAGGCGAGGATTGCATCGGTATTGGCGACATACAAGCTGTCACCCACGAGCACGACACCGAACGGCGAGTGCAGATGATCGATGAACGCCGTGCGCAGTGCGGGTTGTCCTTGGCTATCGGCTTCGCGCAGCAACGTAATGCGATTGCCCGCCTTCGCGGCGGCGCCTGCGCGCGCCTTCACCTTGCCGGCAATGAAATCCTTGGGCCGAAAGGCTTCCGTGCCGGGGCTGTTACTCTCGACGACCAAGACATCGCCATTGGGCAGCGGATAGAGAAAGCGGGGGTGCTCGAGACCGGTGGCCAATGCCTCGACCTTGAGCCCCGCGGCAACGGTCGGTCGCTCCCCGACCTTCCAGCCGACCTCCTTGGGCACGCTCATGGGCGGCAACAAGTATTGGTGAGGGTCCGGCAAATAAGGATCCGCGCCATATTGGCGTGCCGGGTCGCCGCCGGGTTCCTCGCAGCCCGTCACCGCGGCAGTCAATGCGATCAGCGCAGCAAGCGCATACAGCGGTGTCGTCCTCATGGGCGTTCTCCGATCGCACGGACCTGCGCCAGCGCCCAACCTCGCGCCGCGGCGATGAGCAGCAAAATCGTGGAGATCAGCGACAACCCGATGCCTTGCGGCACCACCGAAGTCCAGGCGTCGCGGCTATGTACGAATGCGTTGACCAAGGACAGGAGGGCCGCCAATGCAACGAGCGCGAAGCTCCGTCGGTCGAGGCGTGCAGCGCGTCCGCTCGCAAAGTCGACGCCCAAAACAATGACGCCGGCGAGTAGAACCAGCAGACCGAACACGATGAGCCAGGCCGAAAAATTGGCCCATTGCCACAGCGTCGTCTCGTAGTACATGGAGTCCGTGGCAAAAGCCGCGATCAGCAGTACCGCACCCGCAGCAATGAAGCCGCGATGTAACAAATTTCTCATGACGTTCCTCGAGTCGTTTAGCGCGTTTTATATAATGTCCTAACAATCTGCAGGCGCAACGATTGATTCTCAAGTCTTGAAGTGCGAAAAACCCGACATGAATGAAACATTGTTATGACGCTGACCTTGCCCAGGCATCAACCCTGGCGACGCGCTTATGTGGCATTGCAGCCGGGCGCGAAGGACTCGTTCGTGCCCGGGATGCGCCGCAGCTCAAGCGCGGAAGGGCATCAATCCGCCATGCTGGCCCAGTCGAAACGGGCTACTCAGCCCAGTTTAGGCTGCGTCGCCTGGTAGCTCGGCAGCGCTTGGATCCGCGACCACCAGTCGCCAAAGCCCGGCACATCGAACACCTCGTCTCGGTCCGGCGTCAACGATAGATAAAACGCAATCGGCGCCAGATATAAATCCGCGAGACTCAAGTCGCCGGCGATGAACCGTGAGCCGCCCTTCGTGTCCATGGCCAGCTGCAAGACGATGCGGCCTTTCTCGAGGCCGGACGCCCGTCCTGACTCGCTCTTGCCGCCGACGAAGTCCGGAAACAGGTGATAGGCGCAGACTCCGCCGACGAGCGCCGCATAACCGTAAGAGTCGATGATGCCGATTATCATGTCCATGCGTGCCCGATCCTTCGGCGTAGCGGGGATCAGCGATGTACCCGGCAAGACGTCATTGAGGTAACGGGTAATCGCGGCGGTTTCGAGTATGCGAAACCCGTCATGGTCGAGCACAGGTACTTTGCCGAACGGATGACGCTGCAAATGCTCGGGGGATCGCGGTTCGCCTTTGAGGACATTCAAGGGAACCTGCTGGAAATCCTTAAACGCCTTTTCCGCGAGCAGCATCTTGACGGTGCGAACGTAGGTGGACCCGTCGAAGCCCCAGAGAATCATGTCGGACACGGCAAATACTCCAAAAGGTTTGAATGTGGCCTCGTTTCGCGTAAAAAGCTAGCCATGGATGGATTCTTGGCCGCCTATGGAACGGGATGTGCCTCGACCGATCCTTCGGATATTTCTGGATAGACAGGAGAATGTTTCATGGCGAATGCATTACCCGCAGCGGCGCTCGATCAGTTGTTCCGCACTGCAAGAACCCCGAATGATTGGCTGCCACAGCCCATCGACGATGAAACGCTGCACGCGCTCTACGATTTGCTCAAATGGGGTCCGACCTCGGCCAATTCCTCGCCGGCGCGCTTCGTCTGGGTACGCAGCGCGGAAGCCAAGGCGCAGTTGGCCTCGCTGGCGATGGACGGGAATCGGCCGAAGATCTTGGCGGCGCCGGTCACCGTGATCATCGGGCACGACCTGGACTTCCCAGACACCATGCCGAAATTGTTTCCCGCCCGCGCCGAGATGATGCAGCAGTGGTTCAAGCAGCCCGGGGTCGGGGAAGTGACCGCCACTCGCAACGGGACCCTGCAGGGTGCCTACCTCATCATTGCCGCGCGCGCGCTCGGCTTGGACTGCGGGCCCATGTCCGGGTTCGATAATGCGGGCGTGGACAAAGCCTTCTTTGCCGGCACGAACATACGCTCCAATTTCATCTGTTCTCTCGGTCACGCCAAGCCGGAATCCATCTGGCCGCGCAATCCGCGATTGACGTTCGACGAGGCGGGTCGTATCGCCTGAGCGGCGCTCGACGACCGGCGCCTGCAAAGACGGTCTTTGCAGGCGCGCGTTCTAGGAACTCAAGACTCCGTCGATCCATTCTGCGGAGAATGGTTCGAGATCGATGGACAGGTCGCCACGCCGACCGGGAAACTCGCCGCCATGAGGGGCCCGCTGAAAGCCATCGCGAAAGCCGACTTGCCGACCAAGATTTGCCCCAGCTGTGGTCGGAGCTTCGTCTGGCGCAAGAAGTGGGCGCGCGACTGGAGTCAGGTTAAATACTGCTCCCGCCGTTGTGGCGGAGCGCGATCCCGGACATGAGCGCGCTGCGCGTCATTCTCGGCGATCAGCTGTCGCTACAGATCGCTGCGCTCGCCGATCTCGAGACCGACCACGACATCGTATTGATGATGGAGGTGCAGGAAGAGGGTACCTACGTCCGGCACCACAAGCAGAAGCTCGTCCTCGTCCTCTCAGCGATGCGTCATTTCGCGGCCCTGTTGCGCGAGCGGGGCGTCAGCGTGGATTACGTCGAACTCGACCACGCGGACAATACCGGTTCCTTGGCGAGCGAGGTCGCGCGAGCGGTCGCCAGACACCGGCCAGAACGGATCATCATCACGGAGGCCGGGGAGTGGCGGGTGCAGCAGAGCATCGAGGGCTGGTCCTCCCGGACGGGCCTGCCGGTCGAGGTACGCAACGACGATCGATTCTTTGCGACTCACGCCCGCTTCGCGGCGTGGGCGCGCGAGCGTCGCACCTGGCGCATGGAGCATTTCTATCGCGAGATGCGGCGCGAGCACCAGATTTTGATGGAAAAGGGGCAGCCGGCGGGGGGTGAGTGGAATTACGACACCGCCAATCGCAAGCGGCTGCCGCAAAAACTGGCAACTCCGACGCGGATCCGGTTTCCGCCGGATGCCACGACGCAAGCCGTCATGGCGCTCGTCGAGCGCCGCTTCGCCGGGCATTTCGGCACGCTCGCGGCGTTCGGGTGGCCGGTCACCCGCGCCGACGCGGTACGCGCGCTGCAAGAATTCATTGTGGAGGCCTTGCCACGCTTCGGGGATTACCAGGATGCGATGAAGGCGGGCGCTCCGTTCGTCTTTCACTCTTTACTCTCGCCGGCCTTGAATATTGGTCTCTTGTCGCCGCGCGAGGTCTGTGCGGCAGCGGAGGCGGCCTGGGCGGCAGGGACGGCGCCCCTGAATGCCGTCGAGGGATTCGTGCGCCAGATCCTGGGCTGGCGCGAGTATGTCCGCGGTGTCTACTGGACTTGGATGCCGGAATATGCGGACCGCAATGCCCTCGATGCGACTCGAAAACTGCCGGAATTCTATTGGACCGGCGACACGACGATGCGCTGCCTGCGGCAGGTCATCGCGGACACCCGGGATCACGCGTATTCGCATCACATTCAGCGCCTCATGGTGACCGGCAATTTCGCGTTGCTCGCAGGTGTCGCGCCGCGGGAGATCGAGCGCTGGTATCTGGCCGTTTATTCGGATGCCTACGAATGGGTCGAGATGCCCAATACGCTCGGCATGGCCGTGTTCGCAGACGGCGGTCAAATGGCTTCCAAACCCTACGCGGCGTCCGGCGCTTACATCGACCGCATGTCCGACTTCTGCAGCGGCTGCGCCTATGAGGTCAAACTCAAGACCGGTCCGAAGGCCTGCCCGTTCAATTATCTTTACTGGGCATTCCTGATCCGTCACGAGCAGCGTCTCGCGAAGAATCCCCGCATGGCGATGCCTTATCGGACGCTCGCGACGTGGTCGCGCGAGCGTACGCTCGCGGTGCTCGGCGAAGCGGACGCCTTCCTCGCCACGGTCGCCCCATGATCCAGGTGGTGTGGTTCAAGCGCGACTTGCGCACGACGGACCATCGTCCGCTTGCGGAGGCGGCGCAGGCGGGTCCGCTGCTGCCCCTGTATGTCGTGGAGCCGGAGTATTGGCGCCTGCCCGATACCTCGGCGCGGCAATGGTCGGCCGTTCGCTCCGCCTTGGTCGAGTTGTCGGCGCGGCTGGCCGCGTTGGGTGCCCCCTTGATCGTGCGCACCGGTACGGTGACCGAGGTGCTGACGAAGATCCACGGCGTGGTGCCGATCGCGCGTCTGCTCGCGCACGAGGAGACCGGCAATCTCTGGACCTACCGGCGCGATATCGAGGTCCATGCCTGGTGCCGGCGGCTGGGCATTCCGTTCCTCGAATACAGCCAGACCGGCGTGATTCGCGGCGCCCCGGCCCGGGATCGCTGGGCAGCGCACTACGAACGCTTCGTGGCCGAACCCCCGATCGCGGAACCCCGCTACCTCGAGCGGCTGTCCACCGCGAAGGTCGGCGCCATTCCGACGGCCGACGCCCTGGGCCTGCGCGATGATGGCTGTGCCGATCCGCAGTCGGGCATGCGACAGGTCGGCCTTGCGCTACTCGAGAGTTTTCTCGCCGGGCGAGGGGCGGACTATCGGCGCGGGATGTCGAGTCCACTGCAGGCTGCCCACTGCTGTTCGCGGCTTTCTGTGCCGCTTGCGACGGGCAGCGTGTCGATCCGCGAGATGCTACAGCGGATCTATCGGACCCGGCAGGCCCTCGCAGGCTCGCCGCCGACGCAGAGGCCGATTTCCGATGGCGCCTTGCGCAGCCTCGTCTCGCGTCTCTTTTGGCGTGGCCATTTCATGCAGAAACTGGAGAGCGAACCCGAGTTGGAACACCGTGCGTTTCATCCATTGCACGAGAACGCGCGCGTGCCGACGCCCGCAGACTCCCCGACCCTGAGCGCTTGGGCGGGCGGTCGCACGGGGTTTCCCTTTTTCGACGCCTGCATGCGCAGCCTGATCGCCACCGGCTGGCTCAACTTCCGCATGCGCGCCATGGTGCAATCCTTCGCAAGTTATCAACTCGCTTTGGATTGGCGCAGCACGGGGGAATACCTCGCGCGGCTGTTTACCGACTATGAGCCCGGCATTCATTGGCCCCAGGCGCAGATGCAGTCCGGCCAGACGGGCATCAACGTGCCGCGGATCTATAACCCGATCAAACAAGGTCTGGATCAGGATCCCGACGGTGAATTTACCCGCTGGTGGGTTCCCGAATTGGCCGAGATGCCCTTGGAATTCCTGCAGACACCCTGGCTGGCGAGCGACCGCGGGCGCTACGCGTATCCGGCGCCGATCGTCGATCACGCGACAGCGGCACGCGCGGCACGGGCACGCCTCACGGCCGTGCGACAGACGCGCGGCTACGGTGAGGCGGCGTCCGCCGTGCTCCTCAAGCATGGCAGCCGCGGGAGGCGCTTGGAGGAGGGGAATCACCGCAAGTCGCGGTCACGATCGCCGGGCGGGCGGCAGGCACCCGACCAACTGAATCTTTTTGGTTCGGGAGACGTCGCCTCAGCTTCGGGCAGCAAGGCAAGATAAAGCGTCGCCGCGGTCTTTCAAGGGCCGGCCAGAAAAAATTTCGCACGATGGGCAGGCGCTTTTTTATATTCGGCGAAAAGCGGTTTCAGCGACCCCTTGAATTATTGTCGCCCGTCCTAATTTCCATGGCGCGTCGGCGAGTGCGGCGCGCGCCAGCAAGCGCGAAACGCGTCATAAAACGCGAAACGCCTGAGCACGCGCCGCGCGATTCGTCGTCACCGATTAACCGTACTCAGCCTCACTCGCAAGGAGACCGCCATGAGCAATGTTTCGAGACAAGACCCCTGGACGCTGGTGCCGCGGCTACAGGAAGAGATCAACCGATTGTTCGGCAACGTCAATCAAAGCGACAGCAGTTCGGCCACGGCATCGTGGGTGCCACCGGTCGACATCTACGAGTACGTCGATCGCTTTGAATTGTATGTCGACGTCCCGGGCGTCGATCCCAACAAGGTGGAACTCACGCTCGACGGGGGCGTACTCACGCTGTCCGGTCAGCGCCAAGAGGCCAACGGTCACAGTGCAGGCCAGGAGCCGCAGTATCGTCGTATCGAACGCGGGGTCGGTCACTTCTATCGACGCTTCGTCCTGCCGGATACGGTGGACGGCGAGAAGGTGAATGCGGCCGGCAAGGATGGTGTGCTGCGGGTCACGATTCCGAAGCAAGCCAAGGCCATGCCCCGACGCATTCAGATCGACGCCTGAGGGCGATAGCGCAGCGCCTCGACCAGGAGCGTGAACGCCGTCGAGGTTTGCCGGCGGCTGGGGTAATAAAGGTGATAGCCGGAATAGGGCGGGCACCAATCCGCCAGCACGCGCCTCAGACGTTGCTTCGCGATCCAGGCTTGCGCGAGGTCCTCGGGGACATAGGCCAGACCGAATCCCGCGAGGGCCGCCTCGAGCATCTGCGGCGTGCCGTTGAACGTCAGCTGACCTTCGACGCGCACCCGCAGCTCGCGCTGGTTCTTTTCGAATTCCCAGGCGTAAAGACCGCCATGCGTCGGTAGGCGCAAATTGATGCACTCATGGTGCACGAGATCCTGCGGTTGTTTCGGTGCGGATCGTCTCTTGAAGTAGGCAGGTGCGCCCACGACCGCCATGCTGCTGTCCGGTCCGATGCGCACGGCGACCATGTCCTTGGCGATTTGTTCCCCCGCGCGCACGCCCGCGTCATAGCGGGCGGCAACGATGTCGGTGAGCCCGTAGTCGGTGATCAACTCGACCTTGATCTCCGGGTATCGCCGGAGAAAGGGCACGAGCTTCGGCCACAGCAAGTGATCGGTCGCATAGTCGGTCGATGTAATCCGGATCGTGCCGCTCGGCTGATCGCGCAGCTCCCGCAGGGAACCGAGCTCTTGCTCTACCTCTTCGAGGCGGGGACCGACCGTGTTGAGCAGACGCTCTCCCGCGTCCGTGGGCGCCACGCTGCGCGTGGTGCGCGTGAGCAGGCGCAGGCCCAAGCGGGTTTCCAAGTCGCGAATCAGATGACTCAGCGAGGACTGCGAGAGTCCCAGTTTGGCGGCGGCGCGCGTGAAGCTGCGCTCGCGCGCGACGGTGACGAAGGCCACTAGGTCGTTGAGATTGGTTCGCCGCATCTATGCGTCCTGGCCATAAGAGCATTCGCAGTATAGCGGCTAGTCACGACCGACGAACGGGCTAGCATGGTCCTCGTCGAGCGAACTCGAAACTCAAGGCAAGGAGTTGACGATGAACATCAAGCGAAACGGCTCGCAGCCCGCGATCAAGGGCCCGGCGGAGAATTTCACCGGGAGCGTGCGGATCGAGCCCTTGTTTCAATCGCCGGGACCGGCGATTTTCGGGGGCGCGGTGGTGACTTTCGAACCGGGTGCGCGCTCCGCCTGGCACACCCATCCCTGCGGCCAGACCCTGATCGTCACCGCCGGTCTCGGCTGGACGCAGTGCTGGGGCGAGCCGCGGGAGGAGATCCGGCCCGGCGACGTCATCACCTGCCCTTCCGACAAGAAGCACTGGCACGGCGCGACCCTCACGACCGCGATGACCCACATCGCGATCCAGGAGTCCCAGAACGGCAAGAACGTCGAGTGGTTGGAAAAAGTCTCCGACGAGCAATACCTCGGGCAAGAGACGCCAACATGAACATTTCCTTTGCCAACAAGAGGTCGCGGATGAGGCTCAAGTGGAAGCCTTGGTGCAGGAGGCGGTCAGTCGCTGCGGCCGGCTGGATGTGGCCTATAACAATGCCGGTGTCCAGAACGTTCTCGCCGAAACGGCGGACACGACGCGCACAGACTATGACCGGGTCATGGGCATCAATTTGCGCGGCGTGTGGAGCTGCATGAAGTTCGAACTGCAACAGATGCGGCGGCAAGGCAGCGGCAGCATCGTTAATTGCTCGTCGCTTGGCGGACTTGTCGGCGGCGCGGAGCGCGGGATCTACCACGCGGCAAAACACGGGGTGATCGGGTTCACCAAGAGCGCGGCTCTCGAGTACGCTGCCCGCGGGATTCGCGTCAACGCGATCTGTCCGGGGCTCATTCAAACGCCGATGTCCGACCAGATGGTCGCGGCCGGCCAGGGAGCCGCGCTCGAGGCGCTGGCAAAACTCATTCCCATGGCCCGCGTGGGCCGGCCGGACGAAATTGCGAGCGTCGTGCTGTGGCTCTGCAGCGATGGGGCGAGCTATGTCACAGGGCAGTCCCTGTCCGTGGACGGCGGCTTCATCATGCGATGAGGGGCTGCCTACCGAGATCGATGTGTACTCATCGCTCCAGCGCGCGCCGGGCTTCTCATGACTGGGGTTTTACTGTCAGCGCAGGTAGCGAAACGTCGTGGCGCCGTCGAGCTTGCGGATGCGCAGTGAGCGCAAAACCTCGGGATCCATGAGTCTCGCATTGATGCCCATGCGCTCGACCCCGGGATCGACCGCGGCCCAATGGGTGATACAACCGCAGGTTTTGCACCGATGAAAGGCCAAGGTCCGTTCGCCCCAGAGGTAGGTGTCGGTCGCGCCTGCCGGGGCGAGAATCTTGACGTCTTTCGGCGCGTAATAGGCCCAGAGCACGCCGTAACGCCGACAAATCGTGCAATTGCAATCGGTCAGGTGGGGCGGGGGCGCTGGAACTTGCAGGTGCACGTTGCCGCAATGGCAGCTGGCGTCGATAATCGGTTGCATTTGATCGCGCGGGTGATGAGTGGGGACGGTGTCGTGGGTCGCGGTAGAACTGTCGTATTCCAGTTTACTGGCGCCCGCGCAGCCTGGCTACTGCGTCATGCACCGTGGGTTGCCATGCGAGCGGTCCGCGCCGCGGGTTCGCACGACGTGCATCGACAAGGTCCGCCGACCTGTAATAGTGTTGCGCCTAGTGCTGGCAAGCATTGACCGTGTCTGGGTCTTGCAAAACAACAAGGTAAGACAATTCCGATGACGCAATACGTGCTGTCGCTGGACCAGGGTACGACCAGTTCGCGGGCCATACTCTTCACGCATGACGGCAAGATCGCCGGCATCGCTCAACATGAGTTCTCCCAATACTTCCCCCAATCCGGCTGGGTCGAACACGATCCGATGGACATCCTCACTACGCAGTTGAACGCCGCGGTCGAGGTCTTGGCACGAGCCCGCCTGCGTCCCCGCGATGTGGTGGCGCTCGGTATCACGAATCAGCGTGAAACGACCCTGGTTTGGGACCGCGAGACCGGGACCCCGATTTACAATGCCATCGTTTGGCAGGACCGGCGCACCGCTGACTTGTGCGAACGTCTCAAGCGCGAGGGCAACGAGGGGCTCATCCGCGACAAGACCGGCCTGCTGATCGATCCGTACTTCTCGGGAACGAAGGTGGCGTGGATCCTCGACAAGGTCAGCGGTGCGCGTGCGCGCGCCGCGCAAGGCAAGCTCGCCTTCGGTACTGTCGACAGTTGGCTCATTTGGAATCTGACCAGCGGCAAACGCCACATCACCGACCGGACGAATGCCTCGCGGACGCTGCTCTATAACATCGTCGAAGATCGCTGGGATGCCGATTTGCTGCGCTTGCTCGATATTCCCGAGAGCCTCCTGCCCGAGGTGGTGTGGTCGAGCGAGCGGGTGGCCAGGGTCAGCACCTCCTTGGGATTGGCCGATATCGAGATCGCCGGAATCGCCGGTGACCAACAAGCGGCGCTGTTCGGCCAGCTGTGCGTCAACCCGGGCGATGCGAAGAACACCTATGGCACGGGTTGCTTTCTCTTGCAGAACACCGGCCACGAGTTCACGCTCTCGCGGGAAAACCTGATCACGACGATGGCTTGCAGTCTCGATCGCAAGCCGCAATACGCGCTCGAAGGCAGCGTCTTCATCGGCGGTGCCGTCGTCCAGTGGCTGCGCGACAAGATGCAGTTCTTCGAAAGGGCACCCGATATCGAGAAGATCGCCCAGTCAGTGCCTGATTCTCGCGACGTCGTCCTCGTACCAGCCTTCACGGGCTTGGGCGCGCCGCATTGGGACCCCTATGCGAGCGGCATGCTGATTGGGTTACAGCGCGACACGGAGATCGGGCACATCGCCCGTGCGGCACTCGAGAGCATCGCTTTTCAAGTGGCGGACGTCCTGCTGGCGATGCAGAACGATACCGGGACGCGATCGCCGCGGCTGCGCGCCGACGGGGGCGCCGCCGCCAACGACATGTTGATGCAATTTCAGGCCGACGTTCTCGGCATCGCCGTCGAACGGCCGGCGATTTTGGAAACGACCGCCCAGGGCGCCGCCTATCTCGCCGGACTCGCAACCGGGTACTGGACGGACGTGACAGAAATTGCCGCCATGCGACCGGCGGCCCAGGTGTTCGCGCCGCAAGCGGAGCGAAGCCGTGCCGAGCGGCAGTACGGGCGTTGGCAGGATGCCGTGCAGCGTGCCAAGGGCTGGAACAAGGGCGTGGCATGAATCGAGCTGAGATGCTCACGCGCGTTGCGCAGCGCCAAAAAGCCTGGGACCTCCTCGTGATCGGCGGCGGTGCGGTCGGGGCCGGCATCGCGGTCGATGCGAGCTCGCGGGGTCTCGCGGTGCTGCTGGTCGAACGCGAGGATTTCGGCAAGGGAACGTCGAGCCGTTCGACCAAGCTCGTCCACGGCGGCGTGCGTTACCTGGAGCAGGGAAACATTTCCCTCGTCATGGAAGCCCTCAAGGAGCGGGGGCTGTTGCTGCGCAACGCGCCCCATATCGTCCATGACCTGCCCTTCGTCGTCCCGAATTATTCGTGGTGGGAGGCGCCGTTCTACGGCATGGGCATGAAGGTCTACGATCTTCTGGCCGGCAAATACAATTTCGGCAAGTCGCGCGTCTTGTCCCTGGCCGAGACGCTGGAGCGCTTGCCGACCATTCAGCGCGAGGGCTTGCGCGGCGGCGTGCTTTATCACGACGGCCAGTTCGACGATACCCGCTTGCTGATCCATCTGATCGCCACGGCCGTCGATCACGGTGCGACCGTCCTCAATTACACGGAGGCGGTCGGTTTCCTGCGGGACGATGGCGGTTTCCTGGCAGGCGCGGTCCTTACCGAGCGCGAGACCGGGAATAATTACAGCGTCCACGCCAAGGTGGTCGTCAATGCCACGGGAATCTTCACGGACCATACTCGCCGCCTTGCGGAGCCTGATTCCGAGACGATGGTGACGCCGAGCCAGGGTATCCACCTCGTCCTCGACCGATCGTTTCTCAAGGGGGACAACGCCATCATGGTCCCGCGCACCAGCGATGGGCGCGTGCTGTTCGCGATCCCGTGGCACGACCGCACCCTCGTCGGTACGACCGACACCCTGATCGAGGCGTCGAGCTACGAGCCGCTGCCGCTCGAGGAGGAAATCGAGTTCGTGCTCGACACGGCACGGGAGTACTTGAGCCGACCGCCTTCGCGCGCCGACGTCTTGAGCATTTATGTCGGCATCCGGCCGCTGGTGAGCGCGCCGGGCGGCGGCGAGGGCAAGACCGCGGCGCTCTCGCGCGGCCACACGATTCACGTCGATAATTCCGGACTCGTGAGCATCGTCGGCGGCAAATGGACGACGTACCGGCGTATGGCCGAGGACTGCGTCAATCATGCCATTACCCTGGGAGCCCTGTCCGAGGCGCCCTGCGTAACGGCAGACCTCAGGATCCATGGATACCATTCGGACGCGAGCGCGCTCGGGGAACTCGGTGTCTATGGCAGCGATGCCGACGGAATACGTGCGATCGCGAACGAGCGCGCCGACTATGCCGCACGCCTGCATCCTGACTTGCCCTATATCGCGGCCGAGATCGTTTGGGGCGTGCGCCACGAAATGTCCCGCACGCTCGACGACGCGCTCGCGCGCCGCACTCGGGCGCTGCTGCTGAACGCGCGGGCCAGCATTGCGATCGCCCCGCGGGTGGCCGCGCTGATGGCGGCGGAACTCGGGCGCGATGCAGCGTGGATCGCGGAGCAGGCGGCGGTGTTCACCACCCTCGCCAGGCAATACACCTTGGAGTCGACGCGCGCGCCGGTGGCGGGCGCGGCCGCGGCGGGCTGATGCGCGGCGCGCTGGGTCCTCCGCGGCTTGGGCGCCTGAGCGGGCGTCCCTGTGCGAGAATATGCGTCATGCATATCGCATCCGGAGTACGCACATGAAGGCAGTCTGGCAAGGCAACGTGATTGCAGAGTCGCAGGACACCGTCGTCGTCGAAGGCAATCATTACTTTCCGCTCGAGTCAGTCAACGCGGCTTTGATTGAGCCTAGCGCTCATACGAGCATCTGTCCGTGGAAGGGCACGGCCAACTACTACTCGCTCAAGGTCGGTGAGCAGCGAAACCCGAACGCCGCGTGGTACTACGCCGAACCGAAAGAGGCGGCACGTCAGATCAAGGGCCGCGTCGCGTTCTGGAAAGGGGTCAGCGTCGTCGCTTGACTCACGCTTGAGGCCGCGCGGCCTCGCCGAACCTCGCGAGCCAAGCCAGGTCGCCAAGGCCCCGGCGACGCGAATTCTCCATTCACTGGGGTTCCGCGGCACGGCGCGGAGATCCGCCGGGTGGTGAATATGTGAAATGATGCGCGCTGCGACCCGCCGCATTGCCGTATAAGTTGGCGATGCTCAAAAAAATCTTGCAACGCGTCCGCTGTAGTTACCGCCTCTCCCTCGGCCTGCTGCTCACCGTGGCGCTGCTGGTCGGTGTCGTTTGTCTGTCCAAGAGGGCAGCTGAAGAGAGCAATGCCCGCAAGAGTCCGGAGGCCTTGAATTTTGAGAGTGCTCCGGAGAACTGGCTCGCCCACCCGAGGGGTGTCGCGGCATTCCGCACCGCCCTGAATGGCGGCGACTTGGCGGCCGTGGGCTTGGATACCCGCGAACCCGGACTCGTGCTGTACACCCGCAAGAATGGTGAGCAGAGCAGCACCATCGTGCCCGGTTGTACGCTCCTGGGTTGTTCCGGGACCGTGCTCGACGGACTTGACGAGAAAAGCGCGCACGCCGGTTTCTCGCTCGCGCGCGTCGACGTCGATCCCCGCACGGGCAGCCGACGCCTGCTGGACGCGTTGACGAGTCTGCTCTCGCCCGTGATCCTGGTCTGCGGCTTGGGCGCCGCGCTGTTCTTCAGCGTGAAATTGCAGACCGGCTTCGGTGGCTCGGCTTCGCGGCTTGCCGTCCGTCCGAAAACCCAATTCGGAGACGCGATCGGTCAGGAGGAGGCCAAGGCGGCCCTCAACCGCGTCAAGGTGTTCATGCAGGACCCCCGCTCTTATGCCCAGCTCGGCGCCGTTGCGCCTCGGGGCGTCTTGCTCGTCGGTCCTCCCGGTACGGGCAAAACTCTGCTCGCGAGAGCCCTCGCCGGGGAAAGCCGCGCCAACTTCATTGCGGTCGATGGCTCCTATTTTACCGCGACCTTCTACGGCGCCGGCGTCAGCAAAGTCAAAGCCCTGTTCAAACTCGCGCGCCGCAACGCGCCCTGCGTGCTGTTCATCGATGAGGTTGACGGCATCGGCAAGCGTTCCCGCGGCAATGAGGTGGGTGGAGCCGAATCCGAGCTCAACCGCATCATCAACCGGGTCTTGGTGGAGATGGACGGGTTCGAGACCCTCGACAACGTCGTCGTGGTGGCAGCCACGAATCATGAGGACAGCATCGACGAAGCCATGCGCCGGCCGGGTCGCTTTGACATGCTCGTGCGCCTGACGCTGCCGACGCTGCCGGAGCGTCGACAACTGTTCGATCGCTACATCGGAACGCTGACCCATGACGGATCGGCCGACACGGCGGTGCTGGCGCGGATGACGGCCGGCATGTCCCCGGCCGACATCGCCAACACCGTCAATAAGGCCGCCTCGAGCGCGGCGGAGGCGCGGGCCAGCAGCGTGACCATGGAACACTTCCTGCGCGCCATCGAAACGCATCAACTCGGCGGCGAAGTCTCGACGATCAAGGATTCCTTCACCCAGGACTTGCGGGACCGCCTGGCCTATCACGAATCCGGTCACGCCCTCGTCGGTCACTGGCTCAAGGCCGGCGTCGTCGAGCGCGTCACGATCGAGCCTCGAGGTCAGGCATTGGGGGTCACCTACATGACCCGTGACACCGAGGATCCTCTCTACAAACAGTCGGAACTGACGAGCCGCCTGGCGATGATGCTCGCGGGTCGCGAAGCTGAATTGCTCGTATTCGATAGTGTCTCGACCGGGGCGTCCGACGATCTCAAGCGGGCCTCGGAACTCGCGATCAACATGGTCGGTTCGCTCGGCTTCTCCGATGCCTTCGGTCTGCTGAGCGTTGCCGGCGTGCCCAAGGAGCTTCTGGGACCCGACATCCAGGCGGCGGTATTGCGCGAAGCGCGCTTGTTGCTGGAGCGCGCGCAGTCTACCTGCCAGCGCCTGCTGCGTGCGAATCGTGCGCAACTCGATGCCATGGCGCAACGCTTGCTCGAGCGCGAGGTGATTTCCGGACAGGAGCTCAAGGATTTGCTGGGCGAGCACAGCGAGGTCGCGGGCGAGGCACGGTCCGTGCGCCCAGCCCTAGAGCACTTGCGGGATCCTGCCACCGCCTGACGCGCCGCAGTCGGTACGCTCCCGAACAGTGGACCATGTTCGTCCTCCTTACTTTACGACGCCATAGTGGGTGCGAATGTGAGGGTTTTGATGACGGAGTCCCCCGATGAGCTTTGGTTGGCTTTCGAATCCTTGGCGCAGCGATACCCGCAGGACGATGGCGTACGGCTCACGCAGGACCTCGCCCGGTGGCTGGTCGAGCAGCGCGAACGCTTGAAGATGCCGGTGCCGCCGGAATTGAAAAAACTCATATCGCTGGATGCGGCGCCGAAAACGCCCGACCTGGACTGAACGCTCGCTGCGTCTACTCCGACATCGATATGCTCGCGGAGCCCGGGGTTACCGGCTACAGTCATCGCGATGGCTTCCCGTATCCTTAATCTAGGAGTCTCCGTTGTTCCATCGACTTTCCGCCGTTGCCGCCGTCGCGCTCGCCACCATGTTGCTCGGACCCTGGGCCGTCGCGCAAAGCCCAGCCGGTGCCGCGGACGCCGCCTTCCTGGCGCTTGCTGACCAGTTCATCGATACCTATTATCTGCCGCGTCACCCCAGCCTCGCGACAGGGCTCGGCGTGCATCGCTACGATGCGGAACTCGAGGACTATTCGAAAGCCGGCGTGACCCGCGATATCGCGGATCTCACGGCATGGGAGGCGCGATTCGTCGCCACCGACCCCCGGTCGCTCACTGAAACCGTCCGCGGCGACCGAGACTTATTGTTAAATTACATCCGCAGCACCCGGCAAGACGATGCGGTCGTGCGCACCTGGCAAAAGAATCCGGATTTTTATTCCGGCGGCATCACGGAGAGCGTCTTTGGACTCATCGAGCGCGACTTCGCCCCACCCGAGGCGCGCCTGAAATCGCTGATCGCCCGGGAACGGTTCATGCCGAAGGTACTTGCCGAAGCGAGCCAGAATCTCGCCAATCCGCCCAAGGTCTATACCGACATCGCGCTCGAACAGCTGCCGGATCTCGTGGCGTTTTTCCGCAACGACGTGCCGGCGGCGTTTCAGTCGGTGACGGACGCGCCGCTGCGCCAGGAGTTCGCGAAGACCAACGATGCCGTCGTGCAGGCGCTCGAGCGGTATGAATCCTGGCTCAAGACCGATCTCCTGCCGCGCTCGCACGGCGACTTCCGCATCGGCGCGGCGGCGTTTCGCGACAAGCTGCGCTTCGACGAAATGGTGGACCTGCCGCTGGACGATCTGCTCGCGCTCGACCTGGCGAACATGCACGAGAACCAGCGCGAGTTCGCGCGCATCGCCAAGGAACTCGAGCCGGATAGCACGGTCGCGCAAGTGCGCGCGGAACTCGCGAGTCAGCACCCGAAGCCGGATCAGATTCTCGAGACCTTCCGCTCGAATTTCGACAGCGTGATAGCCTTCATCGGCGCGCATCACATCATCACGATCCCCTCCAAGGTCCAGCCCAAGGTCGTCGAGACGCCGCCGTTCATGCGGGCGATCACCTTCGCCTCGATGGACACCCCCGGACCCTTCGAGCCGGAAGCGAAGGAGGCCTATCTCAACGTGACCCTGCCGGAGTCCTCCTGGACGGCTGAGCGCACGGACCAGTTCATGGCGCAGTTCAGCTATCCTGTGATCACCACCGTCGTCGTGCACGAGGCGTATCCGGGCCATTACGTGCAGTTCCTGTGGATGTTCGACGTACATGACCGCGTGCGCAAGATCTTCAATGCCAACAGCAACGTCGAGGGCTGGGCGCATTACTGCGAGCAGATGATGCTCGACGAGGGCCTGGCCCAGAGTCTTTACCCCGATGATCTGCGCCGCCAAAAGTTTCTCAAGCTGGGACAGCTCCAGGACGCGCTGCTGCGCAACGCCCGGTTTTATGTCGGCATCAAACTGCACACGACGAAGATGAGCTTGGCGCAGGCCGAGGACTTCTTCGTCAAAGAAGGTTATCAGTCGCACGAGGTCGGGGTCGTCGAGACGAAGCGTGGGACCGCGAACCCGACGTATCTTTATTACACACTCGGCAAGCTCGAGATCCAGAAATTACGCGCCGACGTCGCGGCCCGCGAGGGAGCGGCGTTCAGTCTCCAGCGCTTCCATGACGATTTCCTGCTTCAGGGCGGCCCGCCGATCAAGATCGTGCGCCGGGCGATGCTGGGCGACGAGTCGCCCGCCTTATAGATCGAGGTAGAGCCGCTGCAGGCGCTGAGTTTGGACAGGCCCGCATCCGCTGGATAGAGGGCGAGCAGCCGGCGCATGACCCCGTTCGTCCAGCCGAAACCGTCCTGCGTCGGGTATTCCCCCCCGCCGCCGCGTCGGCCCGGCTCGATGACGTCGTATTTCTCGATGAGCTTTCCCGTCTGCTCATAGAACGCGTCGACGGTGACGATCCAACGACAGGCGATCGTCGCGGCCAGCGCGTCCTGGTCGTAATGGCGGAAGCCGTCGATGGCCAGCCATTGCAGCGGTGCCCAACCATTGGGACTGTCCCATTGTTCACCCGTCGTGCGCTTGGTCGTGACGATGCCGCCGGGTTCGAGCAATTCATGTGCGACGGTCTTCGCCACGGCCGCGGCTTGCGCCGGGGATGCGAGGGCGACGAACAGGGGATAGAGAGTCGCCGCCGTGACCTCGGGATTTTGCCGAGCGTGAGTCCAGCGGTAGTCGAGATAGGTGCCTCGGGACGCATTCCAGAGATGGCGATCGATGGCGCTGCGCCGGGCGGCCGCTCGCCCTGCGAAGTCCCGTGCGCAGTCGGCGTCCTGGTGTTTTTCGCAGCCCGCCGCGATGGCAGTCTCCAAGCCATAGAGCAGGCTGTTCAAATCGATCGGCACGATCTCGGTGGTGTCGATGCGACTGCGTCGCTTGCCGTCCACGAACCAGCGCGAGCTGAAGTCCCAGCCGCTCTCTGCCGCCGCGCGGATGTCGCGATAGAGTTTTTGCGCCGGCCGCCCGCTGCTCGCGGCGAGTCTCCGGTCTTCGACATAGGATTCGTCCCTGGGCGTGTCTCGATCGTCCCAGTAGCGGTTCAGTATCGAGCCGTTGCGCAGTGCGACCACGCGCCGATGCGCTGTGCCGGGTTTGAGCCCTCTTTCGCCCTCCATCCAGAACGCGTATTCGCGCTGCAGCTGCGGCAGATAGTGGGAGTAGGCCTCGGCCGGATCCTGCGGCGAGAGCAGCGCCACCATCGCGAAGAAAAATGGGGGCTGGGACCGGCTGAGATAATAGCTGCGGGCACCGTTCGGGATATGGCCGTAGGTGTCGATCAAGAACGCGAAGTCATCGATCATCGCGCGGACCAAGTCTTGCCGTCCGCTCTGCTCGAGTCCGAGCATGGTGAAATAGGAGTCCCAATAGTAGATTTCGCGAAAACGCCCGCCTGGAACGACATAGGGCTGGGGCAGCGGCAGCATAGAAGCGTTCGGCGCCACGGTGGTCGTTGTTCGCGTCAAGGTATCCCAGAGTGCGTCGATGTGCGCCACGATGGGCACGCGATCGGGGGGCGAGGCCGGCGCCTCCGCCGGTGCCGGCAGGCGAAAGCTGGCCTCGACGAAACTCTTGAGTTGTTCCTTGCTGCTCTGCTTCAGGGCGCGGTACCGCTCGAGGATGTGTTCCGGGGAGTCGTTCGGGACGGCATCGGGAAACAATTTGCTGTCGGCGAAGATCGCTGCGCTCTGCACGGCGGAAAACAAACCCGGGAAGAGCTGATCGGGGGAGGGCGGGTCACGCAGCTCCGCCGGCGGAGGCGTTTGTGCCGCCACGAACGATGCCAGGCCGATGACGGCCACGGCCGAAAAAATGAATGTCCGCAAGAGCCCCACCCCCATGCATCGACACCGAATGGCGTCGTCCGGCCCTAGGTTACCTTGCTTTGCTCGAGGGGTGGCGCCAGTCGGATTCCGATCGTCGCCACCTCACCCCGTGAATCGCCGCTTTGGCATCATGACTCGCGAGTTCGATGCCCCTCTGGCGGCGCCCCTAGCGCTGCGCCAATCGGGCATCGCGGATCGCATAGTGCGCGAGCGCCGCCTGTAGCTTACGATTCTCCTGCGCGAGTCCGGCAATTTGCGATTTCATCTCCCGAAACTCGCTCGCTTGCGCCTGGATGGCCGCGTCTTGGGCAATCATCTGTTTCTGTTGGCGCTGAAACTCATTCAATAGCATGGGCGCCAGTTCGTCATAACGTACACCCTGAATTTGGCCCGATTGGTCGCGAATAACGAGTTCCGGATAGACTTTGTCCACTTCCTCGGCGATGAGTCCGTACTGGATCGCGCCGCCGGGATCGGACTTCAAGTGAAAAGTCACCGGCCGCAGTTGTGCTAGTTTCGCCTCGTCGGGGTGCATCGTGTTGATCGCGGTCTTGTAACGCTCCGATGAGGCCAGCACACCCAACTCGCCGGTCGCGGTCACATATACAGCGTTGCCGGTGATTTTGGTCGATTCGATGCCCGCGATGTAGACCTTGGTCTGCGTCGGAGCGGATCCGATGCGAATGATGCCGCTCTCTCCGGACGCTCCGAGCGAGCCGATGTCGATGTTGTTCGAACCGTTGATGTCGTAGCCGCCCAATGTCCCGATGGCAATATTATTGCCGCCGCTGACGTTCGAGCCGAGGGCATTCTGGCCTATCGCCACGTTCAGCCCGCCGGTGGTGTTCGCATAGAGGCTGTAGTAACCGAAAGCCGTGTTGCTGTTGCCCGAAGTATTGGACTGCAGCGCGCTGCTGCCGGAGGCGACGTTGTAGGAGCCGATCGTGTTGCCCAGCAGTGCACTGTTGCCTGAGGCGGTGTTGTCCGAACCGCTGGTGTTGTCCTGTAGGGCTGAGGATCCGACTGCCGTGTTGCCATCGGCGGTGTTCCACAGTAAGGCTGCCCCGCCGACAGCTGTGTTGAAGGAACCCGTCGCGCCCCGGCTCAGCGCCGCCCATCCGAAGGCGCTGTTCTGGGTACCCGCGACGTTGAAGTCAAGCGCTGTAAAGCCCATTCCCGTGTTGTAGCTGCCCGCATTGGTATAGAGGGCGTGCGAGCCGACCGCGGTATTCGCGATGCCGGTCTTGTTGTTGTAGAGGGCGTCCATACCGAACGCCGAGTTGTCACTGCCGGTCTGATTCAAGAACAGGGCACCGGAGCCGAACGCCGCATCGTCATCGCCGTTGCTGTTCTGTAACGCGGCGAATCCGGTGGCCGTATTCTTGTAGCCGGTATGATTGTACTGCAGTGCGCCGGCGCCGGATGCCGTGTTTTGATATCCGGTCGTGAGGCCCGAGAGTGCTGCGGTCCCCATGGCCGTGTCGCTGCCAGAATCACTCGCGACGACATCGGGCGGCTGAGCACCCTGTGCCGTTCCGGCAGCCACGGCAACTGCCGTAGTGAGAAGGATCCTGCGAAGCACAGCGGCGGTCTTGCTGTCAGTCGAGATCTGTGAAAATGCGTTCATTTCGTCATCTCCAGTCTTGTAAGGTTTGCGCGAGATGCGGACTCTCTCACGCGCCCCATCGAGCGCTGCGACTTTCCGACGAACAGCGGATTTGTTGGATTGAACTAGGTCTGCACGGTCATGAACGCCGTCCGTGATCATGCGGGACCAAGCGTGTGGCGTTGTGCGAGGATTGGCGGGGCTGGCGCGGCGTTCGTCGTACCCCTTCGGCATTCATGCCCTAAAATGCCGGTTTCGTCGCATGGCTGACAGCGTGCGGCGCTAGTTGCGCTAAGGTCAAAACGAGTTCAATGGCGTTAAGAGCCCGGTCTGCCGCTTCCTTTCTGCATCCCACGGCAAGACGTGGGTCCGGACAACTGTTCGAGGGCTGGGGCGCTCGCGCGGCGCGAACTTTCGCTGTCTCGACGATCATTGCCTTCGGCATGTCGCTGCAGTTCCTTGCACAGCTTTTCGTCTGGCGCAACTGGCCGGTTGACGAGGTCTTGGAGGGATGGATTTATGTGTTTCGTGATCGCTTGATCGTGGCCTCGCTGATTGCCCTTGCGACACTCGTCTCCAGCACGCTGCGTGCACAGTCCGGATTCCTGCGCAGCTTCATTCTGGTCATCTTGGTTTTGTCCGGTGCGCTGCTGGGGGAGTTGCTGGTTCGTTCGCTGTACGGGGAACCGAATGGATTCGACGCGCTCGTTCCTTATGCCCTGCGCTGGAGCGCGGTGGCACTCACGGCGGCGAGCACATTCTATGTTTGGCGTAAGTCCGTCGATTCCGGGGATCAACTGCGGCGCGAGAGCCTGCGGCGGCAGGCGGTCGACCGGCAGCTGACGAACACGCGCTTGTTGGCATTGCGCAAGCAGATCGAGCCGCATTTTCTCTTCAACACGTTGGCGACGGTGCGGCGTTTGCATCAAACCGAGCCGCGCGCCGGGGCGCAGATGCTGGCCTGCTTCATCGACTACCTGCGCCGGGTCTTGCCGATGCTTGATCATAGCGAGGTGGCGCTAAACGACGAAATCCAGCTAGTCCAGGCCTACCTGGCCGTCATTCAAACCCGCATGTCGGGACGCCTGGCGGTGAGTATTCAGGTCCCGGCCGAATTGGGGGCACTGCGGGTTCCCCCGCTGGCGGTGGCGACATTGGTGGAAAACGCCGTCAAACACGGCGTTTCGCCGCGCTCGTCCGGCGGCTCGATCAGCGTCAGAGCCGAGATCCATGGGGACATGCTCGAACTGGTGGTCGCGGATGATGGCGTGGGTTTGAACGCCGACTCGGGAGGTGGCACCGGCATCGGGCTCTACAACGTACGCGCCCGGCTCGAGACCCTGCACGGCACGCGAGCCTCTCTGCGCGTTCAGGCCAACGCCCCGTCGGGTGTTTGCGCGAAGATCAGACTGCCGCTGCTGCTGGAGGAGACGTGAGCGTTGCCGTGGGCCCGCGGTTCGAGCAGCGGGGTGCAGTAGCCTGGGGGACCACGTGGGCCGTGGGGTTCGGGCTCATCGAGGTGGTCGCGGTGTCCCCCTTGCAGGACGGCGGGTTGCTGGAACACCTGGTGTGGTGGCTGGTCTATTGGTTGATCCCGTACTGGTGCGTCGTCGGGTATCTTCTGGTGCGCTTGGCGGATGGCCGCGAACGCTTGGGCGGAAGGCTGGGGCAGTGCGCCGCCTTCCTGGCGATCGTGCTGGTGTCGGCTGCCGTGCAGCCGCCATTGGTGATGGGGCTCTCGATGCTCACGCGCAGGGTGTTCCCATCGATAGATACGTATGCCTCGCATGCGATCACGATTGGCCCGACTCTGGACACCTGGAGCAATATCGCGCTATACAATGTGTGGGTCACCCTGTTCTATGGTGGCTTGTTGATGGCGGCACGAATTTTCGCGGTCCGCGCCGAGCATATCCGCGCGCTCGTGTATTCATGCGCGATGGCCCGGAGCCGCACCGAGGCATTACTCGACACCGAACGCCTGCAGGCGCTTCAATCGCAGATCGATCCCACGCTGCTACTCGATACCATGCAGGAACTGGAGCAGCGCTATCGTGCCGCGCCGGATCGCGCAGAGCGCCTGTTGGAGGACTTGGTGGATTTCCTTCGGTTCGCCATGCAGGGCCTCCGGTCACCTGTGTCTACCGTGGAGGCAGAGCTCAAGCTGGCGCGCGCCTTTGCGCGGCTGCAAAGCGAACGCGATGTGCGCGGCGCGTGGCGGGTCATCGAAGATCCGCCGTCCAACTCGGGCTCGCCGGACCTCGCGTCACGCAGATTTCCCAGCCTGCTGATGTTGCCGTTGCTGGCCCTCGGCGGGCCGAACGGCCGGCCGCTGCTGCGGGCGCGATCAGAGAACGCACGCACGGTGATCTCGCTGCACGGCCTGGCGGCGCGGATCCCGGCCGACTTGCGGCAAAAGATCCGCGCCCGGCTGGGTATGATCTACGGCGAGCATTTCAGCCTGGACGATGAACCATCCGACGGCCATCAACTGGCCATCACGCTATTTGAACCTGAAACGCGACGAGGAGAAAGTCTTGAAGCAACCGCCCCCCGATGAATTACGCCGCGCCTTGCTGGCCGCGCTGCCGATGCTCGCCTTGGGTGCCGATGTCGAGGCGCAGGATGCCGCCAAAGTCCAGCCCCAAAGTTACCGAGTCGCGCTCGAGAACGAATCGCTGCGCGTGCTTGAATTCAATAGCAGACCCGGCATGGGGGTGTGCGGCAACGGTCTGCATTCCCATCCCGCCCATCTCACGGTGCTGTTGTCGGAAGGCTCGGTCCGCATCAAAACTCCTGACGGGAAGGTGATAGAGCAGAAGGGCGTGCCACAAGGTACTGTGTTCTGGAGCGAAGCGGAGACGCACGTTGTGGAAAACATCAGTGGTAACAGCATTCGCACTTTGATCGTCGAGTTGAAACCCAGCAGAGTCTGACGCGATGCATGAACCATCCGCCATCATTGCCGAGGATGAGCCCGTGCTGCGCGGAGAGATGCGTCAGCACCTCGGGGAATTATGGCCCGCGTTGCGCATCGTGGGCGAGGCGGGCGATGGCATCGAAGCGTTGGATCTCATTGGGCGCCACGCGCCGGACGTAGTTTTTTTGGATATCGAGATGCCCTTGCTCTCGGGTCTCGGCGTAGCGCAGCAGGCGCAGGGCAAGTGTCACATTGCGTTCGTAACGGCCTACGACTCGCATGCGGTCGCGGCCTTCGATGCGGGCGCCGTGGATTATGTGCTGAAGCCACTGGAGCGTACGCGCCTCAAACTGGCGGTGGAGCGCCTGCAACAACGTTTGGGATCCGCGCCGCCGAATCTAGATGTGCTACTGCAGGAGCTGTCACGCAGGTCAGCGCCACGAAAATACCTTCGCTGGATCAATGTCTCGGCGGGGCAATCGCTACAACTCATCACCGTTGACGAGGTCATTTATTTTCAGGCCGACACAAAATACACGGTGGTGGTGACCGCCACGAACAAAGGACTCATTCGCAAGTCGCTGTCGGAGCTTCAGGCAGAACTTGATCCAGCTAATTTCTGGCAAATCCACCGATCCACGCTCGTCAACGCCAATTGGATCGCGGGTGTTTCGCGGGACCTACGGGGCCGGCTATCCGTGACGCTGAAGCAGCGCAGCGAATGTTTGAGCGTGAGTGAGTCACACCAGCATCTCTTCAAACCGATGTAGCGCCCCTGTCGGGCGTCGCGCGGATGCTGCGCCGCAGTGAAGCGGCCATGGCCCGGATGGGCTGGCGCGCCAGTCGATCTGCAGTGGGTTTGAGGAGTATCTTCACCGCAATCGGCGGCAAGCCTGCGAGGATCGCGCGATATGCTCGGCATGACAGCCTTGGGATTGGCACGGTGCCAGTTCGCTTTCACGGTCGCCTTTCACATCCTGTTTCCGTCCTTATCGATAGGCCTGGCCGCGTACCTGGCGGTGCTCGAGGGCTTGTGGCTCAAGACCGGACGGCAAGTATTCTTCGATTTGTACCAATACTGGTTGAAGATCTTCGCGATCGGATTCTCGATGGGCGTGGTTTCCGGCCTGGTCATGTCCTATGAGTTCGGCACGAATTGGTCGCCCTTCGCCGCGCGGGCGGGGTCCGTGCTGGGACCGCTGCTCGCCTATGAAGTCATGACGGCGTTCTTTCTGGAGGCGGGCTTTTTGGGCGTCATGCTGTTCGGAATGCGCCGGGTAGGGCGCGGGCTGCATTTCGCCGCCACCTGCCTGGTGTCGCTGGGCACCTTGATCTCGATGAGCTGGATACTCGCCTCCAATAGCTGGATGCAGACGCCACAGGGCTATGCGATCGATCCACACACCGGCCGGTTCATACCCACCGATTGGCTGAAGATCATTTTCAACCCCTCGTTTCCCTACCGGCTCGTGCACATGGGCCTGGCAGCTTTTCTGAGCGTGGCCCTCCTCGTGGGCGGGACGGCCGCCTATCACCTACTGCGCGATGCACGCCGGGGCAGGCGCTCGACGGAAGCGGTGCGGGTCATGTTCTCGATGGCGATGTGGATGATCCTTGCGACCGCACCCCTGCAAATCCTCGCGGGCGATGCGCAAGGACTCAATACCCTGGAATATCAACCGGCGAAGATCGCGGCCATGGAAGGCGATTGGACCGGCGAGAGTCGTGCGCCGGAACTGCTGTTCGGCATTCCGAACATGCGCACCGAGAGCACCGACGATGCGCTCGCGGTGCCGCTGTTGGGCAGCTTGATTCTGACGCACAGGCTCGATGGGCGAGTGCCCGGCCTCAAGGACTTTCCGGCCAGGGATCGCCCCAATGCGACGATACTGTTCTTCAGTTTTCGGCTCATGGTCGGGCTCGGAATGCTGATGCTCTTGCTCGGCGTGAGCGGTCTTGTGATGCGCCGGCGTCGGCGCTTCTTTGAGAGCAAACCGCTACATCGCTTTGCTCTCGGGATGGCGCCCGCCGGGTTCCTTGCGCTGCTCAGCGGGTGGGTGACGACGGAAGCCGGGCGGCAGCCTTATACGGTCTACGGAGTGCTTCGCACCGCGGACAGCGTGTCGCCGATCGCCTTGCCCGGCATCGCCACATCGCTGTTGTGCTTCGTCGTCGTCTATTTCGTCGTGTTCGGCGCGGGTCTCGCCTTGCTCTTGCGCCTGCTGGGGATGGAACCGCATGCCGGCGAACCGGGACCGAGTGTGCGCGAGCCGACGCGCAGCGCGGGGACCCATCCGGGACCGGCACAGGGCCGCGAAGCCGCATGAGCACGGCCCATGGGCTGCCGATCATCTGGGCGTGTATCGCCGCGTTTACCGTGCTCGCTTACATCGTACTCGACGGCTTCGATCTCGGCTTGGGGATCCTGTTCTTGGTTGAGAAGGACCCGCATCGCCGGGACGTCATGGTCAACACCGTCGCACCCGTTTGGGACGGTAACGAGACCTGGTTGGTGCTCGGTGGCGCCTGCCTCTATGGCGTCTTTCCGGTGGCGTATGCGACGCTGTTGCCGGCGCTGTATCCCTTGCTCATTGCGATGTTGCTCGCGCTGATCTTCCGCGGCGTCGCCTTTGAATTCCGCTTCAAATCTCTGACGCCTGTCGGTCGGCGGATCTGGGATGTCCCGTTTTTTGGGGGTTCGACGCTGGCCGCTGCCTGCCAGGGCATGATCCTCGGGACTCTGATCCAGGGCATCCGGGTGAAGGACGATCAATACGCGGGCGGCTGGTTCGACTGGCTGACGCCGTTCAGTGTGTTCTGCGCGATTGCCGTGCTGGTCGGCTACGCGCTGCTTGGCGCCTGTTGGCTGGTTTGGCGCACCGAAGGCGAGCTGCAGGCGTCTGCACGCCGCGCCGCTCGGCCGCTCGCGGTGATCACGGTCGTGTTCATCGTGGTGGTGAGTGTCTGGACGCCGGCGCTGCAGCGGGCGTACTTACGGCACTGGGATGTCTGGCCGAGGGTGCTCTACGTTGCCCCGGTTCCTGTGCTCGTCGCTGCGCTCGTGCTGATCTTCTGGCGCAGCATCAACAATGAGGCGCGGCATCTGACGCCTTTTCTCTGTGTGCTCGGCTGGTTCTTTCTGTGTTTTACCGGCCTCGGGATCAGTATCTGGCCATGGATCGTGCCACCCAGTATTGATATTTGGCAGGCATCTTCACCGCCATCGAGTCAGCTGTTTCTCCTGGTGGGTGCCGTCATCCTGATTCCCACCGTGCTCGGCTACTCGGCCTACGCCTATTGGGTGTTTCGCGGTAAGGTCGGCGAGGACAGCCATGATCACTGAGGGCCGCGCGCGCTCGAGCGTGCTGATTCGGCTCGCCTGGTTCGTCGGCATTTGGGCCGCGAGCGTTGCCGGCTTTAGCGTGATCGCCTTCCTGTTGCGTAAGCTCATTCCCGGCTGAGAACGCCCCTGACGGTGGGGCCGCCCCCTGACGCTCGCGCCGTCCTGATGCCGTTCATCCGGGCCCGATGCCTGCGGTCGTCCCGGTTTCACCGACGGGGCAGCCTTGGGCAGCGGCGCGTGGAACGTGGCGCGAACGGGTTCGCTGGAATCCTACGGCCTTTACAGGAACTTCGTCCTGGCCCAGCAAGAGTTGCCGACCCGGCAGGCGGTCTTCGTCTATGCTACCTGGCAGGATCTGATCTTACGGTCCGACGGATCGAACCTGGCAGCTGGTGTTGATTACTTTTATTGATCTGGAGGCAGCCGAGAACGATGTGGAAGCGAGTGATTGGCTTGGTGGTCCTGGTGGTGGTCGCGATGGCGCTCGTGGTGATCGTGCGAACGGCCCGATTGCGGCCCGTAACGGTACAGGTCCCTGCGGTGGCGCCGGTGGTTTTGGACGACGCGGGTGCGGTACAACGCTTCATCGGCGCCATCCAGATACCGACGGAGTCGGTGTATGGGCAACCGCCCGACGCGGACCAGATGACGAAGTTTCGGGCATACCTGGAGACGAGCTTTCCGCATGTCGCCGCGCAACTGCCCCGCGAAGTGCTCAAGGACGGTGCAGTCATCTATACCTGGAAGGGTCGCGACGCGGCGGCAGCGCCGGTCGTTTTGATGGGTCATATGGACGTCGTGCCGGTCCCGGCCGAGGCGCTCTCCCAGTGGCGCCATCCGCCTTATTCGGGCGATCTCGCCGATGGATACATCTGGGGCCGCGGCACGATCGACGACAAGATTCACGTCCTGTCCTTGCTCGAGGCAACCGAGACGCTGCTTGGTCGCGGATTCGTGCCCGCCCGCACGATCTTCTTCTGTTTCGGGGATGACGAGGAGAACGGCGGCAGCCACGGAGCGCAGGAAATCGTGGCCGAATTGAAGGCGCGCGGCGTGCATCCGGAGTTCGTCGTGGACGAAGGCGGCGCCGTCGTCACCGGGATCGTGCCGGGCGTCACGGAGCCCCTCGCAATCATCGGCACAGCGGAGAAGGGGTATCTTGATCTCAGTCTGAGCACGGTCGGTGTCGGCGGTCATTCGTCCGAGCCCCCCGCGCACACGGCGATCGGCGAGCTGGCGGCCGCGCTTGTCCGGCTCGAGGCACACCCGTTTCCTCCGTCGCTGCCGGCGGTGGTCAGGCAACAATACGCGGCGATCGCGCCGTATCTGCCGCCTTCGAAGCGAGCCGTGCTGGCGAACTTGTGGCTGTTCGAGCCCTTGGTCGTGCAGCAGGGATTGAAAGACTCCCACACCGGCGGCAACTTCCGCACGACGACCGCGGAGACGATGTTGAGTGGTGGCTTCAAGGACAACGCCTTGCCCCCCAGCGCCAAAGCCATCGTGAATTTTCGGATCTTGCCCGGCGAGACCATCGAATCCGTCCAGAAGCGGGTGACAGAACTCGTCGCTGACCCGGGCGTGACCGTCGCCATTGATAATCCGGGCGCTGCGCGCGACCCAAGTCCGGTATCGCCGCTGGACAGCGCCGGCTACGAGACCTTGGAGACGACGATACGCGAGCTGTTTCCGACGGCGGTCGTCGCACCCTACCTCGTCAACGCCGGAACCGACGCGGGGTTTTATAGCGTGCTGACGCCGAACGTCTACCGCTTTCTGGCGCTCGAGGCCGATGCCACCACATTGACCATGATTCATGGACTCAATGAACGGGTTGCGCCCGAGAAGTACCTGAAGACGGTACGTTTCACCGTTCAGTTGATCGAGAACATTCGCTAGCGCCCGGGTGTCGCGCGGACGGCGCGCTGCACGCGCCGCCGGCGCGAGTCAGATAGGTCTTGCAGCAACTGACTCGGATACGCGCTTGTGCCGAGCAGTCGATGCGCTCAGCCTGTCGCCATGGCATCCAAAATCCCAGCTTCTTCGGTTTTCTCCACCCCTGCGGCGGCGGCGATCGCTTCCGCCGCCTTCGTCGTACCGCTCGCACTCAGTGCGTCGAGCAGCCCTTCGCCTCAGCATCCGCGCACGATGGCTTGGTATCTGAGCTTGCGCGAGCCCCGCTTCAAGCCCCCTGACTGGGTGTTCCCGCTGGCTTGGGCCGGGATCGAGGGATCGCTCGCCCGAGCGGCCTTCCGACTGCTGCGCACCGAAGCGAGCCCAGAACGCAACCGAGCTTTGGGATGGTTGGGCTGGAACGTCTTTATGATCGGCGCCTGGAGTCGCCTGTTTTTCAAGCAGCGTAACCTGCCGGTCAGCACTGTCGCGGCGGCGACCATGGTCGCGAGCAGTGTCGCCTTCGTCCATGCCGCGAAGCAGGTCGATCGGACGGCGGCTCGCGCCGGCTTGCCCTTGGTCGCCTGGTTGGGCTTCGCGACCGTGTTGACGGCCACGATTTGGAAGCTCAACTCCCGCGCTCGGTGAGCGGCAGCGGGTCACCGCGTCACGCCCTCGCTCGGTCGGTTCGCTTGCAGATGTGCTGCTGCCCTCTAGGGTTGTCCTGCGCCGCCGGCGGCGCAGTAGATTTGGCCGGTCGCGAAGCTCGCCTGATTGTCGGCCAGTTGGACGTAGATCCCCGCGAGTTCGCCCGGCATTCCGGCGCGACCCATGGGCGTCTGACTGCCGAACTGCGTCTGTTTCTTGGGCGAAGCGCCGCCCGATACTTGTAGAGGCGTCCAAATCGGACCGGGTGCGACGCCATTGACGCGGATGCCCTTGGGCGCGAGCTGTTTCGCGAGCGACTTGACGAAGTTCATCGTCGCCGCCTTCGTCTGAGCGTAGTCGTACAAATCGGGAGTGGGATCGTAAGCTTGCTCCGAGGTCGTCGCGATGATGCAGGCGCCGGGCGGCAAATGGGGCAGGGCGGCCTTGATGAGCCAGAACGGCGCATAGATGTTGGTCTTCATCGTCGCGTCGAAATCTTCGGTCGAGATCTCGAGGATGGAATCATGCGCCTGCTGTCGCCCCGCGTTGCTCACGAGCAGGTCCAAGCCGCCCAGTTCCTTGACCGTCCGTTCGACGAGTCCCTGACAGAAGGCTTCCTCGCGCAGATCGCCCGGAATCCCGACGGCCTTGACGCCCGCCTTGCGGATCAGCGCCAGTACCTCGTCGGCGTCCTCCTGTTCCGCGGGCAAGTAATTGATCGCAACATCGGCACCCTCGCGCGCGAAGGCGATCGCCGCAGCGCGGCCCATGCCGGAATCCCCGCCGGTGACCAGCGCCTTGCGTCCCTGCAGCCGCTCATGGCCGCGATAGCTCGACTCGCCGTGATCGGGGCGCGGATCCATCTTCGCAGCGAGCCCCGGCCATTCTTGACGCTGCTCCGCGTAGGGCGCACGCGGATATTTCGATCGCGGATCGGTCAGAGAACTGGACGGGGACTGGTGTTTCATCGAGACGTCTCCTTGGCAATGGGGTCCGGGGCGTTGCCGGCGCATTCTATGCCCGCACCGATCGTGCGCAGCCCGGGAGGGTCCGCCTGCCGCTGTAGGATTTCTCTGAACACCGCACTGCGAGCAAAAAAAGACACTGCGCGGCGGGAAGCTGCGCAGTGTGGAGGGAGCCGCCGCAGGGTGGGAGAGCCCCGCGGCAACTTGGGAGACGTCGGCGAGGGAATGCTGAGTCGACGCTCTTTCATATGTTTTTGGCTGATCGTGATCTATTCTGATCACGGCAGCGGCGCGGATCTGTCAACAGCCCGACACAAGCCCGCGGGCGCGCAAGCTCGGCGTGACCTTGAGCAGCTCTCCTGCCGTATGGCGTCGGGATGCCGTATGGCGTCGGGGCGTCTATAATTGCGCCAGTTGTGGGAATCTGCACGTCCACGGCGTGCCGGGGTAGGGGAAGTCAATGGGATATGTGATGCGAAAGAATTCTGGGGTTCGAGTGAATTGGCAGTGGGCGCGACTCGTGGTCCTGGCCGGAATCTCGTGCCTGGGCTGGTCGGCGCAGGGACAAACCGAGGATCCCTTGCTGCCGGATTTTGCGTTCCAAATCGATTGTTCGCAAAATTCGCGTCCGGACTTCGACGACCAGGTTATCCGGTATCTCACCCAACAAGGCTTTCGGGTCGTCGACGTGGCGAAATCTCATGGCATTTCAGCGGACGATCCGGATCGACATGTGCTCCGCGGCATCGATCGACATGATCGGATCGTCAGCGTGGTGTCCTTCCCCCGGCGTCCCAATCATTTAACCTTCAGCTTGTTGTCGCTGCCGCCAACCCATCACGACCTCGCGTTCGACGGGGCAGTCCAAAGTTTCTTTTCCCGGGATCTGATCTGCGAAGTCAGTCAAATCACCACCAATGACAATGGGGTCGATGGGGTCGCGAGTTTCCGTGCGCAAGTCGGACAGCTCGATAGTTTGCTGCAGGCCGCAGAAGGCTTGGATCCGTCCTCGGCCAAACACTGAGCGAGACCAAGCGCGCGAGTTGGGCAGGCGGTGCACGCGGTCGGTCGTGTGCCCCGGGTCGGTGACTTCCCACAGCGAGTCGGGTCGGTTCACTCTAGCGTCTCCTCAAGCCGGCGTGCGCTACTCATCGCCCCTGCGATTCGATGAGGACCGCCCCCATGGCGAAAATGACCAGTGACTGGTTCGTCGGCCGGCTGAAAGCCTGGGGCGTCACCCGGATCTATGGTTACTCCGGCGACGGTATCAACGGCGTCTTGGGCGCGCTACAGCGCGCTGAGGAGTCCGGCAGGGGCATCGATTTCATCCAGGTACGCCACGAGGAGATGGCCGCCTTCATGGCCACGGCGCACGCCAAGTTCACGGGGGAACTCGGGGTTTGTCTTTCCACGGGCGGCCCGGGGGCCACCCATATGATCACGGGCCTCTACGATGCGAAGCTCGATCACGTGCCGGTGCTGGCGATCGCAGGGCAGGCCGAGGTGACGATCCGGGGTGCGAGTTACCAACAAGAGATCAATCTGGATCGGGTTTTCTCTGACGTGGCGAACTACGTGCAGGAGGCGCAAACGCCGGCCCAGCTGCGCCACATCATCGACCGCGGCATACGCATCGCCATCGCCGAGAGCGGCGTTGCGATGGTGATTCTGCCGAAGGACGTCCAGGACCAGCCTTGGGAAGAGCCGGATGCCCTGCACGGTTACACCCATTCCGGCGTCGGCTATTCGCGCCCGCGCACCCTCCCGTACGAACGGGATCTCGAGCGGGCGGCGGCCGTCTTGAACGCCGGAACGAAAGTTGCGATCTTGATCGGTGCGGGCGCACGCGGTGCAGCCGAGGAAGTCATGCAGGCGGCGCAGCGACTGGGGGCGGGGGTCGCGAAGGCCTTGCTCGGCAAGGATGTCTTGCCCGACGATCTGCCTTACGTCACGGGCGCCATTGGGCTGCTCGGCACGAAACCCTCGTACGACATGATGATGGGCTGCGACACGCTCCTGATGATCGGCACGAGCTTCCCTTGGAGCGAGTTCCTGCCCAAGGAAGGCCAGGCACGGGCCGTGCAGATCGACTTGGATCCGGCAATGCTCGGGCTGCGCTACCCCGTCGAGGTGAATCTGCACGGCGACGCCGCGGAAACCTTGAGGGCGCTCCTGCCGCTGCTCCAGACCAAGGGCGATCGGGCGTGGCAGGAAGGGATCGCAAGCGAGGTCTCTGCGTGGTGGAAGACGGTCGAGGAGCGCGCGATGGTCGCGGCCGAGCCGGTCAATCCGCAGCGGGTCGTGTGGGAGATGTCGCCCTTATTGCCAGCGGACGCCATCATCGCCGTGGATTCCGGCACGAGCGCGCCCTGGTATGCCGTCTGCCATCGCTCGCGGCTCGGGCAGCGCAGTTCCTTATCCGGCGGCCTCGCGTCCATGGGGGCGGCCGTGCCCTATGCGATCGCCGCCAAATTCGCCTATCCGTCGCGCCTCGCCGTGGCCCTGGTCGGGGACGGCGCGATGCAAATGAACAACATGGCGGAGTTGATCACCGTGCAGAAGTATTGGCGGCGTTGGTCGGATCCGCGCCTGATCGTCTGCGTGTTCAACAACGAGGATCTCGCGGAAGTCAGCTGGGAACAGCGCGCCACCGAGGGCAATCCGCGCTACGAGAAAAGCCAGGAGCTGCCGGATGTCCGCTATTCCCAATTCGCGCAGCTCCTGGGCTTGAAGGGAATCTTCGTCGATCGTCCCGATGCGCTCAAACCGGCCTGGGAGGAGGCGCTCGCCAGCGACCGGCCGGTGGTGCTCGAGGTGAAGACGGACCCCAACGTGCCGCCTCTGCCGCCGCACGTCACCGCGGCGCAAACGAAGGCCTTTCTCGCAGCGTATTTGAAGGGCGATCGGCCCTTGGGGAAGGTCATACGGCGCAAGGTGGCAGAAGCGTTCTAGCGTCGCGGATCGGCGGTGCCGCTGGGAGGTCCGAGGAGCGGAGAGCCCGCTCCCCAGATCCCGTTCATCGATTACTTCGACGAGCCACCATGCGAACCGCCGCCGTGCGATGCTTGCCCGCCCTTGCGGCCGGCCTCACTCGCTTTCTGCGGATCTTCTGCGAAGTTACCGGAGCCGCCACGGCGCGAGCTCGTCGACTCCTCGTCGGAATCACTCTCCGATCCGCCCTGCGACTGCTGGCCGGAATGCTGACCGCCATGGGAGTGCTGCCCGCCCTTGCGGCCCGCTTCGCTCGCCTTCTGCGGGTCGTTCGCAAAGTTCGACGAGCCGCTCCGCTGCGAGCCACCCGACTCCTGCTGAGAACCGCTGTGAGACTGATGTGAGCCGCCGTGCGATCCCCCCTGGGACTGCTGCGACTTGTGGTCGCGGCCCGACTGATCGTTCGCCTGATGGGAGCGTCCCTGATCGGACTCGTTCGAATGACCGGACTCCCCGCTCTGTTTGCTAGCCATGTTCGTCTCCTGCTTGATTGAGTGTTTAGAAAATCGACCGTGTGCAGAATGAACCGACCTGCGTGTCATTGCCGTGAGATAGGTTTGCGACCCCCTGTAAGACCTCGCTGTCGGATGGCCTTCGCCGCGAGATCTTCAGCACGCTCCCAGTGGCGATGTCGGGCGAGCGCGGCGATGAAGGGATCGCTCCCGTCGGAATCGACGATGATGATGCCCGGATCGCGCTCACCGGTGGCCAAGCTCGGTGCGATCCCGGCCGCCTCCAGCACGTGCACCCCGCGACCTTGCGCAAGGATGGTCTTGCAGTGTCGATACTGGTCTTTCACGAACTCGATGGCGGGATCTGAAAGAAGCGAACCGGGTGCGTGTTCGCCGTCCCGCATCGTCTCGCCGTCCGGCAAGACCACCCCATCGAACAGGACGGCGGGGGAATTCTCGAAGGTCGCGTCGAATTCGATTTGGGAACCGTCCGCGCTCTTGACGCTGCCCAGGAATACACCGAGGAAGCGCGTGACGGCGCCCTCCGCTTGCAGCTTCTTGGCGAGTGCGGCCACGGCGGCGGCATTGGCGTCTTCGGCGATCAAGATGGCGATCTTGCGCGTAGCGATACCACCCTCGCCCGGACGCGCCGTCAAGGACAGCGCGGGCGAACGTTTCACCTCGACCGGGTCTGAGAGTGCGCCGGCCCGCGGCATGGCCGCGGGCAGAACCAGGCCTAAGCCCGCGGCGATTTCCGCCGCAAGCGGTTCCGAAACGTTGCGCAAGGAACTGAGCATGCGCAGTCGAATCGCCGGTACCGTCACCTTGCTCAGTTCGAAGCGGAACGCGGCGGCGATATGCGCCTGCTCGACTGGCGTCTGACTCTCGAAGAAGAGCGACGCCTGGGCGTAATGTTCTGCAAATTTCTCCGGCTTGCCGCGCAATTTGTCCACCGGTTCGTTGGCGGGTCGAATGCCGTTGGGGAAGGACACGAATCCTTGCATGCCGGCCTGGAAGGGGCAGCCGCCGCCCAGGGAGTTTGGCTCGTAGGCCACGCGACCACGCGCAATGGCTTGTCGATGAATTCCGTCGCGCTGGCCGTTGTGCACGGGCGCGAGGGGCGCGTTGATGGGCAATTCGTGAAAATTCGGACCTCCCAAGCGGCTCAATTGCGTGTCCAGATAGGAGTGATGACGTCCCTGGAGCAGGGGGTCGTTGCTGAAGTCGATGCCGGGAACGACGTTCGCAGTGCAGAAGGCGACTTGTTCGGTCTCCGCGAAAAAGTTATCCGGGTTGCGGTTCAGAACCATCCGCCCTACGGGCTGGACCGATACCAACTCTTCGGGAATCAACTTCGTCGCATCCAGTACGTCGAAGCTGTATTTCTCAGCCTGTCTTTCCGTGAATAGTTGTAGCCCAAGCTCCCACTCGGGATAGTGCCCCGACTCGATCGCCTCCCAAAGATCGCGCCGATGAAAGTCGGGGTCCGCGCCGGCGATCTTGACGGCCTCGTCCCAGACCAGTGAGTGCGTGCCGAGCAGCGGTTTCCAGTGAAACTTACAGAACACAGATTCGCCGTCTTCGTTGATCAGACGGAAGGTGTGGACACCGAAACCTTCCATCATCCGCAGGCTCCGCGGGATGGCCCGATCAGACATGATCCACATCAGCATGTGCGTCGACTCGGGCATCAAGGAGACGAAGTCCCAGAACGTGTCGTGCGCAGAGGCCGCTTGGGGGATGCCATTGTTCGGCTCCGGTTTGACGGAATGAATCAAATCGGGGAATTTCATCGCGTCTTGGATGAAAAAGACGGGAATGTTGTTGCCGACCAAATCCCAGTTGCCGTCCTCCGTATAAAATTTGACCGCAAACCCGCGCACGTCGCGGGCCGTATCGGCTGAACCCCGCTCACCGGCGACCGTGGAGAAACGGGCGAAGACCGGCGTGACCTTTCCTTCCTGGCCGAACAGCGAGGCTTTCGTGGTCTGCGCCAGGGATTCGTAACACTCGAAGAAGCCGTGCGCACCCGAACCTCGGGCATGGACGATCCGCTCGGGAATCCGCTCGTGATCGAAGTGAGTGATCTTCTCTCGCAGGACGAAGTCCTCCAAGAGCGTGGGTCCGCGCAGGCCCGCTTTGAGCGAATTTTGGTTGTCCGAGACAGGCACGCCTTGATTCGTGGTGAGCCGTTGCCCGCTGGAATTGACGCGAACGCGCTCCAAGCCGCCGCTGACGCTCATGGCGTCCAGCGCCGGCTCGCCGGTTTTGGCCGAAACATTCGTCTCGCTCAAGGTGCCCGCGCCGGCGGTGGGAAAGGGCGGCTCCACGGTGGGCCCGGTCGTCGGCGCGATGGCCTGGTCGTAGCCGAATTCGTTCGCCTTCGCTGCATTGAAAGGCATCGCGGCGGCCAAGGCCTCTTGTTCCGCGGCGTGCTCGGCCATCTCGGTGCGCGCGCGTACCGGATGACTCGGACCACTCGCAGTCGTACCCGCTCCCGTGGGACTCGCGGTGATTGCTTGCGCCCGCTTCGAATGACGTGTCTTGGCCATAAATCGATATTCCCCGGTGGTGACCCGACAAAGACGGCGGAGTATGGGGCCGGGCAGTCGAGGTTACGTAGCGGCGAAAGCGGTAATCGCGTGTCCGTGCCCGCCGACTCGGGCCTGGCGGCGCCCGACGGGGCGTCCTACGCGCGGGAGTTCAGGATTCTTGGCTGCGCCGGCGGCATCTTCTGACGGCGCACGATTCGAGACCCGGAGAAACTGTAGCCATTGGGATCCGTTGATCACGCTCAAACCTGTCTACCAGCTCACCCACGTTCCAGCTCACCCACGTTGAGGAGTTCTCATGCACCCCGCACTCGCTTTTCCGCAATATTCCCTGGCCGTTTGGACGCTGTGCGCTCCCTTGCTCGTCGGCGTCGTGGAGTGGTTCATCACGCGTCACCAACGCAGCGAATTGACTCGGCCCGCCGGTCGCTCGGGTTACAGCAACGGATGAATGACTGGTCATGTGCTGCGACCGCTGAGGTACCGCAGCCAGTGTGAGACCCCGTCACGCGAATTTGGCGGGGCTCCCGCCGCTACTTGTAGCGCACGCCGTCCTTGATCACGATCGCCACTCGCTTCATCACGCCGATATCCGCGAGGGGATCTCCCGCGACGACGATGACGTCGGCGAGCTTGCCCGCTTCGATCGTGCCGAGCCGGTCACCGACGCCGAGCATCTCGGCGCCGTGACGGGTGGCGGCGATGATCGCGTCCATCGGTGACATGCCCAATTCGACCATCGAGGCCATCTCGAGCGCGTTGGGATCATCCTGGAGGAAGTCCATGAAGGCGGGCGCGTCCGTACCCATCGAGAGCCGCACCTTGTTCTCGATGAAATGGCGCATGTTGAGGCGCGACACTTCGCGGTCTTTCAGCTGGCTCTCGAGCGAGGGGCCATTCTGGCCCGCCTCGTCGCTCTCGGAATCGCCCTTGTCGTAAATGGAGATGCCGCTCTGGGTGGGGTGGTTGACGAGAAACTGCATCTTGTCGCGGTAGTTCATCAGTTGCCGATATTCTTCCGGCGACAGGGACATGATGAATTTGGTTTCGTCGAAGGCCTGTGGATCGCTGGCGTGCTCCGCGCCCGTGACCATGACACGCAGCAGCGATGCGGCGGTGATGCCCTTGGCGGCGAAACCCTTGATGATGTCGTCATCGATGACGAAGTCCGGATAGAAGGGGTGCTCCAGGGTGTCGATATCGAATTTCAGCAGGCGACGAAGGCCGTCGTTGCTTTCCTGGGCGTGGACGTCCACTTTCTTGCCCAGTCGGTGTGCCCGGGCGATCATCGCCCGGATCTCGGCGTCGGTGAAGTCGTTCTTGCCGTCGAACTTCTCATCCGAGAGATACAGCTTCCAATACGCGAACTCCGGTCCCGTCAGGGCGTCGAGATCCTTCGGTGTCTTGACGACGAAGTAGGCGAACTCGTCGTGCAGCCAGCCGAGCGCCTCGGGCGGCGTGTGGTTGACGGCAGTGTAGTGCTCGAAGAACGGTTGACTCATGATCAGCGCACCGCCGAGAAACAAGCGGGGTCCGGGGATTTTCCCGGCATCGATTTGCTGCTTGATCGGCAGCAGGCGCTGGCGCGGACCGCTGGTCTGGCGTTGACTGGTCACGCCCTGCATCAGATAGACGTAGGCCCGTTCCGGCATTTTTTGGAAATTCGCTTCCCAGCGCGCGCGCAACTCCTGGATCGGCAGCTCGGCGGCAGACGAGGGATACAGCGGATTGAGCTGCAGTGCCTCGTTCGAATCGATCAAGCCCGGCATCACGCTCATGCCGCGCGCGTCGATCACGCGCGCGTCCTCCGGTACGCGGACCGACTCCCGCGGGCCGACGGCGGCGATCTGGTGTCCCTCGATCAGTACGGTCCAGTCGCGATGGGGCGCGGCGCCGGTGGCGTCGATCACCGTACCCCCGACGAGGGCAATCGGTCGGCCGGGTACGTAGGGAGGACCCGGAGGGCCAAAATCCGGCAGGGGAGCGACGGACGCATCTGCCGAGGGCGGGGGCGGTTCCGCCGCTGTCGATGCCATGGCCGGCGCCGCGACGGCCAATAAAATCCCGACGAGACCCAGACGGTTCATCCGCTCCATCCCCCTGTTCGACGATGTCTTCAATGAGCGTGTGCGCGACTAGCGAGCAGCGACCCGGCTGGTGTCTTCCCACCCGCCGCCTAGCGCCCGAATCAAGTCGACGCTGGAGCGCAGTTGCAAGGTATCGAGGTTCAGTGCCTGGAGTTGCGCTTGCAACAGCGCGGTTTGCGACGTTACCACGGTCAAGTAGTCCGCCGCACCTTGCCGGTAGAGCAGCATCGACAGATCTAGCGTGTGTTGCGCGGCGCCGACTGCGGCCTTCTCTTGCTGAGCGGCGTCGTAATAATGGTTCAGGTTCGCGAGGCTGTCCTCGACTTGTTGGAAGGCCGTGACCACCGTGCCGCGATAGTTTGCCGCAGCGGTATCGAACTGGGCGCGCGCTTGCGCGACTTGCGCCCGCCGCAGGCCGCCGTCGAGCACGCTCAGCAGGGCATTCGGTCCGATCGCCCAGAAGCTGCTCGGCGCGCTCAGCCAGTTTGAAAACGACGTACTCTGGAAGCCGCCCTGCAGGCCGAGGGTCAGCGAGGGGTAATAGGCGGCCCGCGCCACGCCGATGTTCGCGTTCGCCGCGATCATGCGTCGCTCCGCCGCGGCGATGTCCGGCCTGCGCTGTAGGAGATTGGTTGGAATCCCCGTGGGAATTTCCGGGAGCTTGACCACGACGATCGCGGGATCGATCGCGAACGTCGACGCGGATACACCCAAGAGGGCGGCGATCGCGTGCTCCATGACCGCGCGTTGCGCGAGGATCTGGGAAGCCTGTGAGCGGGCGGCGTCGAGCTGCGTTTCCGCTTCGGCCACGTCCAGCCCGGCCGAGATGCCGGCGCCGTAACGCTGTTGGGTCACGCTCAGGGCGTGCGCATAAGCCGCGACCGTGTCGTTGAGTATGGCGCTCTCGCGATCCATGCTGCGCAGCTGAACGTAATCATCGACGAGTTGGGCGAGCAGGGACAGGCGCGCATTTTCGAGGTCGGCAGCCGTCGCGGCGGCCGTTGCCTTGCCTGCTGCCACTTCATTGCGTATCTGCCCCCATAAATCCAGCTCGTAGCTCGCGCTGCCCTCGAGCACATCAGCATCGTAGTAATGCGGTGTCGTGGGACCGATCAGGGGCGCGTGCTGGGATTCGCGCGCCCGCGAGATGCCCGCATTCGCGCTGATCGAGGGAAACAAGCCGGCGCGAGCCTGATCGCTCAGTGCCTTGGCCTGCGCATAGTTCGCGACCGCGGCGGCCAGCGTCGGATTGCCGGCGATGAGCCGCTGCTCGAGAGCGCCGATCTCGGCCGTGTCGTAAACGCTCCACCAGTCCTGCCGCGGCAACTGGTCCGCCGGTTCGGCGCGGGTCCAAGGACCCATTTCCTTGTAGGCCGCGGTCGTCGGCACGTCTGGTATTTTCAACGGCGGTGCGAACGAGCAACCGCCGAGCAGCAGTGTGAGTCCGAATAGCCCGCGCAGGGCGCCGCACGGCGCGGCGCTGGTACGCGCCGCATTGGCCCGCGCCGCACTAGCCATGTTCGTTCGTGCTCTTCGGTTTGGCGCCCGCCACGCCGACCGGCGTCTTGCTGACGACGCGCACGAGGGCGCCGGTGACGATGCCGTCGGGCGGGTTCTGGATGACCCGATCGGTGGCGTCGATTCCCGTTGCGATCTCGATGGTCGCTCCCAAGTCTCGCTGGATGACGACCGGTTTCACGGTGACGTGATCGTCGGCGCCGACCACGGCAATGGACAGGCCGCGGGCGTCGAAAACCAGCGCGCTCGAGGGGACCGAGAGCGCTTCGCCGCCGGAGGCGGTTTGCAGATGAATGCTCGCGTAGTCTCCCGGCATCAGTTCTCCGGCCGCGTTGTCGACGATGACCTGCATCAGGGTCGTGCCGGTGTTCGGGCTCACCGACTGTGCCGACGCATCGACTCTGCCGCTGTAACTCTTACCCGGATGTTCCGGTACGCGGATCGTCACGGGAGTGCCGGATGGGACGCTGGGCACGAGATTTTGCGGCACGTTGACGTAGACGCGCAGCTTGCGGGTCTCGGAAATGACGAACAGTTCCGCGCCGCCCGTGGCGCCCGCGTTGATCAACGAGCCGACGTCGGTTTCGCGCGCGGTCACGATACCGTCGAACGGCGCGACGAGGCGTTTGAAACCCGCCTCGGCCAGGAGCCGCTCGACGTTCGCCTGCGCCGACTTGACTTGCGCGATATTGGCGTTCCAGGTGAAGGTGCGTTGATCGACGTCCTGCTTCGCGACCGCATCGGTCCCCGACAAGGATTGCCAGCGTTTCGCCGTGATTTCGGCGAGCTTCGCATTCGCCTCCGCGACGTTCAGGTCGGCGCGGGCCTGCATGAGCTGTTCATCGAGATCCGGGGTGTCGATCTCGGCGAGCGTGTCGCCCGCCTTGACCTTGGCTCCGATGTCGTATTTCCAGCTCTTGAGATAACCGGGTACGCGCGCATAAATCGGCGCACGCACGAAGGCCTCGAGCCGTCCCGGCAGATCAATGCCGTTCCCTGCCTCGGCCTGGCCGGGAACAGCGACGGCAACGTCCGGAATCGCCTGGGCTTCCGTCAGTTCCTTCAGATGCGTGTTCTCGGCGGCCCGGGACACGAGACCATAGGCTACCACCGCGACGACGACGACGATGAAGATGATGCCGGCTTTGCGCAGCGAGGCGGGCGAGGGTTGGTCTGTGGTCCGATCAGGCGGGGACATGGGTTCCTCCTAGGGGCGCTTCCGCCGCCGGCAGCGGCCGGTAATTGCGATGAACGATGCTGAATACCACCGGCACGAAGAACAGCGTCGAGACCGTGGCGAAGATCAAACCGCCGATGACGGCGCGGCCGAGGGGGGCGTTTTGCTCGCCGCCCTCACCCAATCCT
>Ga0116226_10000078_pt1 | contig 66678 bp, 57 predicted proteins | sample S1TSphfallax_FD_89692 | JGI IMG/M metagenome (GOLD analysis project Ga0116226, IMG submission 89692) | Host-associated microbial communities from peat moss isolated from Minnesota, USA - S1T2_Fa - Sphagnum fallax MG | ecosystem: Host-associated > Plants > Peat moss > Unclassified | place: USA... | reverse complement strand
TGCTCCCCACCCCGCCTCGCGGCGACGCAGTTACGGTCGGCTACAGGACGGAAACAGGTCTCCCTGAAGAGGACTCCCACCTCTCCGATGTCACACGCTTGCGGACGCACGATCGCCGGGTCTGGGCCCGGCGATGACGATTTTTCGTTGAATCAATATGTTGGGCGTAGGGTGGGCTTCAGCCCACCATCGGGCGCACGTTAGGTGGGCTGAAGCCCACCCTACAGCCTGGTGCGGTCCCGTGGATCGCCGGGTCTGGGCCCTGCGATGACGAGTTCGTTTTGAATCAATAGGATGGGTGTAGGGTGGGCTTCAGCCCACCATCGGGCGCACGTTAGGTGGGCTGAAGCCTACCCTACAGCTTGGTGCGGTCCCCGTGAATCGCCGGGTCTGGGTCCAGCGATGACGAGTTCGTTTGGAATCAATAGGATGGGTGTAGGGTGGGCTTCAGCCCACCTCCGGCGCACGTTAGGTGGGCTGAAGCCCACCCTACTTACTGGGTTCATGCCGCGAACTTTCCAAGGCGACGCCCGCGCGCGGCGGCAAGGCCACGATAACGGGGTTGCGCAAAAGCCGGTTCAATTCGGGAATACGATCGCTCGCCAGTTCCCAGCCTTCGGCGCAGCGTTTCGGCGGCAGCAATTCGTGTGCGCGCTCGCCGCGGACAACGAATCGCACAAGCGCGACGCTGTCTGGTTCCAAATGCAGGATCGCACGCATCTTTGCGTCATCCGCGTCATCATAGACCTGGATTTTCAGGGTCGGTCCGTCGCAGGGCGGAAGGGCTCGGAAGCCGGCGCTGGCGATCCAGGCCAGGCCAGTCGCGGTAACGGCGCAGCAGAGCGGAATTCCACCGACGCCGCCCCGCCGCTGTCCGGCTTCGATCCACCAGTCGTTCTGCCAGTCCTCGTAGCCGAACAGCATTCCCTCCAGTCGCTCGAAAGACTCATTCCAGCCGCCGGATTTCCGGCTGGCGTGCCAGATCAGTTGCATTGCCGGGATGCGCCACTCCTCGCCCTTCAGCGTGTAGTAGACGGTCCGATGCCCCTCATATTTCCTGATCGGCGGATCGAACGGCTCAAGGAATTCCTGCTTGTGCAGTCTGCCAGCGGCAACCCAGTGGTCGAAGCGTTCTTCGCCGTCGAACGTCATCGGCGGATAGGCATCGCCCATCCTTGCGAGTTTCTTTTGCCCATCCAGCAGCAACAGCAACTCGAAGCGGGTATGGATCAAATAGGGAGCGGCGACGATGCGGTGATTGAAGCGATACAGAACGAAGTCCGCGTCTGCGCCATCGGACGCAACCGGATCGAATGCCACGCCGAACGCGGTCACGATCGCCTCGACCTCAGACGACCCCAGAAAGTAGCCCATTTTTAGGTCGGGATCATCGTCCGCCTGCGCACCGAGCAGGTTTCGAAGCACCGTCTCGTCGGGCACCTCGAACCGAGCCTGCAAGACCTCGCACCAGTACAAGGGCTCAAAACGTGCCACAACAAAGTAGTTTGGCGATGCCATCAGAACACGTGCGCCCAGAAATGCAGCGCCGCGAGGGCTGCCAGCAAGGCGAGCACCGGGCCGCCGACCGCCAGCAGGCCGTGCAGCGTCAGCGCGCGTTGCGAGGGTTCGTCCCGGCCGGGGTAGTAGGCCTCGAACGTCCATTCCTCGTGGCCGTGGGGGATGAACAGTCTGGTCGTGATGATCGGCCGCTGGGCCGGGTCCGGGTCCGGCACATCGACCACCGTGCCTTCGATCAACTGGCCGCTGAAGCTGATGCCGCTCATCCGCACCGGAACGCCGGGCCGCGGCGGGTCGGCGACGATATCGAAATCCATGATCAGCAGCGTGCCGAACTCGCACGCGGTTTCCGAACCGCGCACATTGGCGACCTGCCCGCGCAGCCGACCGCTTCGCACCGGCGGCTGGTTCCAGCGGTCCCGGCCGACGCCCCTGGACGCCTGTTCCCGCTGGACCAGCGCCCCCAGCCGGCGCCGGTACTCAGAGTTCTCCAGATCGTCGCTCATCCGGCCACCCTCGCGCGCGAGACAGGGCAATTGCATTTGGCCGGAATCGTTTTTAATTCGTCATGGCCGGGCTTGACCCGGACAACCACGCCTCTCCCGCGCGCAGTGCATTGATTACACGTACTCATGGTTTCCCAACTACGAACGGCACCGCGTGGGTGGCCGGGTCAAGCCCGGCCATGACGAAAAAGAAACATTTTTTTGGCAAATGCGATTGCCCTCGCGCGCGAGGGAGACTTAGCGCGATCAGCTTGTCGGGGCCAACCGCCGCCGCGCCGGCCGCGCCGCCCGCTTGCGCAGCCTTGCCTGCTGGGCGGCCACCTTCGGCCCGCTCAACAGCAGCGGCGCGCAGGAATCGGCGTCCCAGGCGCGCGCGGCGAAGTCGGCGTGCATCCGTACGAGCACGCCGCCATTGGCGAAGGCGGACCGGTTGCCGGTGTCCAAGAAGCTTTCGCACGGCAGCCGCTCGGCGAGCAGCACGTCGTGCGCCGGCAGTTCGACGTGCCAGTAGGTGATCTCGTCGCGCCGCTCCTGGACGATGCTGTCACCGTTGATCAGCAGATGCACCGGGATCAGCGCGCCGTCGATGAACAGCGCGTGGTCGGGCGACAGCAGCAGGTCGTGCGCCGGCAGTCCGGCGCCCAGCGCATTCTTTTGCACCCGCACCGGCCAGACCTTGTCCGGGCGCGGATGCCGCCGGCAGTCGATATGGCGGTGGCCGAGCCACACCACCGGTTGCGATCCGCCGGCGTGCGTGACGACGCTGTCGCCCTGCCGCAGCCGCTCGACCGCGACCTCGCCGCGCGCGGTGGCGATGCGGGTGCCCTCGGCGAAGCAGGCCATGGTGATGTCGGTGCCGCCGTTGCCGTCGGGGGTCAGGACGAACGGCCCTGCCGGCGCCGCGACATACGGATTGAATGCAACGGTCTCGGTGACCGCGCCCTCGGTCACGGCCAGCGTCGAGCCGTCCAGCGTGGCCGTCGTGGTGCCCGAATAGGCGAGCGTCGACAGGTCGATGGTGTCGCCCACGGCGAAACCGCTGACGGCAATGAAGGCTCCGCCAAGCGATTGGCCCAGCGAGAGGTAACCGTCCGCTGCGGACGTGAACACGACGCCGCCGCCGACGTTCAGGGTCGCGCCGGCATCGATGACAAGGCTGCCGCCGTCGATCGTCTGCGCATTCGAGATCTCGCCGCCCGCCGTGACGATCTCGGTGCCGCCGCTCTCGATGGTGTTGGACGCGACCGCGCCGCCGGAGACGATCGCCAGCCCGCCGGACGCGACGACGCCGCTGACCGCCAAGCCGCCCCCGTGCAGAACCAGCGTGCCGCCGGCCAGCACCATCGTGGCGTACGCGGTAAAGCCGGAGACGATCTGTTCGCCGCCGCTGCTGACCACCGTCGCGGAGGCCGCGCCGCTGACCACGATCTGCCTGCCGCCGCTGCTGACGACGGTGCCCGACGTGCTGCCGCCGGACACGAACGGCGAGCTTTGGGACACATATTGCGTGCCGCCCCCCAGGACGACGGCGCCAACCGCTTCACCGCCGTAGACGATCTGCCCGCCGCCGGCGATCGTGCCGGCCGATTCGACACCGCCGGAGACCCGCTCGATCCCGCCGCTGCTGATGACCGTGCCGGATGCAAGCCCGCCGAACACGGTCTGGACCCCGCCGGAGGCGACCGTCGTCGCGATGGCCGAGCCGGCGTAGACGTCCTGAACGGTCCCCGTGCGGATCATCGTGCCGGAGGCGATGCCGCCTTCGACCGCTTCGGCGCCGGCGCTCAGGACCGTGTCGTCGGTCACGCCGGTCGAGAACACATAGAGGGTGCCGTTGCCCGCGACCGTCTCGCTGGTGGCGGCGCTGCCGAGACTGGAAAGGACGGTTCCCTGCCTGAGCACGACCGCATTGCCGCTGTCGACCGGTCCAGTACCGGTCGTGCCAGTGGCGCTCGCCCCGCTCAGCACGACGAGCAGGCCGCCGGAGGCGACGTTGGCGCCGCTTTCGGTGGCGCCGCTCAGCAGCACCTCGATCCCGCCGGCCAGCACGTGCGTGGCGGACGCCACACCGCCGGACGCGACGAGCGCGAGGCCGCCGCTGCTGACGATCGTGCCGGAGGCGGTGCCGCCGGCGCTGATCAGGGCGCTGGCGAACGACCCGACGCTGGTCGCGTCGGCGATACCCGCATCGACGAACAGGCCGCCCGCCAGGACGGTCGTGGCCGATGCGGTGCCGCCCGCGGAGACGATCTCGGTGCCGCCGCTGCTGAGCACCGTGCTGATGGCCGTGCCGGAGACGAGGTATTCGCTGCCGCCGCTGTCGACGGTCGCCCCGGACATCGTCCCGCCGGCGACGGTCACGTTGGCGCCGCCGCCGATCGTCGCGCGGGAGACAAAGGCCCCGGACGAGACGGCAAACGCCGCGCCGGCGGTAAGGCTGACATCGACCGCGCTGCCACCGGCGGCAATCGACAGGTCCGTGCCGGCGGACATGGTCAGATTGGACGCGACGCCGCCCGAGGAGATGACCACCTGGCCGGACCACAGCGCGGTGGTTTCCGCGACGCCCCCGGACAGCACGAACTCGGTTCCGCCACCGATAAGAATTGTGCCGACAGCCGATCCGCCGGCCGAGATGAACTGCTCGCCGCCGCTGTAGAGCAGGGCGGTGCCGATGCCGCCCGACACAACGACCTGGACGCCGCCATCGGAGATGTCCGTCTGGTTGGTCGAGCCGCCGGACGAGACGACTTCCTCGCCGCCGCTGTTGACCACCGTGCCGATCGGGTCGCCGCCCGACACGACGTCTTGCACGCCGCCGCTGTTGATGACTGAGCCGGACACCGTCCCGCCCGCCACGACCTGCGTCCCGGAGTCGCTGACGACCGTGCCCTCCGCCTTGCCGCCGCCGACGGTCTGCTCGCCTCCCGCCCCGACGCTCGTGCTCATCGCGGTGCCGGCGATGACCGCCTGCACGCCGCCTTGCGTCACCATGGTGCCGAACGTCGTGCCGCCGCCGACGATCTCGGTGCCGCCGGCGACGATGGTGCCGTTGATAAAGCTGCCCGATAGCGCGTACAGGGTGGTCCCGGAGCCGACCGACGTGACGTTCTGGGCGGCGACCGGGGCGCCGGCGCCGCTGATTTCCAGCAGCGTCGCGTTGCCGCTGAACACGGCGCCGGACCCGGTCGTGCCGGTGGCGCCGCCGCCGCCCTGCACGACCAGCAGGGCGCCGGAGGCGACGTTGGTAGCCGTCGCCGACCCGCCGCTCGCGATCTCCACGATTCCGCCGGACAGTATCTGCGCGCCGGCGAGATCGCCGCCGGATTCGATGAGGACGATGCCGGCGCTGCTGACGACGATGCCGGATGCCACACCCCCGGACGATACGACCAGATCCGCGGCGGGCGAGACGGCTGCGGCCGTCGTGGTGCCGAAATCCACGTCCTGGGCACCGGCCGATAACAGCGTGCCGGACTCGCTCGCGCCGGCGGAAACGATCTCGCTGCCGCCCGAGTGGACGCTCGTGGCGCTCGCGGAGGCGCCGGAGGACAGGATCAGATCGCCGCCCGACAGCACCGAGGTGGAGACGGTCGCGCCGCCGGCGAGGACCGTTTCGGTGCCGCCGCTGCTGACCACCGTGGCGGTCGTCACGCCGCCCGACGATACGATGCTGGCGCCGCCGAACAGGACACTGCCGTCCGTCTGCCCGCCGGCCCGGACGGTTTCGCTGGCGCCGAGCGCGACATCGGTGCCGGAGGCGAAGCCGCCCGACGAGACGATCTGCTGACTGCCGCTGTCGGCTAACAGGTTGCCAGCGCGACGCCGCCGGAAAAGACGTCGATCTCGCCGCCGGAGGCCACGATTGTGCCGGAGACGACCTGCCCCGAGGTAATGGACGTAACGGACACCGATTCATTCCGTAATAAATGCGTTCGTATGCGGATGTCATCCGCCACCATCGGGTGATGGTCCGCAATGCTTAGATTCGTTTCATTGAATGGTCAATTCGCAATCACAAATTGTGATTTAGGACACATACATCTTAATTAGAAATGTTACCTTCAGGTTTGCATTGCACCAGCGGGGACGGCGGGCTCAATGCAGGCTGATGCGGTCGATCCTGATTTTCCGGCCGTCGGGCGGTTCGTCCACGGAGCGCAGATAGGCGACCGCCTCCTGCGTGGTCAGCAGCGGGCGGGAGAACAGGTAGCCTTGGCCCGCGTCGCAGCCGGCGTTTTCCAGGAAGTCCATCTGCTCCTTGGTCTCGACGCCCTCGGCGATCGATTCCATGCCGAGGCTGCGCGCCAGGCTGACCACGGTGCGCGTGATCACGCCGCCGGGACCGCCGGTGCCGATGCCTTCGACGAAGGAACGGTCGATCTTCAGCCGGTCGATCGGCAGCCGCGACAGATGCGCGAGCGAGGCGTAGCCGGTGCCGAAATCGTCGAGCGCAAGCGTGATGCCGAGATCGTTGAACTCGCGCAGCACCGCGTCGATGCGTTCGGAGGCGCGGCCGAGCAGCACGGTCTCGGTGATTTCCAGTTCCAGGTCCACCGGCCGCAGGCCGAACTGGGCCAGCATCGCCAGCACCTCGTCCTTGAAATGCGCGTCGAGCAGTTGCTGGGAGGTGACGTTGACGGCGACGCGGCCGGGGTCGAGGCCCTCGTCACGGATCTCGCGCGCGCGGCGCAGCGAGGCCGCCATCACGACGCGGCCGAGCTGGCCGATCAGGCCGGTGGCCTCGGCGACCGGGATGAACTCGGTGGGCGGCACCCAGCGCCTGCCATCGTGCCAGCGCGCCAGTGCCTCGAACCCGGCGTGGCCGCCACCGGCGCGCAGCCAGCGCTTGGGCTGATAGGCGACACCGATCTGGTCGTGCGCGAGCGCGTCGCGCAGCGCGTCGGCGACGCGGTTGTGGTCGTCCAGCGCCTTCGCCTGCTCGCTGCGGAACGCGGCCCAGCGGCCTCGCCCGTTCCGCTTCGCTTCGTACAGCGCCAGATCGGCGTTCTTCAGCAGCACCGCCGGATCGGTGCCGTCGCCCGGAAACGTGGTGACGCCGAGCGACACGCCGAAGCGCAGGCGGCGGCTGGCGAGCTCGATCGGCGCCGACAGGGCCGCGTGGATTTCGTCGAGACGCTGGGGCAGGGCGTTGAGATCCTGCAAGCCGGGCATCAGCACGCCGAACTCGTCGCCGCCGAGCCGCGCCGGCACGTCGCTGACGCGCAGGCACGCCCGCAGCCGCGCCGCGATCTCGATCAGCAGCGCGTCGCCCTGGTCGTGGCCGAGCGTGTCGTTGATCTGCTTGAAATAGTCGATATCCAGCAGGAACAGCGCGCCGACGTTGCCTGATTGCGACGTGGCATTCGACAACGCCGAATCGAGGGACGAAAGGAACGCGGTGCGGTTGGCAAGCGCGGTCAGCGGGTCGCGCTCCGCCTGGAAGCGCATGGTCTGTTCGGCCCGCGTGAGTTCGGTGGTGTCGGTGCGGATGCAGACGGTCACGCCGGTTTCCGACCGGCTTTCGCGCGCCTGCACATAACGCCCGTCAGGAAGCCGCACGGTGCGCGGGTTGCCCGGGTTGCGGTGCGCGGCGAGGCGCTTGACCAGCCACTCCCGCCGCTCCTCCGGGGTTTCGCCGGCGTCGGGGAACTGGCCGTGTTCCATCGCCAGCCGCAACGTATCCTCGAGCCGCGAGCCCAGCCGCGCGAAGCGCGACGCGATCGGGAATATCTCGGTATAGGCACGATTGGTCAGGATCAGGCGCTCGTCCGCGTCGTAGGCGGTGACGGCGCTCGGCAGCGCGTCCAGAACGTCGCGCAGCAGCGCCTGCGTGCGCACGAGGTCGGTGGTCTCGGTGCGGATGCACACGAGATTGCCGCTTTCGGATCGCCGTTCCCGGGCCTGGGCGAATCGCCCGTCGGCCAGCCTTATCGTCCGCGAACCCCGGCCGGCGCGATACAGCGCGATCTGGTCGGCGATCCATTCCTCGCGTTCCTCGGGCGAGTCGGAGGCGTCGGCGTACTGGCCCTTCTCGATGCCGTACCGCATGATGTCTTCGAGCTTGCGGCCGACCGCCGCGAATTCGGCGACGTGCGGATACAGATCGGCGGCGGCGCTGTTCCACAGCACCATCCGCTCGTCCTGGTCATATGCGATGACGCCGCTGGGTAGGGCTTCGAGGATGTCGCGCAGCAACGCCTCCGCGCGCGTCAGCTCGGTGACGTCGGTGCGCACGCTGACCAGCGTGCCGCTGTCCGACCGGCGCCCCTGGGTCTGCACGATGCGCCCGTCCTTGAGACGCAATATCCATCGCTCGCCGGACCGGAAGTTGGCGACGGCGTCGGCGATCCACGGCTCCAACGCCTCGGGCGATTGCGGCGCGTCGATATATTGGCCATGGATCGCGCCGAGCCGGAAGACTTCATCCATCGCCCGGCCAGGTTCGATGAACCCCGCGGTGATCGGGAACAGTTCCGCGAAGGCGCGGTTGGTCAGGATCACGCGGTCTTCGCGATCGTAGGCGACGATGGCGTGGGGCAGCGTGTCCAGCACGTCGCGCAGCAGCACTTCGGCGCGCGTCTGGTCGGTGATGTCGGTGCGGACGACCACCAGCGTGCCGGTTTCCGACCGGCGCTCGCGCACCTGGATGATCCGGTCGCCCTTCAGCCGCAGAACGCGAGGCGTGCTGTCCTGCTTGCTGGCGAGCCGCTCCGCGATCCAGGCTTCGCGGCCGGCCTGGTCCGTCGGGGCGTCCGCATACTGCCCGGTTTCGACCGCGAGCCGGATCGTCTCCGCTCGCGGCTGGCCGATCTTGGTGAGCCGCGCCATGACCGGGAACATCTCCTTGACGGCCCGGTTCTCCAGGATCAGCCGATCCTCGGCATCGAAGGCGGTGACGGCGGTGGGCAGCGTGTCCAGCACGTCCTGCATCAGTGCCTTGGCACGGGTCAGGTCGGTGACGTCCGTCAGCACGTTGACGAAGTAGCCGGTGTTCGACCAGATCGTGCGGACCTGAAGGAAGCGCCCCTCCTTCGTGTGGACGACGCGGTCCGCGCCGGAGCGCATGTGGCGCAGCGCGCCCTCGATCCAAGCCTCGAGGGCTTCGGGCTCCCTGGGTGCCTCCACGAAGTGGCCATGCGTCGCGCCGAGCCTGAACATCGTTCGCAGATCCACGCCGAGATCGGCGAAGCGCGCCATGGTTGGAGCCAGTTCCCCGTAAGCCCGGTTCTTGAGAACGAGCCGCTCGTCGGCACCGAAGGCTGTCACGCCGTTTGGCAAGGTATCCAGCACGTCCTGGAGCAGCGCCTGCGCCCGCGCGCGTTCGGCGGCTTCGCTGCGCGCCTTTTCCTCGGCCCGGTACAGGTCGGTCGTGTCGGTCGCGACGCTGACATTGATGCCCGTGGTCGATCGACCCTCCCGCACCTGAAGCACGCGACCGCTGGACAGGCGGACAACGCGTTCAGGCTCGGCGCGCCAGGTGCTGACCTGTTCGGCGAACCACCGTTCGCGCTCCGCCGGTGCCTCCGGCAGGTCGCCGTACTGCCCGTGCTCGGCCGCCAGACGGAAGAGCTCCGTGCGCGGCCGGCCGGGGACCGCGAAGCGGGCCGCGATCGGGTAAAGCTCGGCGAACACCCGGTTGGCCATGACGAAACGTTCGTCGGCATCGTAGGCGGTGACGACGTTGGGTAGCGCGTCGAGCACGTCGCGCAGCATTCCCTCGGCGCGTTCGCGCTCGGCGGCCTCGCGCAGGGCCTGTTCCTGGGCGCGGTGCAGTTCGGTCACGTCGGTTCGCACGGTGACCCTCATGCCGCTCGTCGAGTGGCCTTCGAGCATCTGCACGAGCCGCCCGTCGCCGAGCCGCAGCGTGCGGTGCGCGCCGCTGCGGACCTGCGCGAGCTGTCCGGCGACCCACGCCTCGCGCGCCTCCTTCGTCGGCGGGGCATCGCCATACTGGCCGTGTTCCGCCGCGAGCCGGACCACCTCCTCGCGCGCTCGGCCCGGCACCGCGAAGCGCGCGCTGATCGGGAACATCTCGGCATAGACGCGGTTCGCGAAGACGAAGCGTTCCTCGGCGTCATAGGCGGTGACGGCGCTGGGCAGCGCGTCCAGCACGTCGCGCAGCAGTGCCTCGGCGCGTTCGCGCTCGGCGGCTTCGCGCAGGGCCTTTCCCTCGGCGCGATGCAGACTGGAGACGTCGGTTCGGACGGCGACCAGCGCGCCCGTTTCCGACCGGCGCTCCCGCACTTGCAGGATGCGCCCGTCCGGCAGGCGCACGTCGCGCGGGGTGCCGTCGTGGACCTCGCCGACACGTTTGGCGATCCAGGCTTCGAGTTCGGCAGGATCGGTCGGTGCGTCGGTGTATTGCCCGGCTTTCGCGGCCAGCCGGAGGGTGTCGGCCCGCTTCCTGCCAGGCGCCGAAAACTTGGTGGTGATCGGGAAAAGTTCCTGCGCGGAGCGATTGGCGAGAATGAACCGATCCTCGGCATCGAACGCGGTGACGGCGCTTGGCAGCGTGTCCAGGATATCGCGCAGCAGTGCCTCGGCACGGGCGCGCTCGTTGGCTTCCCGGCGGGCCATCTGTTCGGCCGCGTGCAGGTCGGTGGTGTCGGTCCGCACGGTGACGATGGTTCCGCTGACCGACCGGCGCACCACCGCGTGCATCATGCGCCCGTCCGGCAGCTCCGTCGTCCGCTCGGCGCCGGCCCGGAACGAGCGGAGCCGCGCGGCGAACCACGCCTCCCGCTCGGCCGGATCGGTCGGCGCCTCGGGATACTGCCCGTGCTCGACCGCCAACCGCATCACTTCTTCCTGCGTGCGGCCCGGCATCGAGAAGCTTGCCGCGATCGGCAGCATCTCGGCATAGGCGCGGTTGGCCACGATGAACCGCCCATCGGAGTCATAGGCGGTGATCGCACTCGGCAGCGCATCCAGCACGTCGCGCAGCAAGGTCTCGACGCGGGCGCGCTCCGCGACCTCGCGGCGCAATTGCTCCTCGGCGGCGCGCTGTTCGGTGATGTCCGTTTCGACCGCGATGAACCCGACCACCGCGCCCGCGGCGTCGAGCATGGGTGTCCCGACCACCGACTTCATGCGCGAGCGGCCGTCCTTGCCATAGGTCAGCAGGTCCGCTTCAAAAGGGGCGCCGGCATGGATGCATTCCCTGATAGCGTCCGCGACGGAGCGGTCCGTGCTCGGCCCGATCAGGAAATCGCCCGGCATCCTTCCCTTGACCTCGTCGAGCGTCCAGCCGGTCGTCCGGGTGAAGGCGTCGTTCACCCACTCCGTGCGCCCGGCGCGATCGAGCACGAGGACGACGTTGTTCATCTGCCGCGCGACCAGGGCCAGCCGCGCTGCCAGCGTCGCCAGTTCGCGCGTCGCGGTGATTTCGGTTTCCACCGAGATGAACCCGGTGATCGCGCCGGCATCGTCGCGGATCGGCGTGCCGACGACCGACATCCAGTGCTTCCGGCCGTCCTTGGCGTAGTTCAGGATCTCCGCCTCATAGGGCACGCCGGCGCGCATACACGCTTGCAGGTAGCGAACCGTCGTCGGGTCGGTCTCCGGCCCGTCCAGCACCTCACCGGGAAAGTGGCCGCGCATGTCTTCGATCGTATAGCCGGTCAGCCGCGTGAACGCCGGATTGACCCATTCGGTGCGCCCGTCGCGGCCGACCATCATCACGACGTTGTTCATCTGCTCGGCGACGACCGACAGGCGCGCCTCCCGCGCCGCCAGCTCGTGGCGGGCGGTGACGTCCTCCACCGCGCCGACCAGTTTCGCAGCCTTGCCGCGCTTGCGGACGGCCCGGCCGACCGTGCGCACCCGGATGTTGCGGCCGCGTGCGGTGGTGAGCGGCAATTCCAGGTCGAACGGCGCGCCGGTCTCGATCGCGGTCGCCACGGCGGACGAGATCACCGCCCGCACGTCCGGCGCGTAGAAGCCGATCGCTGCCTCGATGGTCGGCTCGAATGATTTATCGAGGTCGTACAGCCGGTATGTCACCTCCGTCCAGCGGAGCTTGCCGGTGGCGATGTCCAGTTCCCACCCGCCGATCCCGGCGGCTTCCAGCACAGTCTCGGCGAGGAGCGGCACCGTGCCTCCCTGGTGACGGCCAATGCCCAGTGTGTGGTGTGTTTGTCGCGAAAGGATGAACGCGGGCGCGGGGGAGGGGGGTGGCGTGGCGCTTGCATCCCTGGCACCGGATTCTTCAATCCCGTGCCGCTGGAGCTTTCGGATGGCGTCGTTGCGAGGCCCGTTGCGAGGTCGGGTTTGAATCACGCCGCCCTGGCCGAGCTGGCGCGGCAGGCGCGGGACGACCTTGCGCTGCTATCGTACCCGAGCCAGTCCTGGGTCGCCCCGATGCGGGCGGCCGACGGTGCCGCGATCCATGCGGTGATCGTGGTCGGCGGCGGGCAGTCGGGGCTGGCGATCAGCGCCGCGCTGCGGCGGGACGGCGTCGATGACGTGGTCGTGATCGACCGCGCCCCGGCGGGCCGCGAGGGCGTCTGGGAGCAGTTCGCGCGGATGCGGGAGTTGCGCACGCCGAAGCTGATCAACGGCATCGATTTCGGCTGCCCGAGCCTGTCGGTGCAGCGCTGGTACCAGGCGGCGTTCGGCACGGCGGCGTGGGACGGCCTGACCTGCATTCCGCGCCCGCACTGGGCCGCCTATCTGCGCTGGTATCGCGCGACCCTCGATCTGCCGGTCGAGAACGACACCGAGGTGCTCGGCATTTTCCCGGCGCACGGGGTGATCGGGGTGCGCACCGAAGGGCCGGGCGGCGTGGCGGTGCGGCTGGCGCGGACGGTGGTGCTGGCAACGGGGTATGACGGCGCCGGGCAATGGGCGGTGCCGGATTTCATCTCCGCCGCGCTGCCGCCGGATCGCTACGACCACACCAACGGCCCGGTCGATTTCGCCCGGCTGCGCGGGAAGCGGGTGGCGGTGCTCGGCCACGGCGCCTCGGCGTTCGACAACGCCAACGCGGCACTGGAGGCCGGCGCCGAGCGGGTCGATCTGTGTTTCCGCCGCGATCGGCTGCCGCGCATCAATCCGCACCGGTTCCTCGAAGCCGCCGGCACGATGACGCATTTCCCGGCGCTGCCGGACGCGGTGCGCTGGCGGGTCCTGCGCTATTTCAAGTCCAACGACCAGCCGCCGCCGGTGCCGACGTTCGAACGGGCGATGGCGCATCCGCGCTTTTCGCTGCACCCCGCGCGCGGCTGGCGCGGCGCGCGGCTGGAGGGGGACGAGATCGTCGTCGCCACCGCGCGCGGCGAGCTGCGGGCGGATCACCTGCTGCTGGCGACGGGGACCAGCATCGACCTGCAAGCCCGCCCGGAACTGTCCGAGATCGCCGGCGCCGTGCTGCGCTGGCGCGACCGGTTCGTGCCGCCGCCGGGCGAGGAAGACGCGGCCCTCGCGGCGCTGCCCTATCTCGGCGCGCATTACGAGTGCCTGCCGAACGATCCCGCGCAGGCTTGGGTCGGCCGGGTGTTCTGCTACAATTTCGCCAGCCGCGTCAGCCACGGGCCGCATTCGACCTCGATCAGCGGCCATCGGCATTGCGTGCCGCGTCTGGTGCGCGGCATCACCGCGCGTCTGTTCGCCGAACAGGCGCACGACCTCGCCGATCGGCTGGAGGCGTTCCGGCCCGCGGACCTGCCGGTGCCCGAGGATTTCGAGGCGCGGATCGGCGGCGGCGCGTTCGCCTAGCCGGCGATCCCCGTGGACAGTTTGGCTGCCGCCACCTGGAGCACCGGCAGGCATTTCGCGAGCGTCTGCTCCGGCGTCGTCGCGTTGGCGTGGCAACTGACGTTGATCGCGGCGATCACCTGGCCCGACCGGCCGCGCACCGGCACGCTCAGGGACCGCAAGCCGGTTTCCAGCTCCTCGTCGACCAGCGCCCATCCCTGCGCCGCGACGCGGAGAAGTTCCTGCCGCAGCGCCGCCTCGGTCGTGATCGTGCGCGGCGTGCGCGGGGAGAGATCGGCGATGGCGAAGAACGCGGCGAGCTTGTCGGGCGGCAGGGAGGCGAGCAGCACGCGCCCCATCGCGGAACAGAACGCCGGCAGGCGGCTGCCGATGCTCAGCGCCACCTGCATGATCCGCCCGGCCGCGACGCGCGAGACATAGACGATGTCGGTGCCGTCGAGCACCGAGGCCGAGCAGGACTCGCCGGTCGCGGCCACCACCTGTTGCATGATCGGCTGCGCCAGTTCCCACAGATCGAGCGAGGAGAGATACGCATATCCGAGGTCCAGCACTTTCGGCGTCAGCCGGAAATACTTGCCGTCGGTGCTGACATAGCCGTCGTTGGCCAGCGTATGCAGAAAACGCCTGGCGACCGCGCGCGAGACCCCGGTGCGGGCACCCACCTGCGACAGCGTCATGCTCGGGCGGTCGCGATCGAACGAGCGGATGATCGCCAGACCGCGACTGAGCGACTGCACCAGTTCGGACCGCTGCGCCGCCCCGTTGGGGTCCGTGTCGCCGACATCGCTGTCCATACCAATCTCCATCCGGATCGGCCCGCGCCCGATTGCGGACAATAGCTGTTCGCACTGTGAATGGAAATTCGGTGTTCGAACAACGCCCGGTTTACGGTCGTCCCGCCGCCTCCGGCCGCGCGGCGTCGCGCAGCCGGCGGCGGCCGTACTCCCGCACCTCCGCCTGCGGCGCCAGCGCCTTGATGCTGGCCTGCAATTCCTCCCGCTTCTGGTGGATCGAGGCGATCACCGGCCCCATCGGGATGCCGACATCGACCAGCACGGCCTCGGCCAGTTGCAGGCTGGCCTCGGTCGCCTCCGGCACCGCGTCCGACGCGCCGACCTGATACAGATGTGCGGCGTGGCGTGCGTCGCGGGCGCGGGCGACGATCAGCAGGTCGGCGCGTTCGGCGCGGGCGGCGATCACCAGGCTGTCGACCGCCTGCGGGCTGTCCAGCGTGATCACCAGCGCGCGGGTGGAAGCGAATTCGAGCCGGCGCAGCAGGGCCGTCTGCGTCATGTCGCCCCAGAACACCGGCTTGCCGGCCTGGCGCTCGCGGGCGACGCGGTCGGGGTCGCGGTCGAGCGCCACGTAGGGGATCTTGTGCGCCTCCAGCATGGACGCGACCGTCTGGCCGACGCGGCCGAAGCCGGCGATGATCACGCGCGGCGCCTCGGCCTGCGGAATGGGTTCGGCCGGGATCGGCTCGGCGACGCGGCGGCTGCCGGTGGCGGCGCGCGCCAGCGGGCGGGCGAGGCGGGCGAGCAGCGGGATGCTCGCCATCGTCAGCGCCGCGACCGCCAGCGCGTTGTCCGACACGGCGGGCGGCAGCAGGCCGGCGGCGACGGCGACCGCGAGAATGACGAAGCTGAATTCGCCGGCCGGCCCCAGCAGCAGCGCCGTTTCCAGCGCCGCCCCCCAGCCGATGCCGAAGGCCCGCGCCATCGGGGCGATCAGCGCGGCCTGCGCCAGCACCAGGACGACGGCGCCGCCGAGGATGGTTCCGGGGAAGGCCAGGATGCGCCCGCCATCCACCCCCATGCCCACCGAGATCAGGAACACGCCGAGCAGCAGGCCCTTGAACGGCTCGATCGTGACCTCGACCTGCCGCCGGTATTCGGTGCCGGCCAGCAACAGCCCGCCGATCAGCGCGCCGAGCGCCATCGACACGCCGGCGGCGTCGGTGGCGAGCGCGCAGGCCAGCACGACCAGCAGGCACGCCGCCATGAACAGGTCCGGGCTGTGGGTGCGCGCCACCCCGCGCATCAGCGGCCGCAGCGCCAGCCGCCCGACCGCGAGAATGCCGCCCACCGCGACGACCGCCTGCACCGCCGCCAGCCACAGCCCGGCGACGCCCTCGCCCTCGATGCCGGTGCCGAGCAGGCCGAGCACGAACAGGATCGGCACGACCGCCAGATCCTGGAACAGCAGGATCGCGAACGCGGCGCGCCCGACCGAGGAACTCAGCCGCTTTTCCTCGGAAAGAACCTGGATGACGATGGCGGTGGACGACATCGCGCCCGCCAACGCCAGCACGATCGCCGGCGACCCCGCGATCCCGCACAGCCGCAGCACGCCGGCCAGCAGCGCGGTGCTGCCGACCACCTGCGCCGGGCCCAGCCCGAACACCAGGCGCCGCAGCGTCCACAGCCGCTCGAACGACAGTTCGAGGCCGATCATGAACATCAGGAACACGACGCCGAACTGCGCCACCGGCGCGATTGCGCGCGGGTCCTCGACGGCGATGAACGCCAGCGGATGGAATTCCTCGGCGAGCCGGCCGAGGCTGTACGGGCCAACGGCGGCGCCGACCAGCATGAAGCCGAGCACCGGGGAGATGCGCAGCCGGTGGAACGCCGGAATCACGATCGCCGCCGCCGCCAGGACGATCAGCGCGACTTTCAGCGTGGACGGATCGAAACTCGCTTCCATGCGGGGCTCCGGGGCTCGGCGGCAGTGTAGCCGGGGATTGGCGCGCTGCATCCTGTCCGCGTCGGAGCGGTTCGGAAACATTGACGGCGGTGGCCGTCGCGCTAGCCTCGCCGAATGCGCGACCGCCGCTTCATCAAGCGTCTCGACAAGAAGGCCAGGAAGGGGATGCGCGGCTGGCCGCTCGCGACGATTGCGTTCTACGGGCCCGATCTGGCGCGCGCCACCAAAGCGGCCGTCGGCATCGTGCCCGCGCCCAACGCCGAGGCGGAGACGATGCGGGCGTGGCACGTCCAAGCCGGCGACATCCGCGAGGATTCGGGCGTTGCCGAGGAAATACTCGGGTTCATCCAGGAGCACGGCGCACTCTCGGTGGTGATGACCGACGGCATCATCGGCTGCCCGCACCAGCAGGGAATCGATTACGATGACGAATGGTGCCCGGTTTGCGACTTCTGGCGGGGACGCGATCGTTTTCTCACGGTGAAGCGTTAGGAGGTGCTTGGAAATAAATGACAAATCTCGTCATTTCCGCGAAAGCCGGAATCCAGTGCGGCCCCCTGGATTCCCGCTTTCGCGGGAATGACGATATAGAAACGTTTATTTCTGTGCGATCCCGTGGCGCGGCTTTCGGCATCTCCGGAATCGGTTCCCTCCGGCCGGTGAACCCGGTACTGAGGGGGCCTGATGGTGCAACGACTGCCCTTGCGGCTGCGCTCGGCGGCCTATGCGCTGCGCGGCGGCTTCCTGGTCCGGCCGCTGGTGATCGCGGTCCTGCTCGGGCTGTGCGGCGTGCTGCTGTCCTCGGCCGAGGAGGCGGCGCCGGTCGCCGCCGGATGGCTGCCGACCACGCTGTTCCCCTCGCACGACGACGCGCAGGTCGCGCAGGTGATCCTGAGCGTGATTGCGCAGTCGATCATGACAGTCGTCTCGATCGTCTTCGCGATCCTGCTGATGACGCTGACGCTCGCCTCGATGCAGTTCTCCCCGCGCATCCTGATCAGTTTCGTGCGCGATCGGGGCACGCAATGGACGCTCGGCATCTTCCTCGGCACGTTCTGCTACTGCGTCGGCGCGCTGCCGGCCGCGCGCAGCCTGCCGCATCCGTTCGCGCCGCTGCTGACGGTCGCGGGTGCGATGCTGCTGGCGCTGGTGTGCGTCGGCTGGCTGCTGTTCTTCATCCACCACATTTCGCAGTCGATCAGCGTCAACCACATCGTCGACCGGATCGCGCGCGAGACCGAGCAGGTGATCGACGACCTGATGCCGCACCCGCGCGCCAGCCATTACCGCCCGGTGCCGGTGATCCCGCTGCCGGAGGAACCGGAATTCGCCGTGCTCAACGAGGTTTCCGGCTACATCCGCTTCATCGACACGCGCCGGCTGGTGGAGTTCGCGCGCGCCCACCGGCTGCGCGTGCGCGTCACCCGGCAGGTCGGCCATTTCGTGCCGGCCGGCGTGCCGCTGCTGATGCTGTCGCGCCGCGCCCTCCTGGACAGGGACCGCGCGGTGGAACTCACCGGGGCGTTCGACATCGGGCCGATGCGCACGCTGCAACAGGATGTCGAGTTCGGCGTGATCCAGATCGTCGACATCGCACTGCGCGCGATCTCGCCGGCGGTCAACGACCCGAGCACGGCGATCAGTTGCATCGACCAGCTCACCCGCATCCTGATCCGCTGGATCGGCCGGTTTCCGCCGGAAACGTTGCTGTTCAATCCGCCGCACGTCCTGCGCGTGGTGCTGCCGTGGATCGATATGGACGGGCTGCTGAACACCGCGATCGAGCAGATCCGCGCCTATGCCACCACCGACGCGGCGGTGAGCCTGCGGCTGCTGCGCCTGTTGCAGGATGTGGCCGCCACCGTCGAAAACGACTCGCTGCACGCGCGCATCGTCGAGCGCGGTCGCCGCGTCGTCGAGGGATGTCGCGGCCGGCTGCCGCCCGACGACCTCGCCCGGCTGGAGCAGCGGCTGGCGGCGCTGGAAGGCGTCGGCGCGCCGCCGACCGAAGTTGAGCCGGCCCATGCCGACCGTGTCGACCGTGCCGGCCTGCTGACCGGGATGTAGCGGGGGCACATGGCGCGCAACGGCACCGGGCCGCCGGCGGACGACGACGCGCCCCGCGTCGCCACCCTGTTCGATGCCGCGTTCTACCTTGCCGAGTACGAGGATTTGCGGGCGGCCGGCGTCGATCCGCTCGCGCATTTCGAGGCGTTCGGCTGGCGCGAGGGGCGGCGCCCGAACGCGGCCTTCGACACCGACTGGTATGTCTCGACATATCCCGACGCGGCCGGCGGCAACCCGCTCGCGCATTACGTGCGGACCGGCGAGCGGGCGAACCGCCGTCCGTCGGCGGAGTTCGACCCCGCCGCCTACCGGCGGTTCGTCGGCGTGCCCGGCAAACGGCCGGCGCTGGCGGACTTCGTCGCGCGCTGCACCGGGGCGCGGCCGTTGCCGGCCTCGTTCGATGCCGCGTGGTATCTGCGCGAGAACACGGACGTTGCCGCCGCCGGGCGCAATCCCTTCGCCCATTACGTCGTCTACGGCGCCGCCGAGGGCCGCACGCCGCGCCCGGACGCGGCGATCGTCGGGCCGTCCGACCTGTTCGACCCCAGCTACTACCTGATCGGCGCCCCCGACGTGGGCGAGCACGGCGACGATCCGCTCGTGCATTTCTGTGCGTATGGCTGGCGCGAGGGCAGGCGGCCCAATCCGTATTTCGATCCCGCCTGGTATCGCCGCACCCATCTCGCCGCCGTGCCGCGGCCAATCAACCCGCTGGTGCATTTCATTCTTCACGGCGAGGCCCGCGATCTCGCGCCGTGCGCGTGGTTCGACACCGGCTGGTATCGCCGCACCTACAAGCTGCGTCCCGGCGCCTCGCCGCTGCTGCACTACCTGACGCACCGGCGCTCGCAGCGTTTCAGCCCGACGCCGTGGTTCGACCACGAATTCTACCTGCGCCGGCACGCCGAGCGGATCGGGCCGAACCGCGATCCGTTCGCGCATTTCCTGCTGCATGGCGTGCGCCAGCCGCTCGACCCGTCGGCGGAGTTCGATGCGGCCGCCTACCGCGCTCGCCACATGCCGCCACCCGACGCGACGGCGGCGTTGCGGCCGTTGGAGGAGCAGAATCCGCTGCTGCATTTCCTGCTCAGCCTTCCAACGCCCGCGCCAGCCACAGCAGAAAAATCGCGGCGCTGAGCGGCGGGCCGAAGGGCAGGGCGGTGGCGGCGTGCAGCGTCGCTCCGCGCAGCCGCGCCAGCAGCGCGAGGCCGAGACCCAGCAGGGCGGCCAGCAGCACCACCTGCGGCAGCGCCTGCCAGCCGAGCCACGCCCCCGCCGCCGCCAGCAGTTTCGCGTCGCCCTGGCCGAGCCCCTCGCGATGGCGCAGCCGGCGATAGAGTTCCGCCAGCAGCCGGAACGCGAGATAGCCGGCGACGGCGCCGAGCGCGCGGTCGGTCAGGCTCCACGTGTCGGCGAGCCATGCCTCGGCCAGCCCCGCCAGCAGCAACGGCAGCGTCAGCGCGTCGGGCAGAAGGAAATGCTCGAGGTCGATCCAGGCGAGCGCCAGCAGCGTCCAGCCGAGCAGGCAGCCGGCCCAGAGGTCGATCCCGTCCGCGCCGGTCGCCACGACGGCGCCCGCGATCAGCACGCAGAGCAGTTCGGCGGCGAGATGGCCGGCCGGGATGCGGACCCCGCAGGCCCGGCAGCGTCCGCGCTGCACGACGAAGCTGACGATCGGCAAAAGTTCGCGGGCCGAAAGCGCATGGCCGCACGCCTCGCAGCGCGACCGTCCCCACAAATCCGGCCGCTCAAGGGGCAGCCGGCGCACGAGGGCATACAGGAAACTGCCGGCAAACGGGGCGGCCAGCAGGGCGAGCCACCAGGCGCCCACGTTAACGAAACCCCCATTGCGGTGTCGTCACTTGCCACGCACCACCGCATGGGAACAATAGTGGACGCAGCGCCGATAGCGCCGGGTGAGGACCAGTTGGACGCGATCACCGCCGGACGAAGCCCCGAACAGGCCCTGGACGCCCTGGCCCTGCTGCTGACCGAGCAGGGTCATTGCGACCAGAAGACGGTCGAGCGCGCCCGCCGCGTCGCCGCCGAGAGCGGGCAGCGGCTGGACAGCGTGATGATCCAGCTTGGCCTGGTGACGGAGCGCGGGCTGGCTGAGGGCTACGCCGCCCTGCTGGGCACGCGGCTGGTCACGCCCGACCGCTACCCGGAGGAACCGCTGTTCGCCGAGCGGCTGACCACCCGCTTCCTGCGCACCGCGCGCGCGATGCCGATCGCGATCGAGCAGGAGGCGCTGGTCGTCGCGGCGACCGACCCGCTCGACCCGTTCCTGCCCGCCGCGATCTCGGCCGCGACCGGGCGGCGCGTGCATCTGGAAGTCGCGGTGCCGATCGAGATCGAGGCGGCCTTCGACCGGCTGTATCGCGACGGCACCGCCGCCGCCGAGGAAGCCGCGCACGACGACACCAATGCCCCGCTGGAGGAAGACGCCGAGCGGCTGAAGGATCTGGCCAGCGAGGCCCCGGTGATCCGCCTGGTGAACCAGATGATCTCCCGCGCCGTGGAGACGCAGGCGAGCGACATCCATGTCGAGCCGTTCGAGGACCGCCTGCGCATCCGCTACCGCTACGACGGCGTGTTGCAGGAAGCGGAAAGCCCGCCGGTCCGCCTCGCCGCCGCGATCACCTCGCGGATCAAGATCATGGCCAAGCTCGACATCGCCGAGCGCAGGCTGCCGCAGGACGGGCGGATCAAACTCGCGGTGCGCGGGCAGGAGGTGGATTTCCGCGTCTCCACGATCCCGAGCCTGTGGGGCGAGACGGTGGTGCTGCGCGTGCTGGATCGCACCGCCGTCGCGTTCGATTACGGCAAGCTCGGGCTGCCGGCGCCGGTGATCGCGAAACTGACAACCGCGCTGAACCTGCCCAACGGCATCGTGCTGGTCACCGGCCCGACCGGCTCGGGCAAGACGACGACGCTGTATTCCGGGCTGCTCGCGCTGAATTCGATCGAGCGGAAGGTCGTGACCGTCGAGGACCCGATCGAATACCAGTTGCGCGGGATCAACCAGATCCAGGTCAAGCCGCAGATCGGGCTGAGCTTCGCCACACTGCTGCGCTCGATCCTGCGGCAGGACCCGGACGTGATCATGGTCGGCGAAATCCGCGACCTGGAGACCGCGCAGATCGCGGTGCAGGCGGCGCTGACCGGGCATCTGGTGCTGAGCACGCTGCACACCAACTCGGCCGCCGCCAGCATCACCCGCCTGCGCGACATGGGGCTCGAGGATTACCTGCTGACCGCCGTGCTGCGCGGCGTGCTGGCGCAGCGGCTGGTGCGCCGGCTGTGCAACGCCTGCAAGCGGGCGGAGGCGGCACCGCCGGAACTGGTCGATCGCTTCGATCTTGCCCGCCGCAGCCATCTGCGCCCGATCACGCTGTGGCACCCGGTCGGCTGCCCCGCCTGCCGGAACACCGGCTATCGCGGCCGCCTCGCCATCGCCGAGTTCCTGCAACCCGACGCCAACATCGAGCACCTGATCTTCGCTCATGCCGAGCACAGCGAGATCGAGAAGGCGGCGGTGGCGACCGGCATGGAGACGATGTTCGACGCCGGCATCGGCGCGGCGCTGGAAGGCGTGACCACCGTCGAAGAGGTCATGCGCAGCATCCGCGCCACCGACGCTTAGGGTGATGGCTTTGTTGAAGGGAGCCACCACGAAGCCCCCTCCCCCTGTGGGCTTGAGCCGCGAAGCGGATCAAGGTTGGGGAAGGGGCGAGGCGGCTCCGAAGCTGGTGCGACGCGACCCCTCCCCCCGGCCCCCTCCCACAAGGGGAGGGGGAGAAGGATTCGAGGTAACCGCACACTCCCGGAATTTCCGCTAGCGATGCCCAGCTTCCGCACGACCGCGATCACGCCGGCCGGCGACACGCTGCGTGCGGTGGTGGAGGCGGCCGACGAGGCGGCCGCGATCGAGGTGCTGCGGCGGCAGGGCAATATCCCGGTGCGCGCACAGCCGGTCGCCAGCGGCTTCCTCGCCGGGCTGCTGGCGATGGAATTCGGCGGGGCGGGCAAGCTCGGCGCGCAGGACGTGGCCAATTTCACCCGCGAACTGTCGATCATGCTCGGCGCCGGCCAGGATCTCGACCGCTCATTGCGCTTCCTGGTCGAAACCGCGCCGACGCCGCGCGTGCGCGCCGTCACCGACAGTTTGCGGGCCGCCGTGCGCGATGGCACGTCCTTCGCGGTCGCGCTGTCGCGCCATCCGAAGAGTTTTCCGAAGCTCTATATCGGTTTGGTGCGCGCGGGCGAGGCGGGGGGCGCGCTGGTGCAGACGCTCGACCGGCTGGCGCTGCTGCTCGAACGCCAGCGCAGCCTGTCGGCGACGATCACCTCGGCGATGATCTATCCGGCATTGCTCGTGGTTGCCGGGACAGGCGCAATCGTGCTGCTGCTGACCCAGGTGCTGCCGCAGTTCGTGCCGCTGTTCGAGCAGAACGGCGCGGCGCTCCCACGCCCGACGCAGCTCCTGATCGACGCCGGCGACATCGTCTCCAGCTACGGGCTGTTCATGCTGGCGGGCTTCGTCCTCGCCGTGTTGGCGATCCGCCAGGCATTGACGCGGCCCAACGTGCGCATCGTCTGGGACCGCCTGCTGCTGCGGCTGCCGGTGATCGGCCCGCTGGCCAGGGAGGCGCTGGCGGCGCGGTTCTCCCGCACGCTCGGCACGCTGGTGATCAACGGAATGCCGCTGATCGGGGCGCTCGACACGGTGCGCGACGCGATCGGCAATCTGGCGGCGGTGAGCGCGGTGGAGGCGGCGACGCAGAGCGCCAAGGGCGGCGCCGGCCTGTCGCGCCCGCTCGGCGAATCCGGGCTGTTTCCGGTGCGCACGATCTACCTGCTGCGGCTGGGCGAGGAAACGGCGCAGCTTGGCGCGATGGCGCTGCGCGCCGCCGAAATCCACGAGGAGAATACCCGTCTCGGCGTGCAGCGGCTGGTCTCGCTGCTCGTTCCGGTCGTCATCATCGTGATCGGTGCCGCCGTCGCCGGCATCGTCTCGGCGCTGCTGCTGGCGATGCTGAGCCTCAATGACCTGGCGAACTGAGGCGCGGCCGGCCCGGCGATGGCGGCCGGGGAGCGGCGCGGCCGGCTTCACGCTGATCGAAATGCTCATCGTGCTGGCCGTCATCGGCCTCGCCGCCGGCATCATCGCGGCGCGGGGGCCATGGCGCAGCCATGGGCTGGAAACGCGCGCGCTGGTCGCCTCGGTCGCCGAGACGCTGCGGGCCGCGCGCGGGCGGGCGATTGCGACCAACCGGACGGTGCTGGTCGCGGTGAACGGGGAGCACCACAGCCTGTCCGTCGAGGGCGGGCCGGACCTGATGTTCCCGCCATCGCTCGGCGTCACCGCCGCCGCGGGGCCGGCCGGCGTCGCCGGAAAGGAGCTGATCGGCATCCGCTTCGCGCCCGACGGCAGCTCCACCGGCGGGCGCATCCTGCTCGCCGACGGCAAGCGCCAGACCCGCATCGCCATCGACTGGCTGACCGGGCGGATCAGCGTTGCCGATGTGCCCTGAGCGGCGCGCCGTCCGTTCGACGGCTGTAGCTCCCCCTCCCCTTGTGGGCTTGGGCTGCGAAGCAGACCAAGGCTGGGGGGAGGGGTCGTTCCGCACATACTTCGGAGCGCCGACACCCCTCCCCCAACCCCCTCCCACAAGGGGAGGGGGCTTTCAGGCACGCCGCGATGATCGTACGGGCGACGGCGCGGGACCGACTGATGATTTCCGGTGTACCACGGAAAGCGGCTTCACGCTGCTGGAGGTGCTGATCGCCTTCATCATCGCGGCGTTGGCGCTGGGCGTGATGTTCGAGGCGTCGATCGGCGGCCTGCGCGCCGGCGAGACCGCGAGCCGGTACGAGGAGGCGCTGTCGCTCGCGCGCTCGCATCTCGCGTCGGTCACGACGATCGGCCTCGGCGAGCGCGACGTGACGGGCGACGACGGGCGCGGCTTCCGCTACAGCGTTCGCGTGACGCCGGTCGGCACCGCCGACCTGCCGCGCCCGCCGAACGCGGACCCGTCGCAGGGCAACGTGGCGCGGGCAACGCTGTATCGGGTGACGGTCACGGAATCCTGGCACGGCGACGGCGGCGAGCGGCAGGTGCGGCTCGACAGCGCCCGCCTCGGCGCCGGCGCGGCGACAGGGGGATGAACGCGGCCGGACGCAGGCAGGCCGGCTTCACGCTGCTGGAAATCCTGGTGGCGCTGGTGGTGCTCGGCTTCCTGGTGGTCGGCCTGGCGGAGGGCACGCGCTTCGGCCTGCGCGCCTGGGACGTGCAGACGAAGCTGGTCGGCCGCCGCGCCGACATGGACGGCATGGAGCGGCTGCTGCGGAACCTGATCGCCGACGCCAATCCCGGCGACCCCAGCGAGCCGCTGCCGTTCAGCGGGCGCCTGCACGCGCTGACCTTCGTCGGTCGCCTGCCGATGTCGGCGATGTCGGTCGGCATAGGTCCCGCGATCCGCGACGCCGAATTCACCCTGGCAGTCAACGGCGACCACCGGCTGACGCTGCGCTGGCGACCGCATCCGCACGCCGAACGCCTGACGCCGCAGCCGCCGACGACCGAGACGGTCCTGCTGGAGGGCGTCGATCAGATCACGTTCGGCTATCAGCGCCGGCCCGCGCAGGGCGGCGGCTGGATCGACTCCTGGGAGTTGCCGACGCTGCCGGTGGCCATTCGGATCACGGTGACGTTCCCGAAGGAGGATAATCGCCACTGGCCGACGATGGTGGCGGCGCCGATGCTGTCACGCACCGACCAGTAGCGGCATAGGCGCTAAGATAAGTGGCAAATCCCTCTCCGCCCCTGGGGGCGGAGAGGGTAGGGTGAGGTGGGGGAAACTCCGAGGTTGTCGAGTGGCGCTACAAGTTTGCGACAGCGTAGCGGCCCGACCGCCCACCTCACCCACCTTGGTCCGCTTCGCGGCCCAAGCCCCCCGCAAGCGCGGGCGGAGAGGGCTCGTAGTGGCTTGTCTCAGCGCCTATGGCCGCACCACCCCACTCGTCAGGTCAGTGGGTCAGCACCTGCGTGCCTTCCTGCTGAACCCCGTACAGCTTGTTCGGGTCGAGGCCGAGCGCGTGCAGGATCGTCGGCGCGATCTGCGTCGTCAGGGTCAGTGATTCGACGATCTCCGCGTGCAGGCTGGTCGCCGCCAGCAGCAGCGCGACATTGCGGTCGTCGTCGGAGAAGCCGCCATGCTCGGCGAGCTTGCTGCCGCCGGTGCAGATGACGCCATGGTTGGTCACCGCGATGAAGTCCGGCACGCGGCTGTTGTGGAACGGGTCGCCATACAGCGGCGTCAGCGAGGTACGGTCGAGCAGTTGCGCGATGTGCAACTCGCTCGCGTGCGCCAGCAGGTACGCCTCGGCGGCGGCATAGTCCGCCTGCTGCGATTCCGGTTGCAGCCAGACCAGCCCTTCGTCGTCGCAGATCTCGAAGCCATGCGTGCCGTAGCCGGGCGTGCCCTGGAACGGCGCGTCGGAAATCGCCACGCGGTCCCGCACGTCGATCGGCGACTGGCCGTGCTTGGCGCTGACGATGACCAGCGTCGAGGTGGCGAGGCCGCGATCCACCAGCTCGTCGATGAACTTGCCGAGCGCGGCATCGACGAACTGGAATTGCAGGGTCAATGCCGTGCCCGGCGTCGCGTTGCTGTCGAGGTAGCCGCCGGTCAGCGTCTTGTCGGCATCGGCATCGCCGGACTTCGCGAGCTTCTGGCCGACGCTGACGGCCTGGAAGTTCATCCCGAAGATCGCCGGCACCGGCTGGCGGGCGGTGTGGGTGCTGTTGTAGCCGTCGATCCAGTTCAGCACCGCCTGCACCTTGATCGAGTCATAGGTGCGCACGCCGGTATAGCTGCTGGTGTAGTCGTCGCCGGTCTGCGCGCCCGGGTCGAGCTTGTCCTGTGAGTTGATCTCCGGCGTGAACAGATCGTCGATGCCGTGGCCGGAGGGACCGTTGAGGACTTCGTAGGCCGGGTGCTTGTCGGACCAGGCGGTCACGAGGCCGGCGCCCTTGATGACCTCGAAGATCGTGTTGGTGCGGATATACTGGTGCGGGAACACCGGCTGGCATTGGCCGTCGACCAGCTTGCGCTGCATGTTGTCGGTGTCGAGCTGGGAGAACACGTCGCCGAGCGTGCCGCCGCCGGCAAGGTCCGCGACGACGCCGGTGGCGAAATCGTAGCTCTTGTCCAGTTCCTCGAAATTGGTGATCTCGGTGCCGGGCTTGCCGACGCAGCCGGGGTCACGGAGGCCCTGGCTGGTGTACGACGCCTTGGACGGATACTCGGTGCGGTCGTAGCTGTCGTCGTAGAACAGGCCGGCGGTTTTCGGCGAGGCGCCGGTGGCCTGCGCGATCATGCCGGGATAGCTGTCCGACGGCGCCGTTGTGAACGTGTTGGGATAGATGATGCCGTGCTGCGCCAGTTTGGCGAAATTGCTGGCCGGGTGCGTCTCGATCCAGTTGGTCAGGTCGATCGCGTGCATCCCGTCCACGCTGATCAGCAGCACATGCTTGAAATCTTTGCCAATGGCGGCGCTCTGCGCGGTGGCGAGCGCGGGTGCGAAGAGTGTCGCCGCCCCGAAGATACTCAGCAACAACTTATGACGAAGTGAATGCATTTATCCGCGTCCCCTGTTTGATTGGCTGCTTCTATTGCAGGCGCCGGAAGCTAGGCGGGGATCGAAGACAGTCGTATGACGAAATTGTTTTAGTTCGATTGCAGTCCTGCACTCTGGCGATGGCGGCGCGCCGGCCGCGCGACGTGGCGGAAAGGACACTTGACGCATCGCGGGTGCTGCGCGTCATAGGCGTTCTGCGTAGTATGCCGCCCCGTGAGAGCGTACCGCCCATGCGCCGCGCCGGCCGAGGCGATGTCCCTGGCGTGACGGAGCGGAAAACGATGGGTTCCGGCAAGCAATGCTGAACGAGTTTCTCGCCTGGTGGCTGCGGCAGATGCTGGCGCTGGTCCCGCGATCCTGGCGCCGGGCCGACAGCGGGCCGGAGAACGCGATCGTCCTGGCATGGCACGAGGAATCCGCGAGCGCCGACCTGCTGAGCCGGCGCGAGCACAAGGAAACCCAGCTCGGCCGCTTCACGCTCGACGAGGGAGGGCTGCGGCAGGCGCGCGCGCTGCTCGGCAATCGCCGCGCGCCGGCGATCGTGCTGCGGCTGCCGCCCGGCCTGCTGCTCGAACGGCTCGTGTCGCTGCCGCTGGCGGCAGAGCAGGGGCTCGACCGCGTGATGCGCTACGAGATGGACCGCTTCACCCCGTTCGCCGCCGACGAGGTTTTCTTCGCCTGCGCGGTGCGGCGGCGGGACCGGGCGGGCGGAAAGATATCGGTCGCGATCTCGCTGGTGCCGCGTACGCGCGTGGCGCCGGCACTCGCGGCGCTGGCACAGTTGCGGCTTGCGCCGACGCTGCTGGAAGCGGCCGCGTTCGGCGCCGAGCCGCAGCGGATTCCGCTCGGCGCGGTCGATGGCGGCGCCGGCCGCTGGCGTCGGCGGGGGTTGCTCGCGGCGGGGGCGGTCTGCGCCGCGCTGGCGCTGGTGGCCGGCGGCCTGCCGTTCTGGCTGCAAGCGCAGGCGCGCGCCGCCGTCGAGGAACGGATCGCCGCCGTCAAGCCGCGCGTCGATCAGGCCGAGACGCTGCGCAAGCGCATCGCCGCCGCCGCCGAGGGCAGCGACGTGCTCGGCGCGGAGCGGGCGCGCGTCGGCGATGCGCTGCAGGCGATCGCCACGCTGACCGACCTGCTGGCCGACGACACCTATCTGCTCGGGCTGTCGATGCAGAAGCGTCAGGTGACGATGGAGGGGTCCTCGGCGGCGGCGGCGCGGCTGCTGGCGACGCTGTCGGCGAACCCGAGCGTGCATAACGCCGCCTTCGCCGCCCCCGTCACCCGCAGCGAGGGCGGTGGCGACCTGTTCTCGATCCGCGCGGAGATCGCGCCCTGATGGCGATGGCCCTGCCGGAAGGCCCGCGCGGCCGGGCCCTCGCGCTGGCGCTGACCGCGCTCGTGCTGGTCGCGGCGTGGGTCGCCGTCGGCCAGCCGCTGCTGGATGCCTATGCGACCGGCGCCGACGAACTGGAACGGCGGGCGACGCTGGCGACGCGGATGGAGGAGGTCGCGGCCTCGCTGCCGGAATTGCAACGCGAGGCGGCGGCGCAGTCGACCAGCGCGACGCCGGCGAGTGCCACGCTGGAAGGTGCCTCGGACGCGCTGGCCGGGGCGACGTTGCAGGGGTTGCTCGAAGCGATGGCGAGCAGCGCCGGCGGGCGCATGACCAGCACGGAGGCGCTGCCGGCCGAACAGGTGGGCGCCTATCGCCGCGTCGCGCTGCGGGTGGCGGTGGACGCAAGCTGGCCGGTGCTGGCCCGGCTGATGCAGTCGATCGAGCGCGCGACGCCGCGCATGTTCCTCGACGACGTGCAGATCCACGCGCAGCCCGCCGCGCCGAACGTGCATGAGCCGCCGCTCGACATCTCGTTCACCGTGCTGGCGTTTCGTCAGGCGGCCGCAACGCCGGGTCCCGCAGGGCCGGCGCCATGAGCGGCCGCGCCGGCTTTCTCGGCATCATGCTGCTGGCCAGCCTGCTGCTCGCCGTGATCGCGCTGGAACTGGGCGTCGATGCGTCGGGCGCCGACCCGACCGGGATCGTCGCGATCCGGCATCCGCCGAAGCCGCCTCCGCGCGTGGCCGCCGAGGTGCCGGAGGACCGCACCGATGCATGGCTCGCGACCGCGCTCGCGCGCCCGCTGTTCAGCCGCGACCGCAAGCCGACGCCGGCGGCGGCAAAGGCGGCGGGCGGCCCGGCGCTGGTGGCCCTGCCGCGCCTGACCGGCGTGATCGTCGGCCCGTTCGGGCGCACCGCGATCTTCGCCGGGACCGACGGCGCCAAGCCGATCGTGGTGGCCGAGGGCGGCGCGGTCGGCGAATACAAGATCCAGTCGATCCGGCCGGAGGGCGTGCGAGTGATGGGACCGACGGGTCTGCAACTGGTGACGCTGAGTGCCGACGCGAAAACCCGCGATTCGCTGGCTGCCGACATCCAGCGGTTCCAGCCGCCGACGCTGCCCGGCCAGCCCCCGCCGCCGCCGCCCCCGCCGAATGCGATCCAGCAAGCCGCGCCATTCAACGCACAGCTTCGCCAGAATCTGATGAACCTGCGACAAGGGCTGCCGTTCCAGCGGCCGATGCAGGTCAACCCGGGCGCGCAAACCAACTGAGAAGGCTTCGATCACGTCGTGAGATGCCGCCCCGCTGTCCCGCTGCCCGCCCCGCTGCCCGCGCTGATGTCACTCGTCCTGCTGTCGCTCGCGACCTGCGCGCGGCAGACCGCGCCGGTCCTGACGCCGCTGCCGCCCGCGCAGGCGACGGGGCAGGCGGGACTGCGGGTGAACGGCTCGGTCGGCGCACCCGACCAGACGCCGCCGGTGCGGCTCGCGCTCGGCGTGGCGCCGGCCTCGCCCGCGCGACCGGGCGTGATCGAGGAGGCCGGCGGCGACGTCTCGCTCGATTTCGCCGACACCGACATCCGCGAGGTGGTGGCGCAGATCCTCGGCACCGCGCTGCACAAGAATTTCACGATCGACCCGGCGGTCAAGGGCACCGCGACCTTCCACACCGCGACGCCGATGCCGCGCGGCGACCTGCTGCGGACGTTGCAGGTGCTGCTGGCGCAGAACGCGGCGGCGATGGTGGAGGCCAACGGCATCTACCGGATCGTGCCGGTGACCGAGGCGGCGACCGCCGGCATCGCCGGCAGCGAGACGGCGGCGGGCGACGTGGTGCTGCCGCTGCGCTTCGTCGCCGCCGAGCCGCTGGCCAAGCTGCTGACGCCGTTCGCCGGCGCGACCGCCAAGATCGCCGCCGACACCGGCCGCAACGCGCTGCTGATCAGCGGCGACCCGGCGGCGCGTGACGCGCTGGTCGCGCTCGCGCAGAGCTTCGACGTCGATGCGCTGGCCGGCCAGTCCTACGCGCTGCTGCCGGTGACGAATGGCGACCCGAAGGATTTCGCCTCGGCGATGCAGGACACGTTCCGCAGCCAGAGCGGCGGCGTGCTCGCCGGCCTCGTCCGCGTCGTGCCGCTGGAGCGTCTCGGCTCCGTCCTGGTGATCGCCAACACCCCGCGCTACGTCGACGAGGCGCGGCGGGTGTTCAACCTCGTCGAGAAGGCGCGGCGGTTCACCGAGCGGACGTGGCACGTCTATTACTTGCAGAACAGCCACGCCGACGATCTGGCCTATCTGCTGCAACAGGCGTTCACGCCGCACAACGTGACGGCGCAGCCGACCAGCGCCGGGCAGGCCTCGCGCGGCGGGACCACCCAGCTTGGCGGCGGCGGCTTCGGCACGAGCGGCGGCACCACCGGCGGCGGCATCGGCGGCGGTTCGTCGATGGGCGGCGGCGGGCTCGGTGGCGGGTCGTCGCTGGGAGGCGGGGGGCTCGGAGGCGGCGGGCTCGGCGGCAGTGCATCGCTCGGCGGCGGCGGGACGACCGGCGCGGGCGGCACGGCGGGGGGGCAGGGTGCCGCGGTCGCGTCGACCACGGCGGGCGCCAACCCGCTGCTCGGCGGCCTCGACAGCGGCAGTGGCGGCGGCACCGGCGAGGGCAGCGACGCCAACGCGATGCGCATCATTCCGAACGCACAGAACAACGCGGTGCTGGTCTACGCGACGCCGCAGGAGGCGAGTTCGGTCGAGGCGATGCTGCGCAAGGTCGATATCCTGCCGCTCCAGGTGCGCATCGACGCGGTGATCGCCGAGGTCACGCTGAACGACCAGCTTCAGTACGGCACGCAGTTCCTGTCCAAGAGCAGCAGCCTCAGTTCCGCGCTGGCCGGGGCGAGCAGCGGGGGCATCACGGCGACGCTGTTCAACGGCCACGGGATCAGCGAGACGCTGGCGGCGCTGCAAGCCGTGACCCAGGTCAACGTGCTGTCCTCGCCGCAACTGCTGGTGGTCGACAACGAGACCGCGCATCTGATGGTCGGCGCCCTGGTGCCCTATCTGTCGCAGCAGTCGCAGAGCACGATCACCAGCACCGCGGCCGTGGTGAACTCGGTGCAGTACCAGCAGACCGGCGTGATCATGGACGTGACCCCCCGCGTCAACAGCGGCGGGCTGGTCACGCTCGACATCTCGCAGGAGGTCAGCGACGTCAGCAGCACCGTCACCACCAGCGGCCTGGACTCGCCGACCTTCAACGAGCGGCGCGTGGTATCGCGCGTGGTGGTGCAGGACGGCCAGACGCTGGGCCTTGCCGGGCTGATCCAGGACAGCACCGGCAAATCCAACACCGGCGTGCCGTGGGTGAAGGACATCCCGCTGCTCGGCTTCTTCTTCGGCCAGCAGGACAACACGCGCACGCGCACCGAACTGCTGGTGCTGATCACGCCGCATGTCGTCCGCGACCAGCGCGACGCGCGGGCGCTGACGGAGGATCTGCGCGAGCAGTTGCGCAACGCCGCCGCCGTGCCCGACCTGCTGCAACACCTGCCGCTCAGCGGCTCCCCGGACCCGCAGCAGCCGTTGCGGGACAAGCTGCATCTCGGGCCGTGACGCGGCCGGTCCTCTCGCCCCGCCAGCGCGGCTTTGCGCTGCTGATCGTGCTGTGGAGCATGGCGCTGCTGGCGCTGATCGGGACGCGCATCACCGCCGCCGGGCACGCCGAGACGCGGCTGGCCGCCAATCTGCGGGCGCAGGCGGTGGCGGAGGCGGCGGCCGACGGCGCGGTGTTCGAGGGGCTGTACCACGCGCTCGGCGGCTCCGGCACCCGGTGGCCTGCCGATGGGCGGCCGCGCCGGATCAGGCTGCCGCAGGCGGTCGCCGATGTGACGGTGGATGACGAGGCGCGGAAGATCACGCTGAACAATTCGGCGCTGCCGGTGCTGCAAGGGCTGCTGCGCGCGGTCGGCGTGGACCGCTCGGTCGCCGTCACGTTGAGCGCGCAGATCGGCGATTGGCGCAGCCCGGCGCAGTTCCCGCTGCCGCAGGGCGCGAAGGCGCCGCAATACAAGGCGGCCGGCCGCGACTGGGGGCCGCCGAACCAGCCGTTCCGCAGCCTGGACGAACTCGGGCTGGTGCTGTCGATGACGCCGGAGGTCCTGGCGCGATTGCGGCCGTATCTGTCGCCGTGGGTCGATTCCTCGCCGAAGATGGACAGCGCTGCGCCGGTGATCCAGGCGGCGCTGGCCGAGGCCGCCGCCGCCGGCGCGCCGCCGCTGGTGTTCGACGAGGCGCCGACGCTGACCATCACCGCCGTCGCGGTCAGCGACAGCGGCGGGCGCTTCGCGCGGCGCATGGTGGTCCGCGTGAACGGCGAAGTCGGCGGCGACCCGACGCGCCCGCCCTATTACGTGCTCGACTGGGATCAGCCGCCGGAGTGAAATCCTGCCGTTCACGCGGGAGCGGCGACGACCCATGACCAAGCTGACCGGACGCTGCCAGTGCGGCAACGCGGCCTATGAGATCGCCGGCGCGCCGTTGACCGTGTATGTCTGCCATTGCCGGGAATGCCGGCGGCAATCGGCCTCGGCGTTCGGCATTTCGGTGATCGTCCGCGTCGCCGATGTGTCCGTCCTGCGCGGCACCCTGAAACGCTGGTCCCGCCCGACCGACCGCGGCGGCACGGTCGATTGCACGTTCTGCGCCGACTGCGGCACCCGCCTGTTCCACGCGGGAGCCGGCGAGGACACGATGGCGGTCAAGGGCGGCTCGTTCGACGAGCCGCCGGACCTGAGCGCGGTCACCCACATCTGGACGACCCGCAAATTGCCCGGAGTCGTCATTCCGCCCGGCTCGCCGCAATTCCCGGGCGAGCCGCCGTAGGCGCGCGCCCTGGATGGCGCGGCATATTGTTACGATAATGGAACATTATGGGCGTGCGTCTTCACAGGCTTCGGGCGGGCTTTTTTTGATCGGATGTGGACCCGGGGCGGCGGGAGCGGTGGCCGGGCGACGGGGCGGGCAGGCGGCCACGATGGGCGCTGCCGCGCAGGCGGCCTGGATGGCGCGGGTGTGGGGGATGTGCGCTCCGCCGGCTCTGGGGCCGGCGGGGGCCTGGGCGCTCGGGGCGCAGCCCTGATCGGACCGGAGAGCCATGGGGGCTCCGGCTCTCGGATCTGCGGCGGCTTCGGGGGCTTTGGCGGCGGTTTCCAGCCGGAGGTTTCCGGCGGCTCGTCGGGTGGCTTCGGGGAGTATTCCGGCTCCCGGTAGGTTCCGGCCTGGACCGCCTCGGCGATCCGGGAGATCGCCTCCAGGATCGGGAGGAGGAACTCCTCGACCGGATCTTCCGCTTGTTGGGTGGCTCTGCGCCCGAACAGCCGCCCGGCCAGCCGCCGCCAGAATCCCTGGCGGAACAGGCCGATCAGTTGGGCGATGACGGGGAGCGGGGTGGGAGGCGGCATGGGGGTAACATACCGTCGTGGGCGGGGTTTGTCAAGAGAAAATAACGGTATTTCTAACATAAGTGCGGGGTTCGGAGCGCGGTGGCGGCGGGCTGAAGCCCGCCCTACCAGATGACGGACGCCGGGGTCAGACGGATCGGCCGAACCCTTGGCCGGCCCGACGAACCGCTCCCCCATTCCCTCCCACAAGGCAGGGCAATTGCACGTGGCCGGAATCGTTGTTAATTCATCATGGCCGGGCTTGACCCGGCCACCCACGCCTCTCCCGCGCGCACTGCATTGGTCCCCGGTACTCACGGTTTCCCTCGTACGAACGGCACCGCGTGGGTGGCCGGGTCAAGCCCGGCCATGACGAAAAAGAAACATTTTGCGGCAAATGCGATTGCCCTGCCCACAGGGGGAGGGGAGGCAGCCCAGCGAGCGAGGTGATTCGACGGTTGGTGTCAGTTGTTGCAGAGCATCCCCTCCGCGCCCGGCTCGCCGTTCACTGCGTTCGGACCGCCGGAGCATAGGTCGTAGTCGTGGTTCCGCCGGCTGGACGGCGCGCGGTAGATGAACGGGTGGTTCCACGGGTCCTGCTGCACCTTGTCGCCCTTCAGGTACGGCCCGTTCCAGACGGAAACGCCGGTCGGGCGCTCGACCAGCGCCTCCAGGCCCTGCTCGGTGGTCGGGTAGCTGCCGACATCGAGCTTGTAGAGATCGAGCACCGAGCCGAGCCGCTCGATCGACTGCTTGGCCACCGACACCTTGGCGCCGCCGAGTTGCCGCAGCGCCGCCGGCGCCACCAGCCCGATCAGCAGCCCCAGAATCGCAATGACCACGAGGATTTCGAGCAGCGTGAACCCGGCCTCGCGGGTGCCTCGCCCGGCGGCGCGGCGGGGGGCGGGCTTTTCGGCGACGTGCATTCTGCGTGTCCTCTGGCGTTGCCGGCGTTCTACCGGATGCCTTTGGACGGGTGAAGCGGAGCGGCGCACGGAAGCGGGCTTGTCGTGTATGACGGGCTTGCCTAACGATTGGCATTGACCTCGCGCAAGTTGGTTGCATACACGCGTGCCCCCATTCCTCGCCTGCATGGCACTCGTCGCCTCGGTCTACCATCTGCCGCCGCGCGTGCTGCCGGCGATCCAGGCGGTCGAGGGGGGAGCCGTCGGCCGCGTCAGCCACAATGCCGATGGCTCCGACGATTTCGGGGTCATGCAGGTCAATACGGTCTGGCTGGCGCCGCTCGCCCGCGTCAGCCGGCTGGAGGTGGGGGAGGTGCGGCGTCGGCTGGCGGCGGACGCCTGCTTCAACATCGCGGCGGCGGGCCTGATCATGCGCGTCTACCTGAACGAGACGCACGGCGACCTGATGCGGGCGGTCGGCGACTACCATTCGCATACGGCCGCGCTGAACCGGGATTATCAGGCCCGCGTGCTGGCGGCGGCGCGTCGCTTGTTCCAGCGGGCGCAGTGACGGCGCTTTCGCTCCGTGGCGTTGCGGGGCTATGAACCCCGGCCTCGACCCAAAACGGACGCAAGCGGAGACCATCGTGCAGGACATCAGAACCGGATCGACGCCGGCCCGTGCCGTGACGCGCATCGTCTGCGCCGTGCTGGCCTCGGCGGTCGTCGCCGGACCGACGACGCTGACCGCCCCCGCGCGCGCCGCCGATCCGGCGCCCTCCGCCCCCTCCTCTCCGGCCACCCCGGCGCCCACCCCCACCCCCACCACAACCACGACATCGGCGCCCGCGCCGGTTGCCGCCACGGCCGTGCCGGCCGGCGACCCGGTGGTGGCGCAGCGCGGCGACGTCAAGCTGACGGCGAGCGCCGTGCGCGACCTGATCCGCAACTCCGACCCGGAGCAGCGGCGGTTCCTGGAAAGCAATCCCTCCGCGCTGTTGCAGGCGGTGCGCGACCGGCTGCTCAAGATGGTGCTGGTGCGGCAGGCGGAGGCGAACAACTGGGAGAAGCGGCCGGACGTCGCGTTCCGCATCGGCCTCGCGCGCGACGAGGCGATCGCCGCCACCTGGATCGGCTCCCAGGTGCCGGACGACCCGAATTTCCCGACCGATGCGCAGCTTCAGGCCGCCTACGACGTCAACAAGGCCAAGCTGATGCTGCCCAAGCAATATCATGTCGAGCAGATCTTCTTCCCCGAACTGCCCGGCGCCAGCAGCCAGACCGAGGACGCGGACAAGCAGAAGCTCCTCGAACTGAAGCAGCAACTGGTCAGGCAGCACGCCGATTTCGCGACGCTGGCGAAACGCTATTCGCTGGAAAAGGGTGCGGCCGACAACGGCGGCGACCTCGGCTGGGTGCGGGAGGACGCGCTGGCCCCGCCGATCCGGGCCGCATTGCAGGGCGTCGCCGACGGCACGGTGCTCGACCCGGTGCGCAGCACCAACGGCTGGCACCTGATCAAGCTGATCGCCAGCAAGGCGCCGACCCAGGCGACGCTGGCGCAGTCGCGCGACGCGCTGGTGCGGGCGATGCGGCAGGAGCGCGTCGTCGAACTCCAGCGCGCGTACCTGTCGAATCTGCTGAAGGAGTCGCAGATCGAGGTCAACGAGACCGAGCTGAACAAGCTGTCAGCGAAATAGGGTGCGGGCGGGTTTCGGGTTGCGCGCCGCGTCCGGGTCGGCGCGGCGCAATCCGGCGAACAGCAGCCGCAGCAGGATCGCGGCCGAGATCAGCACCACCACCAGGACGGCGGCGCCCAACTGCCAGTTCACGAGGGTGGAACTTTCCTCGTACGCCGTCTCCGCCATCGTCCGCACCCGCACGCCGCCGAACACGGCGACGGTGACATAGGCGCCGGTCGCCAACGCGAACACGCCGACCACGCCGACCGCCGCACCCGGCAGGCTCAGCGGCAGCACCACCTCGAAGAACGACCGCGTGCGGGTGGCGCCGAGATTGCGGGCGGCGCGGATGGTGGCGAGCTCGATGCGCGAGACCGCGCCGTACAGCGCCAGCACCATGAACGGGAAGAACACTTCCAACATGCTGACCAGCTCGCCGAGCTCGTCCATCAGGTGCGAGCGCCGGGACAGGTCCGCCTCCAGCCGCAGCGTGCGCAGCACGAGGTTCAGCAGCCCGAACTCGCCGAGCACGACGAGCCAGCCGAGGCTGCGCATCACCACGCTGACCAGCACCGGCCCGAGTGCGCCGGTGGTGCGGCTGCGCCGCGCCCAGTCGGCCGCGAGCCGCATCGCCCAGGCGAGCGGGTAGCCGGCGACCAGCGACAGCAGCGCGCACAGGCCGGCGAGCTTGAACGTCTCGCCGAGCAGCCGGCGATACAGCGGGCTCGCCAGGACGCGGGCATAGGTCACGGGGAGCAGGCCGCTTGTGTTGGCGCTGCCGTGGCGGCGATGCACCGTCTCCAGCCCCAGCATCCCGAGCGGCGCGCCGTAGAACACCAGCCAGCCGATCACGGCCGGCAGGACGACCATCGCCGCGACCAGCAGCAGCGTGCGGCGGCGCATCACGCCGCCCCCGGCAGCAGCCAGGCATCCTCGGTCGCCCAGCCGAGTGCCAGCGTCGCGCCGAGTGCCAGGTCCGGCGGTGCCTGCGCGAGGTCGGCGACCACCGGGCCCTCCGGCAGCCGCAGCGTCACCCGCGTCACCGCGCCCTCATAGTCGATCTGCTCCACCACGCCGCGCGCCGGCCCGTCAGGCGCGATGCGCAGCCGATGCGGGCGCAGGCACAGCAGCACCCGCCCCGCCGGCAGCTCCGGCCGCGCCAGCGCGGTCGCGGTGCCGCCCGACAGTTCGACGACGGCACCCGCCCGCGTGTCGCCGAGCAGCGTTGCCGGCAGCAGGTTGCACGGGCCGGTGAACTCGGCGGCGAACCGGGTCGCCGGCCGCTCGAACAGGTCCTTTGGCGCGCCGATCTGTTCCAGCCTGCCGCCGCGCAGCAGCGCCACGATGTCGGCCAGCGCGAACGCGGCGGCGCGGTCGTGAGTGGCGAGGACGGCGGTGATGTCGGCCGGCCCGAGCGCCGCGCGCAGCACGCCGCGCACCGCGTCCCGGCGCGGCGCCTCGGCCGGCGCGGCGGGCTCGTCGATCAGCAGCAGCGCCGGGACGCAGGCGACCGCCCGCGCCAGCGCCACCAGCCGCCGCTCGGTCGCGTCGAGCCGGCCCGGATGCCGCTCCTCCGCCAAGTTAGCCATGCCGAGGGAGGCCAGCGCCGCGACGGCCGCCCGCCGCCGCGCCGCGCGGGGCTGGCCGCGCATCTTCAGCCCGAAGGCGACGTTGTCGACCACGGACAGATGCGGGAACAGCCCGTCCTCCTGGAACACCATCGCGATGTTGCGCGCCTCCGGCCGGGCGGTGGTGATCTCGCGCCCGGCGAGTTTCACCGTCCCGAGGCTCTGGCGGAGAAAACCGGCCAGCGTCAGCAGCGCGGCACTCTTGCCCGATCCCTCCGGCCCGAGCAGCGCCAGCGTCTGCCCGCGCGGCAGCGCGAGCGACAGCCCGTCCAGGATCGCCCGGTCGGGGCCGGGCACGGTCACGCGGTCGAGCAGCAGATGCGCGGTTTCCATCCCGATAATGTTCCCCGCCCGCCCGCCGGTCGCAACCTGTGGGCGGATATGGCGCCGTGCGGCGCGGATCGGGTAGGGTGTGGTGCATGGACATGGTGGCCACCATCAGCCGAGCCGATTTCCGCGCCTGGGCGGAGCAGCAGCCGAGCGGGCGATACGAGCGCGTGGACGGGCGGGTGGTGAAGATGACACCGGAACGGATTGTTCATGTCGAACTGAAGTCTGCTGTTTGGCGGACCCTACAGGCGGCGGTCGGCGAAGCCGGCGTTGAATGCCAGGTCTATGGCGACGGCGTCACCGTCGAGGTTGGCGAGGACACCGACTATGAACCGGACGCGCTGATTAACGCGGGTCCCCGACCGGGACCGAACGATGTCGCCGCCCCCAACCCGATCGTCGTGGTCGAAGTACTGTCGCCCGGCACCCGCTCGATCGACACTGGCGCTAAATTTTCTGGCTATTTCAGCGTCCCCTCGATCCAGCACTACCTGATCGTCAGCGCGCTGCGGCGGGAGGTGGTGCATCATCGGCGCGCTGGGGATGCGATCGTGTCGGCGGTTGTCACCGGCGGGACGATTGCCCTCGATCCGACGGGTATCTCGGTGGCGCTGGACGAGCTTTATCGTGGTGTGACGCTGTAGCGCGTCACGCGATCCGCTCCCGCACCACGTTCGCCACCGCCGGCACCGCATCGCCCACCGTCACCGCTGCCCGCACCGCCTCCGCCGCGCGGTCGGCGGACTCCCTGTCGGCGGCGTGGACGAGGCACATCGGCCGCGACATGTCGACCGCCTCGCCGATGCCGGCGAACTCGGAGAAGCCGACGCGCGGGTCGATCGACTGATCCGCCCGCGTGCGCCCGCCGCCGAGCCCGATCACCGCAAGGCCGATCGCGCGCGTGTCCATCGCCGTGACCACGCCGGCCCGCGCGTGGGCCACCGGGCGCACCACCGGCGCGCGGGGCAGCGCGGTGCGGTCGGCGAAAATGTCGCGTGGTCCGCCGAGCCCAGCGACCATGCGGGCGAAAACGTTCGCCGCTGATCCGTCGGCGAGCTTTGCCTCCGCCATCGCGCGGCCCGCCTCAGCATCCGCGACGATGCCGGCGAGAACCAGCGCCTCCGCCGCCAGCGCGAGAGTCACCTCGGCCAGTCTTGGTTCGCGGGTTTCGCCGGCGAGAAAGGAAAGCGATTCCTCGACTTCCAGCGCATTGCCGACGCATGTGCCGAGCACCTGATTCATGTCGGTGATCAGCGCCGTCGTCGGCACGCCCGCGCCGGTGCCGACATCGACGATGCCGCGCGCCAGCGCCCGCGCGGCTGCGATGTCGGCCATGAACGCGCCGTTGCCGACCTTGACGTCCATCACCAGCGCGCGCGTGCCCTCGGCGAATTTCTTCGACAGGATCGAGGCGGTGATCAGCGGCAGGCTTTCCACCGTCGCCGTCACGTCGCGCACCGCGTAGAGCCGGCGATCGGCCGGCGCCAGATTGTCGGTCTGCCCGATGATGGCGCAGCCGACCTCGCGCACGACACGAACAAACGTCGCTTCGTCGACATCGACCGTGTAGCCGGGGATCGACGCCAGCTTGTCGAGCGTGCCGCCGGTGTGGCCGAGGCCGCGCCCGGAGATCATCGGCACGAACGCCCCGCACGCGGCCAGCAGCGGGCCGAGGATCAGGCTGACCTTGTCGCCGATGCCGCCGGTCGAATGCTTGTCCACCACCGGACCGTCGACGCCGAGCGTGCGCCAGTCCAGCACCGTTCCCGAATCGCGCATCGCCAGAGTCAGCGCGACGGTCTCCTGCGTCGTCATGCCGCGCAGGAACACCGCCATCGCAAACGCCGCGACCTGGCCTTCGCCGATCCGGCCGTCCGTCAGGCCGGCGATGAAGTCGCTGATCTGCGCGTCGTCGAGGGCAAGCCCGTCACGCTTGCGGCGGATGATTTCCTGCGGCAGCAGATCAGCGATCCTTCACGTACGGCACGCCGCTCGCCCTCGGCGGAATGGCGCGGCCGACGAAGCCGGCGAGCAGAACGATCGTCATGATGTAGGGCAGGGCTTGCACGAACTCGACCGGCACCGCGCCGACGCCGGGCAGGATCACGCCTTGCAGCCGGATCGCCACCGCGTCCAGGGCGGCGAACAGCAGGCAGCCGGCGAGCGTCGTCCATGGCCGCCATTTGCCGAGAACCAAGGCGGCGAGTGCGAGAAACCCGCGCCCGCCGGTCATGTCGCGGACGAAGCCGGCGCCTTGAGCGGTCGAGATATACGCCCCCGCGATGCCGCACAGTGCGCCCGCGATCAGCACCGCCGCATAGCGCAGACGCACGACGGATATGCCCGCCGTATCCACAGCCGCCGGGCTCTCGCCGACCGCGCGGATGCGCAGGCCGAAGCGCGTGCTGCCCAGCACCCACCACGCCAGCGGCACGAGAAAGAATGTCGGGTAGACGAGGATGTTCTGGCCGCCGAGCACATTGGTGTAGAACGGCCCGAGTCCGGGAATCTGCCCGATCAGGCTGGAGAGCGGCAGAACCACCTCGGAAAATCGTGCCGACGGCGGCAGCGGCGGTGTCTGGCCGCCTTGCTCGAACCACGCGAGCCCGAGCGTCATCGTCAGCCCGGAAATCAGGATGTTGATGGCGACACCCGAAACGACCTGGTCGCCGCGCTGGGTGATGCAGACGAAGCCGTGCAGCAGGCCGAGCGCGCCCGCGACCAGCATCGCCGCGAGCAGCCCGAGCCACACGCTGCCGGTGATGCTCGCCACCGCCGCCGCCGCGAACGCGCCGGCCAGCATCTTTCCTTCGAGCCCGACATCGACCACGCCGGACCGTTCGGAAAACAGGCCGGCAAATCCGGCGAGCACCAGCGGCACCGCGACGCGGATGGTGGCGGCGAGCAGGGGAACGATCTGGTCGAACACCGCCATGCTCAGCGCCTTCCGATCCGCAGCGCGCGGACCAGCGTCGGCCGCAGCATCGTCGCCAGCCCGCCGGTGAACAGGATCACCAGACCCTGCAACGCCACGACGAGATACGGCGAGATCGCCGGCATGTCGAACGTCAGTTCCGCGCCGCCCTGGTAAAGCGCACCGAACAGGATCGCCGCGATCAGCACGCCGAACGGATGGTTGCGGCCCATCAGCGCGACGGCGATGCCGGTGAAACCATAGCCGGCGGGGAAATTGATCAGCAGCTTGCCTTGCGCGCCCATCACCTCGTTCAGCGCGACTCCGCCGGCAAGCGCGCCGGACAGCAGCATCGACTGCACGACGCGGCCGGACGGCGCGATGCCGGCATACACGGCCGCGCGCGGCGAGGCGCCGACGACGCGCACCGAATAGCCCCAGCGCGTGTGCCAGATCAGCAACCACACCAGGACGATGCAGACAAGTGCTATGACGAACGCGAGGTTCAGCGGCGTCTGCGCGATCTCGATGCCGACGGCGGCGAACATCGCGTCCATCTTCGGCAGCACCGCGTTGGGTGTGAAGTAGCGCGTTTCGGGCGACATCTGGCCCGGCTTGATCAGCACGTTGACCAGCAGATATTCCATGAAGGAATAGGCGATGAAATTGGCCATGATCGTGGTGATGACGATGTGGCTGCCGCGTTTCGCCTGCAACCATCCGGGGATCGCGGCATAGCCGGCGCCGAACAGCGCGGCGCCGCCGATCGCCAGCGGCAGCACCAGCCAGAACGGCAGAAAGTCGAGATACAGACACACGAGTGCGACACCGAGCCCGGCGATGTAGGCCTGCCCCTCGGCGCCGATGTTGAACAGCCCGCAATGGAACGCGACCGCGACCGCGAGGCCGGTGAAGATCATGTCGGTCGCATAATACAGCGTGTAGCCGATGCCCTCGCCGGAGCCGAACGCGCCGCTGGCCATCGTCGTGACGGCCTCGAACGGGCTCTGCCCGGTCGCGACGACGACCAGCCCCGCCGCGATCAGCGCCAGCGCCAGATTGAGCACCGGCAGCAGGAAATAATCCGCCCACCACGGAAGCCGGAGCGCCGTGCCGCTCATGCAGTTGGCCTTTGGGAACGGGTGCGGGCCACCCCATCCCCCAACCTCCTTCCACTAGGGGAGGGGGCTTGCCTCGACTCCCCCTCCCCTTGTGGGAGGGGGCCGGGGGGAGGGGTGGCGGCCGCGAGAACGATGGAGAGTACGCCTTCGAGGTTGCCCATCACCTCGTTGTTCCAGAAATGCAGCACGCGCATTCCCTGTGAGCTAAACCAGGCATCGCGAACTGCATCGTTTTCATTGTCCGTGTGAGTCACGCCATCGACTTCGATGATCAATCTTGCAGATGAACAGTAGAAATCAGCGATGTATCGCCCGATCGGCATCTGCCGCCGAAATTTCAATCCGTTCAGTGACTCCGCCCGCAAGGCTTGCCACAATTTGCGCTCCGGTGGCGTTGGCTGCCGGCGCATGGCGCGCGCGTGCTTGAAAATGGCGGCCGCCTGCGTGCGGCCCGACCCCTCCCCCCGGCCCCCTCCCACAAGGGGAGGGGGAGGCGAGGCGGGTTCCGAGTGGGGAGGGGTGGCCGCGCGCCGCATCATGCCGCCCCCGCCATCAGCAGGCCGAGTTGGCGTTCGTCGGCGTTCTCCGGTAGCAGTTCGCCGACGAGCCGGCCGTCGAACATCACCAGGATGCGGTCGGCAAGCCGGAGAATCTCGTCGAGTTCGACCGAGACGAGAAGGATCGCCTTGCCCCGGTCGCGCATCGCCAGCAGCCGGCGATGGATGAAGTCGATGCCGCCGATGTCCACGCCGCGCGTCGGCTGGCCCACCAGCAGCACCGCCGGGTCGCGCTCCATCTCGCGCGCCATGATCAGCTTCTGCTGATTGCCGCCCGAGAACAGCGAGCCGCGCAGGCGCGGCAGCGGCGGCTTGACTTCGTAGCGCTGCATCAACTCCATCGTGTAGCGGTCGATACCCGACCAGTTCAGCAGCGGCCCGCGCGAATAGCCGCGATCGTCCTGGTAGCCGAGAATGGCCGACTCCCGCGCCGCGAACGGCGGCACGAGGCCGGTGCGAAGCCGGTCTTCCGGCACGTGCGCCATGCCGAGCTTGCGCAGCGCGTCGGCGAATGCGGGATGCTCGGCCGAGACCGTCGTGCCGCCGATGCTGACGCTGCCGGCCTCGAACCGGCGCATTCCGGCCAGCGCCTCCATCAGTTCGGTCTGCCCGTTGCCGGACACGCCGGCGATGCCGACGATCTCGCCGGCGCGGACGTTGAAACTGACGCCCTTGACCCGCTGCACGCCGAGCATGTCGCGCACCGACAGGTCGCGCACCTCGAGCGCCACGTCGCCGACATTGACCGTCGTCTTGTCGAGCCGCGTCGCCAGCTTGCGGCCGATCATCAATTCGCCCAGTTCCTCGCGCGATGTTTCCGCCGTGGCCCGATGCCCGACCATCTGCCCCGCGCGCATCACCGAGACGCGGTCGGTGATCGCCATGATTTCGCGCAGCTTGTGGGTGACGAGGATCACGGTCTTGCCCTGTGCCCGCAGCGCCGCCAGCACGCGGAACAGGTCGGTCGCCTCCTGCGGCGTCAGCACGCCGGTCGGCTCGTCGAGAATCAGGATTTCCGCGCCGCGATACAGCGCCTTCAGGATTTCGACGCGCTGCTGCGCGCCCACGGGAAGGTCGCCGACCACGGCGTCCGGGTCGACATCCAGCCCGTACTCGGCGGAAATCCGCCGCAGCTCCGCGCGCGCCTTCGGAACGTGCTTGCGCAGCAGCGCGCCGCCCTCGACGCCGAGAATGACGTTTTCGAGCACCGTCATCGGATCGACGAGCATGAAGTGCTGATGCACCATTTCGATCCCGGCGGCGATGGCGTCGCGGCTTTCCGCGATCACCACCTTGTTGCCGCCAATCAGGATCTCGCCGCTGTCGGCCGTGTAGAAGCCGTACAGAATGCTCATCAGCGTCGACTTGCCGGCGCCGTTCTCGCCGATCAGGCCGTGGATATGGCCGCGCTCGACGACGAGGTCGATCGAGCGGTTGGCATGGACGGTGCCGAACCGCTTGTCGATCCCCCGCATCTCAACCGCCGGCGCCGCAGTGTCGCGCGCGTGCGCCGGCTTCATTTTCGACGTCGGGTCATCATTCCGCGCACGGCGTCAGGACACCGGGCATTTGTTGTCGGACATGTAGTCGTGGACTTCGAGCTTGCCGGAAATGATGTCCTTCTTCGCGGCCTCGACCTTGGCCTTCCACTCCGGCTTGACCAGCGGCTTGTTGTATTCGTCGAACGCCGCGTCCACCCCGCCTTCCTTCAGCCCGAGCGCCGAGATGCCGGGCGCGAACTTGCCGTCCTTGGTGGCGGAGAAGAAATCCTCGGTGGCGACATCGACGCGCTTGACCATGCTGGTCAGCATGTGGCCCGGATGCAGATAGTTCTGGTCGCTGTCGACGCCGATCGCGAGTTTGCCCGCGTCGGTCACGGCCTGATAGACGCCGAGGCCGGTCGCGCCGGCCGCCGCGTAGACCACGTTCGCACCCTGCGCGATCTGGCTTTTCGCCAGTTCGCCGCCGCGCACCGGGTCGTTCCACGCGGAGGGCGTCGTGCCGGTCATGTTCTGGAACACCACCATGTTCGGGTCGATCGCCTTGACGCCCTGCACGTAGCCGCAGGCGAAGCGGCGGATCAGCGGGATGTCCATGCCGCCGACGAACCCGACCTTCTGCCCCGGGCTCGCCAGCGCCGCGAGCATCCCGACGAGGTAGGAGCCTTCGTGCTCCTTGAAAACGAACGAATGCACGTTCGGCAGGTCCACCACCATGTCGATGATGCCGAACTTGGTCTTGGGGAATTCCTTGGCCACGACCGTCAGCCCGTCCGCCTGGGCGAAGCCGATCGCCAGCACCGGGTTGTCGCCGCGCTTGGCGAAGTTGCGCAGGCCCTGCTCGCGCTGGCCTTCGTTCTGCACCTCGAATTCCTGGATCTTGATGCCGGTCTTCTTGGTGAACGCCAGGCCGCCGTTATAGACGCCCTCGTTGAAGCTCTTGTCGAACTTGCCGCCCATGTCGAACAGGATGGCGGGCTTGATGCTGTCGGCCCGCGCGGGCGCGGCGGCCGAGGCACCGGCCACCGCCGCAACGGCGAGCAGGGCGGCGGGAAGCAGCTTGTTCATGTCGATCCCCTAACGGTGATGTGCGTGGGCACGTCTGCGATGCCCGAGGCTGCGCTGCCCCGATGCGACGCCGCAGGCTGCTATCCGTCCCGCGCATGTGTCAACCGGGTGGGTCAGATAGTCGTGGCGTCCGCGCCCGGCACGGCGCCGCTTTGCCAGGCGTGGTGCCAACGCGCCACGTCGCCGGCCGGCATGGGCCGCGCGATCAGATAGCCTTGCGCTTCCTCGACGCCGGCGGCGAGCATCCGCTGCCACATCTCGCCGTCCTCCACGCCCTCGGCCACCACGGACAGACCGGCGCCGTGCGCCGCCGCGACGGTCCTGGCCAGGAGTGCGGCCAGCTTCGGTTCGTCGCGGCTGCCCTGCACCAGTCCCTTGTCGAGCTTGAGCGCGGAAAAGCCGAGGCCGAGCAGCGGCTCCGCCTCCCGCACGCCGGGGCCGACATCATCGATGGCCAGCGAGTAGCCCGAGTCGCGCAGGCTGGCGACGGCGTGGCCGAGGTCGGCCACATCCGTCACCGGTAGGCTTTCCGTCAGTTCGATCCAGATGCGCCCGGCGGCGATGCCGGCGGTCTCGCGCTCCTCATCGAGCCACGCGGGCATCGCCGGATGCACCAGCACATCGAGCGGGACGTTCAGCGCCAGCGAGAGGTCGTGCCGTTCCAGCCGGTCGCCGCCCCAGTCGGCGAACGCGCGCGCGACCACTTCGCGGGTCAGGCCGAAAGACAGGCCGGCATTCTCGATCTCCGGCACGAACAGATCGGGTGCGACGCTGCCGAGCGCCGGGTCATCGAGCCGCGCCAAGACTTCCAGGTAGACGGGCATCCGGTCGCGCATTCGCACCACCGGCTGATAGACCGCGCGTATCCGCGCCTCGTGGAGAGCGTTGCGGATCTCGGGCAGTCGCGGGCGCCGCATTGGCCCCTCGGGCCTCGCCCGGCTTCCCATTCCAATCGGAATTGGCACGCGCGCGGTCGTTCCGCTCACCGGCCAGGGCATTCGACGGCGGCAGCGCGCGCAGCGCCCGCGTGCCCCGTCGGCGCCGTCCCGTTCGCGGGCATCCGGCAGGATCGGGGCCAGACCCAAACGCTCCGTTCCATGCTCGTCACTCCCCGCCTCGGCGACTCTCTGTGACACAAATCAGACAATCGGACGCCTTCATACGCCGGCGGATCGCAACCGCGCCATACAACAACTTATCACATTTCATTGCTGACCCGATCCGTGTTCGCAGATCACCGCGCCGGCTTGGCCGGTGCCGGTTTGGGGGGCGCCGTCACGGGCGCCGCCGCGTCGCGGCGCAGGCGGTTCTCGCCGAGAAACAGTAAAATGGGGGCTGCGATGAAGATCGAGGAGGAGGTGCCGACAAATATCCCGAACAGCATCACCCAGGCGAACCCGGACAGCGAGGCGCCGCCGAACAAAGCCAGCGGCAGGCTCGCCAGGAAAACCGTCGCCGACGTGCCGAGTGTGCGGTTCAATGTTTCGTTGATCGACAGGTCGATCAGGTCGCGCAGCGGCATCGTCTTGTATTTGCGCAGGTTCTCCCGCATCCGGTCATAGACGACCACCTTGTCGTTGGTGGAATAGCCGATGATCGTCAGGATCGCGCCGATCATCACGAGGTCGAACTCGAACCGGGTCACGACGAGGAAGCCTACCGCCTTCGTGATGTCGAGCAGCAGCGTGACCACCGCGCCGACGGCGAACTGCCACTCGAAGCGGAACCAGATGTAGACGAGAATCATCAGCAGGCTGATTCCCAACGCCAACATGCCGTTGCGCAGCAGTTCGGCGGACACCGAGGCGCCGACGGCGTCTGTGCGCAGCAGCTTGGTGCCGGGCTGTGCCTGCTCCAGCGCCGCGCGCACCTTGCCGACGACCTGTTGCGTCGCCTGCTCGGTCGGCTGCGCTTCCAGCTTGATCAGCACCTGGCTGTCGTCGCCGAACCGCTGCACGCCGGGCTCGCGCAGGCCCTGCTTCTCCAGCGCCGCGCGGATGTCGGCGAATTTCGCCGGGCCATCGGTGCGCGCCTCCATGACGATGCCGCCCTTGAAGTCGATGCCGAGATTGAGGCCGGGGTAGAAGAACAGCGCCACCGACAGCGACGACAGCACGGCCGAGACGATCAGCCCGGCGAAGCGGCCGCGCATGAACTTGATCTTGGTGCCGTCCGGGACGATGCGGAGCAGGGGGCGGAAGAACATGTCGGTCGGCTCCTACACCGGCAACGCTTGCGGGCGGTTGGCGGCGTACCATCGGACCATCAGCAGGCGGGCGAGCATCGTCGCGGTGAACAGGGTCGTCACGATGCCCACCGTGATCGTCACCGCAAAGCCGCGCACCGGGCCGCTGCCGAAGATGAAAAGCATGACGTGGGCGAGGAAGGCGGTCGCGTTGCTGTCGATGATGGTCGAGAAGGCGCGCCTGAATCCGGTCTCCATCGCGTTGATCGGGGTGCGGCCGTTATGCACTTCCTCGCGGATTCGCTCGTTGATCAGGATGTTGGCGTCCACCGCCATGCCGAGCGTCAGCAGGATGCCGGCCATGCCGGGCAGCGTCAGCGTCGCTTGCAGCAGGCTCAGGATCGCCACCATCAGCACCAGGTTGAACAGCAGCGCGAGGTTCGCCATCCAGCCGAACAACCCATAGAAAATGCCCATGAACAGGACGACGAAAATGAACCCGGCGGCCAGCGCCAGCGCCCCGGCACGGATCGAGTCGGCACCGAGTTCCGGGCCGATGCTGCGCTCCTCCACGACGGTGAGCGGCGCGGGCAGCGCGCCCGCGCGCAGCAGCACGGCGAGGTCGTTGGCCGAGGCCACGGTGAAATTGCCGCTGATCTGGCCGCGCCCCCCGGTGATCGCCTCGCGAATGACCGGCGCCGAGATCACCTTGTCGTCCAGTACCACGGCGAAGCGGTGGCCGACATTGGCGCGGCTGACATCGGCGAAGCGCCGCGTGCCGACGCTGTTGAAGGTGAAGCTCACCACCCAGCCGCCGTTCTGCTGGTCCGCCTGGGCGCGCGCGTCGGTCAGGTCGGCGCCGTCGACCTCGACGCGCTTGCGCACCGCGATCTTGACGCCGGGATGGTCCGCGTCGGGCAGGAAATCCACGCCCGGCGGCGGGAGCGAGGCGGAAAGGTCGGCGTTCTCGTCCACCAGCCGGAACGTCATCCGCGCGGTCTGGCCGATCAGCGCCTTGATTTTCGAGGGGTCGGCGATGCCCGGCAACTGCACGACGATGCGGTTCTGCCCCTGGCGGGTGATCTGCGGGTCGAGCACGCCGGTCTCGTCGATGCGGCGGCGCACGATCTCGATGGATTGCTGCACCGCCTGATTGGCGCGGTCGACGAGGGCCACCGGCGACAGCGTCAGCGTCACCCCGTCCGCCGTCCGCGCCAGATCGAGGTCGGGGCGGCTGCCGATGCTCGGCCCCGCCGGTGTCACCAGCTCCCGCAGCGCCGCCATCACGTCGTCGAGCTTCGCCGGGTCCGGCGTACGGACCAGCAGCCGGTTGTCGGCCTGCTGCTGGGCGATCGTGTAGGGCCGCACCCCGGCCCGCTCCAGCGAGCGCCGCGCCTGGTCGGCGAGTCCCTCCAGCCGCTCCTTGATGACGGTGGACATGTCCACCTCCATCAGCAGGTAGGAGCCGCCACGCAGGTCGAGGCCCAGATGGATGGTCCGCCACGGTATCCAGGCGGCGGGCGAGGCCACGAGATTGGGGATCGAGAGCAGCACGCCGAGGACGCAGGCGCCGAGGATCAGCGCGGTCTTCAGGCGGGAAAAATACATCATGGTGGGCTCGGCGGCTCCGGTTCGGCGGCGCCGGAAGGAGGGGGGCCGGCGCGCGGCGGCGGAGAATGGCGACAAGGGGAAGGGGACGCAAGGCGGCGCCGACCCGCGCCGCCGCCGGCTCCACCGCAGGCTCGCCCGGGCCGAGAAACTTAATGTTCATCATTTGCATCCAATAATGATCGGAAGCGTACCTCCCGAGGTCTTCGCGTAACGGCGATCCGTGGCGCAATACCGGGGCATGAGCGCGACGAAGACATCGGTGTCACGTTGGTCGGAAGTCTCTGATGCTCCGTATGCCTCGGATCGGATCAGCCCGCCGGGTGTTGGGCGTTTCGGCCGCCGCCCTGATGGCGGGGGCGCTCTGCGCGTCGCCGCGCGTCGCCATCGCCGACCAGGACCCGACCTACGAAGGCCAGAGCCAGTGGCTGACGCTCGACGGCGCGCTGGCCGCGCTGTCGAGCCCGAAGCTGTGCGGCACCTGCTTCGGCATCGCCAGCGCGACGAGGGATGGCCTGCGTGTCGTCGCGGTGCCGGCCGATCCGTCCGTCAAGGCCGATATCGCCACCGTCAAATGGGCCGATCTCGATCTGAGCCACGTCACCGTGACGGTCGGCCTCCAGCCGGGCGGGAAGATCGGCTACGTGCTCTATGTGAACACGAAGAACCAGGCGCTGGCGGTGCATCACGAGGACGCCAAGCACGTCCGCCTGGGCGACGACAGCCATCTGCTGTGGACCGCCGACTACGGGCAGGACACTCAACCGTTGCAGCGGCTGGCCGACCTGCTGGCGACCGTCGGCGCCCGCCTCAACCCGGCGCCGCCGAAAGTCGCGTGCGTGTATGGCGAGTTGCCGGCGCCGGGCACCCCGATCGCGCACGAGCCGTTCAACTGGGGCACGCCCAGGGTCGGCCGCGTCGGCGAGGGCGGCACGGTGACGTACCGGGTCAGCACCCCGACGGGACCGGAGGGGCGGCAGGCGGTCGAATTCTCCTTCACCAACACGCTGCCCGTCACCGCGTCCCTGTCTGCCAGGGTCACGCTGACCTCCAACACCGGCGAGCAGCAATCCGCCGACATCGCGATGGACCAGCTCCGGCCGAAGGCGACCGGGACGGAGCCGAGCCTGCTGCTGGTGCCGTTCGCCGAGACCGAGTGCGTGACCAGGATCGAGGTGACCGACATCGCCGCCCGCCCGGTGCCGGTGACGGCGATTTCCGACCACCCGGCGCGCGGCGTCACGCCGACCGAGGACGTCGCGGTCGCGCAGCCGGCGCCGCCGAAGCCGCAAGTGTTCCCGGTCGCCGTCAAGCCGCCGCCGACGGTCCTCGGAAACGTCAAGCCGGAGCCGCTGCCGGTGTTCCCCAAGCTCCAGCCGCCTCCCGCCCCGGCCAAGGCGAAGCCGCAGCCGGCGCCCGTCGTCGGCGGCCAGCCATCGACGCTCGCCTTCGCCAAGCCGCCGCTGCCGGCGCCGGCCGTGGCCAAGCCGAAGGCGGCGCCCGTCACGGCCAAACCGCCGGCGCCCGTCGCGGCCAAGCCGAAGCCCGCGCCGGCGGTTGCGAATCCGCCGTCCGAGCAGGCCGCGGCGTCGGCCGGGCCGCCGCCCGAGACCGTCGTCATCGACGGCGTCACCTACGTCAAGGGGCGCGAGCCGAAGGCCCTCGGTTCCGTATCCGGGTCGGCGGAACCGCAGCCGGCGCAGCCGGTCCAGTAGCCGCCCCTTCCTCCACCCTGCGCGCCCCTGCTACCACCGCGCGCGGTGCAGGAGCGGCTGGATGGCGGACGGGTTGCGGATCGGCGTTGCCGGCGCGGGGCATTTCGGGCGGTTCCACGCATTGAAGCTGTCCGCCGCCGCGCGCGCGACGTTGAGCGGCATCTACGACCTCGATCCCGCGCGCGCCGAGACCCTCGCACGCGAGACGCGGACACGGCCGCTCGGCTGGGAGGCGCTGCTCGCCGCCAGCGACGCCGTCGTCATCGCCGCCCCCGCCGAGGCGCACTACGCGCTCGCGGCGGCGGCGCTCGGCGCGGGCCGGCATGTGCTGGTGGAAAAGCCGATCGCGGCCACGCTCGCGGAGGCGGAGGACCTCGCGCGACTTGCCGCGTCCGCGAAGCTGGTGCTGCAAGTCGGCCACCTGCTGCGCTTCTCCGCCGAGCACAAGGCGATCAGCGCGCGGATGCGCCGGCCGCTGTATCTCGACTGCGTCCGCATCGCGCCGTTCAAGCCGCGCGGCACCGACGTGTCGGTCATCCTCGATCTGATGATCCACGACCTCGATCTCGTGCTCGCGCTGGTCGAAAGCCCGATCGAGTCGGTCGACGCCGTCGGCGCCCCGGTGGCAAGCGCCCACGAGGACATCGCCAACGCCCGCGTGCGGTTCGAGAACGGCTGCGTCGCCACGATCACGGCGAGCCGCATCTCGCTGAAGACCGAGCGGAAGATGCGGCTGTTCAGCCAGGAAGGCTACATGTCGGTCGATTTCGCTGCGCGCAAGCTGGTGATGATCGGGCGGGAGCGGGGGCTGCCGCTGCCGGGGACCGGCGGCGGGCGGCTCGAGGAAATCACCTGGAAGGAGCACGACGCGCTGGAGGCCGAGCACGCCGCCTTTGCCGCCGCGATTCTGGACGGCGCGCCGGTGGTGGTGGATGCCGCTGCCGGCGCCCGCGCGCTGGCCGCCGCCCTCGCGGTGAGCGAGAGCATGGCGGCCTCACGCGCGAAGGCGACGGCGTCCGGCCTGATCCGGGACTAGCGGTTACTGCGCCGGCGGCGGAGGCGGGGGCGGGGCGCCGTGGCCGCCGTCCGGCCCGTGCATCTTCGGGCCGTGGCCCCAATGCTCGCGCATCCAGCCGCCCCAGCCCATGCCGGGGCCTGAAATCCGGGTCAGGTGGGCGGCATCCGGCCCGATCTCATGCGCGCCCACGGCCTTGCCGAGCGGGCCGGCGTAACCGTCGCCGCGCACCACGATGTCCTTGCCGACGGCAAGCGCATCGCCGAGCTTCTTGACCTCCGGCGGCGGCAGGCGGACCACCGTGCCGTCGTCGAGCAGCACGCCGTTGGTCTCGCCGCGCATGTCGTGCAGCGCGACCTTCACATGGCCTTCGACGCTGACCTGCGTCCGCTCGTGCATGTGCCCCGGGCCGCCGAGCACCGTGATGCCGGTCGCGTCGTTGGTGATCGAGGCGGCGGCGAACAGCGGCAGCGCCTTGGCCTTCAGCCCGTGCGCGGTCACGGTGTCGCCCGGCTTGATCGCGAACACCAGTTGCGTCGAGGCGGCCGGCCCGATCTGCACCTCGGTGCCGTCGCTGAGCAGCAGCCCGTCGACGTCGCCGCGCGGCGTCGGAATATACTGCACCACCTTGCCCGAAACCGTCGGCAGTTGCGCCGGGTCGTAGGTGGTGCCGAGCTGCGCATAGGCGGCGTCAACGAGACCGAACGCCATCAGCCCGGATGCGAGCAGTGCGGTCTTGTAGTTGAAGCGGATCATGTCTGTCTCCTGTCGAGGGGCCGGAAGGGCCCATGCGTCGACAGTTGCAGTGTCCGTGCCAGAGATTTCCCGTTGATTTACCTCGGTTTTTGCGTCGCCAACGCGACCGGGACGTCCGGCTTCCCGACGGCCGCGTCCGGAATCCGGACGGGCATCGGCATCACCCAGGAAGGCCGCATACGCGAATGTCGTCGGGGCCAAGGTCGCGGGCATCGGATTCCTGCCAAATCATGAAGCGGCGTCCATGTCCGACAACGCCGCGCCAGCCGGCAGGTTCCATGTGCGGGGCGGTCTTCGTCCGGTAAACGACACTTCGCCTCCGCTCAGCCGCCGACCCGGCGTTGCAGATGCGCCGGATAGCGTGCGCCCTGCACCGTGATGGCCGATACGGCGCCCTCGATCTCGCGCAGATCGCCCGGCGTCAGGACGATGTCGGCGGCGCCGAGATTCTCCTCCAGCCGGTGCAGCTTCGTGGTGCCGGGGATCGGCGCAATCCAGGGTTTTTGCGCGAGCAGCCAGGCGAGCGCGATCTGCGCGGGCGTCGCCTGCTTCCCCGCCGCGATGCGGCCGAGCAGATCGACCAGCGCCTGGTTCGCGCGCCGCGCCTCCGGCGTGAAGCGGGGCACCACGTTGCGAAAATCGTCGCTGGCGAACGCGGTGGTTTCGCTGATCGCCCCGGTGAGAAATCCCTTGCCGAGCGGGCTGAACGGAACCAGGCCGATGCCGAGTTCCTCCAGCAGCGGCAGGATTTCCGCTTCCGGCTCCCGCCACCACAGCGAATATTCGCTTTGGAGCGCCGCCACCGGCTGCACGGCGTGGGCGCGGCGGATCGTGTTCGCGCCGGCTTCGGACAGGCCGAAATGCAGCACCTTGCCGTCGCGGATCAGTTGCCCGACCGCACCGGCGACCTCCTCGATCGGCACGTTCGGGTCGACGCGGTGCTGGTAGAACAGGTCGATCCGGTCGGTCCGCAGCCGCGTGAGCGCCGCGTCGGCGACCTTGCGGATGGTCTCCGGCCGGCTGTCCAGGCCGCGCTGCGCGACCCCGTCCTCGAACCCGAATTTTGTGGCGATCACCACCCGGTCGCGCACCGGGGCGAGGGCCTCGCCGACCAGTTCCTCGTTTAGGAACGGGCCGTATGCCTCGGCGGTGTCGAAGAAGGTCACGCCACGCTCGACCGCCGCGCGGATCAGCGCGATCGCCGCCGACGTTTCCGTGGCCGGCCCGTAGCCGTAGCTCAGCCCCATGCAGCCGAGGCCGATGGCCGACACCCTCAAGCCGCTGCGTCCGAGTTCACGCGTCTGCATGGTCATGTCTCCGTGTCGCGGTTCCGGCCATCCGTGTGGCGTGGCGTGGATTTAGCGGCTGCTTCACTCAGCGATTAGCGGCTAGGATGCGCATGAACCTATATCCGGGCATTATGAATGCGGCGGGACCAGCTTGGCGATCTGACGGCGTTTCTGGCCGTCGCCGAGGACCGCAGCTTCACCCGCGCGGCGGCCAAGCTCGGCACGTCGCAGTCGGCGCTGAGCCAGACCGTCCGCCGGCTGGAGGCAGGGCTGGGGCTGCGGCTGCTGACCCGGACGACGCGCAGCGTGGCGCTGACCGAAGCCGGCGAGCGGCTGGTCGAAACGCTGCGGCCGGCGCTCGATGATATCGACGGCCGGATCGCGGCACTCAGCGCCTTGCGGGAGAAGCCGGCCGGCACGATCCGGATCACCACCGGCTCCCATCCCGCGACCACGATCCTCTGGCCCGCGCTCGCGCGGCTGCTGCCCGACTATCCCGACGTCAAGGTCGAGCTGTCGATCAACCAGGCGCTGACCGACATCGTCGCCGAGCGTTACGACGCGGGCGTTCGCCTCGGCGAGCAGGTGGCCCGCGACATGATCGCGGTGCGGATCGGTCCTGATTTGCGCATGGCGGTCGTCGGCGCGCCCGCCTACCTGGCCGCTCACCCGCCGCCCGCGACGCCGCACGATCTCACCCGCCATTCCTGCATCAACCTGCGCCTGCCGACACTGGGCGGGTTCTACCCGTGGGAGTTCGGGCAGCGCGGCCGGACGCTGAACGTGCGCGTCGACGGGCAGCTCGCGTTCAACGACACGACGATGATCCTGAACGCGGCGGCCGAAGGTTTCGGGCTGGCGATGGTCATGGAGGACGCGGCGGCGCCGCTGATCGCCGACGGGCGGCTCGTGCGGGTGCTCGGCGACTGGTGCCCGCCGTTCGCCGGCTACCATCTGTATTATCCGAGCCGCCGGCAGCAGGCGCCGGCGTTCGCCCTGCTGGTCGAGGCGCTGCGTTTCGGCGCCCGCCCGCGCAGGGAGACCGGGTAGGCGGGCGGCGGCGGCTGGCCTACGCTGCCGACGATGCAGACGCTGACCCAAGCCCTGGCGCCCTGGCACGATTTCTACACGCTGCTCGGCGCCGCCTCCGCGACGATGATCGGGCTGCTGTTCGTGGCCGTCTCGGTCGGCAGCGGGGTTTTCTCGCAGTCGCGGCCCGGCCCGCTGCGCATCTTCCTGTCGGCCAGCGTCGTGCAGTTCGGCTGCGTGCTGGGCAACTGCCTGCTCGTGCTCGCCCCGCTCGACCGCTGGGAGGTGCTCGGCGGCGTCGTCCTCGCCTGCGGCGTCGCGGGCCTCGGCTATGCCGGCATGGCCTGGCGCGACACGGTGCGCGACGGCCTCAGTGCGAAGATCGACCTGGAGGACCGGATTTGGTACGCGGTCGCCCCCGCCATCGGCTACCTCATCCTCGCCGCCGCCGGGGCGGCGCTGACCGCCGGCCGCGCCCTCGGCTGCGCGCTGCACGCCGTCGCCGTGGGCGCGATGCTGCTGGTCGCCATCCACAATGCCTGGGACATCACCGTCTGGAGCGTGACCCGGTCGAACCGCCAGTAAGGCGCGCCGGTCATTCCACCCCGTACTTCTTCATCTTCTCGTACAGCAACTGCCGATGAATGCCGAGCCGGCGGGCCGCGTCGGCGCGGTTGCCGGCGGTGGCGGCCAGCGCGCGGCGGAGCATTTCCTCCTCCAGCCGCGCCACCGCCGTCGGCAAATCCCCGTCGAGCCAGTCGGTCGCGGTCGTCGGGCCAGGCGGCGCCGCGAGAAACGAGAAATCTTCGGCCGACAGCACCGCGTGCCGCGCCAACACGGCGACGCGCTCGATCGCGTTGCGCAGTTCGCGCACGTTGCCGGGCCAGGGATGCGCCAGCAGCCGCGCCGCCGCTTCCGCCGATAGCCGCTTGCCGCCGCCCGCGAGCGCCAGAAAATGCTCGGCGAGCGGCAGAATGTCGGCGAGCCGGTCGCGCAGCGGCGGCAGCGCCACCGGCACCACGCCGAGCCGGTAGAACAGATCCTCGCGGAATTTTTCCTCCCGCACCGCCTGCGCCAGATCGCGGTGCGTGGCGGCGAGGATGCGGACATCGACGGCAACGGATTTGCCGCCGAGCGGCGTGACCGTGCGTTCCTGCAACACGCGCAACAATTTTGCCTGCAACGCCAGACTCATGTCGCCGATCTCGTCGAGGAAGATCGTGCCGGTGTGCGCCTCGCGAAAGCTGCCGATGCGGTCGGCAACCGCGCCGGTGAAGGCGCCGCGCGCGTGGCCGAACAACTGGCTTTCCAGCAACTCGGCCGGGATCGCCGCGCAGTTGACCGCGACGAACGGCCGTGCCGCGCGCCGCCCGTGCCGATGCAGCGCCCGCGCGACGACTTCCTTGCCGGTGCCGGTCTCGCCGGTGATCAGCACCGTCGTGTCGCTGTCGGCGAGCATCCCGATCGCCTTCTGCACCGTGCGCATCGCCGCCGACCCGCCGACGATCTGCTCCGCGTCGTCGGGCGCGGGTGCCGTGGCCGGCGGGGTCGTCGTCGCCGGCAGCATCCGCGCGAGCAGGTCGAGCAGTTCGGCGCGGCCGACCGGCTTGGCGAGGTGGTCGACGGCGCCGAGCCGCATCGCCTCGATCGTGTTGGCGGCGGTCGGGACGGCCGTCAGCACCGCGACCGGCGGCGGGTTTTTCTCGGCGCGGATGCGGCGCAGCACCTCCATCCCGTCCATTCCCGGCATCCGCAGATCGAGCAGCACCGCCTCGATCCCGCCGCGCGCGAGCCGGGCCAGCGCGGCGGCGCCGTCGGCGGCGTGCTCGGGCACATGGCCGGCGTCGAGCAGCGCTTCCGCGACGCCCTCGCGCAAGGCCGCGTCGTCGTCCACGATCAGCACGCGGGGCATGGCACCTCCACCCGGAAGACGGCCCCGCTCCCGTCGCCGCCGGCCTGCGCCAGCGTCAGCCGCCCGCCCTGCGCCTCGGCCAGTTCGCGGGCGATGGCGAGCCCGAGGCCGGTGCCCTCGGCGCGGCCGGTGACGAACGGCTCGAACAGCGTCGTCCGCAGGTCGGGCGGAATGCCGGGACCGCTGTCGGCGATGTCGACGCGCAGGATGCTGTCGGCCCACGCCGCGCGCAGCGTCACCTTCCCGCCGTCGGGCGTGTGCCGCAGCGCGTTGTCGATCAGCGCGTCGAGGGTGCGGCGGAGCAGGGCGGGGTCGAGCCGCCCCGGCAGCGTCGGCGGCGCGCGGACGCACAGCGTCACCCGGTCCTGCCGGTGGTCGGCGGCGACGCCTTCCAGCACCGTCGCGACATCCACCGGCTCCGGGCGCGGGGTCTTGCGCTGCGTCATCGTCAGCAGTTCGCCGATCAGCCGGTCGAGGCGCCCGATCTGCTGGAGGATCGCATCGAGCGCCGTGCGCCGCCGCGCCTCGTCGCCGGCCAGCGCGTTTTCCGCCCGCAGCCGCATCGCCGCGATCGGGTTGCGGATTTCGTGCGCCACACCCGCCGCGACCCGCCCCAGCGCCGCCAGCCGCTCCGACGCCGCAACCCGCGCCGACAGTTCGTCCGAATGCCGGTGCGCCGCCGCCAGCCGCGCGCCGGCGGTGTTCAGGGCTGCGACGATGCGGTCGAGTTCGGCCTCGCCGGTCAGCGGCAGCGGCGGCAGTTCGCCGCCGTCCGCCGCCGCCAGCGCCGTCTCGATCCGCCGGACATGCCGGCCCCAGGTCAGCACCAGCCAGCCGAGCGAGCCGGCCAGCACCAGCACGAGCGCCAGCAGCACGGCCACGCCCGCTTGCAGATCGGACGAGCCGGCGATCGCCGAGACCCGGACCGAGACCCAGCCGGTCACGCCGGGCAGCGGGCCGCGCAGCGGGCAGGCTTGCAGCAGCGTCGTCCGGGCCGCCGTGCCGGCGCGGTCGGCCTCCGGCTCGCCCGACCGGTCCGATGCCTCGTTCAGGGCCACGACCTGCTCCAGCTCCTCCCCGATCGGCTCGGGGCGATGGCCGGTCGAGGCGTAGGCCAGGGAGACGGGTTCCGCACCGCTGTCGGTCTGATAGATGCCGCCGTCGGCGCCCGGCGTGCCGGCCAGCGCGAGCGCCACCAGCGCGGTCAGGTCGCTCCGCAGCGACGCATCTTCGGCCGCCGGCTGATGCGGGGTCCAGCCGGTGGTGTAGTAGGCAAAGCTGTCGGCGATCCGCTCGCACCCATGCGCCGCCGCCGCCGCCGCGCGGGCGAGCTGGGCGTCCGCCGACTGGCGATAGAGTTGCGAGAGCAGGAACCCGACCACGCAGGCCGAGGCCAGCGCCAGCGCCCAGACCAGGAACAAGCGCGCCCGCAGCGACTTCATCGCGGCATGTTACGAGGGCAAGTGCCAGGACTCGTCAAGCGGGGACACGTCAAGCGGGGGCAGGTCAGGCGGGCGGCGACCCGCTCAGCCTGTCACCGGTCCGAGGCGCGCCGCTGCCGTCCGCCGGAGTGCGCCACCGCCATGGGGGCCGCGTCAGGGGCCGGGGCAGGGGCCGGCCGCGCCGGCTGCACCGATGCCGGCTCGGCCGCGCCGGTGACACTGACCGAGGTCAGGAACGTCTGCACCTCGGGGGCCGGCATCGGCCGCGCGAGCAGAAAACCCTGCACCTCGGTTTTGCCCTGCTCGCGCAGCATCGCCAGTTGTTCCTCGGTCTCGACGCCCTCGGCGATCACCCGCAGATTGAGCCGCTGGCTCATCGCCAGCACCGCCTCGACGATCGCCCGCGTGCCGAAATCCTGCTGCTGGGCGTGGATGAAGCCCTTGTCGATCTTGATCGCGTCGAACGGGAAGCGGCGCAGATAGCTGAGGCTGGAATAGCCGGTGCCGAAATCGTCGAGCGCGATGTGGACGCCGAGATCCTTCAGGGCGCGCAGGATGCTCAGCGCCTGCTCCTCGTCCTTGATCAGCACGCCCTCGGTCACTTCCAGTTCCAGCAGATCCGCCGGCAGGCCGGTCCGTTGCAGCACGCCGGACAGCCATGCCAGCAGCCCGCTGTCGCGGAACTGCACCGGCGACAGATTCACCGCGACCCGGCAGCGCGGCCGCCATTGCGCCGCCTGCGCGCAGGATTGCTCCAGCACCGTCCGACCGATCGCCAGGATCAGCCCGCATTCCTCGGCCAGCGGAATGAACACGCCCGGCGGCACCATCCCGCGTTCATGGTGCGGCCAGCGCACCAGTGCCTCGAACCCGGTGACCTGCAGCCTGTCGGAGGTGAATTGCGGCTGGAAATAGACGACGAGCTGGTTGTGCTCGACGGCGGCGCGCAGGTCGCGCTCCAACGACCGGCGCTCGCCCAGCGACTGGTCCATCCACATCTCGAAGCGGCGGAAGCCGGTGCCCGGTTCCTTCTTGGCGTGGTGCAGCGCCGTGTCGGCGTTTTTCAGCAGCGTGCGGCCGTCGCCGCCATCCTCGGGAAACAGCGCGATGCCGAGGCTGCTGCCGAGGTCCGAGACGTAGCCGCCGCGTTCGACCGGCAACGGCAGATTGTTGAGCAGCCGGCGCGCGACATGATCGGCGGTGGAGTCCTGGCTGAGTCCGCGCACGATGACCGCGAACTTGTCCCCGCCGACGCGCGCCACCGTGTCCCCCGGCCGTACCAGCGAGCGCAGCCGGTCGGCGAAGCGCGACAGCACGATGTCGCCGACATCGTGGCCCATCGTGTCGTTGATCGTCTTGAAGCCGTTCAGGTCGAGGCAGAAGATGCCGAACTGCCGGCCCTCGCGCCTGGCCTTTTCGGCCGTCTCGCCGATGGTCTCCAGCAGCAGCAGGCGGTTCGGCAGCCCGGTCAGCAGATCGTGCTGCGCCAGATGCAGGATGCGCGCTTCGGCCAGCTTGCGATCGGTGACGTCGGTGTAGGTGAACACGGTGCCGCCGAACGGCGTCGGATTGGATTGCACTTCGATGGTCTTGCCGTCGTCGCGGCTCACCTGCGTCACCGCCTCGTTCGTCGGCATCCGGGCCAGCAGGGCCACGAGGGCGCCGCCGGGCTGTGGCTGCCCGCCCTTGATCGTCGCCAGCAGCGACGGCCAGTGCGACCCTTCCGGCCGCGCCAGCGCTTCCGGCGACAGCCCGAGCAGTTCGGCGGCCCGGCTGTTCATCACCGGCGCATACCCATCGGCATCGACCATCACGATGCCCTGGTTGATGTTGTCCAGCGTCAACTGCAAGGCGCGCCGGGAGGCGATCCAGCGCCGCCGCTGCATGATCCAGAAGCTGCCGAGATTGAGCACGATCGCGGTGGCCATGCCGCCGGTCAGCAGGGCGCGGGCGCGGGTCTGCCGATAGGCTTCGAACACCTGGTTGGTGGCCAGCCCGACCATCACGATCAGCGGCAGATCCGGCAGGCGCCGATAGCTGACCAGCCGCTCGACGCCGTCCAGGACGCTGACGATCTGGAAGCTGCCATGGTCCGACCTGCGCATTTCGTCGTAGAACCGCATCCCGTTGACGCTCGCGCCGAGCACGCCCTCGACCAGCGGTCCGCGTGCCCGGACGACTCCGTCCGTGCCGGTCAGCAGCACCACGCCCTGCCCCAGATCGAGCGTCTCGTAGAAGCGCGACAGCTCGTTGCAGCTCATCGACATCACCACCACGCCGCCGAACCGGCCGTCTTTCAGCGGCAGCTTGCGGGTGAACTGTACCGTCCATTCCTTGCTGATCCGGCCGCGCACCGGCTTGCTGATGAACAGCTCGTCCCGGTCCGAGTCCAACTGGAAGCGGATGTGCTCGCGGTCCGACAGATCGAGTGGCGGGGACAGCCGGCCGCCGATGCTCGACTGCGTGGCCAGTCCCTTGGGATCGGTGATCGATAACTGGACGGCGAAGCGGTCGGCCCGCATCTGCCGATGAATCCAGTCCGCGAGGTCGAAGCCGTCCGGGTTGTCGGCATAGGCCGCGCGCAGCGACAGCAGGGTCTGGTCGATGCCGGCGACGATGCGCTCGGTGTTCTCCTCGAACGCGCGCGCGAGGTTGTCGGAATCGCGCAGCGCGGCCTGCTCGGCCAGATGGTGCTGCTGGGTCAGAGTCAGCCAGATGCTGACCCAGATCAGGATGATGAAGCCGGCGACGGCCGCGCATTCCGGAAACAGCATCAGGGCGTCGCGCCGCTGCCGGGCCGCGGTCGCGGACCCGCCAGGACGCCCGTCAGGCGCCATGTCAGCGGCAGGCGTCGGATCGGGCGGGCGGCTTTCGTCCGCCATCCCGGCGGCAGTTTCGAGCATCGAACGCCCCCAAGAGGCTGCGGCACCATCGGGAGCGAGCGGATAATATCCAGTTACTTTGGCCGGTCGACGACGATGCCGGGCGGTCGCCACACGCGGTTGTGTACGATTTCATCCAGTTCCGCCCGGCTTGCGTCCCGGGGCGGCGTGGTGCTGGATCGGCCGTCCAAGGGAGGCCCGCCATGCATACGTCCGCGCTCGCAGCCGTCGTCGCCATTGCCTTCGCCGCCGTCGTCGCGGCCGTCCCCGGCCACGCCCAGCAGCCGGCGGCCAACCCGCTCGACAAGGTGCCCGACACGCTGCCGTTCGACGTGCCCTACGGCGCGCCGATCGCGCTCGACCGGGCGCAGCAGGCGATTGCGGCGGCGACCGCCGCGTGTCGCGGCCACGACTGGAAGATGGCCGTGGCCGTCGTCGATTCCGGTGCCAACCTGGTTGCCCTCGCGCGGATGGACGGCACGATGCTCGCCGCCGCCGCCATCGCCGAACACAAGGCGCGCGCGGCGGCGCTGTTCCGGCGCGACACCAAGGCGTTCGAGGGCGGCGTCAACGCCGGCACCGCGAGCCTGCTGACGCTGGACGGCATGACCGCGTCCCGTGCCGGCATTCCGCTGATCGAGGACGGCAAGCTGATCGGCGCCATCGGCGTCTCCGGCGGCACCGGCTCGCAGGACGAGATCTGCGCGAAGGCGGGGGCGGCGGTGGTGAACAAGTGACGGCGAGACGCGGGACCTGTTCGGCTTGACGCGGTGCAGCACCTTGCCACATCCTCGCTATAATCAGGGATTCAGGGGGCTCATGTGACATCGGACTCAGCGGACGTCGCGCTCCGCGTGAAGGCGCTTGAATCGCTTCTCGTCGAAAAGAAACTCGTGGACCCGAAGGCGCTCGACGCCGTCGTCGAACTCTACGAGACGAAGATCGGGCCGCACAACGGCGCCAAGGTCATCGCCAAGGCCTGGACGGACCCGGACTACAAGAAGCGGCTGCTGGAAAACGGCACGGCGGCGATCGCCGAACTCGGCTTCAGCGGCGTGCAGGGCGAGGACATGCTCGTCGTCGAGAACACGCCGGACGTCCACAACATGGTCGTGTGTACGCTGTGCTCCTGCTACCCGTGGCCGACGCTGGGCCTGCCGCCGGTGTGGTTCAAGGCCGCGCCGTACCGCTCGCGCGCGGTGATCGACCCGCGCGGCGTGCTGGAGGAATTCGGCGTGACCGTGCCGGCCGAGAAGGAAGTGCGGGTGTGGGACAGCAACGCCGAGTTGCGCTACCTCGTCCTGCCGGAACGCCCGCCCGGCACCGAGGACATGTCCGAGGAGGAACTCGCGGCGCTGGTGACGCGGGATTCGATGATCGGCACCGGCCTGGCAAAAGCGGCATAGGGGGCGGCGACATGAACGGCGTGCATGATCTCGGCGGAACCCACGGCCACGGGCCGATCAATCCCGAAGCGAACGAGCCGGTCTTCCACGCGGACTGGGAGAAGCGCGTGTTCGCGCTGTTCTTCGGGACGTTCGCGGAGGGGATGCTGAACGTCGACCAGTTCCGCTACGCGATCGAGCGGATGGCGCCGGCGGAGTATCTGCGCTCAAGCTATTACGAGCACTGGCTGCACACCTACGAATTGCTGCTGACGGAAAAGGGCATCATCACCGAAGCGGAACTCGCGAAGAAGTACGCCGAGCTGAAGGAGGCCGCGTAATGCCCAACCTGACCCCGGAAATCGTGCCCGCCCTGGTCGCCGGTGGCGCCTCGGCCAAGGTGCCGGACGAAGTGCCGGCGCGCTTCAAGGCCGGCGACAAGGTGATGGCCAAGAACATTCACCCGACGACGCACACGCGGCTGCCCCGCTACGTGCGCGGCAAGACCGGGACCGTCGTGCATGACCACGGCGTGTTCGTGTTCAACGACACCAACGCCCACAATCTCGGCACCAATCCGCAGCGCGTCTACAACGTGCGCTTCACGGCACAGGAGTTGTGGGGGCCGGGCGCCTCGCCGAAGGACTCGGTGCATATCGACCTGTTCGATCCGTACATCGATCCGGTCTAGGGTTTGCCGGTGACGGACCTGCCGCAACCGGGCGATGGCGATGGCCCGGTGTTCCGAGAGCCGTGGGAGGCGCAGGCCTTCGCCGTGGTGATGAAGCTGTACGAGGCCGGGCATTTCACCTGGCCCGAATGGGTCGAGACGCTGGCCGCCGAGATCAAGGCGGCGCAGGCGAACGGCGACCCGGACCTCGGCGGCACCTACTACCGGCACTGGCTCGCCGCCGCCGAAACGCTGGTGCAGAAGAAACACCTCGCGACCCGCGCCGAACTGCTGACCCGCCGCATGGAAGTGGCGGCCAACATCCGGGCCCATGTGCATCAGGCCCGGCGGGAGCCGCTGACGATCGCCTGACCCCGCGCCACCCCCCATCCGGCCAGGATGCGGCGCGGCGTTGCGAGGCAGATTTGCTGTCATCCACGGAGCGAAGAACAATGCCGCTGGATGCCGCCGAGCCGCTCGATCCTTATTCCGCCCGCATCGTCGCCGCCGTCGAGGCGGTGGCGCCGTCGGTGCTGCATGTCGCCGTCGCGAAACAGGGGCGTGCGGCCGGGCACGGCTCGGGCGTCGTGTTCACGCCGGACGGGTTTGCGCTGACCAACAGCCACGTCGTCGCCGGCGCCGACCGGCTGACCGCCTCGCTGCCCGACGGGCGCGAGTTCTCCGCGAGCCTCGTCGGCGACGACCCGGCGACCGACCTCGCCGTGCTGCGCCTCGCGGGGGGCGGGTTCGACCATGCGGCGCTCGGCACCAGCGGCACGCTGCGGGTCGGCCAGCTCGCCATCGCGATCGGCAATCCGTTCGGCTTCCAGACGAGCGTGACCGCCGGCATCGTCAGCGGCCTCGGCCGCTCGCTGCGGGCGCCGGGCGGGCGGCTGATCCAGAGCGTGATCCAGACCGACGCGCCGCTGAACCCGGGCAACTCCGGCGGCCCGCTGGTCGGCGGCGACGGGCGGGTGATCGGCATCAACACCGCCGTGTTCGGCCGCGCGCAGGGCATCTGCTTCGCCGTCGGCATCGACACCGCCGCCTTCGTCGCGACCCGGCTGATGCGCGACGGCCGCATCCGCCGTGCCCGGCTCGGCGTCGCGGTGCAGACGGCGCCGCTGCTGACGAAGATCGTCCGGCATTTCGCGCTCGATCAGGCGAGCGGGGCGCTGGTGACGCATGTGGCGCCGGACAGCCCGGCGGCCCGCGCCGGATTGGCCGAGGGCGACGTGCTGCTGCGCTTCGCCGATACGCCGGTCGCCGGCGCCGACGCGCTGCACGCGCTGCTGGGCGAGGAGCGCGCGGGCGTTCCGACGGCGGCGCGGGTGCTGCGCCGCGCCAGCCTGCTGGACCTGACGGTCACGCCCGAGGCCGATGCCTGACGGGCAGGCACCCCGGGCGAACGCCCGGCCGGCCATCCGCCCGATATTTTCCGTGCGCGGCCTGGGCGAGATTGGGGGTATGAGCACAGACACACCGGGGTCCCCAATGGCCGACACGACTGCGTTTTCCGCGCTCTCGGGCGCCATCGCCGCCACCGCCCGCCAGGGCGCCGCCGCCGTCGCCGGCCTCGAATGGGGCGGGCGGCATCACATCAGCGGGGTGCTGTGGCGCCCCGGCGTGCTCGTCACGTCCGAGCAGAGCCTGCCGGAGAGCGACGGCTACACCGCGATCCTGCCCGGCGGCGGGCGCGCGGTGGCGAGCCTCGCCGGCCGCGACCCGACCACCAACGTCGCCGTGCTGAAGCTGGAAGCGGGCGCCCCCGCGCACGCGGCGGCCGAGGCGGGCGGCGTCGGCGAACTGGTGCTCGCGTTGGGCAGCGACGGCGTCGGCGACATCACCGCGCGGATGGGCGGCATCGAGGTGTTCGGCCCGGCCTGGGAAAGCCAGCGCGGCGGGCGGATCGACCGGCTGATCCGGCTTGGCGTCCGGCTCGGCCCGGCGGCGGAGGGCGGGCCGGTGCTGAGCGCCGATGGCGGGCTGCTCGGCATGTCGACGTTCGGGCCCCGGCGCGGCGTGCTGGTGATCCCGACCGCGACCATCGACCGCGTGCTGGAGCAGTTGCTGATCGAGGGGCGGATCGCGCGCGGCTGGCTCGGCGTCGGCCTGCATCCGGTCGCGCTGCCGAAGGACATCGCCGAGCGGGAGGGTGCGGCGGGCGGGCTGATGGTGGTCAACCTGGCGGAGGGCGGCCCGGCCGCCGAAACGCTGATGCCGGGCGACATCCTGCTGGAACTGGAGGGGACCTCGGTGACGACGGCACGCTGCGTGTCGTCGGCCCTCGGGCCGGACACGATCGGCCGGGCGATGACGCTGAAAATCCTTCGCGGCGGGGGCGTGACGACACAGAGCGTCACCATTGCCGCGAGGCCGGCATGAGCGCGGCGCTGCTGGTGACGCAACAGGCGCCAGCCGCCCCGCCGGCCCCGCTCGCGGCACTGCGGATCGCCGACGAGCTGCGCCGCCGCGCGCTGGAGCGGGCGCTGGCGACGGCGCCGGAGAGCGAGGCCGACGTGCTGGTGCTGGCGCTGCGCCCGGGCGAGCCGCTGCCGGAGGATTCCGCGTCGTTCGACGGCGTGCTGCTGGTGCTGTCGGACGATGCCTCGTTTTCGGCCGACAGCGCGATTGCCGGCGTGCTGCCGTTTGCCGCGAGCGAGCGGCAGGTCGCGGCGGCGGTGGCGGCGCTGGCGGAGGGGCTGACGGTGCGGACGGCGGCGCTGCGCGAGAGCACCGGCTTCGCCCCGCGCGACCCGGGGACGCGGCCGCTGCTGACCCCGCGCGAGGTGGAGGTCCTGGCCCTCGTCGGCCAGGGGATGAGCAACAAGGCGATTGCCCGCCGCCTGACCATTTCCTCCCATACGGTGAAATACCACCTGGAAGCGATCTTCGCGAAGCTCGGCGTCCGCAGCCGGGCCGAGGCGGTGACGCGCGGGCTGCGCCTGGGCGTGCATCTGCTGTAGCGAAAAACGTCGTCCGTCCACCTGTTTCGTTATGATATCGTAACGGAATGACCGTGCCAAGGCACCTGCTTTCTCAGGCCATTCTTTTTCGGGGTCGGCGGGACTTGCGGTGGTACAGGCTCGGGTCCAGCAGGTGCGGATTGATCGGCATGTCCCGCAGCCAGGCCGGCATGTCCGGGTGGTAGGGCGG
>Ga0116226_10000076_pt1 | contig 67397 bp, 60 predicted proteins | sample S1TSphfallax_FD_89692 | JGI IMG/M metagenome (GOLD analysis project Ga0116226, IMG submission 89692) | Host-associated microbial communities from peat moss isolated from Minnesota, USA - S1T2_Fa - Sphagnum fallax MG | ecosystem: Host-associated > Plants > Peat moss > Unclassified | place: USA... | reverse complement strand
GCGCATAAGCCGCTTGGGGTGAAGGCTCCGGCTACCTTTGTCCCTTATAGTCTGGCCTGGCCACCGCAATAGCGTTACGAAAGGTGCGAAGAAATGAGGAAGATACGCGACTACCCGTATCGACGTCTCGCTCATATTGCGGCCCAAGCGACGCAAAAATACTGCCAAAGGTTGTATGTGACAGCAAATGGCGGCCAAAAAATTTGCCAAACCGTCACGAAAAGCTCAATAGCTTGAAGCGCGTTCTTCTTGCTGAATATACGGCATTGCCGTATAACTCATTCAATGACGAATGAGCCGATCACTGTCGTTGAGATTCCCCCGTTCCCTGCTAAGGCCAATGCGATTTGGTCTGAAGCGGAGCGGTTCGAGTTCATCGACTTTATTGCACAAAACCCATTAGCGGGCAGCGTGATCCGGGGGACGGGCGGCGTCCGCAAGGTCAGATGGAGTCGTGCCGCTATGGGGAAACGCGGCGGCGCTCGGGTGGTCTATTATTATCATTCCGAGAGGATACCGCTGTTTCTCCTGACCGTTTACGCGAAGAACGAACGCGAAAACCTGACCGACGCGCAAACCAAGTCCATGGCGCGAATTGTCGAAATCATCCTTACGAGGTATGGGAAATGAACCAACGAAATATCGGCGATGAGATTATCGAGGGACTGGAAGGAGCCTTGCGCTATCTGGATGGAGATAAGGCAGGTAGCGTCACTCACACTGTTCAGGTTCCCGACATCGTCAATGTCCGCGCGATCCGTGAACATTCCGGTCTAAGCCAGGATCGTTTCGCAGAACGATATGGTTTCAAGGTTTCTGCTCTGCGGGACTGGGAGCAAGGTCGCCGCAGGCCGGACCGAACTGCCCGAATTCTGTTGACCGTTATTGCCAGGAACCCGAAAGCGGTAGAGGACGCCCTAACGGAAAACAGGGATAGCAAATCGAGGTGATCTAACGAGGGGAATAAAGCTGGCGCCGCTGCAGCTCATGCCGCAATTCCTCCCAGGCGACCGTAGTCGCCGCTTAGAAAAAGGAGCTTAAACTCGGCGCGGTAAATGTCATAAAATCATTGACAGGTTGCGGGCTGCGCTTTGTTGAACACTATGTCATTTCGGCTGATAGTCCTGCTCTTCGCTTTGGGGGTGACTCTTCACAATCTGGAGGAGGGATTATTCCTTGCCCGATGGCTGCGCTCCCACGTCAAGCTGCCGTTTGTCCCCAATCCGGCCATATTCTGGCTTCTGACATCGCTGGTCAGTCTGGTGATCTGGGTCGCCGCCATTGGCGTCACACTTCGTCCCGAGAATCGAAGCTTGCGACTCGCCTTGGCTGGTTTCGCGCTGGCGATGGCCGTCAACGCCCTGCTTCCGCATTTGGCCCTCAGCCTCGCCAAGCGCTCCTATTCGCCGGGGACTGCAAGCGGGATGTTGTTCAATCTGCCGCTCGGCGCACTGATCCTGTGGAAGTCCGCGGTGCAAGGCGACATTCCCGGCAAGCAACTCTGGAGTTACTCGGCGCTTTACGCCGTTGGCCTCGGAGTCGCGGCGTTCGGCAGCTTGGTTGCCACGCATTACTTGCGGGAGCGAATAACCCGCAAGAGTGATGGGCAAAATTCTTGATTCGCTAAAGCTACCGAAGCGCGTGAAGGATATGTTACGCTCCGCCTGTCAGGATGATCCGGGATATCCCGTGACAAGGCCAGGCAAGCAAAACAGAACAGCGTGGCGCCGGAATATCGCGGACCTTTCAGCAACCAGTTTGCGGAGGAAAGCAGATGAGGATCAGAAGCCCACTCGAATGGACCGGCTCGCAGGTCATGTATGCAGCACATTTGGTTGGCGCTTTCGGGCGCTCCTTGAGCCATATGCAGGACAGATTGGGTTCGCCGGCGCCGGCCATCAATAAGATTACCGTTGATGATTTGCGCGAGGTGCTGGCGCGCGGCTGGTCTGACTTCGCCGCCTATCGCACCGACGTGTTTTTTCTGGTGGTGATTTATCCGCTTCTCGCAGTCTTCCTGTCGCAGGTCGCGTTCGGCGCTAATCTGTTGCCGCTGCTGTTTCCCCTGGCGTCGGGTTTCGCTCTGATCGGGCCGGTCGCGGCGGTCGCGCTCTACGAGATGAGCCGCCGGCGCGAACAGGGCCTGAAGGTCAGCTGGTTCAACGCGATAGAGGTTTTCAACCGCCCGGCTATCGGCGCGATCATCATTCTGGCGCTCCTGCAAGGCGGGCTGTTCCTTCTGTGGCAGGCCGCCGCCTGGGCGATCTTCAAGAATACGCTTGGACCGGCCATGCCCGAGTCTCTGGGAAGCTTCGTCGACGCTGTTCTGTCGACACCGCAAGGCCACCAGATGATCCTGATCGGGATGGTGGTGGGATTTTGCTTCGCCGTGCTGGCGATGATTGTCGGCGTGGTGTCCTTTCCGCTGCTGATCGACCGCGACGCCGGCCTCGATACGGCGGTCAAGACCTCGGTCCGGGCGGTCATGGCCAACAAGCTGCCGGTCGCCGCCTGGGGTCTTGTCGTCGCGCTCGGCCTGCTCTTGGGGTCGATCCCGTTGTTCGTTGGGCTGATTGTGGTGCTGCCGGTGCTCGGCCACTCGACCTGGCATCTCTATCGGAAATTGGTCCAGCGATAATTCAGGCAGCTTTAGTCTGGATCAGTTCGATCTTGCGGCCGTCCGGGTCAAGGACGAAGGCAATCACGGTCGTGCCGAATTGCACGGGCGCCGGCGGCCGCGGAATAGACACGCCGGCCGCCTGCAGCCGGGCGCATTCGGCATAAATATCGGCGACGCCGATCGCCAGATGGCCATAACTGTCGCCAGGCTGGTAATCACTGGCCTGGTCCCAGTTATAGGTAAGCTCAAGAACGGTATGGTCCTTTTCGGAACCATAGCCGACAAAGACAAGACTATAACGACCCGCCTCGACATCGGTGCGCCGCAGCACCGTCATGCCCAGCAGATCGCGATAAAATTCCAGCGCCTTGTCGAGGTCGCGCACACGAATCATGGTATGTAGAAAGCGGTATTGGGTCATGTTCTTGTCTCCTTAATCATGGCAAGAGCTTCAAGGGCGGCGCGCCGGCTGGGTGGTTCGCCCGGTATCCCAAGCCGGTCGAGTGCGTCGACGCAGAAGGTCAATTGTCGCTGGCGGGCGGCCTCATCGACGAACAGCGCCAGAATCGCCGGCAACAGCTGATCAGCGGTGCAGTTCTCCTGGAGATATTCCGGCACCACCAGCCGATCAAGCAGCAAATTGATCAAGCAGACATAGCGAACCGTCAGCAGGCGACGGATCATGAAGGCGCTCACCGGCGCGACGCGATAGGCGATCACCATCGGCAGGCGCGCCACCGCCAATTCCAGGGCAACCGTGCCCGAGGCCGCCAGCGCCGCCCGGCTGGCGGCGAAACAGTCCCATTTGTCCACGGCGTCGACGACCACCGCCGGGACCGACCAGCTGGAAATCGCGCGTCGTACCCCCGCCGCGACGGTTTCGACACTGGGGATCACCACCCACAGGTCGGGAATCTGCTGCGCCAGCCTTGCCGCTGTGGCGGCGAACACCGGCAGCAGGCGCGAGGTCTCTGATTGCCGGCTGCCAGGCAGCAGGCACAGCAGCGGCGCCTCGGCGGGGATGTCATATTTGGCGCGAAACGCCGCGCCATCGCCTCGCTCGCCCAGTCGCTCCAGCACCGGATGACCGACATGCACCGCCTGCAGCCCATAGCGGACGAAATAGTCCGGCTCATTCGGCAACAGGCAGAGCAGACGATCAACCCTGAGTGCCAATTGGCGGGCGCGTTTTTCCTTCCACGCCCAGACCATCGGCGCGACATAATGCAGACGCGGGATGCTTGATCCAGCGGCCTTCAGGCGCGCGGCGACGCGGCCGGTGAAACCCCAACTGTCGACGGTGACGATCAGGTCGGGTTGTCTGGCGCTGATGTCGTCGAGGGTCTGCCGCAGGCGGGCAAGAATCTTTGGGATCCTTGGTACCACCTCGGCGAACCCCATCACCGCCAGATCCGCTTGCGGGAACAGGCTGATCAATCCCTCGGCGCGCATCGCCTCGCCGCCGATCCCGGCGAAATCGACCGCGCCGACCTGCCGCAGGGCCTGCATCATCCGGGCGGCCAGGATGTCACCGGAAGGCTCGCCGGCGATGAGATAGATGAGAGGACGGGTCACGTCTCGCAAGGCGCGATACCGGTCACGAACAGACCCAACCGGTCGGCCAGACGTACCACGCCATTGATGTCGAGCACCAGGGTCGCGCCGGCCTCTATTGCGATGCCGCGTAGCCCGGCCTGATGGGCACGACGCAAGGTCTCTAAACCGATCGTCGGCAGATCGATCCGCTTGTCCTGTTCCGGCTTGCAGAGTTTGACCAGCACCCCGCCGCTGCCGCCGCGACGCAGGGCGCCGGCGCGGTCGATCAGCGCGTCGGTGCCCTCGACCGCTTCAACACCCAGCACGATACCCTGCTGAACCACCACGGCCTGACCGACATCGAGGCGGCCCAATCCTCGCGCGACCTCGATACCACGCAGAATATCCGATAGCGCCTGATCGTCGGGCAGCACCAGTCCCAGAGCGCCCAGCGGCGCCAACAGATCGCCCATGACCTGATCGGCCCCGAGAATCCGGAACCCCTCGCTTTCGAATTCTTTGATGACGGCGCTCAACAGACCGTCATCGCCCAAGGCCTTCAAGCCGATTTTGGCGAAAAACTTCGCCGTGCGCCAATCCGGCCGCAGGTCCGCCAAGGTCGGACGCTGAACCGGCCCGGCCATGACCAGCTCTTCGACTCCATGTTCATGCAGCAGGCGAAAGGCCTGACCCGCCTCGCCCATGGTCAACCAGACATGGTCGACCCCGTCAAGCACCGCCGGATCGGCATTATTTTTGATTGCAAGCACGAAGCACGCCCGGCCCTGCGCCCGGGCAGCAGCGACCAGCTGGCCGGGCAGACGGCCGCCACCCGCGATGATGCCGAGCTTACTCGGCATTCTCCGGCTTCGGCTGACAAATCGAACGGGAGGAGTCGGCCCGGATGAAATTGACGATTTCCATCACCAGATCGACCGACTTGAATTGCTCCGCCACCTCTTCCAGCCGTTCCGCCATGGTCCCTTCGGGGGCGAACAGCAGCCGATAGGCGTTGCGCAACGCATGGATGGCGTCGCGGTCATAACCGCGCCGTTTCAGTCCGACCAGATTGAGCCCGGCCAGATGGGCGCGATTTCCGGTGACGGTCGCATAAGGGATGATATCCGCCTCGACCCCGGTCATGCCCCCGATCATGGCGTGGCGGCCGATCCGGACAAATTGATGGGCGGCGCTGAGGCCGCCCATGATGGCGTAATCGCCGATTTTGACATGACCGCCCAGGGTCGCGTTGTTCACCATGACAACATGATTGCCAATGACGCAATCATGGGCGACATGGGCGCTGGCCATGAACAGGCAATCATCGCCGACCTTGGTCAGCATGCCGCCGCCTTCGGTCCCCGGATTCATGGTGACATGCTCACGGATCTGGTTGCGTGCGCCGATCTCAAGACGGCTCGGTTCGCCATGATATTTCAGATCCTGCGGCCGATGGCCAAGCGAGGCGAAGGGATAGACATGGGTATCTTGCCCAATGCTGGTATGGCCTTCCACCACGACATGGGAAATCAATCTGACGCCGTCGGCCAGGATGGCGTCAGGGCCGACCACACAGAAGGGGCCGATTTCGACGGTGGGCGCCAAGGACGCCTTGGCTGCGACCACAGCGGTCGAGTGGATTGCCATCAGCTGCCGGTCATGATCATGGCGGCAAAGGTCGCCTCGGCCATCAATTGGCCATCGACCATCGCTTCACCACGAAAGCGCCAGACATTGCCGCGGCTGCGTTCCTTCTGCACATGAACCAGGAGTTGATCGCCGGGCACCACCGGCTTTCGGAAGCGGGCATTATCGACCGACATGAAATAGACCAGCTTACCCTCGGCGTCCGGACCTAAGGTCTCCACCACCAGCACAGCGGCGGTCTGCGCCATGGATTCGATGATCAGGACGCCAGGCATGATCGGCTTTTGCGGAAAATGCCCCTGAAAATGGGGCTCCGACGCAGTCACATTCTTGACACCGGTAGCACTTTCATTGGCCATGACATTGATCACCCGATCGACCATCAAGAAAGGATAACGATGCGGGATCATCTGCATGACCCGATTGATATCGATAGTTTTTGAACCCTGTTCCTGCAAGTTAGACATCAAGCCGAACCTTTCATCGCCCCTTCTTTTGTGTCAATCGGCCAAGCTCGGCTGCTTGCCGCAGCCATTGCGTCATGGGAACCGCCGGGGATCCGCCAACCGTGTCTCCCGCCACGATATCCCGCATGACGCCGGCTTGCGCACCGATCCTGGCGCCGGAACCGATCTGCAGGTGACCGGTAATACCCGCCTGACCGGCCACGATCACGAAATCGCCCAGCTTGGTGCTGCCCGAGATACCAACCTGGGAAACCAGCACACAGCCGCGTCCGAGTTGGACGTTGTGCCCGATTTGCACCAGATTATCAATCTTGCAGCCCGAGCCGATCACCGTATCCGGTCCCGCCCCACGATCGATCGTGCTGTTGGCGCCAATTTCCACATCGTCACCGATGATCACCCGCCCCAATTGTGGGACTTTCAGATGCCCTTCCGGCCCCATGGCGAAGCCGAAGCCGTCCTGACCGATCCGCACGCCCGGATGCAAAATCACGCGATCTCCCAATCTGGCATGGCTGATGGTGACCCCGGCGCCAATCTGGCAACGGCTGCCGATCACCACACCGGCGCCGATCACCGCATTGGCGGCGATATGACACCCGGCACCGATCTCGGCCGCGGCAAAGATCACCGCGCCCGGGTCGATCTGGCAGTTGGCAGCGATCCGTGCCGAGGGATCGATCGCGGCGGTCGGGGCCACCCTGGGCAGAGGAGTCGGCGCGGGATAGAAAAGCGAAGCCACCATGGCATAGGCGCGATAAGGGTCCTGACAGAGGATCAGCTCCATCCCGCTCGGCGCCTGGGCCGCCATGTCGGAACGGACCAGACAAGCGGCGGCCTCGCTCTGACGGAAGGCGTCGAGATATTTCTTATTATCGAGAAAGGAGATCTGTCCCGGACCGGCGCTGTCGAGCGGGGCCACATCGTCAAGACACAGATCGGCCTGGCTGCCCTCCGGCAGGTTGCCCAAGCAATGAGCCGCCAGATCGGCCAGCAGGAACGGGCCTGCCTTTTGGTAGAAGCGCGGATCAGCCATGTTGGTCGTCTCTCAGTTCTTCTTCCTGGCGACCGGCAAATTGGCCGAGGTCGGTGTCAGCGGCTCCAAATCGATCTGGGGTGGCGGGAAATCGGTACCGGGCAGCGCCTTGTCCATCAAAACGATGATTTCCTTGGTCAGGTTCATCTTGGGATCGAAAAGCAGCACCTGGCCACGCGGCAGGATCACATTGGCGCCATGAGCCAGTGCCACCTGGCGAGTGGCGTCATACATCGCCTGCTGCACCTTGCCCATCGCCAGATTGAAGCTCTTTTCGAAAGCCCGGCGCCGCGCCAGTTCCTTGCGTTGATAATCGGCGACGCTGGCGTCGAAGGCGCGCGCCTTGTCGGCCAATTCCTGCGGTGACAGGGTCTTGCGGTCCTGTTCGATGGCTTGCTGGGTTGCCCGCAATGCCGCTTCCTCGGCACCGCCCTGCTGCTGAAATTCCTGGCGATATTTAGCCGCCTGGGTCCTTACCGCCTTGGCCGCCAGACTGTCCTGCTGGATCTCATCGACATCGACCACACCAATAATCGGTGGTGGAATTGGACTGGACCCAGACACTATCGGCGTCTGCGCTAACGCCATGGGCGGCAAGGCCAGCGCGACCGATATTATCCAACCCGCTAGCCTGCCATTCATCAAAAACGCTGTCCGAAGTTAAGCCGAAAAATTTGGATCTTATCATAAGACTCGCGCACCAGGGGGAAAGCCAAATCGATATTGATCGGCCCCATCGGCGATTTCCAGATCACGCCGACACCGCTCGATACGCGTGGCGAGGAAGATTGCTGAATGATCGCGCCGGCGATGTTCTTGACGCTGTTATCGGTCGCGCCGATGGTGCCGACATCGGTGAACAGCAGGCCTTGCACCCCGAACTCCTTCGGCAGGCCGAGCGGGACTTTCAATTCGGCGGAACCGACCGCTTCCCATAGACCGCCCAGAGCGTCGCCGGTGCTGTAATCGCGCGGCGAGACGCCGCCAACTTTGAAGCCGCGCATGGTATCGCCACCCAGGAAGAAACGCTCATTGATGCGGATATTATTGCCGTCATAAGGATGGATGTCCTGCGCCGTGCCGGTAAAAGACAACACCCAGCCCTCATCGTGCGACAGATGGAAATATTTTCCGGCGCCGACATTGGTGCGGAGCCAATGTTCGCTGCCGCCGACACCGGCGATTTCTGTTCCAAAGCGCAGATAATAGCCGCTGGTCGTCTGGATCCGGCTGTCGCGACGGTCATAGAGCAGGGTCTGACCGACCGATGACACGGTGGTAAGACCGGCTTCTTCCTGAATATAGACCGAGGCGCCCGGCTGGATGTCGTGCACGTTCGTCTCGGAGACGGTGTATTTCCACAATTGACTGAGATATTCGTCATAGGAATAGCCGAAACGGATATCGGCGCCAGTCGTCGTCGCCGCATAGACCAGGGTTTGGTTGACCGAGGTATCGGAGCGGAAGACGTCGAAGCCCGCGGCGACATGGCGATCAAGAAAATAGGGTTCGGTGTAGCCGGCGGTGATCTGGGATTGTCTGACAGCGATCGAGGCATTGATGCTGGCTGTCTGACCGGTGCCCAACAGATTGCGCTGCGACAGGCCGACGTCGATGAGAGCGCCGATGGTGGTTGAATAGCCGAGACCGAAGGAAACCTGTCCGGTCGATTTTTCCGTCACCACCGCCTTGATCACGGTACGGTCGGGCGCGGTGTCGGACGCGACATTGGTGACATCGGATTTTTCGAAGAAATCCAGATCCTTGATGCGTTCGCGCGAGCGGCGCAGCCGGGCGGCGTTGAAGGCATCGCCTTCGACCAGACGGAATTCGCGGCGGATCACCTTGTCGAGCGTCGCGACATTGCCCTCGATATCGATGCGCTCGACGAAGACATGCGGCGCCTCTTTGATATCGAAGGTGACATCGATGGTGCGGGCGTCGCGATTGCGGCTCAGCGCCGGGCGGATATCGGTGAAGGCATAGCCCTTGTTACCGACCGCATCGGTCAGTTTCTGCACGATGTCTTCGATCTGATCAGCGTTATACCAATCGCCGGTCTCAACATCCTTGATGGCGAAGGTCAGATCCTCGGCGCGCAGATCCTTGAGCGCGCTTTTGATGACGACATTGCCGATACGGTAGCGTTCGCCCTCATCGAGGGTGAAGGTGATGTAAAACTTCTCGCGGTCGGGCGACAATTCCGCCACGGAGGACACAACACGGAAATCGGCATAGCCATTTTTCATGTAGAAGCGGCGCAGCAGCTCGCGGTCATAATTGACGCGATCGGGATCATAGGTGTCGTCCGAACTCAGGAAACGCCACCAGCGCTCCTCGCGGGTCTGAACGATGTCCTTGAGTTCGGTATCATCAAAATATTTATTGTTGAGAAAGGCGATCTGCTCGACATAGGTTCCCTCGCCCTCATTGATTTCGAATACCAGATCGACGCGGTTTTGTGGCAGCTCGATCAATTTCGGCTCAACCGTCGCGGCGAATCGGCCATTGTGGCGATAGAGGTCAAGGATGCGCTTCACGTCGGTCTGCACCTTTGTCCGGGTATAGACGGCGCGGGCCTTGAGCTGGACTTCTTTCTCCAGCTGGTCGGTCTTCACATGGTGATTATTCTCGAAGGCAACACGGTTGATGATAGGATTTTCCACCACCCGCACTGCCAGGGTATCGCCTTCACGACGGATCGTCACGTCGGCGAACAGGCCGGTGGCGAACAACGCCTTCAGAGATTTGTCGATCTTGCTATCGTCAAAGCCGTCGCCCACCGCCAGGGTAAGATAGGACTTTACCGTCTCAGCTTCGACGCGTTGATTGCCCTGAACGGTGATTTCCCTGATCGCACCGCCCTGCTGGGCATTGGAGGCATCGAACGAGAAGAGCGACATAATCGCCACGACCAGGAAAAGCGTACGGATGTGACGGAACAAGAGGCCCCCTATTGGCGTTTTTTTGCGTGTTGGTATGAGCGTTGGTCAGATCAGGAAATGACCCTTTTGATAAAGTCCCACACATGCAAATCCAACAGGTCATTGCGGGTGGAGAACAGCATCAAGGCGAATACCAGAAACAGCCCGAGGCGGAAACCATATTCTTGTGTCTGAGCCCCGAGCGGCCGGCCCCGCACCGCCTCGATGAAGCAAAACAAAAGATGGCCTCCATCCAGCATCGGCACCGGGAACAGATTGAACAGGCCGAGATTGATCGACAGCAGGATGACGTAGAAGGCAACGCCGCTGAGCCCCAGTTTTGCCGCCGCGGCCGCGCCCTTGGCGATCCGCAGCGGGCCGCCAATTTCCTTGGAGTCTCGCTGGCCCATGATCATCTGGCCGATTCCGGTCAGGGTGGAGCCGATCATATCATAGGTCTGCTTGACCGATTCGACCACCGCCGTGGCCGGGTTGAAGCGCACCACCACCGTATTGCTCGGATCCGACAGAATGCCGAGGATCGGAGTCTTGTGGGCATTGCCGAACAGATCGGTCACTTCGGCGATCTGCGGATGGGTCAGCATCGACAGACGCTGCACTTTACCATCCGTTGCGGAACCATCCGGCGCGGGCCGTTCGACCACCAGCGCGATCGGTTCACCGACCGTCATGGTGATGATTTTCTGCAGATCGAGGAAGCTGGTGATCTTGTTGCCATTGGCTTCGACGATGCGATCGCCCGGCAGAAGTCCGGCTGCGGCTGCGGCGCTGGCGGGTTGCACTTCTCCGATCACCGGCGCAGTACGCGGCTCGCCCGAACTCATGAACAGGATGGCAAGCGCGATGACGCCGAAGATGAAATTGGACATTGGGCCGGCCACAACGATGGCGGCGCGTTGATAGACCGTCTTGTGCTGGAAGGCGACGGCTTTTTCTGCAGTGCTGTACTCGCGCTGATTGTCCGGCGTGCTGGCCGGGTCGGCGTCGCCGAACATTTTCACATAACCGCCGATCGGCAACAGGCCGAAGCGCCAGCGGGTACCGCTTTTGGCGTTAAAGCCCCAGACCTCGGGACCGAAACCGATCGAAAAGGTCTCCACTTTGACGCCGCACCAGCGCGCGACCAGGAAGTGACCCATCTCATGGACAAAGACCACGAGGGTGATGATCAGCAGGAAAACGATGACGTTATCCCAGATCCCGAGCAAAAAATGACTCATTGTGCTGCCATGACCTTTCTCACCAGATCGGAGGCGATGCGTCTCGCCTGGCTATCCAGCGCCATAATATCATCCATTGCTTCGATCTTGCTGCCGGCTAAGGCATCGACCGTTTGTTCGACCACTCTCGCGATATCGAGAAAACCGATATGGCGCGACAGGAAGGCCTGCACCGCAACCTCATTGGCGGCATTCAGACTGGTCGGCGCCCCACCGCCGGCCTGCAGCGCAGCACGCGCGATCCGGAGCGCCGGAAAGCGCTGCGGATCGGGCGCCTCGAAAGTCAAGGTCGCCACCGACGTCAAATCGAGCCTTTTTCCCGGTGTCGTCATGCGGGCCGGATAAGCCAGGGCATAAGCGATCGGGGTGCGCATATCCGGCGTACCCAGCTGCGCCAGAACCGAGCCGTCATGATAGGCGACCAGACTATGCACCACCGATTGGGGATGTACCAGGATCTCGATCCGATCCTCGGGCAGGCCGAACAAATAAAAGGCCTCGATCAATTCAAGACCCTTGTTCATCATGCTTGCCGAATCGACGGAAATTTTGGCGCCCATGCTCCAATTGGGATGGGCGACAGCCTGCTCGGGAGTCATTTGCGCCATCTGTTCGAGGGAATGACGGCGGAAGGGACCGCCAGAGGCGGTAAGAATGATCTTGTCGATCTGGTCGATCTGATCAAAATCGAACACCTGGAAGATGGCGGAGTGTTCCGAGTCGACCGGCACCAGGGTTGCGCCATGCCGCTTCACAGCGTCCATCACCAGGTCGCCGGCGCAGACCAGGGTCTCTTTATTGGCGAGGCCAATCGTGGCGCCGCGTTTGATCGCCGCCAGGGTAGGATGCAGCCCCGCCGCGCCGACGATCGCCGCCATCACCCAATCGGCCGGTCGAGCCGCCGCCTCGATGACCGCTTGCGGACCGGCCGCCGTCTCGATGCCGGTACCGAACAGGGTCTCCTTCAAAGCCTTGTAGGAGGCGGGATCGGACACCACGGCCAGTTTGGCATTCAGGCTGACGGCTTGCGCGGCGAGCTTAGCGACATTGCGATTGGCCACCAGCGCTTCGACCCTGAATTTGTCGCGGTCGCGCGCGACCAGTTCGACGGTATTGCCGCCCACCGATCCGGTAGAACCAAGAATGGTCACCGACCGCACATTACCAGCCATTGATCACGTCCCACCCACCCGGCCAGAACAGCACCATCGCTGTCACCACCGGAGCCACCGCCAGCAACCCGTCCAGGCGATCAAACACGCCGCCATGGCCGGGAATCAACTGACTTGAATCCTTAACACCGAAATACCTCTTTAACCAGGACTCGGCAAGGTCTCCCGCTTGAGACACCAGCGCGAGGCCGGCAGAAATCGCAGCCAGATGCCAGGCGCCGGGCATTTGGCCGTGACGCACCGCCCAGCCCACCGCAGCCGCCATCATCATGCCGCCGGCCAGACCTGCCCAGGTCTTCTTTGGACTGACGCGCGGTGCGAGCTTCGGCCCGCCGATCAGCTTTCCGGCGAAATAGGCCCCGCTATCGGTCGCCCACACCAGAAACAGCACCCAGAGCAGCAACCAGCGCCCCTGCTCACGGATCGTTATGAGGGCCAATTGCGGCAAAAGAATGTACAGGCTGCCCAAGCCGAGCCAGGCGCGGTGGCGGCCGGTCGGGACCGGCGGCAGCAGGGACAGACTCACGGTAACCGACGCCAGCAGCAAACCATCGACGGGCATCAGCCAGAAGGTGATCGGCGACAGGGCCGCCCCAATGGCCAGGATGCGCCCCCCGGCGGTAAAGCGTCCGAGGCAAAGCCGCGACCATTCCCAGGCCAAAGCGACGCCCGCCAACGTCACCAGGGCGAGAAAGGCCCAATTGCCGAACCAGGCCGCCAGCAGGGCGATCGGCGCCATCACCATCGCGGAAATAAGACGCAGCCTCAGCAAGGAAAATCAGCCAACCGCGACCGCGCCATAGCGCCGATCACGGCACATGAAGTCGCGCACCGCCTGCTCAAGGTCGCCCTCGGAAAAATCGGGCCACAGCACATCAAGAAACAGCATCTCGGCATAGGCGCATTGCCACAGCAAAAAATTGCTGACCCGTTTTTCGCCACTGGTTCGCACCAGCAGATCGGGGTCGGGCAATCCGGCCGTGAAGAGTTTGGCGGTGAAGTTGTCTTCGTCGATCTCGTCGAGCTGGAGCCTGCCCGCGACCACGTCGGCTGCCAATTGCCGCGCCGCGCCGACCAGCTCCTGTCGCCCGCCATAGGACAAGGCCAGCAACAGGGTCAGTCCGTCATTCGCGGCGGTCTTGCTTTCCGCCTGTTCGATCAGCGCGACGATATCGGGTTCCAGCCGGGTCCGATCGCCCAGCACGCGCAGACGCACATTATTCTTGTGGAGCTCGCTGATTTCGTTGCGAAGATAAAGGCGCAAGAGACCCATCAAAGCGCGCACCTCGCCCTCGGGGCGTTTCCAGTTCTCGGCGGAAAAGCCGAACAGGGTCAAGTAGGAAACACCGAGCTTGCGGGCCGCGGTGACGGCGTTGCGTACCGCCTCGGCGCCGCGCTTATGACCGGCGGTACGCGGCAGGCCGCGCATCTTCGCCCAGCGCCCATTACCGTCCATGATAATGGCGACATGGCGCGGCGGAGTCGTCAGATCAGTGAGGGCGGGCACGGCTTCCATCGGATGTTGCTCTACACCTGCATGATTTCTTTTTCTTTAATCGCCAGGGTCTCGTCGAGATGTTTGATGGTCTCGTCGGTGAAGGACTGGATATCCTTCTCATGGGTGCGATGCTCATCTTGCGAGATAAGCCCGTCCTTTTCCATTTTCTTTAGACTGTCCATGCCGTCGCGACGAACATTCCTGACCGAGATGCGCGCCTGCTCGGCATATTTGCCGGCGACCTTCTGCAGTTCGCGGCGGCGTTCCTCATTGAGCGGCGGAATCGGCACTCGCACCGACTGGCCGTCGGCGGCGGGATTGAGACCAAGACCGGCGTCACGGATGGCTTTTTCCACCGCCTTGACCGTTCCCTTGTCCCAAACCTGCACGACGATCATGCGCGGCTCCGGCACTGAGACATTGGCGACCTGATTAAGCGGTACATGGCTCCCATAGGCGTCAACCATGACGGGATCGAGCAGGGCGGTCGAGGCGCGGCCCGTACGCAGTCCGGCGAATTCCTTCCGCAACACGTCGACAGCGCTGTCCATGCGCCGCTTGAGGTCCTTTTTTAAATCGGCGTAACTGGTCACCGCCACTTTTCAGTTTCCTTCTACGATGAGGGTATAGCGGCCCTGCCCGCTCAGCACCTTGGCGAAAGCGCCCGGCTCATGCAGGTTGAACACCATGATCGGCAGATTATTCGCGCGGCAGAGGGCGATGGCGGTGGCGTCCATCACCTCCAACTCGTTGGCGAGTACATCCATGAAGGTCAGGGTATCATAACGCAGGGCGTCAGGCACTTTGCGGGGATCGGCGGAGTAGACGCCGTCAACCTGGGTGGCTTTGATCAGCAGATCGCATTTCATTTCCACGGCGCGCAAAGCTGCCGCGGTGTCGGTGGTAAAAAACGGATTGCCGGTGCCGGCCGCAAAAATGACGATCCGTCCCTTTTCCATATGGCGGTTGGCTCGGCGGCGGATATAGGGCTCACAGACCATCGCCATGGGAATGGCCGACTGCACCCGGGTCTGCAATCCGATCCGCTCCAGCGCATTCTGCATGGCCAGCGAATTGATCACGGTCGCCAGCATGCCCATGTAATCGGCGCTGGTCCGCTCCATGCCGGCGGCAGCGCCCGCCAGGCCGCGGAAGATATTTCCGCCGCCGATCACGACGCAAACCTCGATCCCCAGATCGACAACAGTTTGAATTTCGTCGGCAATGCGGGCGACGGTCGCGCCATCCAGACCATAGTCCCGTCCGCCCATCAGACCTTCGCCCGATAACTTGATCAACACGCGACGAAATTTGGGCGCAAGGGCGAGATCGTTCGGCATGATCTGGTCTTCTGGCTCGGGACTCGAAGTATTTGCGGGAACAGCAAAGAAGTGCGGCAGGGATGATACACCATTCCCTGCCACTGTCTTGTTCAAATCACGAAATCTTCTTGCGACCGAACGCGGTCAATGCCCGAGTTGAGCCGCGACCTCGGCGGCGAAATCCTTGGTCTCTTTCTCGATCCCCTCGCCCAGGGCGAAGCGGACGAAACCGGTCAGGGCGACCGGGGCGCCCATCGCCTTGGCGGCGTTTTCGACCACCTTGGAAATTTTGGTCTCGCCGTCGATGACGAACAGCTGCTCCAGCAGAACGACTTCCTCGTAATATTTACGGATACGGCCGACCACCATCTTCTCGACCACCTCGGCAGGCTTGCCGCTGGCGGCGGCTTGCTCGGTGAGAACCGCGCGCTCGCGATCAAGGGCGGCGCCATCGACGGACTCGACGGTCAGGAACAGCGGGTTGGCTGCCGCGACATGCATGGCGATCTGCTTGCCGACTTCTGCCAGTTTGCCCTTGTCGCCGGTTGATTCGAGCGCGACCAGCACGCCGATCTTGCCGAGGCCCGGCGCAGTGGCGCTATGGACATAGCCGGCGACCACACCATCCTCGACAGTGAGCCGCACGGCGCGGCGGAAATTCATGTTTTCGCCGATCGTCGCGATCAGGGCGGTCAGTTCCTCATCGACGGACTTTTCCTTGAGCTGTGCCGCCTTCAAAACAGCCAGATCGGCGCCCTTTTCCAGCGCCAAAGCGGCGACGCCCGAAACGAAAGACCGAAACTGATCATTGCGGGCAACGAAGTCGGTCTCGGCATTGATCTCAACCGCGGCGCCCGCCGTTCCATTGGTCGCGACACCGACCAACCCCTCGGCGGCGACGCGGCCGGCCTTCTTGGCGGCGGCTGCCAAGCCTTTGGTACGCAGCCAATCGACGGCGGCTTCGACGTCGCCCGCTGTCTCGTTCAGCGCCTTTTTACAATCCATCATGCCGGCGCCGGTCTTCTCGCGCAGATCCTTCACCAGGGCAGCAGAAATCTCGGCCATGTCAACCTCTTCTATCAGGACATAGGGTTAGAAATTAGACGAATGGCGGCGGGTCACGCCGCCGCCATTCGGTTAAATTTTCCGCTCGACGCCAGCAAGCTCAGGCGGCCGGCTGCTCGGCCTCGACCGTTTCAGCCAACGCCTCGACAGCGGCTTCCGCCGGCAGATCTTGCGCCAACTCGATATCGCTGAGATCTTCTTCCGGGGCTTCCGCCGCTTCGCCGATATCGGCGCCACTGCTGGTCAGTTCGGCCTGGATGCCGGCGAGCACGGCACCTGAGATCAGATCGCAATAGGTCTGGATGGCGCGCAGTGCGTCATCATTGCCGGGAATGGCGTAGGTGACGCCGGCCGGGTCGGAGTTGCTGTCGAGGATCGCGACGACGGGAATGCCGAGCTTATTGGCCTCCTGCACCGCCAGGGCTTCCTTATTGGTGTCGATGATGAAAAGAATGTCCGGCAAGCCGCCCATTTCCTTGATGCCGCCCAGAGCGCGCTCCAGCTTCTCCTGCTCACGGGCAAGATTAAGCTGCTCCTTCTTGGTCAGACCGGCGACATTGCCCGAGGCGACGCGCTCTTCGATCTCGCGCAGGCGCTTGATCGAGAAAGAGATGGTCTTCCAGTTGGTGAGCATGCCGCCCAACCAGCGATGATTGACGTAATATTGGCCGCAACGCTTGGCCGATTCGGCGACAATCTCCGCGGCGGCGCGCTTGGTGCCGACGAACAGCACTCGGCCTCCCGCGGCGACCACATCGCGCACGGCTTGCATGCCACGATGGAGCGCGGGCACGGTCTGCTGCAAATCGACGATATGGATTCCGTTCCGGACGCCGAACAGATAGGGTGCCATCTTGGGATTCCAACGACGGGTATTATGACCGAAATGAACACCCGCTTCGATGAGCTGGCGCATGGTAAAGCTGGGAACTGCCGACATGATGAACCTCGTTTTCCGGTTAAACCTCCGCGGGACGTGGCTGACAAATGTCAGCACCGGAGCGAGAGACCCCAGAAACAGTCCAGGGGCAGCCCGCGATCCCGCGTGTGGGATGTGCGCGGCTTCATAGCGATATTGCCGGCCAATGGCAAGGATAAAGCGGGTTGCGTGCTGCAAAGGAATGAAAGGGTAGACAGTTCGTCGGGGCGCTTATTGCTTGGGAGCGGCCTCCTGGTCGAAGCGCTGACGCGCCGCCTCGATGATCGCACGATTGCGGATCGCCCAGCTTCCCAGGGCCAGCACCGGCTCCTGCAGCGACCGCCCGAGATCAGTCAGACTATAATCGACCCGCGGCGGGATCGTGGGGTAGGCCTGTCGCAGCACCATGCCGTCGCGTTCAAGCCCGCGCAAGGTCAGGGTCAGCATGCGCTGAGAGATCCCTTCGACACCGCGTTTGATTTCGTTGAAACGCTTGGATCCCTGCGACAGTTGCATCACCACGAGAACGCTCCATTTATCGCCTATACGCGACAGGATGGCGCTCACCGCGGGACAAATTCCGCTTACATTCCCCTGGCCGACACCGGTCACATCAGTGTGCTCTGGTATCAAAATACTGCCCTCTTGCATGCGATCACCATAGTTACCAAAATAGACTGAGTAAAAATTTTATACTTGATCGGAGGATAAATGACCCATTCAAAATCCCGCGCCGCCATTCTCGCAGTGGCTTTGCTGACCGTCAGCCCAGTGTTTGCCCAGCAAGGCCCGACTCATAATCCAGCCGAGGTGCAGAGCGGGACCTACGCCGTCGACCCCAACCACACCCAAATCAATTTCACCTTGCTGCATATGGGTTTCTCCAATTACAGCGGTCGCTTGAACGACGTCACCGGCACCCTTGTTCTCTCTTCCACCCAACCGGCAACCAGCAAGCTGTCCGTCGCGGTCCCCGTCGCCACCTTCTCCACCACCAGCGAGAAGCTCGATGGCGAGTTGAAAAGCGAGCAATGGTTCGACGCGGCGAAATTCCCGACAATCACCTTCGTCTCTACCAAGGTCACCCCGACCGGGAAGGATAGCGCCACGGTCACCGGGGATCTGACCCTGCATGGCGTCACTAAGCCAGTGGTGCTGACGGCGCATTTTGTCGGTGCCGGAACCAATCCGTTGAGCAAGAAATATACAGTGGGCTTCGAGGTCAGCGGTCAGGTCAAGCGCAGTGACTTCGGTGTCAGCACCTATGTGCCGTTGATCGGCGACGAGGTTACACTCTCCATTCATGGCGCCTTCGAGCGTCAGGAATAGATATTTTTTAGTGGGCGCGGCACTGCCAAGCCCGCAAAAGTGAATGACAGGCCCGGCACCCGACGTTACAAGACTAACCGCTCCGCCGCGGTTCAACCGAGCCGCGGCGGATGACGACCAGCGGATGGGTGGCCGAGCGGTTTATGGCTCCAGTCTTGAAAACTGGCGAAGGTGCAAGCCTTCCGTGAGTTCGAATCTCACCCCATCCGCCAATTAAGCCATTTAATGTTATGATTTTATTGGTCACCGTCCCGCAGTCGCCTGTCGGGTTTGCTCCTTCACTGACTGGGCAATATTTCTGACGTCAGGCGGTAGGTGAGAGAAAGTGCCAGTGTCGAGAGCGATGGAGAAGGCGGTCTTCTGCTCAGGTGTCATCTTTCCGACGCGCTGGACCGCGCCATCGAGCGCATGCCGAATCTGCATTTCCCGGACATAGCTGTCGCCCATGACCTTGGAAATCGACCTCGCGGGACCTTTGCGTCGGCATCGAACGCTCCAGGCGCCACCAGCCGGCGGGTGAACCGACCCAGCATGCTGTCGTTGAGGCCCTTGGCGAGCAGCTGAGAAGTTTGCACCGGGCGAAGAAACGGACCACGTCCTTGCCCCATAGCGTCCAGTCGCTTGCCTTCCTTGTATCGGAAAAACAGATGTAATCCGTCGCTTATTGACCGATGGACGCGGGTTTTGGGGATTCGAAGTCGATGCTGCGCCCACCAGAAAGCTGCGCCATTCCGAGGGTCGAGGTCGACGACGTCGACACCGGAATGTCTCCCGGTGGCGATGCCGACGAGCGGGCCGGGCCATCGACGCCGCAGCTCTGTAATAATCCCTGAGTCTCTTGAGGCGTTACGAAAGCCATGCGGACAGTTCGGGCGTTCACGGATGATCATGGTTGATAAACAACGTCAAACGAGTTATCATTTTGATAAATTAACGGTGAGTAATGGATAGACCGACCGCCCAAGCCGAGATCCGAAAACTGGCTCCTTTTTTTGATAAAGTTCGCCCAACCAAACACGCTCTTATCAGGGACCCTGCCTCCGGAAAGATCCCGCTCACCAAGTTGGAGATGATGCAGACTTTGGAGCATGGGACCGTTGTCGAAGGGCCGTTTCCGGATATTAGTATTGCCGGAGGCTGGACCTTCGCGGTTCAGAGGTTTGTCGATCGGAAAACCGTAAAGGTTGCCGGTGTGCTGGTCCCTTCAAGCCACATTCTGGTGATCACAGGGTATGAGATTGTATCAGGCAAACGACGGCGTGCTGTAGCCAAGGCGGACATTGAGGATGACGAGAGCGACGACGGAACGGAGGATGAGAACGATGCATCGCTACATTGAATCCGGCCTGACCAATGTTTGGCTGTCGAGCGGATACCGGGTCGAGGATACGCCCTACGGGAAGACAGTGATCATCGACGATGAAGCAATGCTTCTGCGGGCTATCGCCGAAGACCTCGTTGCGCATAAGCGTCAACTCGAAGGTAACGAATTCAGGTTCTTGCGCAACCTTATGGGACTGACCCAGACCGAACTGAGCGCGAAACTCGGCAATAAGCTACTCACTATCTGCCGGTGGGAAGGTGGCGAAACCCCGATTCCAGCTTGGGCTGATCGGGTGATCCGTCAGCTTTGCCTTGAGCATTTGGGAGAGCGCCCGCGTTTGCGTGACCTTATCGAGAACACGCCACGTCTGCCCGATGCTCCCCGATTCGAGTTCAAACATACGAGCGTTGGCGCGCATCGATGGGCCTCAAGCGTCAAGGATAATGTCCATGCTTAGCGCCGGTCGGAAATTCGGATTTCCCGTGTATTTTTTGGGACAGGTAATCCTTGTCAACCATGAGTAGCGGGAGGCGGAGTGTAAGCACACCTGTAAGCACTAGACCCAAAGGATAGATTTGTTGATCGAAATCAACAACTTAACCATTGGTTTCGACGGACACCCCATCCGCCAAACCTCAAGCCCCGGTCAAGGACAAGAGCAGCGCCGTCGCATTGTAGCCGCCATGCATCACCACGCTCGGCCAAAGCGATCCAGAGCGTTGGTAAAGCCCGGCCATGACCATGCCGCTGATCATGATGGCCACCGTATCGAAGACACCCCAAAGATCAGGGTGCGCAAAAATTTTTCCATGAAACAGGGCAAAGATCAGGGCGCTCCAGAGCACCGCCCAGCCGACCGCCAATCTCTGCCGCAGCCAGCCGAACAGGACGCCGCGAAAATAGATCTCCTCGACCACTGGCGCCGCCAAGGCGACCAGGGTGAATTGCAGAAATAGATCGAGCATCTGGCCGGATTGAAAGGGGGCAAGATCCGTCAGGTCGACGGCGACTTCCGGATCACCGATCGACATTTGCGGGCTTCGACTGAACCATTGCAGCAGCGAGCCAAGCAAAACCAGCAGAGTCATGCATGACGCTCCCGACAGCAGCGCCCAACCCAGGGAGTCACGCCTGACCCGCACGAACAGGGCGGACAATTGCAATCGGGCCAACCGGCGAAAGCAGAAAAACAACACGGCACATTGAAAGAGATTGACAGCGAACCGGGCAAGAGTGCGGTCGCCCTCCTGGCCCGAACCGCGCAAAAAATCGTCCAGAAACAGACTCAGAAGAGCGGTGGCGATCAGACCGACGATGCCGGGGACAAAAAAATCATCGAGTAACCGGATCGGCGCCGCCGCGCCATCATGCCGCCTCATCCTGATAGTCGGCCAAGCCATTGATCGCCCCTGCCAATAAGCGATGGTCATTCTCGGCGAAGACCATCTCCAGCAAAACCGCGGCCTCCGGCCCGACCAGGTCGGCGGCGCGCAGGGCGGCGACAAATCCGTCGCTTGCCAGAACAGTGCTGGCCAAGCGAAAAAGCCGGTGGCGGCCACCACGCCCCTCAATTTCAATACAATCGGCCAAGGCCTCGGCGGCCGGCTTCTTGCGCCTAATTTCAAAGGCCAGGGCTTTGAGAAACCTTACCTTATCCAAATCCCTCGCCACGGCTGACTTCCTATGATCCGCTTCTTATTATGACGCGGCATCCTATCACCAGTCGTCCTTCGGTGGTTGCACTGTGATTACGCAGCGATGAATTTGGTTCACCCCAACCCCAATTTCTGCGCCAAACCGATCCGCTGCAATTTGCCGGTCGCGCCCTTGGGAATCTCATCCATGAACAGCAGCTTTCTGGGGACCTTGTAGTCCGCCAGCCTGGTAGCGACAAAATCGCGTAATTCACGCTCGCTGGCGACCATGCCTTCGCGCAACACAACCACCGCGCCAACCTCCTCGCCCAATTTGTCATGCGGAATGCCAAACGTCACGACTTGCAATACCGCGGGATGATCCATCAGCGCTTCATCGACCTCTCGGGGCGCGATCTTTTCGCCGCCGCGATTGATGATCTCCTTGAGGCGGCCGGTGATGGAAATATAGCCCTCCTCATCCTGGACCCCCTGATCCCCGGTACGGAACCAGCCAGCAGTGAAAGCCTCGGCGTTGGCCTTGGGATTGTTCTCATAGCCGGCGGTCACATTCGCGCCGCGGATGACGATCTCGCCCACCTCGCCCGCCACCAGGAGGTGGCCATCCTCGCTCATGATCGCCACCTCCGGCCCGGCCGCGATGCCGACCGTGCCCGGCTTGCGGTGGCGCGGCGGCAAGGGATTGCAGGCCATCTGATGGGCTGCCTCGGTCATGCCATAGGCTTCGACCACCGGGCAGCCGAATACCGCCTCCAGTTCAAAAATGACTTGCGGCGGCAAGGAGGAAGATGACGAGCGGATGAAGCGCAGCGGATTGGCGGCGATCGTCGCCGCATTATGTTTGGCGCGAGTCAGGATTGCCTGATGCATGGTTGGCACGGCAGTGTACCAACTGGGCTTGGAGTCCGCCATAAAAGGAAAGAATTTCAACGCATTGAATCCAGTCGTGCAGAAAACGCTCGAACCTGCTGACAAGGGCGCGAGGATTGCCGCGATCAAGCCATGGATATGGAACAGAGGCATGATATTGAGACCGCGATCCGACCGGGCCAGGGACAGGCTGGTGCAGATATTGCCCGCCGAGGCACACACATTGCGCTGCGACAGGGGAACGATCTTGGGCCGTGAGGTGGTTCCCGACGTATGCAGCACCAACGCGATATCGTCCGGCTCGGCCGGGCCGCCTGCCGCGGCCGGCTGCGCCTTTGCCTCGCCCGTGTCGAGGAGAAAGCGCCCGGCTCCCTCGGATGGCAGGGGACGCAGGGTAAAAATCGTCACTCCGAGCTTGCGGGCGACCTCGATGGCAGGTGAGACGCTGCCTTCTTCCACGATCAGAGCGCGGGCATTCAGATCATTGAGATAGAACTCGAATTCATCGGCACGATAGCCAGGATTGAGCGGCGCCGAGGCGGCGCCTGCGGCAATCGCGAGAAAGGCCGTGGCCATCTCGGCGCCATTGGGCAGCACGATGGCAACACGATCATTGCGACCGATGCCGACGCGGTTGAGGGTGGCGATGATCTCGGCCATCTGGCGGCGCAGAGCCGCGTAGGTCAGGGCTGCCGCGTCGGGCGCCAACAGAGCGGTATCGTCATCGGCGCCAACGGACAAAAGGCCTTGCAGAGTTGGTCGACTGGTCATGTCCATTGTCCTGGTTGTTTCACAGAGTGGGTTGCATGCGGGCGCGGATCGGCTTCAACACGAAAAGTGCCAGGATCGCCGCCAGAATATTCAAAATGGCCGCCGCCACAAACACCCGCCCCCAGCCACCCGAGGCGGCAAGGATGCTGGTCAAAGGGACCAGGAGAGAAGCGGTTCCCTTCGCCGTGTAGAGCAGTGCCGCATTTGCTGTGGCGTACCGCGATCCGTAGGTGTCACCGCAGGTGGCGGGGAACAGACTGTAGATTTCGCCCCAGGCGAAGAAAACCAGGCCGGTCAAAATCACGAACGCAACGGAATCATGACCAAACAAACTCAGCAAAACGATACCACAGCCCTCGAGGGAAAATGCAATGAACATGGTGTTCTCACGCCCGATGCGGTCCGATACCCAGCCGAAAAAGGGCCGGGTTACGCCATTGAGAAAACGGTCGATGGAGAGGGCGAAGGTCAGGGCCGGCAGGGTGATGCCCAATAGCGTGACCGGCACCTCGCTGATCTTAAAATCGCGGGCGATCGGCCCTAGCTGGGCGGTTGCCATCAGGCCGCCCGCCGCCATCATCACGAACATCATATACATGACCCAAAAACCCGGCGTTTTCGCCATTTGCCAGGGAGTGAAATCGCGCCGAATCGGTTTGACGATCCCCTCCGAGCCACCGCCGACCGTGACCAGAACCGGTTTTGGCTTGGGGGCAGGCCGCAGCCAGAGGCCCAGCAGCAGGATCGCAGCGCCCTGACCGAGGCCGAAGATGAGGAAAGTATGCTGATAGCCCGAACTCTTGATCATCGCGGCGATTGGCACGATGCTGAGCCCCGAGCCGGCGCCGAAACCCATGGCGGTCAGGCCGGACGCCAGCCCGCGCCGGTCGGGAAACCACTTCAAGGCATTGCCGACGCAGGTGCTGTAGACCGCGCCGGCGCCGATTCCGCCGAGGATCGCCGAGCCATAAAACCAGGTCAGGCTATCGGCATAGGCATTGATCACCCAGGATGCACCGACCATAAACCCGCCGATCAGCACCATTGGCCGTGGTCCGATGCGGTCGACGATATAGCCCTCGAATGGAACCAGCCAGGTCTCCGCCAGAATGAAGAGCGTGAAGGCGAGCTGGATCTTCGCCTGCCCCCAGTGAAACTTTTGTTCGATCGGGTCGACGAACAAAGTCCAACCATATTGCAGGTTGGCGATCATGGTCATGCAGCACACGCCGATCAGCAACTGGCGCCAGCGCAGCGGCATCAGCGACCCGCCAAGATGGACAGACGTCCATCCTTTTGGCGCAGCGTTTCGCCGAGCAGACAGGCGACAGCGTATATGGCGTCGATGTGCGGCGTCGGCGTTGCGGTGAGGCGCGCCATTTCCACCACCGAGCCGACCATGGCGTCCAATTCCAACTCGCGGCCCGCTTCGACGTCCTGCAACATCGATGTCTTATGATCCCCGACCGCCGCCGCGCCGGCGATGCGTTTCTCAATCGAAATGCGGAAGCGAACCCCGAGTTTTTCCGCGACGGTCTGGGTTTCCGCCATCATGGCCGCGGCCAGCGCCCGGGTCGCGGGGAACCCGCAGATTCCCGCCAAAGTCGCGTGTGACAGCGCGCTTACCGGATTGAACACGACATTGCCCCACAGCTTGAGCCAGATCTCGGCACGCAAATCTCCGGCAATCGGCGCCTTGAACCCGGCGCGGGTCAGACGTTCCGACAGATCCTGTACCCGGTCGGATTTGGATCCGTCAGGTTCGCCCAAACTGAAGCGGTTGCCCTCGATAACCTTGACCACACCCGGGGCGATCAACTCTGAGGCCGGATAGACCACCGTGCCGATGATCCGCTCATTCTCGATATTGGCGGCGATGATGCCCTCAGGATCGGCGGCGCGAACCGGAAGACCGTCATAGGGCCCACCCAATTTATAGCAATACCACCAGGGAACCCCGTTCTGCAGGGTGACGACGCTGGTGTTGGGGCCGAACAGTCGCGGCAGATCCGGCGCAAGAGTGGCGACCTGATGGGCCTTGAGCGCGAGCAGTACCACATCGACCGGCGCGGCATCGGCGATCGCCACCGCCTTGACCGAGGGCGCGTGATGCTCCCGGCCATCCTCCTCGATGAGGGTGAAGCCCGATTGGGCGATCGCTTTGAGATTGGCGCCCCGCGCGACGAAGGTCACGTCTTCTCCGGCCAGCGCCAGACGGGCGCCGAGAAAACCACCGATCGATCCAGCGCCGACCACCGCGATCCGCATGGGTAACGACTCCTCTCCATCGTATTTTCTATTGTTTCAGCATGGCTCATCTCGCGAGGTCTTGCCAAGCCGCTTAGTTCCCTTATCCTGGTTTTGATATCATCTGGGGAGAACAATCTTGCGTTGTCTGACCGCCCTGGTCGCTCTGAGCCTTGCCACCGCGGCAGCCGGCGCCGATTTCGAGATCGAAAAAAAATTCGACAGCCAGCTCAACTCCGCCGAGATGGGCGGTTGGCTGAAGACCCTGTCCAGCGAGCCCAATGAGGTAGGCTCCCCCCATGACAAGGCCAATGCCGAAATGGTCCTGCAAATGTTCAAGGACTGGGGCTGGGATGCGAAGATCGAGACCTATGAGGTGCTCTATCCGACACCGCTGGCGGAAACCCTGGAGATCACCGGCCCGACGCCCTTCAAGGCGACCCTGACCGAAGCCGCTATTCCCGGCGATGAGAGTTCGACCCGCTCCGGCAGCGGTCTTCCGGCCTATGTCGCCTATCAGGGCGACGGCGATGTCACGGCGCCCTTGGTCTATGTCAATTACGGCATGCAATCGGACTATGACACGCTGGAACGCATGGGTGTTTCGGTCAAGGGCAAGATCGCCATCGCCCGCTATGGCAAGGGTTGGCGCGGCCTGAAGCCGAAGCTGGCGCAGGATCATGGCGCCATCGGCTGCGTCATTTATTCCGATCCGCACGAAGACGGCTATGACCTCGACGATGTCTATCCGACCGGCGCAGCAAGGCCGCCCCAGGGTTTTCAGCGCGGTTCGGTCGCCGATATGCCGATCTTCCCCGGTGATCCCCTGACCCCGGGTGTCGGTGCCACCAAGGACGCCAAACGCCTGAAAATCTCCGAAGCGCCGACCCTCCTCAAGATCCCGGTTCTGCCGATCTCCTATGGCGACGCGCAACATTTCCTGGCGACCCTCGACGGCCAGGTGGTGCCCCCCGCTTGGGCCGGCAGTCTGGCCATGACCTATCATGTCGGCGGCGCCGGGACGCCGGTGCATCTGATGGTCAAATCCGACTGGGGCATGAAGACCCTCTATGATGTGGTCGCCACCATCAAGGGGTCGACCTACCCCGATGAATGGATCCTGCGCGGCAATCACCGCGACGGCTGGGTCTTCGGTGCGTCCGATCCGCTGTCGGGTCAGATCGCTCTGCTGGGTGAAGCCAAGGCCATTGGCGGTCTTTTGAAGCAGGGCTGGCGACCGAAACGGACCATCGTCTATCTCAGCTGGGACGGCGAGGAACCCGGTCTGCTCGGCTCGACCGAATGGGCCGAGACCCATGCCGAGGAATTGCAGAAAAAGGCTCTGATTTACGTCAATTCGGACGGCAATGGCCGCGGCTTTCTGAGCGCCGGCGGCAGCCACAGCCTGCAGCATTTCGTCAATCAGATCGCCACTGATGTGATCGACCCCCAGACCAAGACCTCCGTCGGCAAGCGGCTGAGGGCGAAGATGGAGGTTGATGGCAGCGATCCGCATGCCAATGAGGAGGCGCGCGCCACGGGGCGCATCGCGATGGATGACAGCAAGGATCTGCCGATCGAAGCCCTCGGATCGGGTTCGGATTTCTCGGCCTATCTGCAGCATCTCGGCCTGCCGACCCTCGATATAAGCTATCAAGGCGAGGGTAATTCCGACGGCGTCTATCACTCGGACTATGATGATTACGAACATCACAGCCGCTTCGTCGATCCTGGCTTCGTCTATGCCGCCGTTCTGGCCAAGACCATCGGCCGCGCCGTGCTGCGCAGCGCCGATACCGATTTGCCGACCGAGCGGTACACGCCGTTCGCCGAGCAGATCGCCCTCTATCTCGGAGAAGTCCAGGCGCTGGCCAAGAGCAAGCGCGAGCAGTCCGAGACCCGGGCCAAGCTGCTCAGCGACGGCGCCTATGCACTCGCCGACGATCCGACCAAGAGCAGTGGGCTGCCGACAGCATTACTGCCGGTGCCGCATATCAATTTTGCGCCCCTTGAGGATGCCGCCGAGCGGCTGGAGAAAAGCGCCAAAGCCTATGATGCGGCGCTGCTGGCCAAGGGTTCTTCCCTGTCGGCCAAAACTGCCGACCAACTGGTGCAATTGACCCGCGCGACCGAGGAAACATTAGCGCCTGAAGTCGGCCTGCCCGGGCGCCCCTGGTACCGCAATCTGATCTATGCGCCGGGCCGTTTCACCGGCTATGGCGCCAAGACACTCCCCGGCGTGCGTGAGGCGATCGAGGAGCAGCGCTGGGCCGACGCCGACCGCTATGTCGCCGTAACGGCGGCGGCCTTGTCGCACTATGCCGATAGCCTCGACCAGGCCACCCATCTGATGCTGGCCAGCTGACGGAGCGATGGATGAAACTGTTATGGTCATTGCTACTGATGGCGCTTGCCCTGCCCGTCTCGGCGGCGGTCACCGAGACCGAGTTGATGCAAGTCGCCGTTGATCTCGGTCATCGCTACGACGCCACCTATGGCGAGAAAAGCCCGGCCGGCATGGCTTCCCTCTATGCCAGGGATGGGATTCTGGTCTCGCCATCGGGGGCGATCATTCGCGGCCGCGATGCGCTGCAGGCCTATTATGTCAAACGCTTCGCGTCGGGCGCCCACGGCCATGCCATCAAGATCCTCGAAGTGCATCCCTCCGGCGAGGGCGGCTATAGCATCGCCGATTTCTCGGTCACCTCGCCCGACGCCAAGGGCGTGATGCAGGAGGTGAAGGGTCATATTGTCGCCATCTATCAGCATGATGCCGATGGGTGGCATCTGTCCTTGGTAGAGCCTACAATTCCTGAGCGGTAATGGTTTTGCTGGGCCGGGTTAACGTCATTCAGCCTTTCAGCCTGAGAGCGACAGTACGGCCAACCGCAGAGAACAATTGGTCATGCTCGTCCTCAGTGGGCGCGCCGCCCTGCGTATAGACGCTGATCAAGATGGGCTGGTCCGGATCCGGCCAAACGACAGCGATGTCGGCCGCGGCGTCTTTACCATTATTTCCGGTCTTATCGCCGATCCTCCAATCTTTCGGCAGACCAGCGCGCAAACGATTATCGCCGGTCTGACAGCCCAGCAGCCAACGGGTCAAGAGCTTGCGTGACCCGTCAGCCAGCACTTCGCCAAGCACAAAATTGCGCAGGGTTGCCGCCATGGCGCGCGGCGTGGTGGTATCACGGGGATCACCGGGCTTTGAGCGATTGAGCAGCGGCTCATTGTGGTCCAGCCGCGTTACCTGATCACCCGTCGCCCGCCAGAACGCCGTCAACGCCGCCGGACCGCCAATCCGCGCAAGCAGCAGATTGGCGCAGCAATTATCGCTCAATTCGACCGCAGCCTCGCACATCTGCTCAAGAGTCATCGCTCCCGTGGACAGGTTGGCTTTCGCGACGGGCGCCCAGAAATCACTCAGATCCTCTGGCCCGAAGGGAATCACGGCGTCGAGGCGGTCGCGGCCGCGATCCACTTCGGTCAAAACACAGGCTGCCAGCGATGCCTTGAAGCTACTGCACATGACAAAACGCTCATCGGCGCGCCAGGCGATTTTCTGACCGGATCTGATGTTCTCGGCATAGACGCCGACCCGCCCGCCACTGATCCGCTCATAATGTTGGAGGATCGGAACGGCATCCTCGGCAAGCGCGCCACTCGCCAGAAAGGCTACGCTTATCAGCAGAAAACTTCGTCTGTCGATTGGCATCGGCGATCTCCTAATACCGCCAGCTCGTCACATCCGCTCCCGGGGGCGCGCTGACCGCGATCCGCTTTAGAATTCGGTCAAGATACATCGTGCTGTAATGCAGCCGGGAGTAAGCATTCGATTTGGTATGATCGCCGTTCCAGCAATGTTCGGCGCGATCGCCATAATCGACTTCACCGTCATAGGTCGGGTTCTTCAAGGACTCCAGCGAGTCTTGCGCCAAATAGACCGCGTCGTTGAGCATGTAATTGTCTGCGCTCCCGACATAGAGATGCAGCTTGCCCTGCAATTTCGGGCCGAGCGTTGTCCAGTCGCGCCGCAGGATTTCCATCAGGTCGTAATGATCCTTCCAATAAGTGGCGATCTGGTGATCGATCTTACCGGTGACCTTGTCAAAAATCGGCGCGGGATAGCCATCCTTGCCTACCGGACCATAGACCGCCTGCCAGATGTCATATTGCTCCCCCGAGCGGCCATGATCGCCGAGCGCATATTCATAGCGGTTGCTGTCGCGCTGGGTTGAGAGAACCTCGCCAAGATAATTTCGGAAGGCCGGGCGTTCGATGTCGAGATGCGCACCCCGTAAAACATAGGCACTGTCATCCTTGTAGAGATTGATCAGGGTGAAGGCGCGGAAATCGACCGGGTCGGGACAGGCGGCGAACGCGCCATTATAGTCGTCGGGATAAAAGATCTGTGTCGCCAGCGCTTCCCAGCCGCCGGTCGAACCGCCATAGGTGAAGCGCGCCCAGCCCTGCCCGATACCGCGAAACGCCTTTTCGATCGCCGGGATCAGCTCATGGTTGATGGCGTCGCCATAGGGGCCCAGATTGGCCGAATTGACTGCATAGCTGTCGTCATAATAGGGATTGGCATGCTGGATTTCCGCCACCAGAAAGCGTGGGAATTTGGCTGATATCCATTGCTGATAATTCTTGTAGGCTTCTTCCTGGACGATGCGGTTATAGCCCGCCAGGTGAAAACGCTCGGAATAGTCCGGCTTGAGATCGGGATCGGGCGGCGTGTCGCGGAAATCGAGAAATTCCTTTTCGAAATGGCCATGAAAGACCATCAGCGGGTAGTGCGCCTCCGGATGTTCGTCAAAGCCGGCGGGAACCAGGATATGCGCTGACAGAAACATCGGCCGCCCCCAGAATTTCGACAGGAGCTCGCTCTTGATCCGGATCTGACGGACGAATTTTGTGTCCTTCTCGGGCTCAATCTTTGGTATCTCCTGATCGAGCGAAAGCTTCACCAAGCCGCCAGTCTTGGCGTCGAGGTGCATTTTGACCGGCTTCGAAAGAAAATTGCCCGGCGCGATGTTCCAATGCTGTCCCTCGCCGCGGTCGGGCGCCAGCTTGATCACCGCGCCGTCGGCGCGATGGAAGGTCTCGTAGCGATTGAGCAGCGCCTGGACATAATAGTCGCCCTCTGGAAGTCTGGCCAAAGTTTCGACCGGCCAACCGATCGCTTTCTGGTCGATGATCGCCGCCTGACCGGGTGCCAGATGATCGACGGTCATGCCGAGCACGATCTGGCTTGAGGGCTGCAGACTGATCTGATTGCGCGGCTCGTCGCTGGGATCGGTCGAGAGCAACAACAGCAGGCGTCCATCCTGCGGCGTGGTGGAAAGGATCGCTGGAAAGGAAACCGCGAATTTAAGCGGGCCGGCAGCCTGGACTGCCCCGGTCCAGAGCGCGAAGCAGCCGATCATGATCAATAGCCGCACCGTTTGCATGGTTTTCTCCCAAAATTATAGGATTAAAATACTGCTTGGATCCGATCCAAATGGCAATGGCTTCAACGACCTGCGGTTCCATGTTAGGGATGGAGGTCAAGCCGCTGACCAAAGGACGTCTCATGCACCAGACCTTGCCGCCGGGCACGATTTTCGGCCATCCGAAAGGCCTCTTTCTGCTGTTCGCCCTCGAGATGTGGGAGCGCTTCAGCTATTACGGGATGCGGGCGCTGCTGGTGCTGACCCTGGTGGCGGTTAGCGACGGCGCCAATCCCGGCTTTTCCATGGGCCAGGGCGATGCGCTCCGGCTTTACGGCACCTATACGGCGCTGGCCTGGTTCACCCCGGTGATCGGCGGCTGGCTGGCGGACAATTTCACCGGACAAAGACGGGCCGTGCTGATCGGCGCCTTCATCATGGCAATCGGTCAATTCATCCTGGCTTTTTCGATTCCCGGCGATCTGCCCCTGTTCTATGTCGGGCTGGGCGTGCTGGTCCTTGGTAATGGCTTTTTCAAGGCCAATATCTCGGCGATGGTCGGCATGCTGTATGGCGAGGGCGATGCGCGCCGTGACGGCGCCTTCACGATTTTTTACATGGGCATCAATATTGGCGCCTTCCTGGCGCCTTTCGTCTGTTCGACCCTGGGCGAAGACCCCGCCTATGGTTGGCGCTATGGCTATCTGGCGGCCGGAATCGGCATGCTGCTGTCGGCGGTCGTGCAGGGTTTGTGGGCGCGATCCCTGCTGGGCGGCCTCGGCGTCAAACCGAGCCGTGCGCGCGGTGCTGGCGGCGAAAAACTGAGCGTCCCGCGATTGACTCGGATCGAGCTTGATCGGCTGAGGGTGGTTTTCATGCTGTTCGTCTTCTGCGTCCTGTTCTGGGCGGCCTTCGAGCAGCAGGGAGGCTTGATGAACCTCTATACCAACGATAAGACCGACCGTTTCATTGGCGGCTTCGAGGTGCCGTCCGGCTGGTTTCAGTCGGCCAATCCCTTTTTCATCGTCACATTGGGGCCGATCTTCGCGGCTTTGTGGAGCCGGCTGGGACGCCGCCGGCGCAATCCGGCCAGCCCTGTCAAGATGATCTTTGGATTGATTTTGACCGCGCTCGGCTTTCTCTTGATGGTCGGCTCCACCTATGATCACGGCTCGGCCGGCAAAGCCAATATGAGCTGGGTCCTGCTGGCCTATCTGCTGCACACCATGGGCGAGCTGTGTATTTCGCCGGTCGGACTGTCGATGACGACAAAACTGGCGCCGGCCCGCCTCGCCTCGGTGATCATGGGCGTCTGGTTCCTGAATAATTTTGCCGGCAATTATCTGTCCGGGCTGATCGGCGGCATGACCGACAGTCTGAGCGATGGGACCATATTCGCCGGGATCGCAGGCGCCCTGCTGCTCTTTGCGGTTTTATTGTGGGGCGTGTCCGGCTTGCTGATAAGCTGGATGCATGGCGCGGAAAACAGTGTCGAAGAAGGCGTTTAAAGCAGCTCCTCGCTTATCCTGTAGCGATTGCCGCCGTCGCGTTTCGCCGTGTACATGGCAGCGTCGGCATGGGCCATGGCGACAGCGATATCAATCTTGGCATCGACGGCCAGAACGATGCCGATGCTGCAGCCGACTCCGGCGCCGATGGTCTTCACCGAATCGATGACGCGGTCGGCAATATGCTGCGCGCTGACATTGGCCTGGCGCCGCGGCGCCACCATGCACAAAGCGAATTCATCGCCGCCGATGCGACCAACGGCGTCACCGTCCCTTACCGCCGCAGCGAGAATCGCGGCGGCGCTGATCAGAACGCTGTCACCCCGTTCATGACCGAACCGATCATTGACTTTCTTCAGACCGTCGAGATCGACAAACATCAGCGCCAGCGCCATTTTTTTGCTGCTGGCTTGAAGCCTCAGATTTTCAGATCTTTCGATGAAAAGGGCGCGGTTCGCCAGTCGGGTCAAGGGGTCATGCCGCGCTTCCAGCAAGTCCATCGCGCTTTGCTGTTGCGCCGCGACCGCTGCCATCAAGGCGGTTGCCGTCTGATTTTCGCGCAGATGGACGTCACCCAGGGTTCGCGCCAGTTCGGTGAATTCGCGGATCGCGGTCGGTTGCGGGCTGACGCTTTCGCCCCGCTGCAAAGCCGTGGAAGCCGCCATGGCGTTTCCCACCTGCCGCGACAGATACTGCGCCAACCAGGCAGCGGCCAGCAGCGCAACGGCCAGGCAGGCAAAGCCGGCGATCGCCATTCTATGTAAGCCTCGCCGTAGCGGCGCGCCGAGGGAGGCGCTCGGCACGCTGACCACCAATGACCAGTCCCAGCCTGGTACTTTGGCAAACGCCGTCTTGACTGCCTGACCAGTGAGGATTTTCATGTCGAAGACGTCGGTCCGTCCGCTGGCCAGCGCCGCGGCGAGATCGGCGGCCACTTTCGTACCAACAAATTTTTCCGGCTCGATATTGCGCGCGACCATGGTCTGCGACTGGTCAACGATCCGTTCGAGCCAGTCATCCGGTAGATGCTCGGCGCGCAGCGTTTTACTAAAATCATCGGTGGTCAGGATCATGCGCAGGCAATAGACTATCTGACCATCTTCCCGAACCGGCACACCGACCGCCACGACGTTCTTCTTTGAATACTGGTCCAGATACAACTCCGAAACCGTCGGCTTGCCCTCGCGAAAAACCCTCCCGATGTCGCCCACGCCGCTGGTCGGCGCCACTGGCACGCTGAACGGCGCGACAGTGTTGACCAAGACCCTGCCCCCGCGATCGACCAGATCAATCGCCGTCGATTCCGGGAACAGCTTTTGCAGATAGGTCGCATTCTCGTAAAGCCGATGCAGTTCTCCTGGGGCAGACACCTGAGACACCGACAGGCCGATCAGCGCGTTGGCCACCGCGTCGAGTTTCAGACTAACGGCGTAAGCGCCCGCCTCGGCCCGATGGCTGAGCGCCTGCCGCACGGCATCCTCCCGTCCCTGGGCCAACACGATGATGATCCAGGCGGAAAAAAGCGAGATCGGCACTATACCGACGAGAACCAGCAACAGCAGCCAAGTCCGCAATTGAAGGCCAGTTCGTCGGGTCATAACCAATCCTATAGTATCTATTTATCATACTTTAGAATAGTATTTGCGGTTTATCCACCCTGTTTGCAGGGGGCAAACCACTTTCCTTACGTCGGGGTTCCCCTCTGTTTGGTGAAGTCACCGATTACCCGCGCCAGAATGTCGAGCGGCATCGCGCCGCTGGCCAGGCCGGCGCGGTGGAAATCGCGTAAATCGAATTTATCACCCAGCGCCACCTTGGACTGAGCGCGCAGCCTGTTCCACACGGCGTGACCGATCTTGTAGCTGCAGGCCTGACCCGGCCAGGTGCAATAGCGGTCGACCTCGCGGGTGGTGGCGGATTCCGTATCGCCCAATAACTCGACCATGTAGGACACCGCCTTTTCACGGCTCCATTTCTTTGCGTGCATGCCGGTATCGATCACCAGGCGTCCAGCGCGGAACATCTGGTCCTTGAGATAGCCGACCCGCCCGAGGGGATCATTCTCATAGACGCCCATCTCGTCGGCCAATTGCTCGGCATAAAGCCCCCAGCCCTCGCCATAACCCGAAAAGAACATATTGGCGCGATAGCGCGGCAGTCCGGCGGTTTGTTGCGCCAGACCGACCTGCAGATGATGCCCCGGCATGCCCTCGTGATAGAGCGTCGACGGCAGGGCCCATTTCGGCCATTCCTTGCTGTCCTTGAGGTTGAAATAAATCGTCGCGGGACGCGATCCGTCGAGCGCCGCCGGTTGATAATAGGCGAGCGGCGCGCCGGCTTCGATCACCGCCGGCACGCGCTGGACCACCGCCTTCGATTTCGGCAGCTCGTGGAAATAGGCCGGCAGTCTTGCCACCACCGCATCGAGCCGGGCTTGCAGATCGGCGACCAACTGCACTTTGCCGGCATCGTCATCAGGATAGGTGCGATCGGCGGTGTAGAGTCCTTTTATCCTGGCGCCGACGCTGCCCTGGGTCATGCCCTGCTCGCGGAGAATCCCGTCGATCCTGGCGGTCAGCTCGGCAGCAAAATCGAGTCCGATCTTATGGATCTCGTCGGGGGTCATGGAGGTCGTGGTACTGACCTGCAGAGAGTCAGCGTACCAGCTGTCGCCCTCCTTGATATGCCAGACCCCGGCGTCATGTTTGGCCTTGGCCCGCACCTGCTTCACCATCCCCCATTGCTTTTCGAGCGCCGGCGAGATTTTCGCGTCATAGATCTTGCGGGCCTGAGCGAGGTGATCGCCCGGGATCTTGGCGGCGCGGCGGGCCAGCGAGGTCACCAGCACCGAGGACTCGGCCGGCGTGGCAAGCGCTTCGAGCTGAGTCAGGGTGGTGTCCAGAATGAAATCAGGCGGAATGATCCCGCGCCCGGCGTCGCGCCGCAGCGCCTCCGTATCACTGGTGAGCGCAACGGCGAACGCCTCCAGGCGGGCAAGATAGGTGTCGACATCCGCGGCTCCCTCGATCCGGTGCTTGGTATCGAGAAAGGTCGGCACCGACTGATAGGAGCCGGTCAATTGGCTGATGCAATAAGGCGAGCGTTCCCAGGCTGCGCCGAAATCATACCGCTTGTTGATATGGTCACGCTGTTCCAGCACATAGGCGACGCAATCATAATTGACCGCATCGATCCCGGTCAGGCCCGAGCGCCCAAGCTGCTCGAGACGGCGCAATTGATCGGCGGTCTGGGCCTTGGAAGCGGCGATGCCGCTCAGTGAGTGATCCGACAATTGACCACGCAGTCCCGCCAACTCTCCTTTGTCCAGCCCCAATTGGGTCGCGCGTTCCGGCGAGCGCCGCAGATCTTCCGTGAAGAATTCCTCAAGCAGCGCCGTAAGAGCAGCGCCGCCGGCAGTCGCCTGCTGGTCGGCCGCCCAGGCGAAAACTGGAATGCCGGCCGCGGTAAGCGCCGCTCCGGAGCTTGCGGCCAAGAGAGAGGCGAGAAGGTCGCGGCGTGTCTGCATGAGGTCCCCCGATGATTTCAAAAAATCTATCGGATATTTTTGCACAGAGCGACAGAACCGCCACACTCAACCGGCTGGGCCAGTGTAAAAAATAGCTTGACTGAGCTCTCCGCTTAAAATTAATGCAAAAATACCACAGTGAGCAAAAAATAGCCCAATCCACCGCCGACCCCATGTTGCGGAATTATGAATCCTGCTGCTACTGTTCAGCAAGTTTGGGTTTCAGGAGGTCGTTGTCTGAAATCCAAAGCACCGTCGAGGCGGAACGCTGTTGGGCCGGGGGACCTGGCTTAAAGCTGTTCCCGCATCTTTTGACCATCAAGGGGAGTCACTATGACGCATATTTTGAGGGAAACGCCGAAGCCGTCATCCGTCCGATCCCGCGCCCTGACCGGCGTGGCATTGTCGGCCGTCAGCTTGGCGATAACGCTGCCGGGCTTTGCCCTGGCGCAGGAAGCAAGCGAGACGCAGGAAATCACCGTTACCGGCTCGCGCATCAAGGCGCCAAACCTGACCAGCGACAGCCCGGTCGCTGCGATTCCGACCGAAGAGATCAAGCAGTCCAATACTCAGAACATTGAAAATCTGCTGAATAACCTACCGTCGGTGACCGCGGACTATGGCGGCGTTCAGAGCAGCCTGATCGGCTCGACCATTTCCACCGTCAATCTCCGCGACCTCGACGCTACCCGCACCCTGGTGCTGATCGATGGCCACCGTGTCGGCCCGGGCGATCCGTCCAGCCGCGTCGGTTCGGCCACCGATATCAATTTCATTCCGGTCACGTTGGTACAGAGCGTTGACGTGCTGACCGGCGGCGCTTCGGCGGTGTATGGTTCCGATGCCGTGGCCGGTGTCGTCAACTTCCATCTGATCCGCGATTTCCAGGGCGCCCAGGTTGACTTCAGCTACAGCGCAGCTCAGCACAACAACACCAGCAACAGTGTTGCCAATGCTGCGTTCGCCGCGTCCGGTTACAAGGTGACAGCGCCACCAGCCAACACCTTTGACGGATTCATCCGCGAATCCAGCGGTATTGTCGGCGCCAATTCGCCGGACAATAAAGGCAATGTGACGATGTATGCCGACTACCGCTCGACCACCCCGGTGGCTGGCTCGCAGCGCAGTTGGGAAGCCTGTCCGATCTATCCGTCGACCACCAACAACAAGCCTTACAAATATTGCCTGGGCTCGTCGACCTCGCCCTACGGCAAATTCCCCAGCCTGCCGGGTTATGGCACCGTCTCGAACAATCCGAACGGCACCGCGACCTTTACGCGCTTCACCGGCGCCGAGGCCTTCAACTTCTCGGGTACCTCCTACCTGCAGCGGCAGGATGACCGCTCGTCCTTAGGCGCCTTGGGCCACTACTCGGTCAATGAGCATGCCGAGCTCTACACCGAGATGATGTTCATGAAGGACAGCTCACAGCAGCAGGACGGCGCCGGTGGGCTGTTCGTCGGCGGTGTGCCGGGCATTCAGAGCACCCTCACGGTTCCGTGTAACAACCCCTATCTCGGCCACACGGTCGGCCCGCTGGGTTTCTCGCAAGCAACGGCGATCGGTTGTACCGCGGGCGTCACCAGCGTCAACATCAATTTCCCCGGTCTCCGCTTCACCCAACCGCGGCAGGACGTCATCGACCATGATGATTACCGCGCCTTGGCCGGTGTGCGGGGCGATATCGATGGCAATTGGAGCTATGATGTCTCCGCCAGCCATTGGGTTGCAACCTACTCACTGAAGGACCAAAACTGGGCGCTGCTGCCGCTGGTCAATTCGGCCATGGCTAACGGAACACTCAATATCTTCCAATATGGCGGCGACACCCAGGCGCAACAGAATGCCGTTTCTGGCACCGCGCTCCAGACCGGCCAGAATGGCGAAGACGACGTGGTGGCCTCGGTCACCGGTGATCTTGGCCCCTATGGCGGCAAGAGCCCCTTTGCGACCAACCCGATCGCGGTGGCAGCGGGCCTCGAATATCGCCATACCACATTGCAATTCACGCCTGACCAGAATTTCCAGTCCGGCTATGTGCTGGGTGGCAACACTACCTTGCCGATCAATGGCGGTGAGATGGTCGAGGAAGAGTTTGGTGAAATTCGTGCGCCAATCATCCAGAATCTGCCTTATGTGCAGGCACTGAACCTCAATCTGGCCATGCGTCATTCGGATTACTCGGTTGATAATTCGAGCAGCGCCTTCTCGACCAATACCTACAAGATCAGCGCGGATTATGCGCCGACCGACGACATCCGCTTCCGCGGCGGTTACAATCGGGCAGCGCGCGCGCCGAACGTCTATGAACTGTTCCTCGGCGATAGCTTGGGCTCGGACGGCGGTTATCAGGATCCCTGCGCCGGCAATCAAAGCGGCACGGCTCCGGGCAACCCCGCCTATAAGTCGATTTGTACCAATCCTGCGCTGGGTAAGGCTTCGGTCACCGCGGCTCAATTTAATTCCGGCCTGATCCCCTTCTGTTCGTCATCCCAGTGTACGGCGCAGACGGGCGGCAATACGGCGCTGAAACCGGAAGAAGCCGACACCTGGACCTATGGCTTCAATGCCACTCCATCCTTCCTGCCTGGGTTTAACGCTTCGGTGGATTACTGGGACATCAAGATCGCCAATTATATCGGCACCCAATCCGGCTCGGCGATCGTCAATGGCTGCTATTCCGGCATCCTGAGCTATTGCCAATATATCCATCGTGATCCGACCAATGGCAGTATCTCGACCGGCGATGGTTATGTCTCCGAGACCAACGTCAATCTCGACTCGATCCATAACCGTGGTATCGACCTTGACCTAAACTATACCAAGAAACTGGAAGAGCTCGGCCTCGGCGATATGGGCGCCATCAATCTTCATTTGACCGGCACTTATCTGATCCAGGCCGAAACACAGGTTCAGGACAGCCTCAAGGCGTTCAATTGCGCCGGTCTGTTCGGCACTTCCTGCGGCGATCCGCAACCCAACTGGCGCCACCAGATGCGCGTCACCTGGGAGACCCCCTACAACGCCAATGTCAGCGTCAATTGGCGCTATATCGGCGGGGTCAAGCTCGACGCCAATGATCCGAACAATCCGGGCTATGGCAATGCCGCCGGCTATGACGGGCTCGACAGCTCGATCAATGCCTATAGCTATATCGATCTCGCGGCCAGCTATAAGCTGTGGGAAAAATATACCTTCCGTGCGGGTGTCAATAACCTGATGGACAAGGATCCGCCGATCGTCAATCAGCAATATGGCATCGGCGGAAATGCCGGTGGTCAGAATGGTAACACCTTCACCATGTATGACGTCATGGGTCGGGTGATCTATATGAGCTTCTCCGCGAAGCTGTAATAGAGACGACTTTCTCTCAGACGGCGGGCCTTCGGGTCCGCCGTTTTTTTTGGCTGGCGCCCCGGGCGGGGCGATGTAATGCTCGGCCGATGGATTTATCAAAAGAACAACGCGCGATCACGCTTAACCGCCAGGCTGTCCAATCCCTGGCGCAACGCCGTCCGTCCGAGGCGGCGGTGATCCTTCGCCAAGCGCTTGAGGCGGATCCGACCCTGCTGCCAGCCTGGATGAATTTGGCCGTCGCCCAGCGCATCGATGGCGATCTGACCGGCGCGCTGCACTCTGTCGACGCCGCGCTGAAACTTGACCCAGTGGCGTTCGCCTCCCACCTGATGCGGGCGACATTGCTGGAAAGCATGGGAAAACCGCGCCAAGCCGCCCAGGCTTATAATATCGCGCTCGGTCTTACCCCGCCCACTGATCAGATGGATCGCGCGACCCGGGCTGCGGTCGCCCATGGATTGGATTTTCACGCCCGCCATGTGGCGATGATGGAGGACACGCTCCGTCGCGAGCTGTTTCCTTCGGGGCTGCAGGGCGCCAGTGCCGAGTCGCGGCGGATGGCCCACTTCATGGAGCATCTGCTCGGGCGTCGCCGTCCCTTCCGCTCGGAACCGACCCACTATTATTATCCCGGCCTGCCCTCCATCGAGTTCCATGACCGCGCGGATTTCCCCTGGATCGAGGAGGTCGAGGCGGCGACCTCGCGAATTCAGGCCGAGCTGGCGGGCGTGCTTGAGGATCAGGTCGCCAGCGCCGATCTCGAACCCTATATGCAAAGGACCGATGGCGAACCGATTGAGCAATGGAGCGAACTCAACCGGTCATTGCGCTGGTCGGCCTATCACTTTGCCTTTTATGGCAAAGCCTATGCGGCGCATCGGGCGAAATGCCCTTTCACCGCGCATCTCCTCGACCGGATGCCCCAGCCGCAGATCCAAAATCGCTGCCCGGCGGCGCTATTTTCGATCCTGGAGCCCAAGACCCATATCCCCGCCCATAACGGCGTGGCGAATTTCCGGCTGCTGTGCCATTTGCCGCTGATCCTGCCCCCCGATTGTCGATTTCGCGTTGGAAACAGCGTGCGGCAGTGGCGGATGGGCGAGGCCTTCGTGTTCGACGATACCATTGAACACGAAGCCTGGAACGATAGCGATCAGCGCCGCGCAGTGCTGATATTCGACATTTGGAACCCCGCCTTAAGCCAGGTCGAACAGGATTTCATCACGCGCAGCCTGATCGCGCTGGACGAATTCCAGAGCCCGGATCACGACTGATCAGGCACGCACCGAATGGGTGGAGTGGGTGTGCACTGGCTCATTTCGATTATGACAAATGAGCCTGCAGCCCTTGCATCAAGGGCGCCAGACGGGCCGCGTCGGGACGCCACCTTCCCACCGAACTTTGATAGATCGGCTGACGGACCTGCAGCGAACTGGCGGTCCGAATCTGGCGTTCGGTGGTGTGGAAAGAGAGGCAGGACTCATCCCACGGCAAGCCGCAAAAATCGAGCAGGCGTCGCGTCTCGCCTTCCTGATCAGCGACCAGGGATTCATACTCCATCTCGAGCATCGTGCCCTCCGGCAGCACGTCGCGCCAATGCTGCATCAGATCCTCATAAGCCCGCCAGTAGCGGCCAATCTCCGCCAGGTCATAGGAAAACGGTACGTCCGCAGTAAATAATTTCGAATAGATCGAGAGGCAGCTATCAACCGGGTCGCGTCGGGTGTGGATGATCCTGGCCCGCGGCAGGGCGCGATGGATCAGGCCAATCAGGCGGAAATTCTCCGGCAATTTATCGACGATGCGGGGTGCTTCGGGCGCCCGGGCGGTCAGGCCTTTGACATACTCTGACCCTAGTCGGCGGAAATCCGCGTCGCTCAGGGTTGCCACGATCTCCGGGAAGAATGGCCCCTCGCCCGATCCCAGTTGCCTTGCCAGAAGCGGCAGATCGGGCAGTTCGCCCGCGCCGAAGACCATTTTGTGGCTGGCGAGAATCTGCTCGATCAAAGTACTGCCCGAACGCGGCATGCCGAGCACAAAGATCGGCACCGTGGACGGATCGCCCTGTCCAGCCCCTTGACGCAGAAAATCGGCGGTGAACACCGATTTGATCCGAGCGAAACCGCGCATCATCGCCGCTTCGTCATACTCCATCTCGCTGCGCTTGAGACTATTGCCGCGCAGCTGGTGATCGAACGATCGTTCGGCATCGCCGATATCCTCGTAGGCTTTGGCCAGGGCGAAATGAAGATTGATCCGGGCGCTGCGATCGAGAGAGGGCAATTTCGCGGCCAGTCTCTCCAGAGCGTCCAGCCGGCCATCGCCTGGCGTGAAGGAACGGCTGATCGCCAGACTATAATGAAATTCCGCCTCAAAGGGCGCCAGCGCCACAGCATGTTCGAGGGCGCGCGTATAATGATCGCTGCGGCCAAGCTCTCTTTGCAGAGTGCCGAGATTGCAATGGGTGAAAGCGTCGTCGGGACGCAGAGCCACCGCCCGGCGGAAATTGCACAGCGCCTGATCGAGCTGCTCCGCGTCGCGTTGCAGAATGGCGAGGTTGGTGTAGGCGTCGGTGAAATCGGGACGGCACAGGATCGCGCGGCCGAAATCCAACCGCGCGGCGTGATTTTCCTCGGCCTGCAGCTTGAGAATGCCGAGCTGATGATAAGCCTCGGCGATCTCCGGAACCAAGGCGATCACGCCGGTGAAGGCCTGACGGGCGGCGGCTTGCTGGCCGCTCTCAGCAAGGCAGAGAGCCAATTCATAGAGACTGTCCACCGCCAGCGGCGCTAGTCGCAGCGCAGCGGTGAAACTCTCGATTGCCGGCTCGATCCAACCGAGCAGATGCTGCACATTGCCGAGATTATGACGATATTCCCGCACCCAGTCGGCCAAAGTGACCGCTTGGCGCAGCAGCAGTTCCGCGCGGTCCGGCTGCCCGGCCATGACAGCGATGGCGGCCGCCAGATTGAAAGCCTCGGCATGATCGGGGGCCCGCTCATTGACCTTGCGGCAAAGCTCATTGGCGGCATTGAGATCGCCGCGATGGAAGGCGGCTGCCGCCTCGGTCATCATGCCGGCGACCGGAGACGAGCCTCCGGCCGGTTCAGTCAGCAGATAAAGATCGGTCATCAGGGTCTTTCTTCAAAAAGCGGGGGGCTTCAAAAAGCGGGGGCGATATCGAAGGCGATGGTCAGACGCGGCTGGTCGCCTGAAATCGGCAGAGTGCCATGCCACATATAGCTGGGAAACAGCACCAGCATGCCGGGCCGCGGACGGACGACTTTCTCCCAGTCCACCCGTGGTCCCTCGCCCGCCTGGAATTCGCCAAACTTGATCCAGCCCGGCTTCTGGTCGGCATCATCCAGGCAGGCTGGCGTCTCGACATAATAGACGCCGCTGATCCAGCCTTTGGGGTGGATGTGATCCGTATGAAAGCCGCCATCGCGCAATTTGATCGACCAGGATCCCGCCCACATCATGCCGCGACCCTTGCGGCCGAGAAAGGGGTGGGTCGGGTCATCCGGCAGACCCGCCATGAACTCGGCGGCGATGCGGAGGGACAGGGCGCCCAACGCCTTTACGCTGCCGTCGATGGTGGGACGATCGAACAGATTCTGGAAAGTCTGGGTGCCGTTCCGGAGCGTCTGATAGACCGGCTCATGCTGGCTGTGATGCAACTGCTCGACCCCCGCCGCCAGACGCTGATTAAACGCGGCGAGATCGCCAAAACCGGGCGGCGGCGCCAGGTCCTGGATATGGATAAACCGCTCATAATCATAGAGGCGCCTTGCTTCATCCGGCCGACCGAGCAGGCGGAGCGCCGTCGCTTCATAGGCGGCGGCATGCTGGTTGAACGGCTGCAGCTCGGCCATCCGCCGCGCCGTCGCCAAGGCCTGGTCCGGGCGATTGTCCATCAGGCAGGCCTCGCCGAGTTTCCGCAGCAGATCAAGATCGTCGGGCGTCTTGTCGAGACCGGCCTCGGCGGTGCGGATCGCGTCCGAGGGGCGTCCCTGGGCAAGACGCAGGGCAGTGCCCAGACGATAAAGCCCGGGCGCGCCGGGGCGCAGGCGGGCGGCGGCCTGTAATTCCGCCTCGGCCTCGTCCAGTCGGGTGAAAGCGATCAGGCATTCGGCGTACATTTCCAGCAAATCAGGGTGATCGGGCAGACGCTGTTTGGCGAAGATGAAGCTTTTACCGACGTCGGCGGCGCGGCCCATCTCCCACAGCAAGCGGTTGACGCCATCATGGGCATGATAATTCAAGGGATCGAGATCGATCGCCTTGAGGTAATGATTGGCCGCCTCCTGCAAGCGGCCGAGTGCGCGCAGGCAGGTGCCCAGATTGAGAAAGACATCCGGATGACGCTGCTCCGGATAGACCAGACTGGACAGCAGCGGCAAGGCTTCATCGAAGCGCTGTTGCAAGGACAGCAGCAGGCCGAGATTATGGGTAAGAAAAGGATCCTCGGGATGGCGCGCCAGACCGGCGCGCAGGATCCGCTCGGCCTCGGGGAGCTTATCGGTGTGGGTGCAGAAATCGGCCAAGGCGATGGCGGCGGCCAAAGTGTGCGGACCCAGGCGGTAGGCCTTGCGCAAAGCGATCTCGGCGTCAGCGAAGCGTCCCAGCTGGCTGAGCAGCTCGCCTTGCTTGATCAGGGCGTCGAGGTAGCGTGGATCGAGGCGGACCGCCCGATCATAATGATCAAGCGCAGCCTCATATGCCCCCTGGTCCTTGAGCAGATTGCCGAGATTATGATGCACATGCGGCTGCTTCTCGTCACTCGCCAGGGACTGGCGCATCAGCGCCTCGGCCCCCTTGCGGTCTCCCTTGCGCTTCAGCAGCAGACCGAGCAATTGCAGCGCATCAGCATGAGTCTTTTCGATTTCAATCGCTTGCCGCAGCATCTGCTCGGCCAGCTCGAAATCGCCCAATTTATGCGCGGCGTTGGCCGCGGAAACCATCGCCTGCGCGTTCTGCCGCGCCGTCAGCGCCTTTGGCCTCGGTTCCATCGCCGGTCAGCGCTCCGAACGCGGGCCGAAGCGGGGTTCGCGACGACCGCGCTCGGGGGTTTCCGCTTTGCCAAAAGACGGCTCACGCCGCGCGCCATCACCCGAAAGGCGCGGTAGATCACTGCCGCGAGAAGCGAGATTGCCGATCAGGCGAAACAAAAACAGGGCGAACAGCAGAATCAGCGCGACGCGCAGCGCATAGCCGATCCCGGCCGCGGTCTTGTCGCCGATCATCGGGCCGCCATAGAGTTTCGACCCCAGATCGCTGCCGATCAGGCCGGCCACCAGTCCGCTGATCACCGGATGATCGACCAGGAAGCCGGTTGGCGGCGGCGCAATCGGGATCATCTGACCGACCCGGCTCGGTTGGTCGGTTTGCACATAATCGCGCGGCGCAGCAGCCAGCGGCGCCGGCGGCTCGGCCTCGACCTTGGGGATTTCCGGCGCGGCCAGGGCGGGCGGCGGTGTCGCTGAGCCGCGCGCTTGCGGAGTGCTGTCGTGATGCGCGCCCAGGACGCCGACCGTGCTGCTCTGCTCGGGCGGCGGAACACTGCTCTTCTTCTTGGCTTGGTCCTGAGCCGCGAAAACCGGGTTGCCGGCCGATAAGGCGGCTAAAATGATCATGAAGGGGATGATTTTACGCAAAGCGCTGGTTCCAAAGAGGATGCTGAGGTGAAGCTACTCTCGATGCAGCCGCAAGGTCAAATTATGCGGACCGTCTTTCTTGAATGTAATGATTATTTCAATTACCATCTCGTGGTTTCAGGAAGGGAGCGCTCATGACGTCACTTGCCGTCACCATGAAGGGACAAGTCACCCTTAAACGGGACCTGCTGCACCATCTTGGCATTAAACCAGGGGAGCGAGTCGACATCGAAAAATTGCCGGGGGGCGAGATCCGCTTCAAGGCGGTAAAGCCGACCGGAACAATCGATAGCCTCATCGGCCGACATGCCGGCAAAGCGCAAAAGAAGTTGACGATCGAAGAGATGAACGACATCGCGGCGGCCGGTTGGGCCGGCGAAAAATGAGGGTTTCGCCCGACACCAACATCCTGGCGCGGGCCATTTTGCAGGACGATCCGGAGCAAGCCTTTGCCGCAAGCAAACTGCTGCGCGACTCATCGCTGATCGCGGTTTCACTGGCTTGTCTGTGCGAACTGGTGTGGGTTCTGCGGCGCGGCGCCAAACTTTCGAAAGAAGATGTCGCCCTCACCCTCCGCGACCTGATCAATACCGAAAAGGTGGCGATGAACCGCCCTGCGGCCGAAGCCGGTTTGGCGCTCCTCGAAGCCGGCGGCGACTTCGCGGATGGGGTTATCGCCTTTGAAGGAGCCTGGCTCGGCGGAGAGACCTTCCTGTCATTCGATAAACAGGCGGTTGAACTCCTGTCGCGGCAAGGGCTGACGGCGCGGCTGCTGAACTAAAGCTCCTGCACCTCAACCACGCCCGGCAGATTGCGCAGCGTGCTCAGCAGGCCGGCCGACAAAGCATAGCCGCCCGCCAGCCAGGCTTCGATCTCGCGCTCATCATTCTGGGCCACCAGCGCGATCCTTCCGCGGCCGCGCGCCTCTCTGGACACCAGCGATTTCAGCTCGGCCAACGGCGCCGCGTCCTTGATGACGATCTTGAGACCGGCGGTGGCCTTTGCCGCGGCGGCATCGAGGCTTTCGATCAGGTGCCCGGTCAGCTTGAGCTGTTCCTCTTCCAGCCTGGCTTCGACGGTCAGCAGCAGGGGCTGATTGACCACCAGCAGATCCTTCGAGGCGGCGAGGGTCTCGGCAAAGATCATCACGTCGAACAGGCCGGTCGCGTCCGACAGGGTCAGAAACGCATAGCGGCTGCCGCGACTCGAGGTGCGCTCCTGTTTGGCGTTGAGCAGGCCGGCAAGCTTCACCCGGCTCTTGCCGCCGCCCGCGATATGTTTGGGCAGTTCGGCGATGGTCAGCACCCCGAGCCGCTTCATGCTTTTGCTGAAAGAGTCGAGCGGGTGAGCCGACAAAAAGAAACCGATCGAGTCGAACTCGTTTTGCAGTTTTTCCATCGGCGGCCAGTCGGCGCGAGAGGGCAGAACCATGGCCGGCGTAGGCGCTGCGCCGCCGCCGAACAGGCTGGATTGGCCGCTTTCCCGCTCCTGAGCCGAGGCGGCGGCCTCGCGGATCACCGTTTCAATCCCCTCGAACAGGCGGGCGCGGTTGGGCTCCAGACCGTCAAAGGCGCCGGCGCGGACCAGATTTTCCATCTGCCGGCGGTTGATCATTCGACCGTCGATGCGCCGGGCGAAATCGCCGATATCGCGGAATGGGCCGTTGCGATCGCGTTCGGTGACCAGAGTTTCCATCGCCGCAGCGCCGACATTCTTCAGCGCTGCCAGGGCATAGCGAACCGCCATCCCGTCGCTGCTTCTTTCAACCCAGAAATCCGGACCTGATTTATTAATATCGGGTGGCAAGAGCTTGATTTTCATACGCTCTAAATCTTGCCGGAAAACATTCAACTTGTCTGTATTATGCATGTCGAAGGTCATGGACGCGGCCATAAATTCGACCGGATGATTGGCCTTCAGCCAGGCGGTCTGATAGGCGACCAGGGCGTAGGCGGCAGCATGGGATTTGTTGAAACCATAGCCGGCGAACTTATTGACCTGATCGAAGATCTCGGAGGCCTTGCTTTCCGGCACCTCGCGCGCCACGGCGCCATCGACGAAGATCTTCCGCTGCGCATCCATCTCGGCCTGGATTTTTTTGCCCATCGCCCGGCGCAACAGATCGGCGCCGCCGAGCGAATAGCCCGACAATTCCTGCGCGATCTGCATGACCTGTTCCTGATAGATCATGATGCCGTGGGTTTCCTTGAGGATCCCCTCCAACCGCGGATGCAGGTAATCCGGGGCCTCGGTGCCATGCTTGACTGCGATATAATGGGGGATATTGTCCATCGGACCAGGCCGATAGAGGGCGACCAGGGCGATAATATCCTCGAAACAGTCGGCCCGCATCTTGCGGACCGTGTCGCGCATGCCGGAACTTTCGAGCTGGAACACGCCGACCGTCTCGCCGCGCCCGAGCATGGCAAACGTCGCCTTGTCGTCGAGCGGGATGGTCAGCAGATCGATTGCCTGCCCGGTGCTTTCGATCACAGTCGCGACGGCCCGATTGAGCACGGTCAGGGTCTTGAGGCCGAGGAAGTCGAATTTTACCAGGCCGGCGGTTTCGACCCACTTCATATTGAATTGGGTGACCGGCATGTCCGACCGCGGATCGCGGTACAGAGGAACCAGTTCGTCGAGCGGTCGGTCGCCGATCACCACGCCGGCGGCATGGGTCGAGGCGTGGCGATAGAGCCCCTCCAGCTTCAAGCCAATATCCAGCAGATGGGCGACCGCCTCGTCGCTGGACTGCAACTCGCGGAGCAGCGGCTCGCGCTCGATGGCCTGGCCCAGAGTGACCGGATCGGCCGGGTTGTTCGGCACCAATTTGCACAGGCGGTCGACCTGACCATAGGGCATCTGCAGCACCCGCCCGACATCCCGGAGCACGGCGCGGGCCTGCAACTTGCCGAAGGTGATGATCTGCGCGACCTGATCGACCCCATAGCGGGTCTGCACATAGCGGATCACCTGCTCGCGCTTTTCCTGGCAGAAATCGATGTCGAAGTCGGGCATGGACACCCGCTCGGGATTGAGGAAGCGCTCGAACAGGAGCCCCCAGCGCAGGGGATCGAGATCGGTGATGGTCAGCGCCCAGGCGACCACCGAACCGGCACCCGAGCCGCGTCCCGGCCCGACCGGCACGTCATGGGCTTTGGCCCATTGGATGAAATCGGCGACGATCAGGAAATAGCCGGCAAAACCCATCTGCAGAATGACGTCGAGTTCATACTCGGCGCGCTCGCGATAGGGTTTGGCCGCGGCCTCGCGTTCCTCCTCGATCATGCCGGCGGCGAACACCTGTTTTTCCAGCCGCAATGTCAGCCCTTCAAGAGTTTTGAGCCGCAGCAGGTCCTCCTCGGTCTGGCCGGGGCTGCGGAAAGGCGGCAGAATCGGTTTGCGCTTTCGCACCATGAAGGCGCAGCGCTGCGCAATGACCAGACTGTTATCGACCGCTTCAGGCAGATCGGCGAACAGCAGCCGCATCTCGGCCGCCGATTTAAAACGATGCTCGGGGGTGAGGCGGCGGCGATCATCCTGCGAGACATAGGCGCCGGCGGCGATGCACAGCAGCGCATCATGCGCCTCATACATCTCGGCGTCGGCGAAAAAGGGTTCATTGGTGGCGATCAGCGGCAGATCATGGTGATAAGCCAGATCGAGCAGCATCGGCTCGATGCGGTCCTCGGTCTCCAGACCATGACGCTGCAGCTCGACATAGAGACTGCCGGGAAACGCCGCCGCCAGCCGCTCCAGCATCAGCCGCGCCTTATCCATCTGGCTGTCGACCAACAGGCGCCCAACCGCGCCGCGGACGCCGCCGGTCAGGGCGATCAGGCCGGTGGAATATTGTTCCAGCAGGGTGAGCGGCACTTGCGGCGTCTCGCCCGACTCGGTTTCCAGAAAGGCTTTGGACACCAGCTTGAGCAGATTGAGATAACCGCTCTCATCCTTGGCCAGGAGCACAATGATATCGGGTTCGGGCCGCTTTTCGCCGCCGCCAAAGCCGCGCCCGCCGTCATCTTCGCGGCGGATCGCCAATTGCACGCCGATGATCGGCTGAATCCCGGCGTCGGCGCAGGCGATCGAAAATTCCAGCGCGCCGAACAGATTGCCCGTATCGGTGATGGCCACCGCCGGCATCTGATGGCTTTGGCACAGCTTGACCAGCTGTTTGATCTTGATGGCGCCTTCCGACAGAGAGTAGGCGCTGTGGACCCGGAGATGGACGAAATCGGCATGCGGCATAGGCGCAGTGTAACTGGGCTGGGGGCATGCTCGCCAGTTCAATTCGTGGAGAGCTATTTGATCACCAGCCAGTTGGCCAGAAATCCCCTTTTTCAGGGCGCCCCGACGGATGCTTTCGCTCTTGCGAAAGAATCCGGAGTGGGTGCAACCGAGAGCGCGAGAGCGGGCTCTCGCTTCGCCGTCAGGCGAAATCTGCACCGACCGAGGGGCTCTTCGGCCGGTTATTCGCCTGAAAGGGGTCCGTCTCCGCCCTATCTCGACGGATTATATTTTTCGCTCAGGCGCAAAATGCAGATCGAGATCACCATCACCAGGATCAGTCCGCCCAAAATCCCCAATTCGAGCATGGTGGCATTGAGCAGCGCCTCGGTATCCGGACTCCATTTGCCCGGCTCATTGACCTGGGAACTTTCCAGCGTGATCACCAGGACGCGGCGGATCGAGGCGATCAATCCGACGATCAGAAAGGGTTCGCAGACCAGAGTCCCGGCGCGGAAGGATACCCGCACCGTGTGCAGGATCTCGACCAGCATCAGCACGAACAGCAGCCGGTCGATGGTAATGACAATGGAATCGGGATTGCCATAGGCCGTGACCGCCTGCCAGAGCGACCCGGTCGCGCTGAAAATGCCGACCAGGGCGGTCAGGGCCAGCAGCAGTCCGAGGACGATGTAGACAATTGTCTCGATCCTGAGAAAGACCCGCGTCGCCTGCAGGCCCATCGGGGTTATTTCGTGCTCATGGCCATCCGCCATCTTCGTCATCCTCCGGCGAGTAGTGTTTCGATCTCAGCAGCCAGGGCCCGCACCTCGTCCGCGGCGGCGCCTTTCGGCTGGGTCTCAATCACCCCCCGCCCCTCCATCATACTGGCGGCAAAGGCACTGCGATTGCCAAAACCGGCCTGTGCCAGCGGCAAATTGGCCGTTGCAATTTCGGCCCGTATGCACTCCACCAGTTTGCCGCGCGACGGCAGGCGATTGAGCACCAGCAAAATCCGCGTCTTCTCTTTGGCAGCCATGGTGAGGGTGGGTTTGGTCGCCCACCAATCCATCGGGCTAGGCTGCAGCGGGATCAGGATCAGCTTGGCGGCGCGGACGGCAACCCGGGCATCGGTCTCGGCATGGGGCGGGGTATCGACAATGATCAGATCATGGCCGGCTGAAAGACGGTCGATCTCCGAGGACAATTTCCAGCCCGGCACCTCAAACGCGGCCGGCTGCGGCGCGATGCCGAGGGAGGTGCGGAGATGATGCCAAGCGTGCATCGACCCCTGCGGATCGACATCGATCAGTGCCACCCTTTTGCCCTGCTCGCTCCACCATACCGCCAACTGCACGGCCAGGGTGGTCTTTCCAGCGCCGCCTTTCTGCTGCGCCACCGCCAGAACGGTCGCTGCCATGCTGCCCCCGCCATCATAAATCTGCCCTCACACGCTGAACGCAAGTACCCAATTTTACAAGAGGATTGGCGTCGACGGCGAGGCCATGCCACACTTTATCACAAGGTCACCACTGGGGAGACAATCGGTGAGTTCAGATTTCAGCCCGACCGCGCCGCTGGCCGCGGCAGTGCCACGCCATCTTTGCACCGATTGCGGTATTTCGCGCAGCTCAACGCCGAAGGATTGCGGCATAGCTTGCCAATTCATCAAGCCCGATTATGACGCGCTTGAACGCCGGGTACATGGGCGCGCCCGCGACCCGGCCCGACCCGATGAGCTATTTTTCGGCCCCTTCCGTCGCATGCTGCGCGCCTCGCTCAAACCTGCCCTCGAGGGCGCGCAATGGACCGGCATCACCACCCGGATCGGAGAAAAGCTCCTGCAAAGCGACGAAGTCGATGCGGTGCTGACCGTGGCGCCCGATCCCGACGATCGCTGGCGGCCGGTGCCGATTCTGGTGACCAGGGCGGCCGACATGGCGGGGGTACGCGGCATGCGGATGGGCTATGCGCCGCTGTTGGCGCTGTTGGAACCCGCCCGCGAACGGGGGTTCAAGCGGCTGGCGGTGATCGGAATTCCCTGCCAGATCCATGCGCTCCGCGCGCTCGAGAAACGGCTTGGTTTCGAGCGGCTCTATGTCATCGGCACACCGTGCTCGGACAATACCACCACCGAGAATTTCCATCTGTTTCTCAGCCTGCTCTCCCCGGAACCAGAGACCATCACCTATCTCGAATTCCGCGCCGATTATCATGTCGAATTGCGCTTCAGCACTGGAGGCAAACGGGTCATTCCGTTCCTGCAATTGCCAATCTCGCAACTGCCGGCGGATTTCTTTCCGATGACCTGCCGGACCTGCGTTGACTACACCAATGTTCTGGCCGATATCACTGTTGGCTATATGGCCGGTCAGGGCGACCAGTGGCTGTTGGTCAGGAATGAGCGCGGCGAGGAACTGCTCGGCCTGCTCGGCGAGGAACTTGTCACGGCAAAGCCGGAGAGCAAGGGCAAACGCCAGGGGCCGGTAAAGGGATTCCTCGCCAACACGGAACGCGCGGCCGGTGGATTGCCCTTGCGGCGGATGCCCGGCTTTCTGCGTCATCTGGTTGGCTGGCTGATGCCGCGGGTCGGACCGCGCGGCCTGGAATTCGCCCGCGCGCGGGTCGAGATGAAGGCTGTCGAGACGGTCCTCCATCTCCGCCGGGCCGAACCGAAAAGAATGCGGTCGATGATCCCCGAGCATGTCTGGAAATTGGTCGAGCCTTATGGTGTGGTGCCCGGCAAAGGCGAGAAATATGAGCGGAGCTGAAGACGTCATGGGAAACACCCCTCATCGTATCGTGGTCGCCGGCGGTGGCGCCGCCGGGTTGGAACTGGTTACCAAATTGGGCGACACGCTCGGCAAACGGGGCCAGGCCGAGATCACCCTGGTCGAGCGCTCGCGCACCCATTTATGGAAGCCCCTGCTCCATTCCGTCGCCGCGGGAAGTCTGAGGCGCTCACAGCATGAGCTGAATTATCTCGCCCAGGCCCATTGGCATCATTTCACCTATGCCTATGGCGAGGTGGTTGGCCTCGACCGCACCCTTCAAGAGGTACAGCTGGCGGCAATGATCGACGATGAGGGGCGCGAGATCACGCCGGCCCGGTCGATCCCCTATGATACGCTGGTCGTGGCGATCGGCAGCGTCACCAATGATTTCGGCACGCCAGGCGCGGCCCAATATTCGGTCCCGCTCGAGACTCCCGAACAGGCGACCCGCTTCAACCGGCGCCTGGTCAATGCCTGCCTGCGCGCGAATGCGCAAGCAGAGCCGGTTCGGCCTGGGCAACTGCATGTGGCGATTATCGGCGCCGGCGCGACCGGCACCGAACTGGCGGCCGAACTGCACCGCACAGTGCGGGCCGTCGTCGCCTATGGTATGGACCATATCGATCCCGCGCACGATGTTCACATCGTCCTGATCGAAGCGGCCGGCCGGATATTGCCGGCGCTGCCGGAGCGAATCTCGGCGGCGACCAAAGATCTGCTCGAGACGCTGGGTGTTGAAGTGCGCACCAATTCGCGAGTCGCCGAAGTGCGCGCCGATGGGGTCGTGCTATCGACCGGCGAGGTCATCCCGTCGGAACTGGTGGTCTGGTCGGCAGGCGTCAAGGCGCCCGACTTTCTCAAGGACATCGCCGGGCTCGAGACCAACCGGATCAATCAACTGGTGGTCAACAACACTCTGCAGACCACACGCGACCCCAATATTTTCGCCATGGGCGACTGCGCCGCCTGCCCGCGCGACGAAACCTCAACGGTGCCGCCGCGCGCCCAGGCCGCCCATCAGATGGCCAGCCACATGATCACCCAGATCAGGCACCGCCTGGCTGGCGAAGGCTTGGAACCCTTCGTCTATCGGGATTTCGGCTCGCTGGTGTCGCTCGGCAAATTCAGCACGGTAGGCAGCCTGATGGGATTCGTGGTCGGCCGCAGCATGTTCATCGAGGGCTATTTCGCCCGGCTGGTTTATCGCTCGCTCTACAAGATGCACGAAGCCGCGCTGCATGGGGGCCCCACAGTGCTCTGGCGCACCATCGTCGGTCTGGTCGCCGGGCGTCCGACGCCGACCGTCAAGCTGCATTGAAGCCGTGACGCTGATCCTCCATTTCCTGCGCCCGTTCCGGGCCAGACCGCGGCTGTTCATCGCCGTCATGATAGGTTTGCTGTTCTTCTTCCTGGTGCCGGCCGATATGCCGAAGACAACGCGGACTATTCTGTCCCTCGACCTCGGCGGATTGGTTTTTCTGAGCACAACCTGGTGGATGATGGCGCACGGCACCCAGGAGCATATGCGGCTGCGCGCCCGACTGCAGGATGAAAATCGCATCACAATCATGATCCTGACCGTCGGTGCTACCTGCTTCAGTCTGACTGCGATCGGCCTGGAACTGCATGGCCTGAAGGACTTGCCCGGCGATGTGGCCCTTTTACATCTGGCTCTGGCCGGCGCCAGCCTGATCCTGTCCTGGCTGGTGACCCACACCCTGTTTGCATCCCATTACGCCCACGGCTTCTATGGCGATGCCGATGGCGACCCGAACACGATCGATCGGGTTGGCGGATTGATCTTTCCTAAGTGCACCCATCCCGATTACTGGGATTTCATGTATTTTTCCCTGGTGGTCGGCATGACCTGCCAGACCTCCGACGTCCAGATCTCCAGTCAGAAGATGCGACGGCTGTGTCTGTCGCAGGGCGTGCTGTCGTTTTTTTTCAACACCGTTATTCTTGCGCTCAGTATCAATATCGCGGCGGGATTGTTGTAAGAACTTTGTTCCTTGACCCAGCAGATCGTTTTTCGCGAACAGCCATTCGGTCACGGCTGCTTCCGCGTTGGGACCATCACATATAGTGCAATCGACATTGCGCGATTTCGAGGGCTTCAGCTTCGTTTTTTCCGCTGATGCGATACACCAGCCGGTGCTCGCGGGTGATCCGGCGGGACCACCACCCTTGGAGAGGCCCTTTCAGCGCTTCCGGTTTTCCGAGACCCCGAAATGGATCACGTCTTGCCTGATTAATCAGCTCATTGATTTTTTTTACGGTTTCCGGATTTTCCTGTTGCCAATACAGATAGTCGTCCCAGGCGGTGTCAGCCCAGATGAGCTTCATTCGATGAGATCGTGTTCTGCGCCCTCCATGGCGTCGAACTGGGCGATGGCCGCAGCTAAACGCGCCGCATTCGCCGGACTCTGCAGCAAGTGCAGCGTTTCCATCATACTGTCGAATTCTTCTTCGGAAATCACCACAACCGAGCGGCCGGACTGGCGGGTTACCGTAAGCGGCGTCCGCTCATCGCAGACACGATCCATGTAGCCCGCTAACGACTTGCGGAAATCCGTATAAGTCGCATGTCCCACCGTCATACTCCAAAAATCGTTCTGTACTTATATCTGTACAGCGACCGAAGTTCAAGTCAAACGGATGATCTATAATTCCGGCCCATCCCGTCCCAAAATCTCACGCCTGATGATCGAGATCGGAACCAGACCGGCCTCAAGAAACCGATCATGAAAATTCTGCAGCGAAAAACCTGTGCCCTCAGCCTTCTCCACATCCTCGCGCAGCTTGAGGATTTCGAGTTTGCCGAGGCTGTAACAGAAATAACCGGGATCGGCGGTGCCGCGCCGCGCTTCTTTGTAGGCCTGGGCTTCGGTCACCGCGCAGCTGTTCCGCATCAATTCGGTCGCTTCCGGGAGGCTCATGCCAAAGACGTGCATCTTCACTGAGGCGATCAGGCGGCAATCACGCAGCAGCGCCATTTGCAATTGCGCCAGCCTTGCCGCCGGTTGACCGGCGCTGAGCCCCTCATCGAGCATCATCTGCTCGCTGTAATGGGCCCATCCCTCCTCGGCCATGAACACATGGATGATTTCGCGAATTTTCGACCAGCCCTGATGCCGCGAGCGATACAGACCTTGCAGAAAATGACCTGGCAAAGCCTCGTGGACCGAAAGATCCTGCAAGGTCGAACGGTTCCAGAGCTGGAGGAACTTCTCCTGTTCCGCCGCCGAACTCTCTGGGTCCGGCGGAGTCACATAATAATAGCTCTCGATCGCTTTGGTCTCGAGCGGGCCCGGCCAATCCAATTCGCCAAAGATTTCGGCGCGATGAAAAATAGGCGTTTCCTCGACGATCGGCATTTGCGTCGATGGGATGGTGGCAATGTGGTGATCGACAATGAATTGCCGCAGGCCGGACAATTGGGCCCGGACGGTCGGTATAAGATCAGCGGCGGTCGGATGATCAGCCCCGATCTCGTCGAACGCCTGTCCCGGATGGGCCGGATCGATCTCCGCCGAAATTTTATCATAGGCGGCGCGGTCTTTAAGGCGCTGCGCCTCGCCGGCCGCCAGAACCTGTTCCGGGCTCGCCTCGATCAGGCTCGAGCGCAGCACTCCGATATAGGCCTCGCGACCCAGGGCGAACTGGCCCGAGGCGGAGGACCGCTCTGCCTCCAGAAATGCCTGAAAGTCCGTCAAGGCAGCCACCGCCGCCCGGGTTGATCCGGCGAGTGCTGCCTTCGCTTTGGCGTCCTTGACCTCAGCAAAGGCCAGCGGAACCGAGTCTTGCAGAAAAGCCGTCGCGCCGCGCAGATTTTCCAGCGCCATCTCAATAAAGATCGGCGGCATATCGGTCAGATTGGCTTTGGCATCGCGCAGCAGGCGGGGCAATTGCCGTTCGCGGGCGATCACACTGCTCAGGCGTTCCTCGATCGGTGCGAAAGACCGCACGATGAGCCAATCGACCGTATTGAGACCAAGTTGCACATAGTGATTGGGGTTATGCCGCCACGTCTGGATCTTTGTCTCTTCGAGCACCTGCCCGTTCAACCACCCGACAAAGATGTCGCGGTCATCGCGCTCGCGCGGGGTCAAGCGGCGGCCGTCGAGAGCCTCGATTTGCGCCAGAGCGGCCTTCAGCCTGGTCACGTGACGATCATGCGCCTTGCTGTCGACCGACTCCACCAGCCGGTCATAATGATGTTCGCCCATTTCGGTGGCCAGGGTGGGAAACGCTTTGAGTTCGGCGTCGAAGAACGGCTCGCTGATCCGCGCCAGGGAGTCGGCGGCGCCTGCGCCTGATGTCGCCAAACCGAGCAAAAATAGCATCAGGGCGGTTCGTGATATTGTCATCATGATACTGCCTTTGCCGGCCAGAAATTACCAAAACGATCCAGCCCTAACCCGGTCATGTCGATATCCGTCGGTCGGCCGCAAATGATGTCGCTGATCAGCTTACCGGCGCCGCACGCCATGGTCCAGCCGAGGGTGCCATGGCCACTGTTGAGGAATAAATTAGGAATCCGCGTCGTGCCCAGGATCGGTACGCTGTCCGGCGTGACTGGCCGCAGGCCGGACCAGAGGTCGGCGCGCTCCAGATCGACGGCGCCGGGAAATTGCCGCCTGGTATGGGTCAGCAGCGCCTCGCTGCGGACCTTGGACAAAGAATTATCCCAGCCGGCCAATTCCGCCGTCCCGGCGACCCGCAGCCGATCGCCCAACCGACTGAATACAACCTTATTCTCCTCGTCGATCAGACTGACGCTGGTCACCTTCTCAGGCTCAAGAATTGGCAGAGTCGCCGAATAGCCTTTCGCGGGATAGATCGGCAGCGCCAATCCGACCTGACGGGCGAGAAAAGGCGCCCAGCTGCCCATCGCCAGCACATAGGCGTCGCCGCGCAACCGTCCCTGGCTGGTGGCGACTCCGCTGATGCGGTCCTTATCCCACTCGAGATTGTTGATCCGGCAGTCATGGCGGAAGCGTACTCCGGCTTTTTCCGCCAGAGCGGCCAATTGCTGAGTGAATTTGAAGGCGTCACCGGATTCGTCGTCGGGCGAATAGATCCCGCCCAGCAGCTCGGGCCCCATCGCCGCCAAGGAGGGCTCCACCGCGATCGCCTCGGCGGCGGTCAGGCGCTTGCAGGTCAGTCCCAGGCGCTGGGTCGCCTCGATCGACGCGCTGGCGTGATCGAATTCGGCCTCATTGCGGAAGAAATTCAGAATGCCTTTCGGCACCATGTCGTAATCCAATGCCACCTCGCGGCGCAGTGCCTGCAGGCAGCTCCGCGAATAGAGAGCGACGCGGAGGATGCGTTCGGTGTTCACCCGCGCCGCCGGCCCTGTGCAATTGGCGAGAAAGCGGCCCAGCCACAGCCACAGAGCAGGATCCCACCGCCGCCAGCGCAGCAGCAGCGGCGCGTCCTCGCGCCCCAGCCAATGCAGCGCTTTTTTTAGCACCAGGGGGTTGGCCCAGGGCTCATTATGGCAGGCGGAGATCTGCGCCCCATTGGCGTAACTGGTCTCCATCCCCGCCGTCGATTGGCGGTCGACCAGCTCGACCTCGAGCCCCGCTTTCGACAGATACCAGGCTGTCGTCACCCCCACCACGCCGGCGCCTAAGACCACTACCCGCACGATCGCCTCACGCTCTGTTGTCCCCAACCTGTATAGGCGTCATTGAGACAAAGACCAAGCGGGGTTAGTTTGACGGAGATACAACCCAGAGCGAGCTGATCCAGTGACCGAGAACGACGTCGATATCATCGAGAAAACCGTTGCCTTCAAAGGCTATTTCCAGATTGACCGCTATCTGTTGCGTTTCCGCCGCTTCGACGGCAGCTGGTCGAAGCCGGTCACGCGGGAAATCTTCGAGCGCGGTCATGCGGTCGGGCTGCTGCTTTATGATCCGGATCTGGATCGGGTGGGCCTTTGCGAGCAATTCCGCCCGGGCGCCCATGCCGCCGGCTGGACGCCCTGGCTGATCGAGATTCCCGCCGGCATCATTGATGAAGGGCAGACGCCGGAACAGGCGGCGATCCGCGAGGCCAAGGAGGAAACCGGGCTTGTCATCGAAAATCCCCGCCCGATCTGCCGCTATCTGGTGACGCCCGGCGGCAGCAGCGAGTCGATGCAGATTTTCGCCGGGAAAATCGACTCCACCCAATTGAGCGGGGTGCATGGCCTGGGCACGGAGAATGAGGATATCCGGGTTTTCCCGCTGGCCGCCGAGGAGGCCTTCGGCTGGATCGAACAGGGCCGCATCTGCAATTCCATGACCATCATCGCGTTGCAATGGTTGGCGCTGCATCGCCACGCCTTCACTTGAAGAGGTTCCATCGCGCGACTAGTCTGACCTGTCAACCTTGAGAGAGTTCATATTTTGGATATCCGCACCGGCTTCATCGATTGCATCGGCAACACGCCTTTAATTCGCTTGAAAAAAGCTTCCCGGCAGACCGGCTGTGATATTCTCGGCAAGGCGGAATTTCTTAATCCGGGCGGATCGGTCAAGGATCGCGCCGCACTCGCCATCATCGAGGACGCCGAAGCGCGAGGCCTGTTGCGGCCGGGCGGGGTGATCGTCGAGGGCACCGCGGGCAATACGGGCATCGGGCTTACCCTGGTCGCCAAGGCGCGCGGCTACCGCACAGTAATCGTCATGCCCGAGACGCAAAGTCAGGAAAAGAAGGATATGCTGCTGCTGTGCGGCGCCGATCTGCGGCTGGTTCCTGCCGTGCCTTACGCCAATCCCGACAATTATGTGCGCTTTTCCGGCCGTTTGGCTGAGGACCTGGCGAAGACCGAAGCCAATGGGGTGATCTGGGCCAATCAGTTCGACAATCTCGCCAATCGCGATGGGCATTATCGCACCACCGGCGCGGAAATCTGGCAGCAGACCGAGGGTGCGGTCGACGGGTTCATCTGCGCAGTGGGCTCGGGCGGAACCTTGGCGGGGGTGGGTATGGCCTTGAAAGAGCGTAATCCTGCGATCACAATCGGGTTAGCCGATCCCATGGGGTCGGCCTTGTTTAATTTTTATACCAAGGGCGAAATGACGGCGGAGGGAAATTCCATCACCGAAGGCATCGGGCAGGGCCGCATCACCGCGAATCTGCAGGATGCGCCGATCGATATCGCCTTTCGGATCCCTGATGCGGAAGCCTTGCCTGTCGTGTTCGATCTGTTGGAGGAGGAAGGACTTTGCCTGGGCGGATCGTCCGGCATCAATGTCCTGGGCGCCATCAGGTTGGCCGAGAGATTAGGCCCGGGTCATACGGTGGTCACCATCCTGTGCGACTACGGCACGCGTTATCAGAGCAAGCTGTTCAATCCCGACTTCCTCCGGCAGCGCCATCTGCCCGTGCCACGGTGGCTGGCATGATCCGCCAGGCCGCCGCCGATGCGCTGGTCAGCACCGAATGGCTGGCTGCCCACCTGACTGCTCCCGATGTACGGGTGGTCGATGCGAGCTGGTTTTTCCCTGCCACCGGTCAGACCGGCCGCGCCGCCTATGACGCGGCGCATATCCCCGGGGCGGTGTTTTTCGATATCGACGAAATCAAGGACGAGACCTCCCCTTTGCCGCATATGGCGCCCAGCGCCGTAAAATTCGCCAGCCGGGTCAGAAAACTCGGAATCAGCAATGGCAATCGGGTGATCGTCTATGATCGCGCCGGCGGCAGCAGCGCGGCGGCGCGGGTGTGGTGGAGTTTCCGGCTGTTCGGTCATCATGACGTCGCTTTGCTGGATGGCGGTCTGGCCAAATGGCAGACCGAAATGCGGCCGGTCGAAGATCTCCCGCCCCTCCCCCGCGACCGCCATTTCATTCCAAGGGTCGATCAGACACTGATTCGCAGCAAGGAGCAGATGCTCGCCAATCTGCAAAACGGCCTTGAGACCGTCCTCGATGCCCGCAGCACCAGCCGTTTCGAGGGAAGGGAAGCCGAACCTTGGCCGCATCGCCAGGTCGGACATATTCCCGGCAGCCATTCCCTGCCCTGGACGGAGCTGATCGACCCGGTCAGCAAATGTTTTCTGCCTACAGCTCTATTACAGGGTCGCTTTGCCGCGGCGGGGGTGACCTCAGATAAACCGGTGGTCACCAGCTGCGGTTCCGGCGTCACCGCCTGTCTGCTGGCCTTCGCCTTGTTCCTGACCGGCCGCGACGATGTCGCCGTCTATGACGGATCTTGGGCCGAATGGGGTCTAACGGACGATACGCCGGTCGAACAAGGATCCGCCGCATGAGCGATAAATCCTGTCGGCTCGATACCCTGCTGGCCCACGCCGGCAGCCATCCGGAAGACAATCTGGGGGCAGTCAATCCCCCGGTTTATCGCGTCTCCACGGTGGTTTTCCCGAGCGTGGCGGCGATGCATGAGGGTGAACACCGGCCGTTCGACAGCATGCGATATGGCCGGCACGGCACGCCGACGAGTTTCGCCTTTGAAGAGGCGGTCTGCGCGCTGGATGGCGGCTACCGCTCGATCGCCACCTGTTCAGGACAGGCGGCGATCGCCAGCACCTTGGCGGCGTTGCTGCATCAGGGCGATCATGCGCTGATCGCCGATAGCGTCTATCACCCGACCCGGCGTTATTGTCTCGATCAATTAGCCCGGTGCGGTATCGAGATCACCTTCTACGATCCGCAGATCGGCGGCGATATCAACGCTCTGATGCAGCCGAATACCCGGTTGATCTACACCGAATCGCCAGGCTCGCTCAGTTTCGAGATGCAGGACATCCCCGCCATTGCCGCCGTCGCGCACGCCAGCGGCGCAGTTGTGGTGACTGATAATACCTGGGGTACATCGTTATTTTTCAAGGCCTTGGAAAAGGGCGTTGATATTGCGATCCAATCGGCGACCAAATTCCTGGTTGGCCATTCCGACGCCATGCTGGGGGTAATCACCTGCGCCCATGAGGCCCATTGGAGCAAGATCAAGCATGCCATCGCCATTTCCGGCGTCGCCCCCGGCAGCGAGGAAGTGTTTCTCGGTCTGCGCGGAATCCGCACCCTGGCGGTAAGGCTGCGGCGCCATCAGGCATCGGGGCTGCAGGTGGCGGAATGGCTCCAGACTCGTCCTGAAGTCGCCCATGTTCTGTATCCGGCCCTGCAGGACAATCCTGGCCATGCCCTATGGAAACGCGACTTTACCGGCGCTTGCGGGTTGTTCGGCGTTGAATTGCAACCCGGCTTCACCGCCGTCGGCGTCGCACGGATGATTGATGGATTGCGCCAGTTCGGTCTCGGTTTCAGCTGGGGCGGCTATGAGAGTCTGATCCTGCCGACCAGCGGCGCCGTGCATCGCACCGCGACCCGCTGGCAACCGGCCGGCCAGACTCTAAGACTGCATATTGGTCTCGAGGATCCCGCCGATCTGATCGACGATCTGGCGGCGGGGCTCGCTCGTCTGACCGCCTGACGTCTGGCTCCTTTGCAGCGCCTCTGCGATGAAGTCGATAAAAACCCGGGTGCGTGGCAGCAGAAAAGGCCGGCCGACGAAACTGGCGCACAGTTCGAGGCTGCCAAAGGCAAACTCGGCAAGACACTCGATCAGCCGGCCCTGCTCGAGATCCTCCTGAATATCCCACAGCGCCTTGATGCCGACGCCACGCCCCTTGAGCAGCCACTCATGCATCACCTCGCCGCTATTGGTGCTGAGATTGCCCTGGACGGTGATGTCGCGCGCGACCCCCTGCTCGAGGAAGCGCCACATCGCATCGATACGCCGGCCGCGGACCTTGCGGATACAATTGTGGCGGAGCAGATCCTCGGGCCGCTGGGGCCGGCCGAAGCGCTCGAAATAAGCCGGCGCCGCGCAGATCACACGGCGACTGACCAGCAGCCGGCGCATCAGCAGATCCGGATCACTCGGCGGACCGACGGTCAGAGCGACGTCAAGTTCTTCCTCGGCGAGATCCTGAAATATATCCGACAAGACCAGCTGGGTCTGAATATCGGGAAAACGTTCGGCGAAGCGACCGATCAAGGGCGCGATCAGCCGGCGGCCAATCTGCATCGGCGCCCCCACCCGCAAGATACCGCGCGGCTCCCTGCCATGGGTCGCGGCTTCCGCTTCGGCCTCGTCAATCTCGGCCAGGATACGAACGGCGCGCTGATAAAGCAGGCTGCCTTCCTCGGTCAAGGCAAAGCGGCGCGAACTGCGCGCGACCAGACGGACGCCGAGACGGCGTTCCATGGCGGCCAGACGCCGGCTCATCACCGGCGGCGAGCTCTGCTGGCGGCGCGCCGCCTCGGACAGGCTGCCGGCCGCCGCCAGGGTCACCAACAGACGTAAATCGCTGATTTCATCGGCCACTGCTCGCCTCCGCCACATCTTTCCTGAATTAGGAAAGATAGTATGCTAAATCACCCCTGTTAATGGGCAGTGTCTATGCCCATTTTCGGCAAGATCGATTCAGGGCGTGTCTCCTGTTGCGTCATGCGGGCCTGATCCAACTGACGACACGCCCTGGACATTCTCGAACCACGCCCTCGAACATTGAGCAGACTGTATGTGGATCGTCAAAGTAGCCCTCGAGCGACCCTACACTTTCATCGTGCTGGCGTTCTCGTTACTGCTGTTCGGTGTGCTGACCATCATACGGACACCGATCGACATCTTTCCGCAGATCAACATCCCGGTAGTCAGTGTCGTCTGGCAATATACCAATCTGCCGCCCGACGAGATGGGCAACCGGATCATGGCAAATTTCGAGCGTTCGGTGACCACCACGGTCAATGACATCGAACATATCGAATCCCAATCGATCACGGGCGTCGGCGTGGCCAAGATCTTCTTCCAGCCGACCGTCAATATCGACGTCGCTTTGTCCCAGGTCACCGCGATTTCCCAGACAATTTTGAAGAATTTGCCGCCAGGCACGAACCCGCCTCTGGTGATCAGCTATAATGCGTCGTCGGTGCCGGTCATTCAGCTGGCCTTGTCGTCCGATAAATTGTCCGAACAGGAACTATTCGATCTCGGCAATACCTTGATCCGCACTCAATTGGCCACGGTGCAAGGTGCCGCCATCCCCTATCCCTATGGCGGGAAGCAGCGCCAGGTGCAGGTCGACCTCAACCAGGCGGCGCTTCAGGCGAAGGGAATTGCACCGGTCGATGTGAACAACGCCATCGCCGCGCAAAATCTGATCCTGCCGGCCGGCACAGAAAAAATCGGCAATTTCGAATATAACGTTAAGCTCAATGCCAGCACCACGACGGTCGACCAGCTGAACGACCTGCCGATCAAGCGGGTCAATGGCAGCACGCTGTTCGTGCGCGATGTCGCCCATGTGCGCGACGGATTCGGGCCACAGGTCAATATGGTTCGCCTCGACGGCAGCCGCGCCGTGCTGATGAGCATTCAGAAGACCGGCAACGCCTCGACGCTCGACATCATCAGCCGGGTCAAGGCACGGCTTCCCTTCATCCAGGATTCGGCGCCGCCCGAGCTCAATATCCGCGCCATCGGCGATCAGTCGCTGTTCGTCGAAGCCGCCGTTCAAGGCGTGATCCGGGAAGGCCTGATTGCCGCCGCTTTGACCGGACTGATGATTCTGCTGTTCCTCGGCAGCTGGCGATCGACCTTGATCATCACCATCTCAATCCCGCTGTCGGTCCTGGCCTCGATCATCACCCTGGCGGCGATCGGCCAGACCATCAATATCATGACCTTGGGCGGCTTGGCGCTGGACGTCGGCATTCTGGTCGATGACGCCACGGTCGCCATCGAGAACATCAATTCCCATCTTGAGATGGGCAAGGATGTGCAAACCGCGATTCTGGACGGCGCCGAGCAGATCGCCATACCCGCGCTGGTGTCGACGCTGTGCATCTGTATCGTATTCGTGCCGATGTTCTTTCTGCAGGGCGTCGCCAAATATCTCTTCGTCTCTCTGGCCGAGGCCGTGGTGTTCGCGATGCTGGCGTCCTACGTCCTCTCGCGCACCTTGATACCGACCCTGGCAAAATTCTGGCTGAAGCCGCATGTTCATTCAGACCAACTGGCCCCGTCACGCAATCCGCTGGTCACTTTCCAGCGTGGCTTCGAGCACCGCTTCGTCATCATCCGCAAGCGTTATCGGCATCTTTTGGGCGCCGCCCTGCTGAGGCGGCGAAGCTTTGCGGTTGTTTTCATGGTGCTGGTCGTCGCGTCAATGGGACTCTATCCATGGCTGGGCGAGGATTTCTTCCCGTCGGTCGATGGCGGCCAGATCAAGTTGCACCTGCGCGGCCCAACCGGGACCCGGATCGAGGAAACGGCGCGCATCTGCGACCGCGTGGAGACCTATGTGCGGGGCGCCATTCCGCCCGGCGAGATCGAAAGCGTGGCCGACAATATCGGCCTGCCGATCAGCGGCATCAATCTGGCCTATAGCAATTCCGGCCCGATTGGGCCGATGGATGCGGATATTCTGATTTCCCTCAAGGAAGGCCATCACGCGACCGCCGACTATGTCCGGCAATTGCGCCTCAGCCTGCCAAAGATGTTCCCTGAAGTTTCCTTCGCTTTCCTGCCTGCGGATATCGTCAGCCAGATCCTCAATTTCGGCTTGCCGGCGCCGATCGACATCCAGATTACCGGAATCAGCGAAGCCAATGATCGCCTCGCCGCGACGAAAATCTTCGAGAGATTGCGCCTGGTCCCCGGACTGGTCGATCTGCGCATTCAGCAGGCCAATAATTACCCGGAGTTGCGCATCGCCGTCGATCGCGCCCAGGCTGAGGATCTCGGGCTTACCCAGCGCGATATCGCCAATAATCTGCTGGTCGCGCTGTCAGGCAGTTTCCAGACGGCGCCGAGCTTCTGGCTCAGCCCAAAGAACGGGGTCAGCTACAATCTGGTGACCCAGACGCCGCAATATCAGCTCGACTCGATCGACAGCCTGCGGAATATTCCGATTTCGGCCGGCGACTCGGGCGGTGCCCCGCATATTCTCGGTTCCCTCGCCAAAATCAGCCGTGGCACGGGCGTCGGTGTAGCCAGCCACTATAATGTCGCTCCCCTGATCGATATCTTTGCCACGACGCAGGATCGCGACCTCGGTGGCGTGGCCACCGATATTGATCATATCCTTGACGAGATCCGTCCGACCCTGCCGAAGGGTGTCGCCATCATGTCACGAGGACAGATTCAGACCATGCAGACGTCGTTTACCGGTCTGTTCGGTGGACTGCTTTTCGCCATTCTGCTGGTTTATCTGCTGATGGTGGTCAATTTCCAGAGCTGGGTCGATCCCTTCATTATCATAACCGCCCTGCCAGGCGCACTCGCTGGAATCGTCTGGATGCTGTTCGTCTCGAAGACCCATCTCAGCGTGCCGGCGCTGACCGGGGCTATCATGTGCATGGGCGTCGCCACCGCCAACGCGATCCTGGTGGTCAGCTTTGCCCGCGAACGGCTCGATCACGGCCGCTCCGCCCTCAAGGCGGCGCTGGAGGCTGGAAGTTCGAGATTCCGCCCGGTGCTGATGACCGCGCTCGCCATGATCATCGGCATGGTGCCGATGGCGCTCGGATTCGGCGAGGGCGGCGAGCAGAATGCGCCCTTGGGCCGCGCCGTGATCGGCGGTCTTATCCTCGCCACCTTCGCCACCCTGTTTTTCGTGCCGGCGATTTTTTCTCTGATCCATGGTCGCCAATCGGCCATTAACAACCGCCGTCAAACAGCGGGAAAGGAACCATGATGTCGTCCAGACAACCGCGGCATAGATTCCCGAAATTCCAGGCGCTGTCTGTTTTGCTTCTGCTGGTCGTTGTGGCCGGCTGGGGCCTGTTCTCGCGCATCAGCGCCGAAAGCGCCCTGACCAGTCAGGCCAAAGAGTCGCTGATTCCGACCGTGGTCACCGTCACCGCGGCCGCCGGCCCGGGCAATGAGGATGTCGTGCTGCCCGGTACGGTGCAACCGCTGATCGAGGCGCCGATCTATGCCCGCACCAGCGGCTATGTGAAAAACTGGTACACCGACATCGGCAGCCCGGTGAAAAAAGGCCAGCTGCTGGCTGAGCTTGAAACACCCGAGGTCGATCAGCAATTGCACCAGGCGGAGGCCGACTATGGCACCGCGGCAGCCAATGACGCGCTGGCCCAGAGCAGCGCCAAGCGATGGCAGGCGCTGCTGGCCACGGACTCCGTCTCGCGGCAGGACAATGACGAGAAACAGGCGGATGCCGCCGCCAAACATGCTGCGCTGGCCTCGGCTTCGGCCAATCTGACGCGGCTGCGCGAGCTTGAGGGATTCAAACGCGTCGTGGCGCCCTTCGATGGCGTGGTGACGGCGCGACAGACCGATATCGGCGCCCTGATCAATTCCGGCGCCGGCAATGGCGCCGCGCTCTTCCATGTCGCTGATACCAGCCGCCTGCGGATCTATGTGCAGGTGCCGGAGGCCTTCGCCCCGCTGGTCAAACCGGGGGTGGAGGCACAATTGACCACGGCGGTCGATCCGACCCGGGCTTTTGCCGCCAAAGTGGTACGAACGGCCGACGCCCTGGACAGCGCGTCGCGCACTCTGCTGGTTGAAATTCAAGCTGACAACAGCCAGCGCCAAATCCTTCCGGGCGGCTACGCCCAGGTGCATTTCCAACTGCCCCTGTCGGCCGGACGTCCGCGCGTCCCGGTCAGCACGCTGATATTTCGCAGCAGCGGGTTGCAGCTCGCGACCGTCGATCAGACCCAGCATGCCCATCTGGTGGACATCAAGCTGGGCCGCGATTTCGGCACTTCGGTCGAAGTGGCGAGCGGGCTGAATGCAGGCGATCTGGTCATCAACAGCCCGCCCGACTCGTTGAGTGAGGGCGATCAGGTCAAATTGGCGGCGGCGTCCAAGGACAAACTATGAAAACCTTTTCGGTAGGCCTTCTCGCGCTGGGAGTCGCTCTGGGTCTGGCCGGCTGCAACTTCGCGCCGACCGAGCCCCTGCCAGCAGCACCCAGCGCGGCCGTCTACAAGGAAACCGCCGGTTGGAAGCAGTCCGAGCCCGCCGACGCGCTGCCTCGCGGCGCCTGGTGGAAGATTTTCGGCGATCGTGAACTCGATCGGCTGGAAGAGGCGCTCGACCGCGACAATCAGACATTGCGCCAGGCCTTGGCGCTGCACGACCAGCTGTTGGCCGCGGCACAACTCGCTGGCGCCGCGCAATTGCCGCAAGCCAGTTATGGGCTCTCGGCCAATCGCGATCAGCGCTCGCGCGACAGCGCCGTTCAGGTCCACCCCCCGCTCTATAACGACTATCTCGGTCAGG
>Ga0116226_10000075_pt1 | contig 67471 bp, 54 predicted proteins | sample S1TSphfallax_FD_89692 | JGI IMG/M metagenome (GOLD analysis project Ga0116226, IMG submission 89692) | Host-associated microbial communities from peat moss isolated from Minnesota, USA - S1T2_Fa - Sphagnum fallax MG | ecosystem: Host-associated > Plants > Peat moss > Unclassified | place: USA... | reverse complement strand
GCACATTTAGAACTTTTGCGTGATACCGACGATGGTCGCCACTTCATGGCTGTTCGAGCTGTAAGTCGAACTGCTGAAGTTGGCCACAGCCGCCTTGCCGGTCGAATCCGTACCCGAAGCGCTTTCATAGAATACGTCTGCATACAGCGAGGTGCGCTTCGACAGGCTGTATGTGGCACCCAGGTTGACCTGGTTGTACGTCGCGCCGGCATAGCCGTCGGCACCGCTGTTGCGCGTGTAGATGTACGCTGCGCCCAGTTGCAGCGCCGGGTTCAACTGATACGTCACGTTGGCTTCAACCGAATTGAAGGTGGCCGAACCGCTGGTGTACTTGGGAATACCCGTGAGGGCTCCGACCGCAGAAACCGAACCCAGGCTCAGGAATTGCGTGTTCGAATACTCGAGGCCGAAGATGGCCGGACCGAAGGTATAGGAGCCGCCCACCACGATGATCTGTTGTGCACCCGCGGAAGCGTAGCCACCGTAGATCTTATTCGGAATGTTGGTCGTGGCACCGGTTGTCGAGCTAGACGGAGTCGACGAATTGCCTTGGTTGCCGAAGGTCGCGTAGTAAGGGTCCTTAGTGTAATCATAGGCTGCGCCCAGCTTGATCGGGCCGTTGGTGTAAGCCACACCCGCGTCGATCACTTCGTTCTTGGTCACGCTGCCTGCTTGACCGCCGAAGCTGTACAAGGCGCCGAATTGCAGGCCACCGTAGACGATCGATTCATATTTGATCGAGTTTTGAATGCGATTCGTCGTATCGACGTTGTCGACGTCGGCAGCATGCGTGCCATAGCCCAGACCGGAAGCGGCCCAGTTGGCGCCCGATGCGAACGGTGCGGTGAAGTCATTGCTGACCGAGTACTGACGGCCGACCGTGACGGTACCGTAGGTCGAGCTGTTCAAGCCGACGAAGGCTTTACGACCGAATTCCAGACCACCCTGTGCCAGCGCGCCGGTGCCGGTGGTGAAGCCATTTTCCAAGTCGAAAATGGTTTGCAGGCCGCCGCCGAGGTCTTCAACGCCCTTCAAGCCCCAACGCGACGAGGTGGCTTGGCTGATGGCGAACTCGTCCGAGCCCTTGACGTTGTTGTTGTACAACAAGCCGGCATCAACGATGCCGTACAGCGTAACGCTGCTTTGCGCGTACGCGGAGCCCGTGACAGCGCCCATTGCGAGAAGCGCCACTGCAATTTGTTTGAGTTTCATGGTTTTCATGGGGTTGGGTTGAGTTGCTCTATCGAGACCGACCGCGCGCCGCGCGTCCGACAACTTGATTTGATGCCGGGACCAGACGGCAGCATGCGGGGTTTGATGCGCCTAGCCGAGTGTAGTGAACAAGCTGTTTTCGCCTACGATGTTTTTCTCGAAAGCTATCATTGGCGCGGCATATGGGCCTGAAGACCGCGTAAAACGGCGCTTCTGGCTGACTGACGCAGCGTATGTTTGTTACAACGGCAATCGGATTCGATGCGTCGGCGGACCTGCGTGCCACTGAATTTGCGCCGCCTTAGCGGGATAGTGCCGCCTTCTCCAGAGCGACCGCACGTAAATAGGCGACGCACATGGTGACAAGCTCGGTACGCAAACCCCGCACTGCGGCGGGCGTAGCCCCGCGCTCAAACACCGCTCGGGTAGTGCCCGTCATGGCCGCCCGCAGCATGAAAGCTGCCGCGGATGCATCCGCGAAAGCCGCATCTTGGATACTCGCCAACAGCGCGGTCGTGAGCCCATGCAGGCGCTTCGATATCTCACCCAGCAATTCAGTTGTGTCGAGCTCGGCAGCAACCAGATAGAGCGCCTGCGAGATGTCGACGCGGGCCGTCTTGGCATCGAGAAATGCCTTGACCAGGCCTTCGACCGCGGTCTGTAAAGGTTGCGCATCCAAGGCCGCGTTGAATATGCTGACGGTTGTTCTGGCGGCTGAACTCAAGGATGCGGGGATCAAAGTCAACGCGGCGGATCCCGGCTACACCGCGACCGACCTGAACGGCAGGCGCGGCACCCAGACCATACCTGAAGGTGCCGCGGCCGCGGTTCATCTTGCCTTATTGGCCGAGGACGGTCCCAGCGGCGGCTTCTTCAGTGCGGCGCAGATCGAACCTTGGTAGCCGCTGGCAAAGGCGTCACGTCAGGTCTTCGCTTCAATCAGCTTGACCACCGACCACAGCACGCGATTGGCTGGGGTCGGCACGCCCCATTGTTCGCCCTTGCGCACGATCAGGCCATTCAGATGATCGATTTCACTGCGCTTTCCGCGTGCGACGTCCTGCGCGGTCGACGAATATTGCGTGGGCATGGTGTCGGCGATGCGTTTCAACGCAGCAGGAATGTCGGCCGTCACGTTGACGCCCTCGGCTTGGGCGACCGCCAGACACTCCGCCACGACATCGCGCATCACGTCGGCAATGCCGATACCCTGTGCAATCGGACCGTAGGTCATCTGGGTGATCGCGGATAAGGCGTTATAGGCGCAGTTGATGATCAATTTGGCCCACAGCGCGCCGCGCACGTTGTCGGAGATCTCGGTCGGCACACCTGCGTCGGTAAACGCTTGTGCCACTGCTGCGCTGCGCTGCGACGGCTCAATCACCAGTTCGCCCAGCCCATGATGTTTGACATGCCCCGGGCCCGCCATTTCGGTGGCCACATACACCACCGCGGCGGCCACTTCTTGAGTCACGTGGCGTCGCAGCGCATCAGCATTTTCCACGCCATTTTGCAGCGACAGCAGCAGCGTGTCTGCGGCCAGATAGGGCTTGATTTGATTGGCCGCACTTTCCGTATCGGTCGATTTGACGCAAAACAGCACCACCGACGCGCCCTGGATCGCGCTGACTTCAGTGCTGGCGCTGACACGCACATATTCGTCGAAACTACGGGTGTCCAGATGCAGGCCATCGCGTCGGATCGCATCGACATGCTGCGGGCGTCCGATCAATACCACCTCGTGACCTGCGCGCGCCAACATGGCGCCATAGAAACAACCCACAGCACCGGCGCCCATCACGGCAAATTTCATCTTCCTCTCCTTGGGATCGATGTCGTTCAATGCGCGCGCTGAACGCACGCTGGATGTGCGTCGATTGTATTCGGTCTGCTGCCCCATTGCTCACCTGCCCATCGGCCCGATGCGTTTGGCATCAGGCATGGTAATGGGATCGATTACCGGACTTAATCTCTAGCCGGCACACCACCTTGATCGATAGGCGCGCTACGCAGGAAAGTGTCGTGCAGCGCTTTGAACGGACCTTGCGCCGCCAGTAAGTGGGCCACCGTGCCACGCTCGACGACACGCCCTTGATCCAATACCACGACTTCATCGAGCCAGTCTTGCGCGGCAATGGTATCGAGTGCGTTCAGTCTGTGCGTGATCAGTAACACGCTGCGTGCCCTACCCGTGCGATGACTGGTACGCATCAGCGTCGCCAGCAGCTCCCGCTCGGTCAGCGCGTCCAGCCCTTCCGTAGGCTCGTCCAGGATCAGGATAGGCGCGTCCAACAGCAAGGCCCTGGCAACCGCTACTCGCCTGGCCTGGCCGCCCGACAGACGCACACCGGCCTCACCGAGCTCGGTGTCATAACCTTGCGGTAGACTGTCTATCCAATCCTGCAGTTGGGCACTGCGGCACGCCTCGGCCAGCGCGGCATCGTCGGCATCCGGTCGCGCCAGCAATAGATTCTCGCGCAGGGTCGCATTGAAAATATAGCTATCCTGGGATACCACGGCGATACGCCCGCGCAGCGCCATGCCATCGAGATCGCGCAACTCCACCCCGCCCAGGCGCGCACTACCCGTCTGATATTCGCGAAAACGCAGCAGCAGATTGACGAGTGTACTTTTGCCGGCACCGCTTGCACCGACGATGGCGATGCGATGCCCTGCCGGCACATCCAGATCGAAATGTTGCAAGGCCCAGGGCCTGTCTGTCGGAAGATCAGCACTGCTGTGCGCCGGTTCGAGCGGTGAGCCCGTGAGCGCCGACGCGCTCGGATCTGCTGCGGCCTGCACCGTGTCATAACGCAAACCGATCCCACGCAATTGCAAATCATGTCGCGACGGCAGCGCCGATGGCGTTACTGGCTCAGTCACCGCAGGCACCGCATCCGCGAGCGTAAAAATTCGTCTGGCTGCGGCCAGTGTCTCGCCCAGCATCTGCAGAGCCTGGGGCAGTGGCAACACCGCTTCGAAGCTGGCCAGCACCAGAAACGCCAGCAATGCGAGGTCGGGGCCAGACAGATCGTGGTCGACGTGCGGCACCGCCAACAGCAGCGTGCCCCATAGCGCCAAGGTTGCGCACACGATCATGCCCGCCTGCCCCCAGCCGTTGAGGTGACTCATCTCGCGTTGGGCCGCGACCAGTTGCTCGGACAGCAGATCGGCACGTTTGAGATGGCGTGCTTGGGCGCCATACACGCGCAATTCGGCCAGTCCTTGCAGATCGTCGATCACCTGTTCGCGCAGAGCCGCGCGCAAGGCGACAATGCGTTGACCGGGCCCCCGGCCCAACGCATACAATTTCAAAGGCATCACCAGACCCGCGCACAGCAGCAAAGCCAGGGCGATCAGCGCGACCGGCAGGCTGAAGCAAGCGAGCGTCACGGCCACCCCAAGCGCCGTCACGGCGGCCGCCACCACGGGCACAAAGACTCTCAGGTACACGTGATTCAGGCTGTCGATATCGGCTTGAATGCGTGCCACCAGATCGCCGCCGCGATGCGCTTGCAACACTGCCGGCGCCAGCGGTTCGAGACGCTGATAGAACCACACGCGCAGTTGCGCCAGCAGGCGGAAGGTCGCTTCGTGCGTGACCAGCCGCTCGAGATAGCGGCCCACGGTGCGCAGAATCGCGAAGCCTCGTATCATCGCGGCCGGGGTGAAGTAATCGAGCGTGCCGCCGGCCACACCAGCCAGGGCCATCGCGGCGATAAACCAACCCGCCAACGCCATCAACCCTATGTTCGCAATCAGGGTCACGATGGACAAGGTGATACCCGCCGCCAGCCAATGACGGTACGGCATGAACAATTGCATCAGTCGCCGCAGATCGGCACGCTCTTGCGTGCTGCCGAAATATCCATGATGTTCGGCTGGCGCGTGCGCACCGCTGGCCGACGGCACCGATGCGATATCTCGGCTGGGCTCTTGCGCAGAGACGGTATGCCCCTCCCCGCGTGGTCCTACATCGGTGTGCGCTTCTATTTCCACGCTGTTGGCGCGCCGCATCATAGTGCCCCCGCTGCGGCTGCCAAGCGCGCATACAGGCCCTGTGTCGCCAGCAATTGAGCGTGACTGCCAGACTCGACGACACGCCCTGCATCCAACACCAGAATACGTTGGGCGAGTTGTGCGGTGGCCAGACGATGGGCCACCAGCAGCACGGTACGGCCCTGCGCCAGACGCACTAGCGCCTCATGCAGCAGGGTCTGACTGTGCCCATCGAGATTCGCGCTCGGCTCATCCAACAACAACACCGGAGCGTCTTTCAGGAAAGCGCGGGCCAATCCGATACGTTGGATTTGCCCACCAGACAGTCCCACACCGCGCTCACCCAAAGGCGTGTCCAAGCCTAGCGGCAGATCCGCCAGAAACTCGCTGACGCCCGCCGCATGCACCGCCGTCTGAAGTTCAGCGGCGCTGGCCTGCGGTCGTGCCATCAGAATGTTGTCGCGCAAGGTGCCTGCAAACAGATGGGCCCGCTGCGGCACCCATGCCACTTGTGCGAGCCAGCTGTCTGTATCCGTTGCAGCCAGATCCTGACCGTTGACCACAATGCGGCCTTGTTGTGGCGCGATAAAACCCAGCAATAGTTTCAGCACCGTGCTCTTGCCTGCACCGCTCGGCCCGACCAACGCGGTCACGCTGCCGGGCTCCAGTGTCAGGTCGAGCGACACGAGAGTCTCAGCGGCATCAGGATAGGCAAAGGACAGCGCCTCACATTCGATTCGAAAGGACTTGGCGGCCGGCAAGGCGCCCGTGCTGCCGGTGCTGCTCATCTGGCCGGCGTCGACAGCATGAATCGCATCGTTCGAGCCCACCTCGGCGCGCGGCGGTACGCCGCTTTCCATGATGTCGACAATACGCTCGGCGGCACCGATCGCCTCCATGCGCGCATGATAGTGACCGCCCAAGGTGCGCAGCGGCAGATAAAACTCCGGCGCCAGCAGCAGCACCAACATGCCGGGCAAAAAATGAATATGCCCGTACAGCAGGCGAAAACCGATTAGCACCGCCACGACCGCAATACCAACCGTGGCCAGAAACTCCAGCACGACCGCCGACAGAAACGCCACGCGTAGCACCTGCATGGTGCTCTTGCGGTAGTCATCGGATAGCCGCGCGACAACCTGGGCTTCGCGCCGGCTTGCGCCAAACAGCTTAAGCGTGGTCAGACCCTGCAGGGCGTCAAGAAAGCGCGCACTCAACCTTGCCAACTGGCGCCATTGGCGTTGATTCAGGTCTTCCGCACCGCGCCCGATCAGCACCATAAAGATCGGAATCAGCGGCGCGGTCAACAAGAGCACCAAGCCCGATACCCAATCGAGCGGGAATACGGCAACCAGCATCAAGATCGGCAACAAGACAGTCAAGGCCCGATTGGGCAGCCAGCGCGTGTAATACCCTTCCAGCGCATCGACGCCCGCCACCACGCTATTGGCCAGCGTACCGCTGCTCTGGCCTTCGAGCCAGGTCGGACCCAGTGCATGCAGATGGCGCAGCAGGCGCGCCCGCAAATCGGTGCGCAGCTGTGCCCCAGCCGCAAAAGTGGCACGCTCGGCCGCGTGCGCCAACACCGCGCGCAGCGCAAACAGCGGCAACAAGGCCAGCAAGGCCGGCCAAACCTGCGCCAGACCGCGGTGCTGCAGGATGGCCGTATTCAGCACCCAAGCCAACAGCGCAGCCTGCGCGATCACCGCGACACCGCCCGCAGCACCCAGCGCCACGGCACGGTTCAGACTCGGTTTGAGCGGTACGCTTTGGCCTCGCAGCCAGGTTTCGATGGATGGATTCAAGATCGATACGCCTGCTTGGATAGGATCATGCCGTATCGGGACATGGATAGGCCCAGGGATTTGCCACGTCAGGTCCAGCCCGCGTGCGATCCCAACGATAGCAGATTTGCCTGCACGGGAAACTGCGATAGATCAACGCAGGTGGCAGCCCGGCGCGTGGATGGGGGAGTTATCCCCGTAAAACGTGGAGAACACTGTGGATAAGTGGCTGACAGTTGCGCCAAGTGATTGATCGCACGCGTCTATGTGGCGCTGCGGCACAAGCAGGCAGCAAGCTCGACGCCACGGTCGACCACACCGCCGTTAAAGATAAAGCAAACGGGCCGGGTGCAATGAACTGCAACCCGGCCCGTTTTTTACACCCAGCGCGCGCCGGGTGCTCAGTGATGTTTGAACAGATCGAGGATCTGCTGTCGTTCGCTGTCGTCGACCGGCGGATTAACCGGTTCTTGCGGCGGCGGCGCAACCCCAGCCGGCAAACCGTTCGCGTCGACCGGTTGCTGGATCGTATTGTTGTCGTCGAGACCGATATTGGTGATCATGCCGTTACCCGGCGTGAAGTTGTCGTAGTAAATTTCGCCATCTATGGTCACCACGCCCGGCGGCACCGGATCGTCATACTGGGGTACGCCGCGCAGCGCGTGGCCCATGTATTCGACCCAGATCGGCAAGGCAAGCTGAGCGCCAAACTCACGGCTGCCTAAACTTTTGGGCTGGTCGTAGCCCATCCAGGCCACCGCCACCAGCGTATGCTGGAAGCCGGAGAACCAACCATCGCGAGCTTCGTTGGTGGTACCGGTCTTGCCGGCCAGATCGGTACGCTTCAAGACATTGGTGCCGGCGCCCGTGCCCTGCTGGGCTACCGATTTCAACAGACTCGTCATCACATAGGCATTGCGCGGATCAATCGAACGCGGCGCGGATTCTCCCGCCACCACCGGCGCCGCCTTGGCCAAAACATCGCCGCGCGAATCGGTGACACTGCTGATAAGATAGGGGTTGACGCGATAACCGCCATTGGCGATCACTGCGTAAGCGCCGGCCATCTGCAGCGGCGTGACCTGCCCCGCACCGAGTGCCATCGGCAAGTAAGGCGGGGTCTTGTCGGCGTCGAAACCAAAATGCTGAACCACGTATTGCTGGGCGTAATTGACGCCTATCGTGTTCAGTACCCGGATCGCCACCAGATTCTTCGATTTTTCGAGGGCCACGCGCAGCGTCATCGGACCTTCCGGCTGATCGTCATCCTTGGGCGTCCAGGCATCGCCGCCCGGCACCGTCGGCGGAAAGTAAAGCGGCGCATCGTTGATGATGGACGCTGGCGCAAATCCTTTTTCGAGCGCTGCGGAGAAGATAAAAGGCTTGAAGCCCGACCCCGGTTGGCGCCAAGCCTGGGTGACGTGGTTGAATTTGTTCTTGTTGAAGTCAAAACCGCCGACCATCGCGTTGATCGCACCATCCTGAGGCGTCAGCGATACGAGCGCCCCCTCCACCTGCGGCAACTGCACCACCGACCAGGCCCCCTTGGCGTCCTGCACCAGTCGTATCACCGACCCCGGACGGATACGCTCGGCGTCCTTGGCTTTTGCGCTTAAGGCGTTGGCCACGAATTTCAAACCATCGGCGTTGACCGTCAGCGTGTCGCCGTCGAGGTTTTGCGCGGTGATCTGCTTCGGGCTGGCGGTCAGCACCACGGCAGCCGTGATTTCGCCATTGTCGGGGTGGTCGGACAGCACATCATCGATGGCCTGATCGCGATCATCCTGCGCGGCAGGCAGATTGATATTGGCCTCCGGCCCACGATAGCCATGACGTTTGTCGTAGTCGAGCACGCCATGGCGCAATGCCTCGTAGGCACTTTCCTGATCGCCCGCATCGATCGTGGTGGTCACCACCAAGCCCTTGGTGTAGGTATCCTCCTTGTACTGGGCGTACATGATCTGACGCACCATTTCGGCGACGTATTCAGCGTGCACGCTGTACTCGTTGTTCATCGAGTGGGGATGCAGTTCTTCATGGATTGCCTGGTCGTACTGGGCTGGGGTGATATAACCCAGATCAAGCATGCGCTTCAGGATGTACTGCTGGCGGATTTTGGCGCGCTTGGGGTTGACGATAGGGTTATAAGCCGACGGCGCCTTGGGCAGCCCCGCCAACATCGCGGCCTGGGCCAGTGTGATGTTTTTCAGGTCGGTGCCGAAGTAGACCCGCGCAGCGGCCGAAAAACCGTAGGCACGTTCACCCAGATAGATCTGATTCATATACAACTCGAGGATCTGGTCCTTGGTCAGGGCCGACTCGATCTTGTACGCCAACATCATTTCGTAGATCTTGCGGGTATAGGTCTTCTCACTGGACAGAAAGAAGTTGCGCGCCACCTGCATCGTGATGGTACTGGCGCCTTGCGTCGCCCCGCCGTGTACAACGTCTTCCAGACCCGCGCGCAGGATACCGATGAAATCGACGCCGCCGTGTTCGTAGAAGCGATAATCCTCGATCGCCAGCACTGCTTCCTTCATCACATCCGGAATGTCCTGGAAGCGCACCAGATTGCGCCGCTCATCACCAAACTCGCCGATCAGCACGTGGTCTGCGGTGTACACGCGTAGCGGTACCTTGGGCTGATAGTCGGTCAGCGCTTCCAGTGAGGGCAGATTCGGCTCCATCACGATCAAGGCATAACCAATTAGCAAGGCCGCGCAGACGCCCATCGCCAGCAAGGTGCCGAACACGCCCAGCACCAGGCGGCCGAGCAGCGAGCGGCGGGGTTTCTTATCGGATTTCGGCGTATCTTGGGGCGCTGCGGGAGGTGTCTTGGTCGGCATGAAGTATCTGAATAAGGATGCGCATCGAGGCGCATCGTCAAACCGTGTCGGTGGCGCAAGCGGCTGCGCTGCGCAGACCACGGGTGCGACTGTCATTACTGAAGCGGCTGTATCCGCGCGCGCATCCGCACGTACATCGGCACAGACAAGGATGGCTGCTGCCCGTATCGGGGACGGCCCTGCGGAAAGCCCCGGCGGCAGATCCAGTCCGCCGCCAGACTCGCATTTTAATGAATCGCGCCCGCTGGCACAGGTTTTTTTCGCTAAAAACGGAAAAATGGGGCGTCGGTGGTCCCATCAAGAGCCGCGCCGAGCGCCGCGCAGCAAGCGCACACTGCCGACTGGGCGGGCTTGCTGCGAGTTATCCCCAGTTTTTGTTGGCAAAGCTGTTGATAATTCTCAGATAAGCAAATTAAGTCATTGATCTATAATATTTTTATCCATTCGCCCCAATCCGGGCGCAAAACGTGCACCGAGACCCGATCGGCGCGCCGCCATCCACGGCGGCAGCGGGTGCCGGTCCGACCAAGCTTAAGGCCGCCCCCGCCCCCACCATGCACACGCTGCGGCCGCCAGCGCGCACGCCAGCGCACTTTCGAATCCGCCCCAGATCACGTCGACCCACACCACACGGTCAGTCCAGCCGATCAAGGTGGCCAAATTGGTCAAGTCGTAAGTGGCGTAGGCGACCACGCCGAACAAGACGCCGCGCTTGGCCGCTTGTTTCATGCCCTCCACCGCGCCACCCACCCGGCACCCCGGCAGCACACAAAAATACGCCAAGCCAAACAGATAGATGAGATAAAACAGCAAGGCCGCGCCCAAGCGCGGCTGAGCCAGCAGCATCGGACCCAACTGCGCCTGGTAGAAACCGCGCGCCAACCAGCCCAGCCATAAAGCGTCCAACGCAAGAAATACCAGCGCAACGCAGAGATAGGCGCGCAGAAACCAGCCCACCCCCGCGCCGCGCGCATGTTTGTCATTGCCGGAGGGCGTGCTCAGGGACGTATTCTGGGGCATATATTTTCCTTGTCGTGCCGCTGCGCGGCGTGGCTTGCTGAGGTCTATCCTGAACGTATACGCGCCATGGCGCACGCCCGATGCACGGTTGTGCACCCTCACCGCGCCGTCATGTTACTGGTGTAGACTCCCGCAGCGGCGCTCGACGGGACGCGAGCGGACGGACACAGGCGCTGGCATGTGCGTTGACGGAACCCGGAAGCCATGATGACGATCCAACCCCGGTTGACGCACATGCTCGGCGCAGCGGCATATCTGTCGGCTAGCCGTGCCGCCGCTCTTGCTTTTGCCAGAACCGGCCTCAATTAGTATGCTTGAAGTACACCCGGCGGCGTCGGGGAAGCGCGGTCAGCCGTGTGGTTTTTGGGCGCCGCGTGGCGCCGCTTGAAATGCAGTCCGCATGCAGTCCGCAGCTTGGTAGTTCGCCAGGTAGTCAGCCACGGGAGCGGCAGCGCATGCGCAGCAAAACCCGTGCGAAATGCCGCACCGTAAGCCTAATTTGGGAGATTTCATGTCGCTTTTCAATTCCATTTCCCGCACTTTGAAGGGCCTGCTCAACGACGCGGCCGATTCGGTTCAGGATCCGTCGCGTGACGCACGGCAGGTGGTGCGTGAGCTCGATAACAGTATCGGTCGGGCCGAAAACTCGCTGGTCGAGATCGAAGCCCAGGTCAGCACGCTGCAAAGCAAGCGCGATCTGGCCGACCAGAAAGTCCGCAAATATGAGGACGGTGCCAAGCGCGCGCTGCAAGCTGGCGACGAAAGTCTCGCGCGCGAAGCGCTCGGTGCGCAAACCAATGCCGAATCCGAGCGCGATGCGCTGGCACAGCAATTGACGACGTTGGAACCGTCGGTCGCCGCGCTGAAGGATCAGATCGCGCAGATGCGCCAGCGTCGCAACGATCTCAATTCGCGCTCCAATATCCTGCAAGCCAAGCAGGAAATCGCCAAGGCCAAGGATACGGCGGCCACGGCGCTGGGCGGCATCGGCGGCCAGAATCTGTCGGAAGATTTCGCCAAACTGGAAGACAAAGTCAATCTGGCGAATGCACGCAGCGATGCCCGTTTGAATTCGGCCGATGTCAAAAGTGGCAAGGCGCTCGACGATAAGCTCGCTGACTTGACGCACGGCCCCTCGGTCGACGACCGGCTGGCCGCGTTGAAGAAGCAGATCAACGGCGAGTAAAAGTCAGGCCGCGGGTCAAGCCGCGCCTGCAGTACCAGCAGCACGCGCCACGCGGCAGCCTCCGGGTTGTCGCGTGGCGCGACATTGATCAACGTAACGATGGTCGCGGTCGATCCGCACTTGGGCTTTCATGAAAAAATTTCTCGCTGCCACCCTCTTTTGCGCTGCCGGCGCGTTCGCGACGCTGGCCTGGGCCACGCCGACCGCGCGCGACGTCAACGCCGCGTTGCAGCGTGGCGACTTTATCGGCGCACAACAGATGATGGTTGAAGTGGTGCAGGCGCATCCTGACAGCGCGCGGGCGCACTACCTCTATGCGGAAATTCTCGACCACAACGGCCAGCCGCGGCAAGCGCTGTCCGAGTTGGACCTGGCACGCAAGTACGATCCGACCATGCACTTCACCGATCCCAGCCACCTGGCCGCGATCGAGCAACGCATCCGTGCCGACGCCGCACGCGCCGGCCAAACCGGCGGCAACGTCGCAGGTAATGACAGCGCAGTCAGCCCGGCAGTCAACAACGCTTACACCGCTGCACCTGCCACGCCCCCCCGCCATGGCACCTCACCGCTGGCCTGGGTGGCGATTATCGTGGTGCTCGGGTTCGTCGTCGGTATTCTGGCCTGGGGCGTACGCCGTGCGCGCCGCAACGAGGAAAGCAGCAACCAGGACGACCTGCGCGCTCAGCTCAAACTGGCGACCGAACTGCTCAACGCGGTGCGCGCGCTCAAGCTCGATATCCGCCTGTCCAGTGCGCCCGGTCATGACGAACTCGCACGCGAAGCCGAGCAACTCGAAGCCCAGTTGCTGCAAACCGTCGAAGGCCTCAGTACCAGCCTGGCAGACAGCAGCGGCCGCTTCCTCGATCAGCGTGACCGCGTCAACAGCTACGCACGCCAATACGACAGCTTGAAAGCGCGCGCCGAAGGCCGCCCGGATCCCTATCCGCCCCACAGCGCCGATGGCTATCAATTCGCCAGCGAGGCCGAACGCTTCAACGCCGAGCGCCCACCGGTGCAGCAAACGGTCTACGTGCAACAACCCGGCGGCGGCATGGGCATGGGCGGCGGGTTGCTGACTGGCGTCTTGCTGGGCGAAATGTTGGGCGGTGGGCGTGACCGCGTGATCGAGCGCGATGTGATTGTCGACGATGAGCGTCAGCGCGGCTATGACGGCGGGAATGCCGGCAATGGCGGTATCGATATGGGCCGCGGCAGCAACGACTGGGACGATGGCAGCAGTGGCATCGACATGGGCAATGGCGGCAGCGACTGGTCGGATAACTAAGTCAGCGATCGCCGAAGGTCTCGCACACGGTGCGAGGCATCCCGGGAAGCCGGCATCGCTGCCGGCTTCCCTGTTTTTACTTCGTGGTTTTCACTTCGCTGCCTCCTTACGCTGCGCGCGCCGCAAGGCCTTGGAAATGATATGGGTTTCCGTGGCGGGGCCCGCGCCGCTGCGACGACGGATGCTGTCGCGAAAGAACGCAACCGTCTCGTTGGCCACCGTTTCGCGTTCGTTGTCCATCGTAATGATGTGATAACAATCGTCCAACAGCAACTTGCGCTTGATGGGCGAGCCGATCAGATCATGCACGCGCAAGGTATTGCGTGGATTGGTGGTGTCATCGTCGACCCCATGAATCAACAAACAATCGCTTTTGATCTGGGCCAGACGCGCCTCAACGTGACGCGCCAGCTTCGACGCCTGATAGATATGATGCGACGACGTCGAGGCCTCGCCCACCTCGGACCCGGCGTTGTCGCGCATGGCCTTGGCCACGCGCGCGCGCAAGGCCTCGTTCTTGAGGCCGAATGGTTCCCGCTCGAAAAATGCAAAACGCTTGCCCAAGGGCGTGTGGTACACATAATCAAACAGGAAGCGGTACCAGGGAATGGCCCAGCCATCCCATTTCAGCGTGATGGCATACAGCGCCAAGGCATTCACCGACGGCTCACGCGCCGCGAGAGCCAAAGACAAGGTGCCGCCCATGCAAAGACCCGCGACCGACACGGTGTCGTGCGTTGCGCGCAGCCGTGCGTAATGTTGCTGCAGATAGTCGACCCATGATTCCCAGGGCGTCGCGCGTGACCCCATGGTGTAACCCGGTACCGCCGGCACCGACACCGTATAGCCCTCACCGACCAATGCGCGAGCAATGTAACGCATCTCGCGCGGCGTGCCGACCAGGCCGGGGACCAATAATGCGGCATGCTGCTTGCCGGGATAGAAAATTGCGTCGTCCATCGAATCGAATAGTGGGTTCTGTCACGCGCTGAGCCGCGCGCGGGAAACCGGTGCGAGGGGTGTACCGGGCGACAACCGGCACCTCGGACGCGGCACGCGCGCCCTTGACGCCTGATCCGGTCGACGTGCCTGGCCGTGTGGCAAGGTGCCCTACTTTAGCCGCTGAGGACCGCGCCAGCAGTAACAAATCGTAATCGCCCCTGCCCTATGGCCTGTGCCCAGCGTCCCCGCATCGGGTAGCACCAAACCGACGACGGGGCATTGAGGCTGGCCCTCATGCTCGATATGCGAGGCGCAAACCACCCCAATGACGGCCCGCCACAAAAATGGGGGCGGATACATCCTTCATCATCATGAATTGGCCCGCGCCCATGTCGCGGCGATATGTCTGCAGCAGGAAAGGCTTGCTATGGCTGCCGGCAGCCAGCCCAGTACGATCATTGAAGATACGGCGATTGCGCGCATGCGCCGCATTCCAGACCGGATCGTCGCCTTGCGCTTGCGAAAATTTCTTGTTGTGCGTTGGCAAATAGCCCTGAGTGTCGACTGCGGCGCAAAACACCACGCGTTCATCCAGCGCCAGTAAGGGCTCCTGTAGCGGCGGCAAAATACGGTCGGCCAGGGTCAGGTAGCGGGTGGTGTATTGCTGCGGGTCGCTGCCAGGCACAGCCTGGTAATGCTGATCGAACAGATCATCGAGGGTCACCTCGCCGCGCGCCACCGCCTGCTCGAAGGCGCGACTGACCTTGCGTGCGGTAGCCATGACCGCCTCGATAAAGCGGGTATCGGGCGTCTGAATGCCTGTTTCGGCGATCAGCTCTATCACCGATTCGGACAGCGACAACAGCTTACCCAACTGGTCGCGTGACTGAGCGAAGCGGCGGCTCGATTGTTCGACGCCGTCGACCATCTCACCAACTTGAGCATCGAGGCCACTGCATTGCGCTTCGATCGAGCCGGTCTGGGCGGCAATATGCTCCGCCTGTGTGGACAATTCGGTAATGGCGCGAGCGGTCGCGTCGACCACGGTTCCGATCGCTTGCGTGCCGTCCTTGACCCGATGCGCAGTCACCGCGCTCGCGCTGCCCTGGGCTATCAGGCGATCGGCCTGACTGCTCAAGCGGGACAGGGTCGTCTCGATTTGCCCCGTGGCTTGCGCGGTCTTGCCCGATAGCGACTTGACCTCGGCCGCCACCACCGCAAAACTTCGACCGAATTCGCCGGCGCGGGCCGCCTCGATCGCCGCATTCAGCGCCAACAAATTGGTCTGGCGCGCGATCACGCTGATTTCCTCGGAGATGCGGCTGACATTGACGAGCGACTCGCGCAACGTCTCGATCTCGCCCGCGATCACGCTGACGCTGTCGACCAGACTGTGAATATCGGCCAGCGACATCTGCACCGTCTCGCTCGAGCGCCCCACCTCGGTCGCTGCCTGGGCTGCCACCACACGCATTTGTCTCGCGGCCTCGGCGATCTGCCGATTACCGCTCAGGGTCGATTCGGCGGCACTTCGCAGCGCGTGACAGAGATCGGTTTGACGCTCGGAACGCGCCGCTACCTCCTCGACGTGGCCCGTGACATCGCAGATCTCGATGCCCAGCTTGCCGGCGTGTTCAGCGATTTTGCCCACGGCTTCCAATGCGCGATCACCGCGCTTGAATCCAAATCCCATCATCAGGGGTCTCCGGCCTTTGTTGTTTTGATGTCGCTTGGGTGAGTGTACGCCGGCGCTTGGCCGGAATCTGTACATCGTCCACTGCAGCTCGCGCGAGCGCAAGAGGGGAACGCTGGAATCGCAATGGAAGATCGGATCACAACCGTATGCGGCTGGTTTGAGCTGGCATCTCGACACCCCGCCTCAACGTATACCCGTAAATTGTTCACGCGCAAGCGGGCAGGTTTCACAGGATTGGGCTAATCTTCCATAGCTGAGCCCGCCCCCCGCTGGTCCACCCGATGCGCGCCCGTTTGATCTGGCGCCTGGACCGCCCGTGCCGCGGACTTGCCGAAGCGCCGTGGCAGTGCACCCGCAGAACCGCAAGACGAGACACCAGAGGCTCCATGCAATACGCTACCGAGACGCGTCATCCCCATCAGGACATCGTCGATAGACTGTGCGAGACACAAGCATCGATTTCGCCCAAGTATTTCTATGACATGCTGGGTTCGCGGCTGTTCGAACTGATTACCTTGCTGCCCGAGTACTATCCGACCCGCACCGAACACCAGGTCATGCGCGAGCATGCGCCCGCCATTGCAGACGCGGTGGGCCTGGGCGGCACCTTGATCGATCTGGGTGCCGGTAACTGCGAGAAGGCCGAAGCGCTGTTCGATACCCTGCGCCCGCGCCAGTATGTGGCGCTGGATATCTCCACCGACTTTATTCAGCAAGCCGCCGCAGGTTTGCGCCGCCGCCACCCGTCTATCGATATCTGCGCCGTCGGCGCCGATCTGAGTCGCGCCTTCGAACTACCACCGGCCGTCCATCCGAACCAGCGCACTTTCTTCTATCCCGGCTCCTCCATCGGCAATTTCGATCCACCAGACGCGCTCGCGCTGCTGCAGCGGGTAGGTAAGCTGTGCGGGCCCTCCGGCGGTTTGCTGATCGGGGTCGATCTGGTCAAGGATGCCACGTTGCTGGAGGCTGCCTACGACGACGAACTTGGCGTCACTGCAGCCTTCAATCTGAACCTGTTAAAACACGTCAATCATCTGCTGGACAGCGATTTCCAGCCGCGCGACTGGCTCCATCGAGCCCGTTTTTCCCACCGTCACTCGCGCATTGAAATGTACCTGGAGGCGCGCCGCGACCTCACCGTCAGTTGGCCCGGCGGGCGCCGCGCCTTCGCCTGCGGAGAGCGGATTCATACGGAGAACAGCTACAAATACCGTCTGAACGAATTCGAAACCCTGCTTCAGCACGCCGGTTTCAGCCACACACGCAGCTGGACCGATGCGCGCCAGTGGTTTGCAGTCTGTCACGCCACGGTCTGACTATGCCCATCCATCACCTATCAGCGCAAGCGGAGCGCCAAGTGTCCGATTCCGATCTGTGCGCACGTTACGTCGCTGTGCGCAGCGCCACATTGGCGCTCGCCGAACCGCTTTCGGCCGAAGACTGCTGTGTCCAGTCCATGCCTGATGCCAGCCCGGTCAAATGGCATCTGGGTCACACCAGCTGGTTCTTCGAAACCTTTATTCTCGAGCGCGATCAGAACGATTTCGCACCCTACGATCCCAGCTACCGCATTCTTTTCAACTCCTATTACAACACCGTCGGTGCGCGCCATCCACGCCCTCAGCGCGGCTTGCTAACGCGCCCGGCGCTGGTCGATGTGCTGGCCTACCGCGAGCATGTCGACCGCACCATGCTGGATTGGCTCGCTCAGCATCAGGATGATCTCGAACCGGACCAGATCGCGTTGGTGATATTGGGCCTGAATCACGAGCAGCAGCATCAGGAACTGATCCTGACCGATCTGAAGCACGCACTGGCGCAAAATCCGCTGGCCCCGGCTTATACCGAGCTGACCGAACCCCGTTTCGCGCCGGGTATCGCCCCGGATGTCGCCTCGCTTGCCCGCACATCCATCGAAACCTCACTCACTCCGGCCGCCGATACCCCAACGCAGATGCCGGTCTGGGTCACCTATCCCGAAGGGGTAGTGGAAATCGGCGCGGCGCCGGACGGCAGTTTTCGCTTTGACAATGAAGAACCGCGTCACCGGGTCTATCTGCAGGCTTTTGAGCTGGCCACGCGCCTGGTTACCAATCGTGAGTACGCACGCTTTATCGCAGCGGGCGGTTACCAGGAGCCCAGCTATTGGCTATCCGAGGGCTGGGATTGGATCCAGCGCATGCAACGCACCTGCCCCCTCTACTGGCAGCGCGATCATGGCAGCAGTACCGGCTGGATCGAATTCACGCTGGCCGGCATGCGCGCACTCGACCCCGAGCAACCGGTCGCGCATGTCTCTTTCTTCGAAGCCGATGCGTATGCGCGCTGGGCCGGCGCCCGATTGCCGCGCGAAGCAGAGTGGGAATATGCCGCGAGCAGGCAGCACGCTCACGACGACGGGGCCGCTACGCGCCCGTTCTGTCATCCGCTCGCCGCGCAAGGTGGTGCCCCCCTGGCGCAATTGTTTGGCGAGCTATGGCAGTGGACGCAATCGAGCTACGCGCCGTATCCTGGCTTTCAGGCGGCCAGTGGCGCGGTGGGCGAATATAACGGCAAATTCATGGTCAATCAGTATGTGCTGCGCGGCTCATCGTGCGCCACGCCGGAAGGCCACAGCCGCGTCAGCTATCGCAATTTTTTCCCGGCCGGGGCCGACTGGCAATTCAGCGGAATCCGGCTCGCACGCGACCCGGCACCCGCCTGACAGCGGCGCCGGGGAAACTCGACACCGGGTGCGCTGCAGTGGGCGCGCCCGGCCAGCGCTTACGGCGTGACGGTGACGCCGCGCCAGAAAGCCACGTGTCCGGTGATATTCGCGGCCGCCGGCTTGGGATTCGGGTAATACCAGGCCGCGTCCCGGTTCACGAAATCGCCGACCACCACGTCGTAGTAGAAGGCGACGCCTTTCCACGGGCATAGCGATTGGGTATTGCTGGGTCGAAAGTAGCGCATATCGAGCGCGTCGGCCGGGAAATACAAGTTGTCTTCCACTGTTTCGCAATGCGTCGCCTGGGCGAGCACCGCTTCGTTCCATATTGCTTTGGGCATGCCGGCTCCTTATTCGGTTGCGGCAACGGCGCGCGGCCAAGCCGAGCGCTACGGCGTGCGATGATACGCACGCCGAACTTCAACCATAACACGTTCAGAAAAAAATGCCGCGTTAGCGCCGTGTCATTTGGACGCGGTGTGCGCACTCGGTGTCACGGGCGCGGCGTCGGCCAACGGCATCCCCATTGCCTGATACAGCGCTGCCGTGTCGCTCAAGCGCGCGGCACTGGCCCGTATCGCCGCCAAGCTGGCGTTTTGATATTGCCGCTCGCTGGCCCGTACTGTACTGGCCGGCACCGCGCCCAAGGTACCGCGTCGCTCGGTGTCGCGCCAAATCTGCAGGCTGGCTTGCCGCGCCCGATTAGCCGAAGCCTGCGCCGAGCCGTCGTGGTTCAACGCGCCCAGACTGTCGGCGACATTCTGAAACGCGTTCAGGACAGTCAGGCGATAGTTATCGAGCGCAGCCTGGTAGGCATCCTGTGCAGCACGTCGTTTGGCAAGCAAGGCGCCGCCATGAAACAGAGGTTGCGTCAACGACACCCCGCCACTCCAGATCGCCCCCGCAGCACTCAGCGCAGTCGGCCATTGAAAACCGGCCTGGCCAAAACTGCCGGTGATCGACAGACTCGGAAACAGATCGGCAGTCGCGACCGCTACCTCGGCGGCGGCGGCCTTCAGTGCCGCATCGGCTGCCAGTACATCCGGGCGTTGCCGGAGCAAATCTGAAGGAATGCTGACGGGCACAGAGTCAGGCAGATGCAAGCTGGCCAGATCGAGCGCGGGCGGAGCCTGGTCGGGCGAGCGCCCCATTAACACAGCCAGCGCATGGCGTGCTGCTTGAGCCTGAGTCCGCAACCCCGGCAGCGACGCGCGCAGGTTCTCGGTGGTGGCTTGTGCGTTCAGCACGTCGTCAGCCGAAGCCGCACCCAGGGCCTGGCGGCGCTCGGTTTCGGCCTGATCGGCAGCGGCCAGTGCAAGAAGGCGCTCGGTCGAGGTGATCTGAGCCTGCAACGATGCCGCGGAGATGGCGGCATTGACGATATTGGCGGCCAGTGCACGGCGCGCCGCGTCGAGTTGATACGACTGCGCATCGACTTGCGCCGCCAACGCACTATTGGCAAAGCGCGTCGCGCCAAACAGATCGAACGTATAGCTGGCCTGCAACTGGCCCTCGAACACATTGTAGACATCGGTATTCGGTCCCAGATCCGGTAGACCCAGGGCGCGCTGACGCGCGGCCTGGCCACCCGCATCGATACTGGGTAGCACACTGGAGCCGACTTGCGCCCGCAATTGCTCGCGGGCGCCCGCCAGAGCGTGCCCCGCTTGCGCCAACGTGGGGCTATGCTGCAGGCCCTCCTCGACCCACGCGTCGAGCGTGGCATTGTCGTAGGCCTGCCACCATTGCGGCACCGGGCGCGCGCCCAGGGCGAAATGTTGCAGCGTCCCGGGTGCGCCGGCCTGGTCGGGATTGGGCTCGACACCGTATTGAGCGGGTTGTGGCGAAACCGGCGCGGCGCCGCTGGGTCCCAACGCGCAGGCTGCCAGCAGCAGCGCGCTCAGGGGCGCCAGTATGTACCCGTTTGTGTGCGCTTTTGCACGGCCGGCTGCGGCGGTGCGTAGGCGCGCCCAGTCAGGGTGTTTAAGCATGCGCATCGCCGGCTCCGGTGGTTGACGTAGTTTGAACCGCGGCTGCGCCCTGCGCTGCACCACGCTCATCTGATTTGACCTTGAAGCACAGCGCATAGAGCGCAGGCAAATAGAACAGCGTCAGCACGGTAGCGATGGTGATACCCCCCATCAATGCCGTCGCCATGGGCCCGAAGAAATTGCTGCGCAATAACGGAATCAAGGCCAGCACGGCCGCTGCAGCGGTTAGCGTAATCGGCCGGAAACGCCGCACCGTGGCGCCGACGATGGCATCGAAACGACCGCGCCCGGCGGCGATGTCCTGCTCGATCTGATCGACCAATATCACCGAATTGCGCATGATGATGCCCAACATCGCAATCGTGCCCAACATCGCGACAAAACCGAATGGCTGGCCAAACAACAGGAGCGCCCCAACCACGCCTATCATCCCGAGCGGCGCGGTCAGCACCACCATCATCACACGCGCGAAGCTTTGCAGCTGGATCATCAGCAAGGTCAGCACGGCAATGATCATGAGCGGCATCTGCGCATTGATCGAAGACTGTGCCTTGGCGTTTTCCTCGACCGGCCCGCCCACATCGATCCGATAACCCACCGGCAGATGCGCGCGCAGATCAGCCAGCTTGGCATAGAGTGCATTGGTCACGTCGATGCCCTGCACGCCGACCGGCACATCGGATTGAACCGTGATGGTCGGCTGCCGGTCGCGTTCCCAGATCACCCCGTATTCAAGTGCGTTGTGCATCTGGCCCAGCGTCGCCAGGGGTACGGTGCCGGCCGGCGTCGGCATCATCAGTGAGGTCACGCGGGACGGATCAATCCGTTCGCTGTGCGGCGCGCGCAGATCGACACTGATCAGCTTGTCGCGCTCGCGATATTGCGTCACCGTGTAGCCGGACAGATTCATGGCAATAAAATTCGCCACCTGCTCCGAAGTCACGCCCAATTGCGCGGCACGGCGCTGATCGACTTCGAAGCGCGCACTGCGCTCGGCCGGTTCGTCCCAATCGAATTGCACGTTGATGGCGCGCGGATCGGTGCGCATCACGGCCGCCACTTGCTCGGAAATCGCGCGCACGGTCGGGATGTCATCACCGCTCACGCGAAACTGAACCTGGAATCCAACCGGCGGCCCGTTCTCCAGCCGCGTCAGCCGCGTGCGCACGCCACTGAACTGTTCACGCAGCGGTTGGCTCAACCACTGCGCCAGACGCTCGCGATCTTGCACCGACTTGGCAGTGACCACGAACTGGGCGAAATTCGGACTTTGCAGCTGTTGATCCAGCGGCAGATAAAAGCGGGGCGCGCCGATCCCGACAAAATCGATCACGTGGTCAATCTCGGGCCGGCCTTTGAGCAGTGCCTCCATGCGTTGCACTTCGCGTTGCGTCGCTTCGAATGAGGCCCGCTCGGGCAGACGCAGATCGATCAGCAACTCTGGCCGATCCGAACTTGGGAAGAACTGCTGGGGGACCAGGCCGAATGCTGCCATCGCGCCAACGAACAGCAGCGCAGTCGCCAGCACCACACGACCGCGATATATCACGCACCACGCCACCCAGCCCCGCAGGCGCAGGTAGATCGGGGTCTGATAGATCGCATGCTCGTGTTCCTCGGCTTGGAACGCAGGGTCGTGCACCTCCGCGTCGGCCGCGCCGGTATGCGGTGTCTGGGGCTTTTCCTTCAACATGTGATAGCCGAGCAGCGGAATCAACACAACCGCGGCAAGCCAGGACAGCAACAAGGCAATGGCCGACACTTCAAAAATCGAGCGCGTGTATTCGCCCGTGCCGGACTTGGCCAGCGCGATAGGCAGAAAGCCCGAGACCGTCACCAGGGTTCCGGTCAGCATGGGAAACGCCGTGCTGGTATAGGCAAAGGCCGCCGCGCGGTGACGATCCCAGCCCTGCTCAAGTTTCACCGCCATCATCTCGACTGAAATAATCGCGTCATCCACCAGCAAGCCCAGTGCCAGCACCAGCGTACCAAGCGATACCTTGTGCAGACCGATATCGAATTCGTACATGAATAAGGCAGTCACCGCCAGCACGATAGGAATCGAAATCACCACCACCATGCCGGTACGGATGCCCAACGACACCAGACTGACCACCAGCACGATGCCGACGGCTTCGGCCACGGCTTCAAGGAAATCGTCGACCGATTTCTCGACCGCCAACGGCATGCTCGAGACCTGGGTCAAGGTGAGTCCGGCCGGCAGGCGTGCACGCAGCGCCTGGGTGGCTTGATTCAGCGCCTTGCCCAGGCGCACCACGTCGCCACCCGGATGCATGGTGATGCCTATGCCTAACACCGGATGACCGCCAGCGCGCATGCTTTGGGTTTGCGGATCATCGTATCCGCGCGTAATGGTCGCGATGTCGCCCAGGCGGAAACTATGCTGATTGATACGGATCAGCGTATCCGCCAGCGCCTTCATATCCGTGTACTGACCGCTCGAACGCACGAACACACGGTCGTTGGCGGTTTGCACCACGCCACTGTCGGCGACAGCATTCTGGCCATTGATCAAATTGCCCAGTTGCTGCGGCGTGATGCCCAGATGCGCCAACTGCGCATTCGAGATATCGATGTAGATATGCTGGTTCTGATCGCCAAAGTAGTCAACCTTGGCCACGCCAGGCACCCGCAACAGTTCCGCCCGCAACTGATCCGCGTAATCGTGCAGTTGCGCTGGGCTGTATCCGTCGCCATCCAGCGCGTAGATGTTGGTATACACATCGCCGAATTCGTCGTTGAAGAACGGCCCTTGGACACCGGCCGGCAGATTCGCGGCGATATCCCCGACTTTCTTGCGCACTTGATACCAGGTTTCCGGCACCTCACTGGCGGGTGCCGTGTCCTTGATATTGAAGAAAATCAGGGATTCGCCCGGACGCGAATAGCTGCGTTGGAAATCGACGTCGGGCGTCTCCTGCAGCTTGCGCGCGATCCGATCGGTGACTTCTTCCTGCACCTGGCGCGCCGTCGCGCCAGGCCAGAAAGTCTGGATCACCATGACCTTGAAGGTGAACGGCGGGTCCTCCGATTGCGACAAATGCGTGTATGCACCCAGACCGAGCAAGGTCAGCAGCACCAACACGAAAGTCACCAGGGCCTGGTGCCCAAGGGTCCACGAAGACAGGTTGAAACCGCGCGTCCCCTTCATGACGCGAAGTCCTCAGGGTGCAAGGGCGCCATCGGCTGCACCGACTGTCCGGCGGTCAGGGTATGCACGCCTTGGACCACAATGCGTTCGCCTGGCGCCAGACCGCTGGTCAGCGTCACCGTGTTGGCGCCATAAGCCGCCACTTGCACCACGCGCAACTGCACGTGCGCGGCACTATCGACGACCCAGACGGCAGCTTGATCGCCTTGATGGAACAAGGCGGTCGCGGGGATCGTCAGCGCGCTGGCCGCATTGGCGCTCGCGTTCGGGGCAAACACCACCGTGCCGGTCATGCCCAGGCGTAGTGCCGGGTCTTGCGTATCCAAGGTCAGCTTGACGTGGAAAGTGCGGCTTTGCGGATCGGCGACCGCGCTGACTTCGCGCACAGTGCCATGCAGAGGATGCTGGGGCAAGGCCGCCAGCGTGAGTTCGGCGCCTTGACCGAGATGCAGCGCACCGACCTGATTTTCCGCGACATCGGTGGTGATATCGATGGCTCCCGACCACGCCAACGAAAAAACCGACTGGCCGGCGGAGACGACCTGCCCGGTATCCGCCTGTTCGGCACTGATGACGCCGTCATGCAAGGCGATCAAATCGGTGTAGCCAAGCTGATTGGCAGCCAGACCGGCGCGCGCTTCAGCATCCTTGGCCTGAGACAGCGCAGCCGCGTACGCATCCTGAGTCTGCTCCAGCTGCAAGGGGCTGATCAGATTTTCGCGCGCCTGGGCGCTGTCGCGTTGCAACTGTTGCTGGGCATTGAGCAAACGTTCGCGCGCGCCGGCCAGATCGGCTTTCGCGCTGGCGTCATTACGCTGCGCATCGGCGGGATCGAGCCTGGCCACGACTTCGCCCTGGTGCACCACATCACCCAGATGGACGCGGCGCTCTATCACCTGTCCTGCCACGCGGAACGCCATCGGCGTCACGAAACGCGCCGCCAATTCGGCCGGCAGGCTCAGCGCGGCATAGGTCGTGCCGCCAGACTGTACCGGCAACACAACCACGGGCTGTGCTGCCAGCGGTGCGGGCGCCGTTTTATGACAGCCCGCCAGCGTCAGACTGAGCGCGGCGGCCAGGCACAGGGCCGAAGCAATGCGGCGGGTCGAGGGCGATAAGCCGGGCGCGGCGGCGCGCGGCTGCCTGCGGCGGGGATGATTCAGGTCAAGGATCTTCAAAACGCCCTCGTGTGTCATCGTGATCGCAACGTGGTGGTCATGCGGTGCCGGCGTGGTGGTGCCGTGCAAAGCGCGTGCTATCGTCAGTCATGGACTCGACGACCGCCCCCGCTGGCGAGAAGTACGTGTTCGGAGCGACCCGCTAGCGCGGCTTGTCATTCCGAACCGTTTTTTTGAGACGGCATTGAATTCTAATGCAAACATGTATTCAAATACAACACTGTATTTGAATACAGCGATGCTAGAATTCAGGTATGACACGCCAACGCTTAAGCCGCGAGCAGAGTCGCGAACAAACGCGCGACCGTCTGCTCGACGCGGCCAATGCCATCTTCACCAAAAAGGGTTACGCCAATACCAGCGTCGAGGACATCGCCGCCGCTGCCGGCTACACGCGCGGCGCGTTTTATTCGAATTTCGGCGGCAAGTCCGAGCTGTTTTTCGAGCTGCTGCGACGCGAAAGCACCAAAATCAACCTGGAATTCCAGCGCATCCTGGAAAGCAGCACCGACAAGACCGAGTTGGAAACGCAGATTGCGCGTTACTACAGCGGCCTGTATCGCGACGATATGTGCAGCATGTTGTGGATCGAGGCCAAGATGGTCGCGGTGCGCGACACCCGATTTCGCGCCAAGCTGAATGCCTTTCTGAACGAAAAACAGAACAAGATCGCCGAATTCATCGAAATCTTCTCGACGCTGACTGGCGAGCCCCCGGCCGCTCCGCCGCAAGAAATCGCCATCGGCTTGCTGGCGCTGTGTGAAGGGGTGAGCTTCGCCCATCAATGCGATCCGCAGCGGGTCGATGACCGCACTGCGGAAGCCGTGCTGTCCTGGTTTATGCACGCCGCAATCTTCGCCCCCAAGTCGACGCTAACGAGTCAGGCTCAGGATCAGGGTAAAGCTCAGCCTAAAGGGCAAGGCCTCGACCTGAACCCCACCCCATCACAGCCGTAATTCAACGCCAACCGCGGCAATCAGACCCAGGTTCAGTCACAAGCAGGTAGCGCCAAGGCCTGCAATACTTCACCATCAGCCGCCTCGACCCAGGCGGCCACGCCAATTTGACCCACGCCCGCTGGCACGCCATCGGGCGCCAGGTTGACGACTTGTTGGAATTGCCCGCCCCCACCGCTCAAGGCAAACGGCCCCAGCCATTGCCGCACGACGAATTCGTGGTGTAGCGTCGCACCGCCGTTTTCGCCGCCGCCGATATGGTTGACCAGGTGATTTTCATAGACCGCCAGATAAGCGCGCGTGCCCAAGCGGGCGGCACCGGACTCCGGCATAAAGCGCGCGTCGACGCTGCGTTGGGCACCGCTGCCAGACCACGTCAAGCGGATCTGGACCGGACTGGTTTGAGCCGTAATGCGCGTCAGTGCGGCATTGAACTCCGCGCTGCGGTGCCAATCGCGCAGTTCGGCACCGGCCAGGGCAACCTCAGGCGTATAGACAAAACCACTGCCACCGCGCGCACTCAAGGCCTGCTGACGAGCGGTAAAGCGCGGGTCGTCGTAGCGGTCGCGCCAAGCGTGACTATCCCAGTAGTCAACATGCAAGGCGAGCGGCACCACCCCCGTGCGTTCGCTACCGATCTCGCTCAGCCAGTTTTCGGCAGGCGGACAGCTGTTGCAGCCTTCGGAGGTATAAAGTTCGACCAGCGCCTGACGGGTGGGCAGACTGGTCGCTGTACATTGGCCCGCCGCATAGGTCGGGGCCGCCGCCGCCGCGCTCAAGATGGCGGCCGTAAGGATGACCAGGGTGCTTAGCAGGGCGCGCAGGCGGAGAAAAAAGATCGCGTTCATCGCAACAATCCGAAGTGTGGGTGCCTCTTCGTCGTGCCGCCAGCGCTATCCTTACAAAATAGATGTACGCGAGTGCCCCTATGGGCGGCACCGTCGCCCCCTAGCCCAATCTGAGTTTATAGCGGCGCGCTGAAACTCGCGAGCGCGGCCGCGTCATGCTCGAGCAGCCTGGGGATCTCCTGGCGCAAACAATCGACCCAGGTCTTGATCTTGGCATCCAGATACTGGCGAGACGCATACAGCGCGTAGATATTCATTGGCTGCAAGGTGTATTCAGGCATCAGACGTACAAAATCGCCGGCCCGCAATCCGTCGAGGGCCGAGTAGACCGGCACCGGGCCCACCCCCATGCCTTCCCGTATCGCCACCACCATCGATTCGGCCACGTTGACCTGGAAAGATCCCGCCACCGGCACGGTCTCGGCGCCTGCGGCGCCGTGGAAAGTCCATTTATCGGCGGGAAAAATCGACGTCATCAACTGCAGGCAATTGTGCTCGCGCAGTTCGCGCGGACTGCGCGGCACGCCATAGCGAGCCAAGTAGTCGCGTGACGCACACAGTATGCTTTGTGTCGAACCCAGAGTCTGAGCGATCAAGCCGGAGTCAGGCAAATCGCTGGCCAATACCAGCGAAACGTCATAACCCTCGTCGAACAGATCGGGAAAACGCTGGGCCAGAGTTAATTCCACCTTGACCTCGGGAAATTCCCGCTGATAATGCGATATCGCAGGAATCACATAACGCTGGCCGACACTGGTCATCGCGTGTGTATGCAGCACCCCCGACGGGCGCGCGTGGGCATCGCTGGCCTCGGCTTCCGCCTCGTCCACAAAAGCCAGAATCTGTTCGCAGCGTTGCAAATAGCGCTCGCCCGCCTCGGTCAGCGCCAGGCGCCGGGTGGTGCGGTTCAGCAAGCGGGTGCGCAGATGAGCCTCCAGATCGGAGATCGCCCGCGACACGTGGGGTGTCGTCGTGTTCAGGTAGCGCGCAGCGGCGGTGAAACTGCCGTCTTCGATCACCCGCATGAACACACGCATGTTTTGTAGCGTGTCCATCGATTAAGATTCGCTGTGTCTGCGAAACGGAGTTTGGGCCGGCGTATTGTTACGCAACTCACATGCAATATTGTTGTCGCGTTTGTAATAAACCTTTGTAGCATTAACGCTTAAAGAAAACCCGACCGACCTCATAGAATCTAGCGCTCGAATAGCCTCGTTTCAAGGGAGTTAAAGTGGTTTCCAAGCTGCGCGACAGATTCAGGCTGGGCGGATTTCTTACAATCTGCTCAATAATCGCGGGTTGCGCCAGCACCCACGGCATCGCCCCGCAAGACCAGGCGCTCAATCCGAGCCAGCTGGCCAGCGGCGCCGCCATTGCTGCCGCAGCACACGAAGCCGATTGGCCCGCCGAGCAATGGTGGCGCAGTCTGGGCGATCCTCAGTTGAACCAGTTGATCGACACGGCGCTGGCCGACAGCCCGAGTCTTGCGATGGCCCAGGCCCGTGTGCGCCTGGCCGCCGCGATGGCTGGCGTCAGCGCCGCCGCCATGTCGCCGCAACTCAAACTCGATGCGTCATTAGCTCGCGAACACTGGCCGGATAATTACTTTTACGGTCCAGGCACGCTGGGTGACGCCAATACCTGGAATAACACTGCCGCATTGGGCCTGTCCTACGATCTGGACCTGTGGGGCCGCGAACATGCGCTCGCCGACCGCGCCCTGGATGACGCCCACGCCACCGCGATCGATGCGCGTGCGGCCCAGCTCGAACTCGAAACCAATATCGTGCGCGCTTATATCGCATATTCGCTGCAATATGCGCTGCGCGATAATCTGGTCCGCATTCAAAGTGAACAACAACATGTGCTCGACTATGCCAATGCGCGTCTGAAGGGCGGCATCGGCACCCAGCTCGAAGTCACGCAAGCCCGCACACCGCTGCCGGAAACCCAGCGCCAAATCGACGTCATCGACGAACAACTGGCACTCCAGCGCAATCAGCTGGCCGCACTGTCCGGTCAAGGTCCGGGCGCGGCCGACGGCATGCAGCGGCCAACCCTGAATAGCAATGTGCAAATCGGCTTGCCATCCAACTTGCCGCTGGAACTGCTCGGCCATCGTCCCGACGTGGTCGCCCAACGCTGGCGGATCGAGTCGCAAAGCCGTGGCATTGCCGCTGCCAAGGCCTCCTTCTACCCCAACATCAATCTGGCGGTGAGTGCCGGCGGCTTCGCCGCTGCCGGGGGTGCGGTCGGCGGTGGTTTCTTGACCTTCCTGAGTCATAGCGACATGAGCTATAGCGCCGGGCCCGCCCTGTCGCTGCCCATCTTCGATGGCGGCCGGCTGCGCTCGCAGCTCAGTGCCGCTTCGGCCGACTACGATCTGGCCATTGATCGCTACAACCAGATCGTACTGGGCGCACTCAAGCAGGTTTCAGATCCGCTGATCACGCTCAAGGCACTGGATCAGCAACAGCATGACATCGACGCCTCGCTGGACACGGCGCGTCAAAGTGATACCTTGGCCACCGAAGGCTATCGGCGCGGCCTGACCGACTACCTGAATGTGCTCAACGCGCAAGGGCGCGTGCTGATGGAAGAACAGAATCAGGAGCGGTTGCGTGCGCGCCGTCTGGATGCTTACGCGGTGTTGGTGGAAGCGCTCGGCGGCGGCGTGCTGGATCAGCGCGCCCTGGCGGCACCGGCGATCGACACCCATCCGGGACAAGAACATAGCGCGGTGGTGCCGGCTTCCAGCAAGGCCTCCCTCGACGCAGAGGCGGTCCAAGTCCAACACCAGTCCGGCCACAGCGCCGCAGCCGCGCAATGAGCACAGTCGCACCCCCCGTTTCCGGCTGGCGCGGCGTCTGGCGCATGCTGGCCAACGACTGGACCGTCAGCGAAGGTCCGGCCTGGTTACATGTCGGCAAAACCCTGTGCGCCGCGCTGCTGACTTTATGGCTCGCGATGCGTCTGGAACTCGAACAGCCGCGCACGGCGATGCTGACGGTCTTTATCGTGATGCAGCCGCAAAGCGGCGCCGTGCTGGCCAAGAGTTTCTATCGCATCGGTGGCACCGTGATCGGTTGCATCATCACCGTGATATTGGTCGGTCTGTTCCCCCAGGACCACGTCTGGTTTCTGTTGGCGATGTCGTGCTGGATGGCGTTCTGTACCGCAGGCGCCACGCGCAACCGCAATTTCCGCTCCTACGGCTTTGTCCTGGCTGGCTACACCGCTGCCCTGATCGGCATTCCCAGTATGGATCAGCCTAATGCCGTGTTCGATTCGGCTGTGACACGCCTGACCGAGGTTTCGCTTGGGATTCTGGTGTCGACCGTGGTCAGCGCCGTGATTTTCCCGCAGCATGTGGCCAGCAAAATTCCCCAGTTCGTACGCGGACGATTCGCTTCCTTTGTCGAATTTATCGCCGGCTCGCTGTCAGGTCGCATTGATCGGGCTGGTATCGAAGCGTCCAATCTGCGTTTTGTCAGCGACGTAATCGGACTCGAGGCTGCGCGCAGCATGGGTGTCTTCGAGTCGCCGGAAGTCCGGCTGCGCAGCGCCAGGCTGAGCCAGTTCAACCACGATTTCATGGCGGTTTCGACCCGGCTGCATGCGCTGCACCAGACGCTCAACCGCCTGCGCGCAAAAACCGATCTGGGCGAGCGCCGCCAAGCCCAATCGGTCTTGACCGCATTCGAGCCGTATCTGCGCGAAATCGCGCCCTGCCTGAGCCCAATCGAAGCGCCGGTATTGCAAGCGAGCGATGCCCACGCGGCCGCGCGACGCCTGGCCGACTATCGCGTCACGCTGCCCGTGCGGGTCGCGCAAACTCGCGCTGACCTCAGCGAGCAACTGAACACGCAGTCCTGCACGCAACCGATACGCCAGGCGGCCTTGCTCGATTTCGACACCGCGGCCGAGTTGTTCTATCGCTTTGTCGACGAATTGCACGTGTACACCGAGACCTATGCATCGCTTGCGGAAGCGCAATCCAAGCACGCAGTCAGCGGACGTCCCTATGTACCCAAGACTGGCTTGCTGGTGTCGACGGTATCCGGCTTGCGCGCGGTGCTCGCATTGGGGCTGATGTGCTTTTTCTGGTACGCCGTAGCCTGGCCAGCCGGTGCGCTGGCGACGATATTCGCCGGTGTTGGCTGCGCCATCGCCGCCACGTCGCCCAATCCGTTTCGCACCGCCTATCAGTTGAGCATAGGCGCACTGATCGCCCTGCCGGCAGGTGCCCTGGTGAATTTTGTGCTGGCCCCGCAGGTCGATGGTTTTCCCTTGCTGGCCAGCATCCTCACGCCGTTTCTGATCGGCGGCCTGTATTTGAGCACCCGCCCCGGCATAGGTGGGGTCGGTGTCGGCTTTCTGCTGTTCTTCGGATTCGGGGCGGTCCCGGACAACCCTATCCACTACGACCCGATCGGCTATTTCAACAACATGATCGGGATTACCGCTGGCAATTTTGCCGCCGCAGCCGCATTCGGTTTGCTCTTGCCGCCCACCAGCGGCTGGTGGTTGAAACGTATCGTTTATGACCTGCGGCAATTGGCGGTGAAGGCCTGTGTCGGCCCACGCTGGCGCATCGTCCATAGCTTCGAGAGCGCATCGCGCGATCTGATGCACCAGGCCGGCGCGCTGATCGAAGACAAACCCGACGCCCAGAAGGTGGCGCTGTCATGGATGTTCGTCACGCTGGAAATCGGCCACGCGATGATAGAACTACGTACCGAAACGGCGGCGCTGGTCGACAGCGCCGAGTTCGCGCGCGACCACCGCTGGGCCTTGCCGCTCTACGACGCGCGCGATGAATTGGCAAAGCTGTTTGAAAATCCGTGCATCGAATACCGCCGCAGCGCGCTGGCAGCCATCAAACGCGCGATCGATCACGTCCAGCAAAAGGCGGGCGCGACTGAACTCGCGCCGCTGATGCAAGACACCAGTCCGTTGCCCGCCGACGCGGCCTCGTCCGCGCGGCTGGAACCGGCCTTTGGCGGCACCGCGCCGCCGCTGCCGCTACGGCAACGCCAGCGCCTGCTGCGCATCGTCAGCTATCTGCATTTCATGCGCAGCGCGCTGCTCGACCCAATGACGCCGCTGCCTGGCGGCAGTGAATTTCGCGAATTTCCTTTAGGAGTGGCCGATGCCGCATGACATCACGCTGTTGGGTGCCTACGTACCGGTGCTGTTGGCGTTGTTCTTCGCCGGCATAGTCCTGAGCTGGGTACTGGATCGTATCCTGGGTTATATCGGCTGGTACCGGCTGGTATGGCACCCCTCTTTGTTTCGCGTCAGCCTGTTCGTTTGTATTTTCGGCGCACTGGGGCTGACGGTATATCGCTGAATTGCAGCTGGATGAAAACTGAACCCGGTCCGACCGCCTTGTCCACCGGAACTTCAAGCGCACATTATTTTTATTTTCGATTCGACTGACCCATGATGCTGATCAAGCAATTCTTTCGTGTACTGGCCACCCTGGTGGTGCTTGCCCTGGCACTTCTTATCGGCCACCGCCTGTGGCTACAGTATATGGACACACCCTGGACCCGCGACGGCCGAGTGCGCGCCTATGTGATCAATGTGGCCCCTGATGTCTCGGGTTATGTGGTCGCCCTTCCGGTGCACGATAACCAATGGGTGCACCGTGGCGATCTGCTGATGCAGATCGATCCTGCCCGCTATCAGATTGCGGTGGCGCAGGCCGAAGCGCTGGTCGCCGCCAAGAAGAGCGCGCTCGATATGAAACGCGCCGACGCGCGCCGACGTGCCGACCTGAACAGCCTGGTGGTTTCGGCCGAGCAACGCGAAAACTCGTCGCTGGAAGCCGCCGCCGCTGCGGCCGATCTGCAGGCAGCGCAGGCGCAATTGGCCGCGGCGCAATTGAATCTGCAGCGCACCCGGGTGGTGTCGCCAGTCGATGGCTATGTGACCAATCTGCAATTGCAGATGGGCGACTACGCGACCGCAGGCGCCGCCCGTCTGGCGCTTGTCGACAGCAACTCGTTCTGGGTCTATGGTTATTTCGAGGAAACCAAGCTGCCGCGCATTCGCGTGGGCGACGTCGCGCATATCGAGCTGATGACGGGCGAACGACTTGAAGGTCACGTCGAGAGCATCACACGCGGTATCTACGATCGCGACAATCCGCAAAGCCGTGACCTGACGGCCGACGTCAATCCGACCTTCAATTGGGTGCGACTGGCCCAGCGCGTGCCTATCCGTATCCATTTGGACCATGTCCCGGACGGCGTCACGCTCGCAGCCGGGCAGACCTGTACCGTGGTGATCGATGAGGCTAAACGCAGCAAATCGGCCAACACGGCGGCCGGCCTCGCCGCCTCGCCGGCATCCGCGAGCGCGGTGCCAGCGGCAACCGCCGCCAACGCCCATGTGGCTCCGGTGTCGGCAGCCTCCACTGCGCATTAAAGCCGGCAGACTGTCGCCCTGCCCGGAGCGCCGCCGCCCGGTCGTTGACCTATGTCATTGCCGAGCCCGCCGCTGCGGCGCACACTAAGGTCATCGGGAACAGTGAGGAGACAGTCATGTACCAACGTATTCTGGTCGCACTCGACGGCAGCGACACGTCCGCGCTTGCGCTGCAAACAGCCATCCGCCTCGGTCAGGATTGCCGCGCCAAAGTGATCGCCGTCTATGTGGTCGACAACACGCCGGTGCTCTACGACGCAGGCTATTACGACCCCACCGTGCTGCGCAAAGCGCTATTCGAAGAAGGCGACCGCGTTACCGCCGAGGCCAAAACGCAGATCGTAGCCGCGGGCCTGGAGGCCCAGACCCTGGTAGCGGAAGTCGAACTTCTGGGCGACGACATCCCGCACCAGATCGAAAAGGCAGCCGACGCCGCCAACGCGGACATCATCGTCTTGGGCACGCATGGCCGCCGCGGCTTCAAGCGTCTGATGCTGGGCAGCGTGGCGGAACGCTTTGTGCGGATTTCGTCGCGCCCCGTGCTGCTGGTGCCGCATCACCCCCCTAAATGAATAGCGTCTAGCGTCGAAACCGGCATCTGACAAGACGCCGTGTTGCGGCCCGGCGCATTTTGCCCACAGCCTGCTTTGCTCGACTATGATAAGTGTCACGTCCGCGCCCCTGCGCGGGCTTGCCACAACGCATAACGGGAGGAATGGCTGATGAGCATGGTGCAGGAATTCAAGGATTTTGCCGTCAAGGGCAATGTGATTGACCTGGCAGTCGGTGTGATCATCGGGGGCGCGTTCTCCGGCATCGTCAATTCGGTCGTCAAGGATCTCATCATGCCCGTCGTCGGGCTGGGCACGGGCGGCCTCGATTTCTCGAATAAATTCTTGCGCCTGGGCGACGTCCCGGCTTCGTTCAAAGGGAATCCCGATTCCTACGCGGATCTGCAGAAGGCCGGTGTCGCCGTGCTCGGTTACGGCAATTTCATTACGGTGGCGATCAACTTCATGATCCTCGCCTTCATCATTTTCCTGATGGTCAAATTCATCAACAAATTGCGTGTCCCCGCGCCTGCGGCACCGGCCGAGCCGCCGCCGACACCCGAGGACGTGCTGCTGCTGCGCGAAATCCGAGACACACTGAAAACCAGGTAAGCGAGGGCAATATCGACATAGGTGGTAAAAAAACACTGTATGACAGAAGCCGCCGGCAGACTGTCGCCGACGCCCGCGACGGCGTATAGTTAGATCGTGCGGTCAAACCGGGCACACGGGGAACGATGTCATGACGCAGTCATGTTGGACATCGATCCTGCCCGGAGCAGGACATGCATGCAGGGGCAAACAGGGAGGCGTGATAGCGTCGATGTGCAAGAAGGCATGGACGCTTGAACCGATACGATCGAAGGCCGCAGTGACAGGCCTGAATGCGCAAGCCGCACGAGCGGCGGCACGCGCCGCGTCCCAGCGGCCGTGCAAGTCCACCGTGCGATCGATTGATGTCTTTTGTCGGTGTTTTCTTTTGTAAGGCGCTTTTTATGCCCTCAGCCAAAAAATCGACCCGCCACAAGCCGCTGGTTCCGCCCAGCGCTTTTCTCGACGCGCTCGATCGCTTCGACAGCTTTGCACAACTCGGTGCCAAGGTCGCACGCGCCCGTACCCAGGATTTGCCCGTGGTGTACACGGACGTCTTGCCCGGACTCGATCTACTGTTATGCAAGGTGCGCGGCGCGCAACCGCCCTACCCGCCCGACCGGGTCTTGCGTCATGCCTGTCTGGAGTCGCTCGCCAATGCGCTCGAACAGCCCAGCGCCAGGCTGGAACAAGGCGGCTACTGGTACGAACAAGGTGGCCTGGGCATTTTGGTCTTCGCCAGTCATGCGCGCCATGCCATCCTGGCCGAGTTCGGCGGCAGCGGTCCGCCGTTGCGAGCCGGCGATATTTCGCGCCAGCCCCGCTAATCGCTTGCGCCAGACGGGGAGGTTCGCCAGGTCTTGATCGAGGCGAACAGACCCCAATGCTGGGACAGAGCGCCGCGGATGCGGTATTGTCTGGTTCGTTTCCACTCAAACGCCAGACCGTGTCCACCATCGCGCCCACGATTGCTTCCGCCAGCAGCCCTTCCAGCCGGCCCACCCCATCCAGCGACACGCATCCAGTACTGATAGACGCCGTGCATATCACGCGGCGCGCGCCCCTGAGCGGAAAAACCTTGCTGCAACCGGTTTCACTGCAGGTGCGCGGCGGCGACAAGATGGCCGTGGTGGGCCCCTCGGGCGCGGGCAAAAGCGTCTTGTTGCGACTGCTCGCCTCGCTCGATGCGGCCGACGGCGGCACCCTCAGCTGGCGTGGCGCACCCGTAACGCGTGGCGATATCCTGCGCTACCGCCGGCAGGTCGCGTATCTGAAGCAACGCGCCGCGATGTTGGACGGCAGTGTCGAGGACAATCTGCGCGCGCCCTTCGCCCTGCAGGTCTACCGCGACCTCCGCTACCGCGAAGACACCGTACTCGCGCTGTTGCACGCGGCCGGACGTGATGCCAGTTTTTTGCACAAATCCGCGAGCGAGTTATCCGGCGGCGAAGCCCAGATCGCAGCACTGGTGCGCGTGCTGCAACTGGAACCTACCGTCTTGTTGCTGGACGAACCCACGGCTTCGCTTGACCCCGCCTCGGCCGTAACGGTTGAAGCCATGGTCGCGCGCTGGTATGCCGAGCCGGCCCAGCCTGCGCGCGCCTATGCCTGGGTCTCGCACGATCCGGCCCAGGCCGCCCGCATTGCCAATCGGACGCTGCAACTGCGCGCCGGCACCGTCGAGACCGGAGAGCACGCGGCATGAATCCGAATTACATGGATCTGAGCTATGGCGACCTGGCGCTGGCCGCCGCGCTGATCGCGATCAATGGGGTGCTGTCGCTGTGGCTCAAACTGGGCCTGGAACGCAAATTGTTGTGGGCCAGCGTGCGCACCGTGGTGCAGTTGCTGCTGGTGGGACACATTTTGGCATGGGTGTTCCGCTTCGACCGCTGGTATGTGGTGCTCGCCCTGATGGTCGTGATGACCGTGATCGCGGGCCTGGCAGCCAGCAAGCGCGGCAATCGCACCTATCTCGGCATGCGTACCGACGCGATGGCGTCGATCTCGCTCAGCTCCTGGCTGGTGATGGGGCTGGCGCTGTTCGTGATTATCCGCATCCGCCCTTGGTACACGCCCCAGTACGCCATCCCTATCCTGGGCATGATCCTGGGTAACACCCTGACGGGTGTGTCGCTGGGGCTGGAGCGCATGACCGAGGAGCTGATAGCGCGGCGCGAACAGGTGGATCTGCTGCTGTCGCTGGGCGCCACGCGCTGGGAAGCGGCGCGTTTGCCTGCGGTGCAAGCCGTGCGCGCCGGGATGATACCCACCTTGAACGCGATGTCGGTGGTCGGCGTGGTCAGCCTCCCCGGCATGATGACGGGTCAGGTGCTGGCGGGTCAGTCGCCGCTGCAGGCGGTGCGCTATCAGATCGTGGTGATGTTTCTGATCGCGGCGGCGTCCGCGCTGGGCACCACTATGGCGGTCATGGCCACCTATTGGCGCCTGTTCAGCCCCGACCATCGCCTGCGCAGCGAGCGCTTGCAGGTGCGCAGCGCGAGCCAAAGTTGATATCGGCGCGCGTCTCTGTATCGAAACTGTAGCGGCGCGCGCCTACCTGACTGTATCGATATGGCCCCGCCAGGCGGGGCTCAGGCCCGGCCCAGCGCGCCCAGACGGCGCGACTGTATTGCTGGCACCAGCCGCGCCGGGAGCGGTGAGACTCAGCGCCCGCGTACTCCGCAAGGAATCCCGACAAAGCCGCGAAAACGCGCGCGTTGGCCGCGCTGCGGCGCGCCCGTCAAGACGTAATCGGGAAAGCGCCGCAGGAAGTGGGTCAGGGCAATGCGCCCTTCGAGACGTGCCAGCGTCATCCCCGCGCATTGATGGATGCCCAGGCCAAACGCCAGATGCCGGTTGGGATCGCGCCCAAGATCAAGGCGATCGGGATCGGGAAACTGCTCGGGGTCGCGGTTGGCGGCGCCAATACATAGCGTGATGCTATTACCGGCGGCAATCGCGACGCCGCCGATCTCGGTATCGACGACGGCCATCCGGTTGCCCAATTGGTTGGAACTGTCAAAACGCAGACATTCTTCGATCGCGCTGGCGGCCAGCGCCGGGTCCGCGCGCAAGCGGGCTTTTTGGTCCGGCCAGTCGCTGAGCGCGACCAGCGCGTTACCGATCAGATTGGTGGTGGTCTCGTGCCCGGCATTCAGAATAAAAATACAGTTATGCAGCAGTTCGGCTTCGGACAGCGGTTCCGTTTCACCCGCCGTGCCGGGTTCGGCCAGGATCAACCGGGTCAGGATGTCGGTATCCGGATCGCCCGGCTGGGCGCGACGCCGCGCCACCAGATCGCGTAAATAGGACAGGAAATCCGTCACCGCTTGATTGCCCAGCGCCAGCTGCGCCGGGCTCAAACTGGGTTCGAGCGCGCCCAGGATGGCCAGCGACCAGTCGCGCAATGGCGCGCGTTCGGCGTGCGGCACGCCCAATAGATTACCGATGATCTCGAGCGGAATCGCAGCGGCGTAATGCGCGATCAAATCGACCGTCTCACCGCGCTCGGCGCGCGCGTCCAGTCCGCTCAACAGGCTCTCGACCAGTTGTACCAGGCCCGGCTCCATGGCCGCGATGGCGCGTACCGTCAAGGCTCCCGACAGTATCTTGCGGACCCGCGTGTGGCGCGGCGGATCGTTGAATACCAGACTGGTGGTGTGATGCTGGTAGAGCGGCGCATCGCCGTATTTGGGCTTGAATTCGACGGTCTTGTCGGAGCGGAAAGTGGCCGCGTCACGATACACCGCCTGGATATCCCGATAGCGGGTCAGGAAATACGAGCCGTCCGGCAGCCGCTTGACCGGTTCGTGTTCGCGTAGCGCCCGGTAATACCGAAACGGGTCCTGGTAAAAATCGGCGTTTAAATCGCGCAAATCGAAGTCGCGCGCAATCTGCGCCGCGCGCGCTGGCTCAAAAGCGGTGCTGGGCATGCGGTCTCCTGCGGCATGGGGGATGGCGCGGCGACGTAGCGCGGCTCTGCTGGCCGTTGCGCAAACGCTGCCGGTGGACACGACAGCCCTATTGTAGAGCCTGCGGGGGCACCCTGCAGCCCGGCAGCGTAATAGGCAGTGCCCCGCATGGCATGCTTGATCTACAATGTCCGAAATCGTCCTATTCCGGTCCGGCCGAGGTCTAAACGCGCGTCCCGGAGATCACTAAGATAAGTCCTGTGGTGCCTGATGTGTCGGCTGTTTCCGCTCTGTAGCAAGACCCAGCCAGGCTTAAACCGACCCCGTATTCAACCCAAACTTAAGGTGATCCGAATGACCGATACTGCCCTGCTGGTGATCGACGTACAAGAATCCTTTCCGAATCGCCCCTATTGGACCGAGCGTGATGTCCCCGCCTACCTGGAGCGGCAACAGGCGCTGATCGACGGCTGCCGTGCGCGCGGTGTGCCGGTGGTGCAGGTTTTCCACCTTGAAGACGAAGGTGCGTTCTCGCCGGCTTCAGGCCTGGTGCGCACACTGCGCGGCATCACCATCGCACCCGATCTGATTGTCGAGAAGCGCGTGCATAGCGCCCTGGGCGGCACTATCCTGCAGCAATGGCTGACGCGGCGCGGTATTCGCCGCCTGATCATCAGCGGCATTCGTACCGAGCAATGCTGCGAAACCACCACGCGCCATGCCTCCGACAGCGGGTTTCAGGTCGACTACATCACCGAAGCGACGTTGACCTTCCCCATGACTCACGAGGGTAGCGGTGTGACCTTCAGCGCCGACGATATCAAAACGCGCAGTGAACTGGTGCTGGCAGGCCGATTTGCCCGCATTCTGACGGTGGACCAGGTGCTGGCCACATTGCCAGCACCTGACACCAACGGCGCGGCAGAGACGTCCCAGAACACCCCGGCATGCGCCGCCTGAGGCCCAGGGCCCGTTTCCACGATTGCGATCAGAGGGACGCCACGATGCATACGATTGATGTCTATTTCGTGCTGCAACCTGATACCCTGCTGCTCGATCTGAGCGGGCCAGCCGAGGTGCTGGCCATGGCCAACCGCTGCGCGCCGCGGACGCGTGCTGGCCAGCCACTGCGCTTCGCGCTGCATTACGTCGGGGCGCAACCCGGCGTGGCGACCTCGATAGGCTTGCCGCTGGCGGGCCTTCAACCGTTGCCGGATACCCTTGCCGACGACGCGATGATATTTCTGATCGGTACGGTCGACATGAGCCGCCCGCTCGGCAATGCATTGCCGACTCCCACGCCAGTATTGGGCCAACAGACTACCGCCAGGGATGCCCCGGTCAGTCACCCCGATGCCGACACCATCGTCACCTGGCTGGCGGACCTGACGGGCGCCGCCGCCGCGGCTGGCCGCGCCCAGCCTCAAGTCGTGTGCATCTGCACCGGCGCTTTGCTGGCAGCGCGCGCGGGCCTGCTCGACGAGCGCCTGTGCACCACCCACCACAGCGTATGCGCGCAGTTGCAAGGGCTTGCGCCACGCGCGAAGGTGCTGGAGAACCGCTTGTTCGTTTGCGATGGCCCGATCAGCACCAGCGCCGGTATTACTGCCGGGCTCGATCTGGCGCTGCATCTGTTGGCTGAGCGCTGCGGTCATCAGGTCGCGGCCACCGTAGCGCGTACCCTGGTGGTGTACGCGCGCCGCAGCGGCAACGATCCGCAGCTCTCGCCCTGGCTCAGTGGCCGCAACCATCTGAATCCGGCTTTGCACCGCGTCCAGGACGCGATCGCGGCCGATCCAGCGCGCCCCTGGACCCTGGCCGAACTGGCGCAGATTGCCTGTAGCAGCGAGCGTCATCTGGCGCGTCTGTTTCGCGAGTTCGCCGAGACGCATGCGCTCGACTATATCCACCGTTTGCGGGTGGCATTGGCGCGCGAGCTGCTGGCCCATTCGCATCTGGATCTGGAACGGATCGCGGAACGGGCCGGCTTCGGCTCGGCACGCCAATTGCGGCGGGTCTGGCAGAAATTCGATGCGGTGCCGCCGGCCCAGTGGCGGCATGCGTGGCGCGATCAACAGGCGCGCGAAGGTCAGTTGGCAGCGCCAGCAGCGCCTGCCCGGACCCGGTCGGACCCGTTACAATAGGCCGCTTTGAGCCGCAACGCAGATCGCTGCGGCAATACGCAACCCCACCATTCTGCCGGTCTCCACTGATGAATCTCGTGATCCAGAGCGCGACGCCGCTCGCCGCCGAACATGTCCGCCCCCTCGCCGCCCTCGCGCGCGGCGCGCGCCACCAGATGGTCGACGCCCATGCGCTGCGTATCGAAGCGGCCGAGCCGGCACAAGCACCCGACATCGCGATCTACTGCGACACGCATCAACTCGACGCCGCCTGGGTCGAAGCGCAGCATTTCGGCGACTACGGCTTGCTGGCGATGGACATGGATTCAACCCTGATCACGATCGAATGCATAGACGAGATCGCTGACTTTGCCGGACTCAAAGCGGAAGTCGCGGCCATTACGGAGGCCTCGATGCGCGGCGAGATCGCCGATTTCTCGGAAAGCCTGACGCGCCGGGTGGCTTTATTGAAGGGACTGGATGCCAGCGTGCTCGAGCGCGTCTTCGAGGAACGCCTGACGCTGTCGCCGGGTGCCGCCGAGATGCTGGCCCAGGCCCGCGCCGCAGGCCTCAAGACCTTGCTGGTATCGGGCGGGTTCAGCTATTTCACGCAGCGCTTGCAGCGCCAGCTCGGGCTCGATTACACGCGCGCCAACACACTCGAAATTGTCGACGGTAAGTTGACGGGTCAGGTGGTGGGCGAGATCGTCGATGCCGAGGTCAAAGCGCGTACCTTGCGCGAAACCTGTGCGGCGCTGCAACTGCCGCCCACGCGCGCAATCGCGCTGGGCGACGGCTCCAACGACTTGCGCATGATGGCGGCAGCCGGCCTGTCGGTGGCGTTCCGTGCCAAGCCGGTGGTGCGTGCCGCGGCCAGCGTCGCCTTCAACCATGTGGGATTGGACGGACTGCCGCGGCTCTTCGTTTGAGGCTCGGGGTTGAGCCTGCCGCTGCCGCCTAAGCCGCGTGCAGGTGGGCCTGCAAGCTTTGTTCCAGATCGGCCTGCAGGTCCGCCGTGTTTTCCAGCCCAATATAAAAGCGCACTAGCGTGCCGCGATGCGGCCAGGTGCTGGCCGAGCGCATGCTTGGGATGTCATAAGGCATAGCCAGACTATGCGCGCCGCCCCAGCTCCAGCCTATCTTGAAGTACGCCAGCCCTTCGACAAAGGCATCGATCTGAGCCGGGCTGTAGGCCGCGTCGAACACCACCGAAAACAAGCCGCCCGCCCCTGTGAAATCGCGTTTCCAGTGCTCGTGCCCCGGGCAATCTGCGAACGCCGGATGCAGCACCGCACTGATTTCAGGCCGCCCCTTGAGCCAGGTCGCCAGCAACATAGCGGCACGATCATGGGCTTCGTAGCGCACCTGCATGGTAGGCAGGCCGCGCAACACCAGCGAACAATCGTCGGCCGACACCCCCGTGCCCATCAGCATGCGCGCGCGCTTGAGCTTGCGATGCAAAGCGTTATCGACCGTTATGGTAGCGCCCATCAGCACATCGCTGCCGCCTGATTGATATTTGGTCAGCGCCTGTACCGAGATATCGACACCGTGCTCGAACGGTTTGAAGGCGATGCCAGCAGAATACGTGTTGTCGATCGCCGTCACCACGCCGTGCTTGCGTGCCACAGCGGTAATTGCACCGACATCGGGCACCTCCATCGTGACCGAACCCGGCGCCTCCAGCCAGATCAGGCGGGTATTGGCCTGGATCAAGGCTTCGATACCGGCGCCGATGAGCGGGTCGTAATACTGCACGGTGATGCCGAAATTTTCGCTGAGCCAGTCGCCGAGTTCGCGATTCGGGGTGTACGCGTTGTCGGGTATCAGCACGGCGTCGCCTTGCTTGACGATACCGAAATACACATTGACGATGGCCGACAGCCCCGACGGTTGCAGCAGCGCATGTTGCCCGCCTTCGATCGTGGCCAGACGCTTGGCGAGCGTCAACGACGTCGGCGTCGCGTGCAAGCCATAACGCCATTTATTGTCGTCATGCCATTGCAGCGCACGCATCGCCGCGAGGTTGGGGAAAATCACGGTCGATGCGCGTGCAACCGGCGTGACAAACGCGTCGAAACCCGGCGTCAGCTGATCGTCGTGATGCAGCAAACGGGTTTGCGGGCCCGCGTCGCGCGGCGGATTATGGCTGGAAGACATGGAAGTTCCTGGAGAAAACAGCGCATCCGGTCAGCCGGACTCAGCCCGTGTACCGGATGCACCAAAAGGAAATGCGACCCACGCACGGCGCCCTGTGCGGCCACATGAGTTGCTGGCGGGCGTCAAGGCGCCACAGTGGATGCGGCAGGGTGAAGTGTAAAGGAAAGTTGCTCGCTTTCGTCGTCGTTCATGCGATCGCCTTCGAGTGCGCCGTTGGCCGAGTACCGACCAACCCACTGACCGCTGATATGCGTACCGTCGTTCGATTCCTCGAGTTGCAGCACATCGCCGTCACGCTCGCCCGCGACCAGCACGACCGCGCCGGTCGCCAACACGTGATATTCCCCATGCAGCTCGCCCGGATCGTCGCTTTTGGGACCCAGCAGCAGTTCGATCGCTTGGCCGCCCAGCGTACCGGCGTAGCGCGGATAATGGGCGAATTCGGGATCGGGCCGCAGCGCGACGGTCGGCACCACCGGCGGCGACGGATTCGATGCCGCCGTTGCCGTCGAGGCGCTTGCACTCGCCTGCGCGCTGCTGGTTTGGGCCCAAACCGGGGCGGCTGCCAAGGCACATCCGGCGCCGAGTGCGGCGCCCCAAAATCTGGCCGTGGCCAGCCACCGCGTCAACCGCAGCGTACCGCCCACGATCAGCGGTGCCCCCTGCGCTGTCCCCTTCGGCGTCCCTGGTTTGGATAGCCACCCTGCCTGCGCCACCGCTTGCCGGCACGCCTGATTCCCGTCCCGAAAACCCATCGTTAAATCCGCTCAAAGACGGCGGCAATCCCTTGCCCGCCGCCGATACACATGGTCACCAGCGCATAGCGGCCGCCGATGCGCTCCAGTTCATACAACGCTTTCACGGTAATCAGCGCACCGGTAGCGCCAACCGGATGGCCCAAGGAGATGCCCGAGCCATTCGGATTCACCCGTGCCGGATCCAAACCCAGTTCCTGCGTCACGGCGCAAGCTTGGGCCGCAAACGCCTCGTTCGATTCGATCACATCGAGATCGCCCACTTTCAGGCCAGCGCGCTCCAGTGCCTTGCGCGATGCCGGTACCGGGCCTATGCCCATGATTTTCGGGTCGACGCCCGCGTGCGCATAGCTGACCAGACGTGCCAGCGGCTTGATGCCGCGGGCCGTGGCCGTGGCGCGCTCCATCAGTACCAGTGCGGCGGCGGCATCATTGATGCCGGAGGCATTGCCGGCCGTGACGGTACCCTCTTTCTGGAACACCGTGCGCAGTTTGGCCATATCGGCCAGCGTAGTGCCGGGACGCACGTGTTCGTCCTGATCAAACACGACTTCGCCCTTGCGGGTCTTGAGCGTGATCGGCAGGATCTGGGTTTTGAAATAGCCTTGCTCGATGGCGTGTGCGGCACGGCGATGCGATTCGACTGCCAAAGCGTCCTGCGCGTCACGCGTAATACCGTATTGGGCAGCCACATTTTCTGCGGTGACACCCATGTGGACTGCATCAAACGGGTCGTTGAGCGCCCCCAGCATCATGTCGATCAGGCGCGATTCGCCCATACGCGCCCCAAAGCGGGCATCCGGCATGATGTAAGGCGCACGGCTCATGCTTTCCGCGCCGCCCGCGACAGCGATATCGCAATCGCCCAGCAGTATGGTCTGGGCCGCCGACACCAGCGCCTGCAGACCCGACCCGCACAATCGGTTGACCGTCAGCGCCGGGGCGTGGTGCGGCACACCACCCTGGATCGCGGCGACCCGCGCCAGATACATATCTTTGGGTTCGGTATTGATCACATGACCGAATACCACATGACCGACGTCGTCCCCCTGCACCTGAGCCCGCGCCAGCGCTTCGCGCACCACGCGCGCGCCCAGATCGGTCGGGCTGAGGTCTTTCAGGCTACCGCCGAAATCACCAATGGCGGTGCGGACTCCGCTTGCGATCACCACTTCTCTTTGCATTGCCTCTCTCCTTGTTATGATTCGTGCCGCGGGCGCGAGCCTCGTGCGGTGGACCGTGCCGGTGTGCCGGGAAATGCCTGATCCGGCATGCCGCACAGCGACCGAGAATTCGAGTATACCGCCCGATCCGGGCCATGGCAGGTGATACGGTCTGCTTAGGGGAACGCCTCTAAGCGGGCCAGACGACCCGTATGACACCCTTGCATCAGGACGTCCCCCGGTCCTTGCCGGGTGATATCGCGGGATTGATTCGACCCGAGATAAAGCGCAAGCGTTGTCCGCATCGCTGTCACCGGGGCCGTGCGGGTGCCGGAGTATGATGGCGGTTTGACCGGTTCCGGGCGGCACCCTTGGGCAAGCCGGGGCCCCATTTCGATCAAGGAACAGCATGTTTGGGAAGGTAAGTATCAAGGCTGCGACGCGCAACGCCGCGCGACATCACTCAACCCCAGGCGTCGGCCACCGTGCCGCGGCCCTGGCCGGTTCCGCGCTGCTGGCGCTCAGCTTGGCCGGATGCGCCAGCTTCAAGATGCCGTACATCCCCTATATTCACCCCGCCCCGCCCGATCTGACGCCGGCGCACCAGTCCGCCGAGAATTTGGTGCGCTTGGACGCCGAGCTGCGCACCGGCTGCGATAACGTCGAATATATCGATAAACCAGCGGCCGACGCGCATAGTCAGGCACCGCAACGCTGGGTCGCACACACCTGCCGCGGCGAGCTGTCCTACGATGTCGAGACCGAGCATACCGACCAAGGACCTGTGGTCAAGGTGACGCCGGTGGCCGCGCCGATCGATAAGCCCATGAATCCGAACACCATTCCGGCTACGCCCGACCAGCCGCCCGCCAGCGCGCCCAGCAAATAAGGCCGGCCGCCCCGCGTCTGGCAAAGCGGGCGTCTGGCAAAGCGGCTCAGGCGGTGAATATCCCGGGGTGGTGCCCGGGCTCACCTCCTGAAGCTGTCAGACGCTTACAGCTCGCCCCACAGATCGTGCCCGTCGGCACCGGTGATCTTCACATTGACGAAGTCACCGACTTTGTAGCGCTTCGACGCTTTGCGGGTCGGCGCAATGTAGACCACCCCATCGATTTCCGGCGCGTCGGCGTACGAACGGCCAATACCGCCGTTGTCACCGACTTCGTCGATCAAGACCTTGAGCGTGCTGCCGACTTTGCGCTGCATGCGCGCCGCCGAGACGCGCTCAGCCACTTCCATAAAACGGGCACGGCGTTCATCGCGAACGGCGTCGGGCAAGGCACCCGGCAATTCGTTGGCCGTCGCGCCATCCACCGGTGAGTAGGCAAAGCAGCCCACGCGATCGAGTTCCGCCTCTTCGATAAACTCGAGCAAGGTGGCGAATTCCGCCTCTGTTTCACCCGGAAAGCCGGCGATAAAAGTGCTGCGAATGGTCAGCTCGGGGCAGATCTCACGCCATGCACGCACGCGTTCCAGCGTCTTCTCGGCATTGGCCGGCCGTTTCATGCGCTTCAACACGTCCGGGTGGGCGTGTTGGAACGGCACATCCAGGTAAGGCAGAATCCGGCCCTGTTGCATCAGGGGGATGATCTCGTCGACGTGCGGATAGGGGTAGACATAATGCAGCCGCACCCAGGCACCGTACTGCTCGGCCAGTTCGCCCAGCGCCGTCACCAGCTCGGTCATGCGCGTGCGCACGGGTCGGCCATTCCAGAAGCCCATGCGGAATTTGACATCGACCCCGTAGGCACTGGTGTCCTGCGAGATCACCAGCAATTCCTTCACGCCCGCCTTGAACAGGTTTTCCGCCTCGAGCATGACGTCCGCAATCGGACGGGACACCAGGTCGCCGCGCATGGACGGGATAATGCAGAAGGTACAGCGGTGGTTACAGCCTTCCGAGATTTTCAGGTAGGCGTAGTGGCGCGGCGTCAGCTTGATGCCGGCTGCCGGCACCAAGTCGATAAAAGGATCATGTGGCTTGGGTAGATGCTGGTGCACGGCCTGCATCACTTCGCCTAACGCGTGGGGACCGGTCACGGCCAGCACTTTGGGGTGCACTTCTTCGATCAAGCCGCGGCCGCTGGCATCTTTTTTGGCCCCCAGGCAGCCGGTGACGATCACGCGGCCGTTTTCGTGCAGCGCCTCGCCGATTGCGTCCAGGCTCTCCTGTACCGCCTCATCGATAAAACCACAGGTATTGACGACCACCAGATCGGCGCCGTCGTAGGAGCCGGAAATCTCGTAACCCTCGGCCCGCAACTGGGTGATCACCTGCTCCGAATCGACCAGGGCTTTGGGGCAACCCAGGGAGACGAAACCGACTTTGGGCGCAGCGCCACTGGGTACGGTGCTGGGTACGTGGGCAGCGGCGCTGGGCGCGGGGGTGTGCGACATGATGGAGTGTCCGGCGAAATGCGTTAAACCCGCATTGTATACCGGCACGGCCCCGGCGCGGACCGCATTGCGGCGGAACCGGCCAGGCCGGGCTGAAATGCCGCTGCCAGGACCAGGTCAATAGAGCCCGTCCTACTTCGGTTCTTCCTCGTCGGGCTTGGGCGTCGGCTTGGTGGACGTACCAGGTGTCCCGGGCGTGCCCGGGAACGGGAAGGTGGTAAACATGTTCTTGGCCTGATTCTGCATCTGCTCCTGCATTTGCACGAACATGTTCTTCGATTGCTCGATATAGCTGGTCATCATGCCCTGCATCATCGGCGCCTGCATATTCATGAACTGGGCCCAGGTATCGGGATTCAGTCCAGGGTTCAGCGCATTGCCTTCGTACAGGCCCTTGGACTGCTCGCTCAGCTTGTTCTGAATATCGATAAAAGCCTGGATATTCTTTTCGAGGTACGAGCCCATCATGCCTTGCATCGCATGCCCATAAAAACGGATGATCTGCGACAGCATCGGGCTGGAGAACATGGGCAAGCCGCCGCTCTCTTCTTCCAGAATGATTTGCAGCAGGATGCTGCGGGTCAGGTCTTCGTTGGTCTTCGCGTCGAGTACGCGGAATTCTTCGTTTTCCAGCACCAATTGCTTGACGTCGGTCAAGGTGATGTAAGTGCTTGTCTCCGTATCGTACAGCCGGCGGTTCGGATATTTTTTGATGAGGCGCTCGGCTGGTTTTTTTGTCGTCGTCATGATTCCCTTTTCAGCGCAATGCAAGCCGCGCCGGAGAGCTTCCCCGGCGCTGGCTTATGGAGTCGTCGCGCGTCGTGATGTGTTTAGCGCGCGACCTGTGCCGCGGCCCGGCAGGACCGCTTGGTCAGCCCATATGCAGGCCGCCGTTCAGCGAGAAGTCGGCACCGGTCGAAAAGCCCGACTCGTCGGACGCGAGCCAAGCGCAGATCGAGGCGATTTCCTCCGGGGTGCCCAAGCGGCGCACGGGTATCGTTGCGATGATCTTTTCCAGCACGTCGGTACGGATCGAACGCACCATGTCGGTCCCGATATAGCCCGGCGACACGGTGTTGACCGTGACACCCTTGGTCGCCACTTCCTGCGCCAGCGACATGGTGAAACCGTGGATACCGGCTTTCGCGGTCGCGTAATTGGTCTGGCCGAATTGACCTTTCTGGCCGTTCACCGACGAGATATTGATAATGCGACCCCAGCCGCGTTCAACCATGCCGTCGATCACCTGCTTGGTGACATTGAACAGGCTGGTCAGATTCGTATCGATGACGGCGGTCCAATCTTCGCGCGTCATTTTGCGGAACACGATATCGCGGGTGATGCCGGCGTTATTGATCAGCACATCGACTTCGCCGATTTCGGCCTTGACCTTGTCGAAAGCCTGTTTGGTCGAATCCCAGTCACCCACGTTGCCCTCAGACGCGACAAAATCGTATCCGAGCGCTTTTTGCTCTTCGATCCATTTCACGCGGCGCGGCGAATTCGGACCGCATCCGGCGACGACCCGAAAACCCTGCTTGTGCAGACGTTGGCAGATACCCGTTCCGATCCCGCCCATTCCGCCCGTGACATAAGCTACTCGCTGTGACATAAAAACTCCGTGGTCGTTCTTTGCGGACCCCGCGGGGCCACGTTCATCGTCGCGCTTGGCTTGGTCTCTTGCGACGTACTGGTACTGCACCTCCTGTACCGTCGTGCGCGCTCGGGGCTCACACGACGGCCTCCTGCAATCGAGGGCGCGGCCGTTTGAAAGTGCCGCGCCAGGCCGGGCTCAGACGCGTTCGACCGCCAACGCCACGCCCATGCCGCCGCCGATACACAGCGATGCCAGGCCACGCTTGGCGTCGCGCCGTGCCATCTCATGCAGCAGCGTCACCAAAACACGCGCGCCCGAAGCGCCGATAGGATGGCCAATCGCGATGGCGCCGCCGTTGACGTTGATCTTCGACGTATCCCAACCCATCTGTTGGTTCACCGCCAGCGCCTGCGCCGCAAACGCTTCGTTGATTTCCATCAGATCCAGGTCACCGATAGACCAGCCCGCGCGTTCAAGACAGCGCTTGGAGGCCGATACCGGGCCGATACCCATCACCTTGGGATCGACACCGGAATTGGCATAGGCCTTGATCCGGGCCAGCGGCTGCAGCCCCAGCGCATCGGCTTTTTTGGCCGACATCACGATCACGCCGGCAGCCCCATCGTTGAGGCCGGAAGCGTTGGCTGCCGTCACCGAGCCTTCCTTGCTGAAGGCCGGTTTCAGGCCCGCCAGCGATTCGGCCGTGACCCCGTGACGCACAAACTCGTCGGTATTGAAGCGCAGCGGCTCGCCCTTGCGCTGCGGAATCTCGACCGGCACGATTTCCGCATCGAAACGACCGGCTTTCTGGGCCGCCTCAGCCTTGTTCTGCGAAGCCGCCGCGAACGCATCCTGGGCTTCGCGCGTAATGCCATATTCGCGCGCCACATTCTCGGCGGTGATGCCCATATGGTACTGGTTATAGACGTCCCAAAGACCGTCGACGATCATGCTGTCGATCAGTTTGGCATCGCCCATGCGAAAACCGTCGCGCGAACCCGGCAGCACATGCGGCGCGGCGCTCATATTTTCCTGGCCACCGGCGATCACGATGTCGGCATCCCCCGCGATGATGGCGTTGGCAGCCAGCATCACGGCTTTCAGGCCCGAACCGCAGACCTTGTTAATGGTGAAACCGGGCACCGCGTTGGGCAGCCCGGCGTGGATCAACGCCTGCCGCGCCGGATTCTGGCCCGAGCCGGCCGTCAGCACCTGCCCCAAAATCACTTCGCTGATCTGTTCCGGCTTCAGGCCCGAACGCTCGAGCAATGCACGAATCACGGTCGCGCCGAGTTCGGGCGCGGCCACCTTGGCGAGCGTGCCGCCGAATTTGCCTACCGCGGTACGCGCCGCGGCTACGATCACTACGTCAGTCATGGTCTACCTCTCGATCAGATCAAGCAATGAAATCAGGCCCCAAGATGCACGCCGTGCGCATCCAGACCCCAAGCATGAAAAGTTTCCTGACGTCGCGTGTTGCGCGCCGTCAACTGCACACGATTCGTCGCGCCCTCATGCACGCTGCATCACATAACTGCCCGGCGCCGCTTCCAGCGCCGGGTATTTGGCATGGCCGGGCTTGGCGCGCGGTTTGATCCGTTTGCCGCCATACTGACCCAGCCAATCAGCCCACACCGGCCACCAACTGCCCGCATGCTCGGTAGCCTCGGCCAGCCAGGTCTGGGCCTCGGTCGGCAATACATGCCCTGCTGCGCTCGCCCAGTAACTACGCTTCTTCTTGGCGGGCGGATTGATGACACCGGCAATATGACCCGAAGCACCGAGTACGAAGGTCGACGGCCCCGGCAACAACTGGGTCGACGCATAGGCGGTTTTCCAGGGCACGATATGGTCTTCGCGCGAGCCATAGACAAAGGCCGGCAGCTTGAGGCGGCCGAAATCGACTGGCACGCCGCACACCGCGACGGCGCCCGGTTCGCGCAGCGCGTTTTCCAGATAGGTGTGGCGCAGATACCAGGACATCATGGGGCCCGGCAGATTGGTGCTGTCGCTATTCCAGAATAGCAGGTCGAAGGCCGGTGGCGTCTTGCCTTTCAAGTAATTGTCGACGACGTAGTTCCACACCAGATCATTCGGGCGCAGAAACGAAAAAGTGCTGCTGAACTCGGCGCCACGCATCAACCCCGGCGCATTACCATCGGCGCCCCCGATCGCTTTTTCGCGGCTTTGCACCTGGGCCTCGTCGATAAACACGTCGATGACGCCGGTATCGCTGAAATCGAGCATGGAGGTCAACAGGGTCAGCGATGCAGCCGGCGCCTCGCCGCGCGCGGCCAGCACCGACAAGGCAGTCGCGAGCAAGGTCCCGCCGACGCAAAAACCCAGGGTATTGATCTGCTCGCTGCCGCTAATCGTTTGCACAGCCTCCAGTGCGCGTAATACGCCGTCGTCGACGTAGTCGTCCCAGCCTTTGCCGGCCAGTTCGGCATCCGGATTGCGCCACGAAATAATGAACACCTGATGACCCGATTCGAGCGCGTAACGCACCAGCGAGTTATCTGGGTTCAGATCTAGGATGTAGAACTTATTGATGCAAGGCGGCACGATCAGCAGCGGCCGTTCGTAGACGGTGGCGGCCAGGGGCTTGTATTGAATCAGTTGGATCAGTTCGTTCTGAAATACGACCGTACCCTCGGTGTTGGCCAGATTCACCCCGACCTGGAACCGTGCTTCGTCGGTTTGCGTGATGCGTCCACGACTCAAGTCGGCGAGCAGATTCTGGATGCCGAGACGCAGGCTTTCGCCCTGGGTTTCGATCAGCGCCTTTTGCGCTTCTGGATTGAGTGCCAGGAAATTGCTGGGTGAGGCCGCCGCCGCCCATTGTTCGACGGCGAAACGAACCCGATCGCGAGTCTTACCGTCGGCATCGAGCGCATCGGCCAGCGCACCCAGATATTGGGTATTGAGCAAGTACCAGGCCGCCGCGAATGCGCTCGCCGGGGTTTCCTTCCAGGCTGGCGCCGAAAAGCGCTTGTCCTGCAAGCCCAGGCTGGCGAAATCGAATTGCGTGAACTTGGCTTCGGGCCCGAATGCGGCCTGCAGCAAGGCCGCGCAGTCGCGCGTGTAGTCGGCTTGCAGTTGCGCCAGACGAGCGGGATCAACCTTCAACTCGGGCATATTGAGCCCCGCCAGCAGATTCGGCACGGTACCGGGCGTGGCGCCGGCAAACAGACGGGGCAAAGGCTCGCTGGCAAAATTGGCAAAGGGCGCAGCACCGAACGGCAAAGCATAAGCCGGCCAGGCAGCACCCGCAGCCGTACCGGCGGGGCCACGCGTGCCTGTTGCAGGCCCCTCAGGGTGCGTCGCACCGGCTTGCATCATGCGATTCAGATTGCCTAACCAGGCTTCGAACAGCTGTGCATAGCGGTTCGTATTGTCTGGGGTCGTATTCGAGTTTGAAGATCCGGTTCCGGAAGCTGCCATATTGCCCAACTCGCCATGTATGCTGCGTGAATGCGACACCAAATGGTGCGCGAAATGCTGCGCCAAATGCGGCGTCAAGGTGCCATGACGAAGGATTCAACCCGAGGTCGGTCGAATGATGCGTCGTTTGCAAGCGGCCTTGAACACACGAGGACCGAAGGCAGGCGCCGTGCCAGCCTAAGCTCGACACCCGGGGTGAGATGGCATTCTTGCTCGCCCTTCGACACAGTGTCAATCGCTCAGGTGGATTTTGACGCGCTGCGGAAAATTTTTCATCCTCGTTTTCCCGTGGTCGGAAAAGCATGTCGGATGTGGCCAACACCATGCTAGAGCGCCGTTCTTGAGTCATTACCCCGGGCGCGGCAGATTCAGACGAGACCGCAAGGTCTGGTCCAGACCTTTAACCAGATTGGCCAGATTGTTGTGAGCGTTGAGCTGACGCGATCTGATGAGATGAGCAGCGGTCGAATACAACGCAACGGCACACATGCGCGTCCGCGCCGAGACACGACAGCGGGCTACAGTAAAACGCAGCCCGCGCCGCCGCGTTACGGTGCCAGCCAGATCATGCCGGCGAAGCGACCGGTACGGCCATCGCGGCGATAGGAATAGAAGCGCTCGGCGTCGGTGACGGTACACAGATCGCCGCCTGCGACCTGACTCACCCCTACCCGAGCCAGCCGCACCCGCGCCAAAGCGGGGAGATCTGCCCAATATTTACCAGGCGTAGCATGCGGCGCGAAGGCCGCCTCGGTCTGTGCCCGCTCATCGGCCGCGGCGGCCGCCAGAAAAGCCTGCCGGACTTCCCCGCCGACCTCGAAAGCGCGAGGACCGATGGCCGGTCCCAGATAGGCATGCAGTTGAGCGTGCGCTCCCGCCAGACTTGCAACCTGGCGCGCTGCGCGTTCGATCACCCCGCCCACCAGCCCGCGCCAGCCGGCGTGGGCAGCCCCCACTGCACGGCCCTGTGCGTCGGCCAGCAATACCGGGAGACAATCGGCCACCATCACCAGACAGGCAATTCCAGGCTCGGCGGTGACGCTGGCGTCGGCGGCCAGCGGCGCGCCTCCCGCCTCGAGTACGCGCAGCGCGTGTCGCGCCGACACCACCTCACTGCCGTGCACTTGATCCAACCACGCTGGCTGAGCCTGGATCAAGGCACACAAACGCGCCCGATTGGCCAGCACCGCCGCGACATCATCGCCGGTATGCAGACCTAGATTCAGACCGCCGCCACTGGCTATCCTATCGGCCGTATCGGGTGTCTCAGCGCCGGGTGGCAAGCCAAACACCCCTGCGCTGACACCGCCCGCGCGCGTGGTGATGATTGCCCGTACCCGTGGCGCCACGGTCCAGTCGGGCAACACGCAGTCGGTCCAAGCCAAAGCGGAGCGGCTAGCCGGCGTGGCGTCACTCGTCGTAGTCGTCATTGTCGCCGTAGTCATCATCGTCAAAATACGGCGCATCGTCGTCGATCGCCTCAAAGGCCGGTAATTCACCGCTTTCATCCAGCACAGTCAACACCGAGCCGACGCCAAGCGCCTCAGCCAACGCAGCCAGATCGTCCGGGACGCCGGCATGCCAATGCATGGCCTCGCCGGTTTGCGGATGAATCAGGCCCAGATGCCAGGCATGCAAGGCTTGCCGGGCAAAATCGCCGGGCAAGGCCGTGGTGCCGGCACGCTGCACGCGCGGCTTGCCGTACAGCGGGTCACCCAACAGGGGGTGCCCCAGATGGGTAAAGTGCACGCGTATCTGGTGCGTGCGGCCGGTTTCGAGATCACATTGGACGATGGACACCGGCAGCGTGCCCAGCGCGCCGCTGGCGACGCGCACATAGCGCGTGCGAGCCGGCTTACCGGTGGCGCGATGGACCACCGCCATGCGCAAGCGGTCGCGCGGATCGCGTCCGATCGGGGCGTCGATCAAACCGCTGCTAGGCGGCACGCCCCACACCAAGGCCAGATAGCGGCGCTTGACGGTACGGGCTTGCAACTGGCGCACGAGATCGGTCTGTGCGGTCAAGGTACGGGCGACCACCAGCAGTCCGGAAGTGTCCTTGTCGAGCCGGTGCACGATCCCGGCGCGGGGCAAGCCTGCGGCGTCCGGATAGCGGTACAACAGACCGTTCAACAGCGTACCGCTCCAATTGCCAGCGGCCGGATGGACCACCATGCCGGCCGGCTTGTTGATGACGACCAGGGTGTCATCTTCGTACAGCACATCCAGCTCGACCGGCTCGGGAGTGAATGCAAGCTGTTCGGGCAGCAGATCGGGCACCACAACCACTACCGCATCGCGCGATACCTTGCTACGGATTTTCGCGGGCAGACCATCGACTGTCACGCGCCCACTTTCGATCCAGCTCTGCAAACGGCTGCGTGAAAAATCGGGAAACAGCTGCGCAATCGCCTTATCCAGGCGCTCACCGGCCATCGCTTGGGGAATGACGGCGCGCAAGGGCTCGGTCTGATCGGCTGACGACGGACCATGGACGGCGCCGTTTTGGTCGGCACCGGGGGTGGCTGGCGGGAAGCCAGCCTGGGTTTTATCAAGATTCGGCAATGCGTTACCTAAAGTTTCAGCGTCCACCACGTGAACCACGGGCTGCGCTTCGGATATAATCGATCGGATTCGGCCATTCGACTTGAATTGAAGCTAGGACTAAAGCCAGGACATGCGAGCTCTATACAACCTCACCCGCCATCTTACCCGTACCGGTACCCTGGCGGCGCTCGGCGCAGCCTTTCTCATGATTGCGGGTTGCAGCGGATTGCCGGATAAAACCGACGAAACCGCGACCTGGGCTAGCCAGAAATTATACTCGGAGGCGCAAGGCGCCATGGATAGCAAGGACTGGGGCAAGTGCGTCAAGTACTTCGAAACCCTGGAAGGCCGCGATCCATTTGGTCCCTTCACCCAACAAGCCCAGATTAACGTGGCTTACTGTAACTGGCGCGACGGCGAGCAGGAAGCCGCCAAGACCGCTATCGATCGCTTCATCAAGCTGCACCCGGATCATCCGAGCATCGATTACGCCTATTATCTTAAGGGCCTGATCACCTTCAACGACGACCTGGGTCTGTTCGGCCGGTTCAGCCACCAGGACATGAGCGAGCGCGATCCGCAGGCACTACGCGACTCGTACGACTCCTTCAAGGTGGTGGTCGACAAATTCCCGCAGAGCAAGTACGCGCCCGATGCCGCGCAGCGTATGCGTTATATCGTGAACGCACTGGCGTCGCATGAAGTGCACACGGCCCAGTATTACTACAATCGCGGCGCCTACCTGGCTGCGGTGAACCGTGCCCAGATGGCGGTGCAAACCTACCGCAATGCGCCGGCTATCGAAGACGCGCTGCACATCATGGTCGAGTCCTACCAGAAACTGGGCGAAACCAAGCTGGCCGACGACGCCCAGCGCGTGCTGGCTGCGACTTTCCCGGACAGCTATTACCTGCCCGGCCATGTCGGCAAGCGTCCGCCGGAAGCGTCCAAGCCCTGGTATCAGATCTGGTAAAGCCAGCTGACCCCACCCGGGGTCTTGCGGCCCACCAAGACAAAAAAACCGGCCCAGGCCGGTTTTTTTGTGTCCGCACCGCGCACGTCTTCATACCGGCGCGATGGCATATATCAAAGGTCCGGCGCCTCGTCCTCTACAGCGGGCAAGGCGAGCGCGTCGGCCTCAAAGAAGGCTTGTACCGCCTCCAGCTCACGGGTTCGCTTGAAAGCCGGCAAACTTTGCCAGATACGCCGACCATAGGGTTTGTCGACCAGACGTGGATCGCAGATCATCAAGACACCGCGGTCGGTCTCGGCGCGTATCAAGCGCCCGGCGCCCTGCTTCAGCGTAATTACCGCCTGCGGCAACTGGTGAACGGCAAACGGACTCAGCCCTTTTTTGGTCAACGCCTCCAGACGTGCCGCCAGGACCGGATCGTCCGGCGGCGCAAACGGCAGTTTGTCGATCACCACCAGCGAGAGCGCGTCGCCGCGCACGTCGACACCTTCCCAGAAGCTCTGACTGCCTATCAGTATCGCATTGCCCAACTGCCGGAAACGGTCGAGCAACTCGGTACGGCTCGCATCGCCTTGTACCAGCAACGGGAAATTCCAGCCGCGCGCCTCGATGGTGGCGCGCAAGCGTATGGCCATGCGCTCGACGGCGCGCAGCGTCGTGCACAAAACGAAAGCGCGGCCGCGCGAGGCTTCGATCACCGGCAAGGCGGCATCGAACATGGCGTCGCCAAACCCAGGCGCGGACGGTTGCGGCAAACCACGCGGCACATATAGGAGCGCCTGCTTGTCATAGTCGAACGGACTGGCAAGCGTCATCGCGCGGCGCGCGTCCAAACCCATCTGGGCCGCGTAGTGGGTGAAATCGCCCTTGACCGAGAGGGTGGCCGAAGTGAAGATCCATGCACGTGGCGTGCCGGCGCGCTGCTTGGCGAAAATAGGCGCCACCGACAACGGGGTCAGATGCAACTGCACCGATTGGGAAAAGACTTCGACCCAACGCACTGACTCGTCGGCTTCGCCGGCAGCGGACGGATCGGCGGCATTGGCCCCTCGCGCCGGCGCATTTGATTCGGCCGCAGCGCCAACCCAGGCCGCCAGCATGCCTTGCAGCTCGCGCGCGCGGCGCATGCACACGCCCAGCGCATCGGCGCGCTCAGCTTGCGCGGAGAGCGTCTGCGCCAGCACTTCCAACTCGGTATCGAGTCGTGCCAGCGCGTCGAACAGTTCATGCCCCTCGCCCAACTGGGCAACCGATAAACGGATACTATCCGGACCGAACACCAGACGCACGTCGCGCGCCGCACGCTCCACCGCAGCGCCGAGCTGTGGCCATTCGACCGCGTCGCGCGCATGCATCAAACCCTCTGTCACGCTGTCGCGCGCCAGCTCCAACACCTGCCCGGTCGACAGGGTGGCGCCGAAAAACAAGGTGGCGGTATCGGGTAGTTGATGCGCTTCGTCGAATATCACGGTATTCGCGGTCGGCAATAACTCCGCCATGCCGGTATCGCGCAACATGATGTCGGCGAAGAACAGGTGGTGATTGACCACCACAATATCGGCCTGCTGGGCTTCGCGCCGCGCCTGCATCACAAAGCATTCTTTGTATTGGGGACACTCCTGCCCAAGGCAGTTTTCGCGGGTCGAGGTGACCATGCCCCAGACCGGGGACGTCTCCGGCACGCTGGCTAATTCCGCTTTATCGCCGGAGCGCGTGATCTTGGCAAAACGCACCACTTCCTGCAGATGCGCGGCATCCTGGCGCGACGGCAGACGGCCGTTATCGACCGTGCGCTGCAAATAGTAGTGACACAGGTAATTGGCCCGGCCCTTGAGCATGGCAACCGACACCGGTACCGCCAGGGCGTCGCGCACAGTGGGAATGTCGCGCTGGAACAGCTGATCCTGCAAATGCTTGGTACCGGTCGAGACGATGACCTTGCCGCCCCACAACATCGCAGGCACCAGGTAGGCGTAGGTCTTGCCGGTGCCGGTGCCGGCCTCGACGATCAAGGTATTGCCGCCTTCAGTCGCTTGGGCGTCGGCGTCGGCCAACGCGTTCTTGCCGCTTTGCGGTCGGGCCGGCTCGGCCGGATCTTGCGGCAGGCGACCCGTGGCCTCAATCGCAGCGGCCACCGCTTGCGCCATCCGACGTTGCGCCTCGCGCGGATGATAGCCGTCAATCTGGCGTGCCAGCACGCCGCGCTCGGCAAACACCTCTTCCAGCTCGCTCACGCGACGCGCACTGGGCGCTAAATCAAGGGTGCCGGCGCTGGATCGCGCAGGAGCGGCGGAAGGCGGAGGCGTAAGGGACGAAGAAGCAGTCAAAGCGTGGGTCGAATGGAAGAGCGGGAAGACGCAGTCAGCGACGCCGATGCAGTCTGCGGTCGGTCAGTGTCGGGGCGGCGGGACTGACCTGCAAGCAGGCATCCGGCTAGGGTTGAGAATCACGCTGGCCAGCGATGAAGCCGGCTTAGGCGCGTGTGTCGGGTTCCAGTTGCAGTTGTAGCAGAATGATCGAATCCTTGACTTTAAGCTTGCGCTTTTTCAGTCGGCGCAACTCAAATTCGTTCGCGCTTTGGAGCAATGCCAACTTTCCTATCAGTGCGTCGAGCGCCGCATGTTCGGACTGCAACTCCGCAATCCGGGTTTCGAGCAATGCGGCATCCCCCTCGTCCAGATTGGCCTCGGTTTGATTCGCCGCGCTGCGGTCCGCAGCGCCGGCACCGTCGCCACCCAGGGGCGTCAGGACAATCGGTGGCCGCGTTGTGCCGCCGCCGGTCTCAGTATGCTTGTCACTCATGCTGGCTCCTCAGACCTCCAACGTTGCTAAGCCTGGCTGCCGCTATTTGCCCGCCGCGCCAGAAGCTGCGGCCGAGGCTGCGCCAACGGCAGGTGTGACCGACGTCGCAGCGGGCGCCGCGGGACTCGATGCGCTTTTGACCGCTGCGCCCGAGGCCGCTTTTGCCGCTGCGGCCGCAGAGGCTGCAGCCGCAGCCGAGGCGGCCGAGGCGGCCGAAGCGGCTGCCTTGGCCTGGCGGTCGCGCACGGTCTGCTGGTGTTCGGCGGCAGTCTGCTGCTTTTCCTTGAACTTGCGGGCGTTGTCCCGACGCTGTTGGGCATCCGCTGCGGCTGTGCGTTGCGCTTGATCCAATTTGGCCTGGTACTGAGCCTGCTTGCTGGTGTAATCGGCCAGATGCGAGGCTTCGGCGGCCGGGGCGGAGGCGGCGCGCGAAGCGGCGTCGATCGCATGCTGGCGCTGCTTGTCGTCGTAGGCGGCCTGGTTGGCGCGATCGGTGATCGCCTGTTGCGGCGCGTTTGCCGCGTCCTGCGCCAGACGCAGGCGCGTGTCGGCATCGCGCTGCTGCGCATGCATGGCCCGTTGCTCTTCGTTCAGCGCCAGTTGCTCGATACGGATCTGAGCCTTGGTGGTACGCATGGTATCGAGCGCGCTGCCGAGACAGTGATTGACGAAGAAGTGCGAGTAACACACATGCTGCGCCACTTGATACTCGTAGTCGGCTTCTGCGGTGCGGCGGTCCAGCTTGGCCTGCCGCTCGGCGAATTCGTTGCCGCGCTTGGCCGCCAGCGCATCGACTGCTTGCGCCTCACTGGCGGCCAGATCGACCTCGCTGGCACCGTGCGGTGCCTGTGCCACCGACTCGGACGCCGGCTGACCCGGCGCGCCATGACTGGCATCCGGCAACAAGGGCTGCGACGGTACGGTAGCCGTATGCCCGCCCACGCTGCCGTCGATGCTGACGTCAGTACGGGAAGCGGCAACCGGCACCGCGGCCGGGGGCGGCATTGGCGTTTCGGCGCCGGCGGCTCCGCTATCGGAGGCAGCAGGCGCGGCCGAGGCCGAGGCCGACGCGGGCGCTGGGGCCTGGGCAAATGCCATGCTGCAGAGCAGCAGGCTGCCGCACAGGGCACCGCGGACCAAGGTATGACGTAGCGTGGATAGTGGCATCGGTAAGAGGCGACAGAACATTTACGGATTCTATCATCGCGGCTTCGGCCGGCTGATGCATTTGTGGCAAAATCCCCGCCTTTACTTCTCATCACGCAGGCGGGCCCAGGCCCCGATCCAGACCCATGACGGAAAACGTAAATCTCACCATCGTTCAGCGCATCGCCACCGAACTGGGCGTGCAGGCACGCCAGGTGGCGGCCGCCGTTCAGTTGCTCGACGAAGGTTCGACCGTGCCGTTTATCGCACGCTATCGCAAGGAAGTCACTGGCAATCTCGACGACACCCAGCTGCGCAATCTGGAAGAACGCCTGATCTATCTGCGCGAACTCGAAGACCGGCGCGCCACCATCGTGCAAAGCATTACCGAACAAGGCAAGATGACCGACCTGCTGGCCGCCGCCCTGGCTGCCGCCGAGAGCAAGCAAACGCTGGAAGATCTCTACCTGCCCTACAAACCCAAGCGCCGCACGCGTGCTCAGATCGCGCGCGAAGCCGGTCTTGAGCCGCTGGCGCAGGCATTACTGGCCGATCCGTCGCTGGATCCGCTCAGCGCCGCCGCAGCTTATGTCGATGCAGAAAAGGGCCTAGCCGATCTAAAAGCCGCGCTGGACGGCGCGCGCGACATTCTTTCCGAGCAATTCGGCGAAACCGCCGAATTGCTCGGCACGCTGCGCGACTATCTGTGGCAGCAAGGGGTCGTAGCCAGCCAAGTGGTCGAAGGCAAAGAACTCGAAGAAGAAGAAAAATTCCGCGACTACTACGACTACAGCGAGCCGATCAAAGCCATTCCTTCGCATCGCGCGCTGGCGCTGTTTCGCGGCCGCAATGCCGGCATCCTGATGGTCAAGCTGGGACTGGGCGCGGAACTCGATGCCCAGTCCCCGCATCCGGGCGAACTCAAAATCGCACAGCATTTCGGCATTCGCAATGCCGGCCGACCGGCCGACAAATGGCTCGGCGAAGTCTGCCGCTGGTGTTGGCGCGTCAAGGTTCAACCGAATATCGAAAACGAATTGTTGACGCAGCTGCGCGAAGCCGCCGAACACGAAGCGATACGCGTGTTCGCGCGCAATCTGAAAGACCTGCTGCTGGCCGCGCCAGCCGGTCCCAAGGCCGTGATCGGCCTCGACCCGGGGCTGCGCACCGGTGTCAAAGTTGCCGTGGTCGATCGTACCGGCAAGCTGCTGGCCACGGACACTATTTACCCCCACGAGCCGCGCCGCGACTGGGATGGCGCCCTGGCCAAACTCGAACGGCTGGCACGCGCCACCCGCGCCGATCTGATCAGCATCGGCAACGGCACCGCCTCGCGCGAAACCGACAAGCTGGCGGCCGAACTGATACGTCGCTGCCCCGACTTGGGCATGCAGAAGATTGTGGTGTCGGAAGCTGGCGCCTCGGTCTATTCGGCATCGGAGTTCGCCGCCAAGGAATTCCCCGAGCTCGACGTGTCCCTGCGCGGTGCGGTCTCCATCGCCCGACGTCTGCAGGATCCGCTGGCTGAACTGGTCAAGATCGAACCGAAAGCCATTGGCGTGGGCCAATATCAGCACGATGTCAATCAACGCGAACTGGCACGCGCGCTCGACACTGTTATCGAGGATTGCGTCAACGCAGTCGGGGTCGATCTGAACACGGCTTCGGTGCCGCTGCTGACCCGTGTGTCGGGGCTGAACGCGACCCTGGCGCGCAACATCGTCGATTTCCGCGACAGCAACGGCCCCTTCCCCAATCGCGAACAGCTTAAAAAGGTCCCGCGCCTGGGCGACAAAACCTTCGAGCAGGCTGCGGGCTTCTTGCGCATCAATGCCGGCGACAACCCGCTCGACCGCTCCTCCGTGCACCCTGAAGCCTATCCAGTGGTTGAGCGCATCCTGGCTCGCATCAATAAATCGGCCGCCGAGGTATTGGGTAATCGCGAAGCCCTGCAAGGGGTATCGCCGACCGAGTTCGTCGATGAGCGCTTCGGCCTGCCGACCGTGCGAGATATCTTCAACGAACTCGAGAAACCGGGCCGCGATCCACGTCCGGAATTCAAGACCGCCACTTTCAAGGACGGCATCGAGAAAATCTCCGATCTGGCGCCGGGCATGACACTCGAAGGCGTGGTCACCAATGTGGCGGCGTTTGGCGCTTTCGTCGATATCGGCGTGCATCAGGATGGCTTGGTCCACGTGTCGGCCATGGCGAGCCGCTTCATCAAGGATCCGCATGAAGTGGTCAAGGCTGGCGATGTGGTTCAGGTGAAAGTGCTGGAAGTCGACGTCAAGCGCCAGCGCATCGGCTTGACCATGCGCCTGACCGACGAGGTGAGCGGCGACACCGCCCAGCGTAGCGCCTCGCCGGGTCCGCGCCGACGCGAAGGCCAGGGCGGCGGTAATACGGTCGGGGCAGCAGGGAAACGCGCGCCGGAAACCGCAAGCGCGATGGCACAGGCATTTGCCAAGCTCAAACAGCGCTGACATGCGTGGGGGGATGCGGGTCGCCCGACCTGCCTCCCCCGCCATGCAATGGATCTGAACGCGCCGGCCCAGCTTAGTCGCTCAGGACGGTAGTTGCGGCGTCAGTTCGGGTTGTGGCCGACGCACCACACTGACCAGTCCGATCAGCACAAACAAGACCACGAAACCCCAGGGCCACACCGTCAGTATCGCGGCTTCTGCCGCACTGCGGGCCGAACTCCAGTAGTGGTAGAGATAGGCATGATGGGCCAGGTTGCATAGCCCATACAGGATCAGCAAGGTCAGATCGACCCAGAACAGGCGGAAATCGTCGTCCCGATCGGCAATCAGCCCGGTCAGGATGATCAACATCATCGCCAGGGTCACAGCCCAAGGCGGCAACAAGGCACCGTCGCGAATATCATCGGGCAGATCGTTTTCCCAATGCATGGCGCAGTAAACCGCCGCAGCCGTCACGGCAGCATAGCCCAGCACGAACAACCAGAATTTGACGGCGCGACGCTGATTGCTGAGATATCTCACATAACGCTCCTGCGCCATCCGGGGCTTTCGGTCGCCGGGGGGGGCGCCTCTGGGCTAGGCGCGATACCTAGCGGCACTGAAGTACCATTTTAGTCAGGAAAAAATAGCTTGCCGCTGCGCTATCTGGCTGAATATTTCGTCAGGATCTGCGCCCGGCACCGGACTTTACATTGCCATTACAAACATTCGTACTACGAAATAAATGACGCTTTAGGCAAGAGCGATCAATGTGTTAGCGCCTGAATTGTGTGCCCGCGCAATGACAATCCAATGAAATGGGCGGGTCGCAAGCGCCCATCCATCTCAACAGCAACGCTGACGCGGGTTTAGCGGTACTGCAGCCAAGAGAAACATCAGCGGGTCCTCGCGCCGTCTCATGGAGGCCCTCACCGCCTTCAAATTTCGATCTTGGTACCCAATTCGACCACTCGATTGGCCGGGATGCTGAAGAAATCGGTCGGCTTGGCCGCGTTTTGATGCATCCAGGCAAACAGACGCTCACGCCACACGCTCATGCCGGGCATCTGCGTCGGCACCACGGTTTCACGGGCCAGGAAGAACGAGGTATCCATCAGTTCGAACGCCATCGCGTGCTGGGTTTCCAGCAGCTTCAGCACGTGCATCACATCCGGGGTTTCGTTGAAGCCGTAGGAGGCCCGCACCAGATACAAGCCGCCGTTGACATCCTCGACGTGGATACGCTCGCTGTCGGAGATATACGGCACATCGAGCGTGACAAAAGTCAGGAATACCGTACGCTCGTGCAGGACCTTGTTGTGTTTGAGGTTGTGCAGCAAACCGACCGGCACCAGGGTCTCGCTACCGGTCAGGTAGATTGCGGTGCCCGAGACCCGATGCGGCGGGTGGGTCAATAATCCCTGCAGAAACGGCATCAGCGGAATGCCATCGGCCGCGGTGCGCTCTTTGACAATTTGGCGGCCTTGGTGCCAGGTCATCAAAAGGAAGAACAAGAACGCGCCGATGGTCAGCGGCAACCAGCCGCCCTCCGCGACTTTCAACAGATTGGCGCCGAAGAACGCCAAGTCGACCGCCATAAATCCGCCGATGATGAGGATGACCCAGCGCTTGCGCCAATGCCACACTTTCAGCATCACGATGGAGGCCAGAACGGTGGTGATCACCATCGTGGTGGTGACCGCGATACCGTAGGCAGCAGCCAGATTATCCGAGCTCTTGAAGCCGATCACGATGCAGATAATGATGGCCAGCAACATCCAGTTGACCACCGGGATATATATCTGGCCGATCGAGTGCGCCGAGGTATGGGTAATCTTCATGCGCGGCACATAACCAAGCTGAATCGCCTGGCTGGTCAGCGAAAAAGCGCCGGAAATGACGGCCTGCGACGCAATCACCGTGGCCACCGTCGACAGCACGATCAGGGGTAGCAAGGCCCAATGCGGTGTCAGCAGAAAGAAGGGATTTTCGATCGCCTTCGGATCTTGCAGCAGCAGCGCACCTTGACCAAAGTAATTCAGGACCAAGGCCGGCATCACCAGACCATACCAGGCATAGCGGATCGGGCGCGCGCCGAAGTGCCCCATGTCGGCGTACAGGGCCTCGGCACCGGTCAGCACCAGGAATACCGAGCCCAGCACCACATAGGCTTGCAGCACATGGGTGGACATAAAGCGTATCGCGTAATACGGGCTGAGCGCCTTGATCACCTCGGGCGCGCCGGCGATCTGGACGATGCCGATAAAGCCGATCACGACGAACCACACGACCATGATGGGGCCGAACAGTTTGCCAACCACATCGGTGCCGCGGCGCTGAATCCAGAACAAGGCGATCAGGACCACCAGCGTGATCGGAATCACATAGGTGCTCAATTTGGGGGCCGCTACCTCCAGCCCTTCGACCGCCGAGATGACCGAGATCGCCGGGGTGATCACGGCATCGCCGTAAAACATGCAGGCACCGAAGATACCCAGCATCAGCACCAACCCGGTCATGCGGCTGCCGCGCCTGAGGCTACGCAGGCTGAGCGCCGTCAGGGCCAGCACCCCGCCCTCGCCGTTGTTGTCTGCGCGCATCACGAACAGCACGTACTTCAATGAGACCACGATCATGATGGCCCAGAACAGCAGCGAAATCACGCCGAGAATGGAGTTTGCCGTCATCGCGATGCCATGGTCCGGACTGAAGGCTTCTTTCAGCGAATACAGTGGACTGGTGCCGATGTCACCGAACACCACGCCGATGGCAGCGACCGCTAGCGAACTGAGGGGCTTGGAATGGGAAGGCGCAAACGATCCGGTGGCAGGCGTTGCAGTAGTCATGGACGCAGAAGGTTCCAGCAAGATGCTGATTTATAAGACGAGCGCTATTCTAACCGTGCGACTTGGCAGGTTAGCGGCCCTGTGGCGGTATCGCCACTCGGCAACCGGCGCCGGTTGCACGGGCGCTCAATTGTCGGCACGCGGTTTGGCCTTGCCGTGCCCAAACCGTGAGCACACGACGCACCGAATCTGGCCGGACTAAAGTACCTGAGCCAAATCGCGTCATGATGCCATGAGGCGATTTCCCCCGGTTCAGCACAATACAACACCGATATCTCAGGCCCCAATATTTTTCAAAATCCGGACACAATCGCTCGGCACGGCACCGACCCATGGGTCAAGAGTCGGTGCCCGCACCCTGTCTTAGCCGTGAGGACCGCCACGGCGCAACCAGGCAGCGAGATGATTCGGGCGTACCGTATCCCACTCCTCGAACGGCTGATGTATCCACGGATTGGTCGGCAGATAGCTGACCGCGTAGTCGGGCGCCACCGACGAGCAGGCTTTATGCCACAGCACCGCCGTGCGCAGATCCTTGACCGCAGGAAAACGCGTCTTCAGATGCTCACAAACCCGCGCCAGGGTGACGCCGGAATCGACCAGATCGTCGACCAGCAGGATATTGCCGCCCAATTCACCGCGCGTGATGGTGATGTATTGGGCGATATCGAGCTGCCCCTGGACGGTACCCGCGGCTTCACGATAGGAACTGGTGGCCAGGATCGCCAGCGGGACATCAAAGATGCGCGAAATTTGATCACCGACCCGCAAACCGCCGCGCGCGAGGCAAAGTATCTGGTCGAAGTGCCAGCCCGATTCATGCACTTTCAAGGCCAACTGGCCTATCAATGCATGGTACTGGTTCCAATCGACCCAGAGATTATCCGCATCGCTTTGCGGCACATTGCTTGCGCTTGCTTCCATCCGCTGATTTCCGTCCGTCTAGCCAACTATGATTTGGGTTCCGCTTCCGTACTGCGTTCAGTCCGTCGATCAGACTTTAAACGGATGACGCAACAGGATGGTTTCGTCGCGATCCGGACCGGTCGAGACCATGTCGATGGGCACGCCAGCGACCGCTTCGATACGGCGCAGGTAATCGCGCGCGTTCTGCGGCAGGTCGTCCCAGTTCGAAATGCCGACCGTGCTTTGCTTCCAACCCGGGAAGGTTTCGTAGACCGGTTCGCACTTGCCGACTTCGGCGGCGCCGCGCGGCAGAATGTCGACATCTTTGCCGTCCACGCGGTAGCCGACGCAGAGATCCACGCTATCGAGCCCGTCCAGCACGTCCAGCTTGGTGATGCACAAACCAGACACGCCGTTGATTTGAATCGAACGCTTCAGCGCGGCGGCGTCGAGCCAGCCGGTGCGGCGCGGACGGCCCGTGACCGAGCCGAATTCCTTGCCGATCTTGGCCAGCGACAAGCCTACTTCGCACTGGCGCTCGGGGTTATCGGCATCGTACAGCTCGCTCGGGAACGGACCCGAACCCACGCGTGTGCAATATGCCTTCGTGATACCCAGGATGTAATGCAGTTGATCCGGGCCCACACCCGCCCCGGCCGAGGCGGCGCCCGCCACACAATTGCTGCTGGTGACGAACGGATAGGTGCCGTGATCGACGTCGAGCAGCGTGCCTTGCGCGCCCTCGAACAGCAGATTGCGACCGGCGCGGTTTTCGGCAAACAGCTGGCTCGACACGTCGGTCACCATGGGGGCCAGACGCTCGGCGTACGACAGCATGGTATCCAGGGTTTGCTGGAAATCGACGGCCGGTGCCTTGAGGAATTGGGTCAACACGAAATTGTGATATTCGAGCGTGTCGCGCAGGCGTTCGGCAAAGCCGGCAGGATCGTACAGATCCTGCACCCGCAAACCGCGACGCGCAGCCTTGTCTTCATAGGCCGGGCCGATGCCGCGGCCGGTGGTGCCGATCTTGCCGGCGCCACGCGCGGCTTCGCGCGCCTGGTCGATAGCGACATGCGACGGCAACAGCAAGGTCACAGCTTCGGAAATGAACAGGCGGCTGCGCACATCGACGCCGGCCGCTTCGAGTTCACCGATTTCCTTGAACAGGGCTTCGGCAGACAGCACCACGCCGTTGCCGATGTAGCAGGCCACGCCCGGACGCATAATGCCCGACGGAATCAGGCGCAGAATGGTCTTGCGGCCGCCGATGATCAGCGTATGGCCTGCATTATGACCGCCCTGGAAGCGCACCACGCCTTGCGCATGGTCGGTCAACCAGTCGACGATCTTGCCTTTGCCTTCGTCGCCCCATTGGGTCCCGACCACCACGACGTTACGGCCGCGCGCTGGCGCGCCGACACTGGGTTGGCCTTGACTGGATTGACCTTGATTCACTGCGTTGCCGGACATGTTGAATATCTGTCTTGGTTAAAAACGTATTTTACCCGTGTTCTGCGCCCACTCCGCTTTTTTGCGCGTGACGCCTAGAATACGGCAGGAAGGACAGGATGACGGCGTGATGGGCCGTTGCCCCGTCCGGATTTCGTGCTAGGCGGCTTCCAGTCGCCTCAGGCGGCCTGGCGTTCCCGCAAACCGGCTTGAAACCGGCTGAAGCCCCCTCAAGCGGCGCGGTACGGACGCACCATCCAGTTGCCGCCCTCTTCGACCAGAACCCGGTCGCAGGCAAATTCGTCGCCGGTATGATCGTGCCCCGGCAATGCCTGAATCACGATTTCGCCGGCATCGCGCAAAGCGGCCACCTTCT